>ERZ1370068.2589-contig-1729_pt1 | contig 18191 bp, 31 predicted proteins | sample MGYA00561227_ERZ1370068 | MGnify/ENA primary metagenome ERZ1370068 (study PRJEB38410, sample SAMEA6850437) | metagenome | study: Metagenomic assessment of the ecological functions of the soil: analysis of the soil microbiota associated with the...
ATTGTGCTTCGTTCAGTTACGTATTGCTTGATCAAACAATTCAGTCGGTGCAGCAAACGCTCAAAGACCAGGGTTTTACTACGGTAACGTCACTGGTGACAAGAGCGCCGAGACCGCGGCCGCGATTAGGCGTTATCAAATTCGCAATGGGTTACAAGTCAGCGGCGAGATCAATCCAGAAACACTTGCGCTCCGCTCAACGTGAATTCGAATCAAGCCGCGTCATCGCAACCGGCTTCGAAACCTGCCGTCACGCAATCCAATCTCCCTCGCCCGGTAGACTGCTCCAAGGTCGCGCAGAATTCCTCGCCCGGCGCTCGTCAAGCGAACCAGATCGCCGGCTCGAGGCAAATCCGCTTTCGCCGGTGCCCCCGATCAACCGGCCCCGCGCCGGATTAGTGCGCGTGCCGCCGTTGCGGAAGTGCAGCGTCAACTGATGAGTCGCGGATATTACCAGGCCGGGTTGATGGCAAGGCCTGGACGGCGGACAGCGTTCGCTTTGCGCGCATTCAATTTCAGATCGGGACTTCCACCGACCTGGTCGCCTCGATACGACCACCCTCAACGCGCTCGGGTTATCCAATGAAAATCTGGCGTACGCGTGAGCCAGCACCTCGTGCAGTGCCCGAAACTTGGGTGCCCGTCACGAAGTTCAAGCACGGCAAATGGAAAGTGAAATGGAAGAAGGTTCACCGCGACCAAGACGACGAGTACGGCGCGGGAGACCAGGACGAATACGGCGATACCGGATGGCGCGGCGAATACAACAATGAGTAGCCGTTAGCGTTCACGCTGTAGCAGCGGTCGGTGACCGCCAGCCCACCGTCGCAAGTTTCTTACGGTTTGTTAATCAGGTATTTCACGTTGCGAGTCGGCGGATGATTTCCGTACGCCCGCGTCGCCATTCCAATCTTGATCGCGCCGATCTTTTCCATCGCCTTTTGCGAGCGGATGTTCTGTCTCTCCGACGTAAAACACCACGTTCTCAACAAACTTGAACGCGTGCGCCAGCATTAGTCGTTTTCATTTCCTGGTTGTGACGTCCGCCCCAATACTTTCGCGCCAGAAATGTCCATCCAATCTCGATCTCCGATTTCTCCGGATCGTAACCGTAAAATCGCGTCGACCCGATGATTTGCTGAGTGTCGTTATCAATGACGACAAACGCGCCGCCGGATTCAGGGCGTCTTGGAAAGAAGATTCTAGACACATCTTCCTTGTAGCGATCGCTCTCCGGGATGCTGTTCCCAGATGAGCGCATCGGACGCGACGGCGAAAAGATCGTCCCAATCTTCAGGCGTCAGCGGACGAAGCTCGATCAGCTCGCCTTTCAGATGTGGCTGAAGATCAAAGCGGCATTCAACCACGAATGGACAGGAATAACTGCGAATTCAAATTTTCAGGGAGCCACGCGGCGGTGTCTGTAGCCGCGTCTCTGTGGAGACGCACGGCGCTGGGTGGCGTCAACCAACGGCTCTTCGACAGCTTTGGCGTGAGCCGTAGGTTTCGAGCACGAGCATTCCTTCAATGCGTCATCCGTGTCGAAGTGCATGGCCGCCAGGAGCTCGAAAAGTGAAACCATCCGCTCGCGCATTTAAATCCAGCATGGTTGAGACTCGAAACGACGCTGTCGCGCTGACCAGTGTCTTTTAAGGCCCAATTATTGGGCTGAACGTGAGGCTATCCTCTTTACGCAGATCGTGCGTTACTCACTACGCTTATCAATGTCCCGAGCCCCGCTGAACATTGCCGCGAATCTCACCCCCGGGGAACATCGTCGTGTGCATGTTCGCATAGGATAGATCGCTGCGCACGGCCGCCAAGGCCGAGTCCAGATCGCCTGCGGTAATGCCTTGGCCGCCGGGTCCCGTAACATTTGCTGCTGTGATTGTCCCCGTAATGGTTCCTGAAGTGGCCGCCGGGCAAGCTGGCTGGTTCCCGCCGCCGCACAGGAATATCATCACACCACCGGCGACCTTGCTGGGCGCGAAGTGCAGGTGAGGACACAGTAAGGGGCGATGAGAGGCCGGAGAACGTTAACGAGAAGGTGATAGTGTCTCGGATCGTCATATCGAAGGCCGCTGTGCCGGCACTATTGATTGGAGGCACCTCATTCTCCCCAGCGAGGGTTGCGGAAAAACGCTCCGTTTCAGAGTAACCTATCGGTGCAGCAAGCAGATTCGCCATCACTGCGGCTATCGCCAAAATCCAATATTTTTAGTCTTCATAATTGTATTCCTCCTTTTCGAGGCTAGGAGCGCCGTCCGATTCCTGTAAAGTGGAGAAAAGTAACAGGTTTGTTACTTTTTGATGCTTGCAGTTCACAGTCACCCACCTTCGTCCGCAGCGGGACTAAGGCTCGCATTCCAATGATGTCGGGGATCAGCTGATAGGTCTGGCGACGATGGTAGGCGAAGACGGAAGGTTTTACGAAGGCGGTTTGGCCTGCCAGATCACTAATTCGTTGTCATTCAATTTTCCGAGCTTATCCGAATGACGTAATTCGAGCTGATAATGTTTGCCACCGATTTCGAAGTCGGTCGGATCAATGACGCCAGTGCCGGTAGTCCAGAGAAACCATTTTCTCGGCCTTTCCTTTGCTGACTTTGAAATCGTGATAGAGGAATCCTCTCGGCGTACAGAGCGAGACTTTTCCGGCGTTCGCCGACGTACTCGACTGTGAAATCCGGGAATTCGATTTTCTGGCCAACCCGGTATTTTACACGCGTCGCGTACAGGCCTTCTCTTGAGACGCGGCGTGTCCGCCACTCATTGGACCGGCGAAAGCCAACAACCAGCCTCCGAGCACGAAGATAAGGGTGCCAATTACTGGATGGCATCGCTCGGATTTCCAGATCACCAGCTCGTTCTCGCCTAGTTTCCCGAGCTTGTCGGGCGGCATAATTCGAGAAGAAACCGTTTGCCGCCGATCTCGAACTCGACCGGTCCGATGTCGCCCGTGCCGCTGCTCCAGGAGACGACTTTCTCAACGTTCGCATTGCGCACTTTGAAATCGTAATAAAGAAATCCTCTCGGATACGCTGACACGCTTTGCCGACGCTCGCCGGCGCTATCGATCACGAAATCCGGGAATTCGATTTTTGGCCTACGCGGTATTTCACACGCGTCCCGTACGACGCCTTCCGTTTCAGATGCAGCATGTCCGCAACTGAGCGGACCGGCGAAAGCCAACAAAGCTCGCCAGGACGACGAGCAAACGTCTTTTCATCCCTCAACCGTCATCCTTTGCGCGGCCTTTTCTAAGGCGGCGATGTCGATCTTGTCCATTTCCATCATCGCTTTCATGACGCGATTCGCCTTCCCGGCATCGGGATCGGCCAACATATCGCCGAGAAAGACCGGGTTGACCTGCCACGAGAGACCGAATTTGTCTTTGAGCCAGCCGCACCGCCCAGTCGATCCGCCGTCGGCGGAAAGTTTCTCCCAGAAATAATCGATCTCATCCTGGGTCTCGCAGTTGACTGAGAACGAGATCGCTTCGGTGAACTTGAACTGCGGTCCGCCGTTGAGCGCCACGAACTCGACTCTGTCGAGCGTAAATTCCACCGTCATTACGCTGCCCTTCGGCGGCGGCCCATCTTTCGCTGTATCTTGCGGTTATCGGCTCTCCGATCTTCGAATTCTTAAAAATGCCGACGTAGAATTTAGCTGCCTGCTCCGCTTCCGAATCGAACCAAAGAAAAGGATTTATCTTCTTCATGGGACTTTCCTCGGCGGTTTTCAGCCAGGGCGCAAGCACTGGCTGTGCTCGTCACTGCTGCAACTCTCAAGCATTCTGGGTTTCGCTTGCTTATTAGCGTCCGGCACAGCAAATTTACGCGCCGAACAGCAAAACCGGTTCCGGCGTAATGAACAAAATTGATTTCGCAGTCGGCATTGGCGGTGAGAACGGCCAGGGGATCGCTTCCACTGGGAACATTCTCGCGCTCATCTTTGCGCGGCGCGGGCTGCATCTCAACGCCTACAACGCTTACCAGTCGATCATCCGCGGCGGCCACACTTTCCTGACAATTCGCGCCGAGCGACGGTCCGGTCCGCAACATGGGTGACAAGATCGACGTCTTCATTCCGCTCAATCAGGACACAATGGATCGGCACCTGCATCTGTTGAAGAGCGGCGCGTGCGCCATTTACGACAAAGAGAAAGTCACGCCCGGGAAGGCGGCAGACGGCGTCCAACTCTGCGCCATGCCGATGAAGGAATTGACCAAGGGCAACAAGCTGGCGGTCAACACTGCTGCGTCTCGGCGCGACGCTCCAATTGCTCGGGATTGAATCGGAACCGCTCGAGACGGTCATTTCGCGCCAATTCAAAAAGAAGGGCGACGCGGTGATCGCTGAAAACGTGGCCATCGCTCGCGCAGGTTACGATTACGCGGCCCAAAATTTTACGGCGCTTTTCCTGGAAAGCGCCACGAGGAGCCAAGCCGCTCGGAATAATTACCGGCAACCAAGCCATCGCCATGGGTGGAGCGGCTGCCGGCGTGAAATTTTACGCGGCGTATCCGATGAGCCCGTCCACCGGCGTGTTGATGTGGATGGCGGCGCACGCGCGTGAGCTCGGCATCATGGTCCGGCAGGTCGAAGACGAGATCGGCGTGATGAACATGGTGATTGGCGCAGCCCACACCGGCTGCCGCGCCATGTGCGCAACCAGCGGAGGCGGATTTGCGCTGATGACTGAGGCCGTCGGGATGGCGGGAATGATTGAAACGCCGATTGTTTGCATCGATGTGCAACGCGCCGGACCGGCGACAGGCGTGCCAACCAAGACCGAACAAGGCGATCTCTGGCAGGTGCTCGGCGCCGGCCAGGGCGATTATCCGCGCATCGTTGTCGCGCCGACGAATCCAGCTGGATTTATTTCACACGATTCCGGAGTTGTTCAATCTCTGCGACAAATACCAATGTCCCGGTCTGGTCTTGTCCGATCTGCTGATTTCCGAAGGAACCACGAGCATCGATCCGGATGATCTGGACTTCAGAGTGAAGATCGACCGCGGCGAATTGATTCTGCCTAACGGCAACGGAAACGGCGCGAATCCCGCCAGCGGCTACAACGACAAGGCGTATCTGCGTTACAAGAACACGCCGAGCGGAATTTCTCCGCGCGCCGTGCCGGGAGTGCCCGGTCACATTTTTACCGCCGCGACCGACGAGCACGATGAAGACGGCACGCTCATCAGTGATGAATTCACCAATCCGCAGAAGCGGCGGATGATGGTGGAGAAACGCGCCCGCAAAATGCAAGGCGCGATCAAGGACATCGCGCCGCCGAAACTCGTTGGTCCGGAGAAGGCCGATGTCACGCTGGTGGGTTGGGGCTCGACCGCGGGCGTAATCCGGGAAGCGGTGGAAAAACTGGCAGGCGAAGAAGGCATCGTGGCCAATCAGCTCGCCATCAAATGGATTGTGCCGCTGCACGCGGCGGAGATCGGCGCCATTCTCGGGCGCAGTAAGAATGTCATCCTGGTTGAGAACAATCAGAGTGGCCAGTTCGCCCGTTATCTCCGGAGCGAAACCGGTTTCGCATGCGCACGGTCACATCCGCAAGCATGACGGCGAACCGTTCATGCCGCACCACATTGTCGAAGCAGTGAAAGCGCAACTGGCCGGCCAGACCCGCCTTTCTGTTCCTGTCCATGAAGTTAACGCCTAACGAACCATGACCGCACCCGCTGCACCGCCCGCCACCACCGAGCCCGGCCAACTCAACGAAAGAGACTTACCGCGGCCGCATCCATCCTGATTGGTGTCCCGGCTGCGGCGATTTTCTCCGTGCTCGCCGCGCTTCAAACGGCGCTGTTCGAGTTGGAACTGCAGCCGCATCAGGCCTGCGTCATCAGCGGCATCGGCTGTTCATCGAATCTGCCCGGTTACGTCAACACTTACGGAATGCACACGCTCCATGGCCGCGCACTGGCGGTTGCGACCGGCGTCAGACTTGGCAACCACGAACTGAAAGTGATTTGCGCCGGCGGCGACGGCGACGGTTACGGAATTGGCGGCAACCATTTCGTTCACACCATGCGGCGCAACGTTGACCTCACTTACATCGTGATGGACAACCAGATCTACGGTTTAACGACCGGCCAGTGCTCGCCCACCAGCGTCAAGGGAATGAAAACCAAGAGCACGCCGCACGGAAGCGTTGAGAACCCGATTAATCCGATCCCGATGGCAATCGTTGGCGGTGCCACCTACGTGGCGCGCGCGTTCAGCGGCAAACAGAAACACATGGTCGAAATGTTCAAGGGCGCCATTCAACACAAAGGCTTCGCGCTGGTGGACGTTTTCAGTCCGTGCGTCACTTACAACAAGGACAACACCTACCAGTGGTTTAATCCGCGCGTGAAAATACTCGAGGAACAGGGCCACGACCCGACCGACTTCCACAAGGCGATCGAGCGCGGTTATCAGTGGGGCGAAGAAATTCCGATTGGATTGTTCTGGCGTCGGACCGACTTGGCAAGCCTGGAAGATCTGGAACCGGTGTTGCATACAGGTGAAGGCCCGCTCGCCTTTCGCCCGCTCGGCATTTCCCGGAACAAGCGAAGCCCCTGATCCAGGAATTGCTGTAGTGGCGGTCCGAGCCGGACCGCTGGGCGCTCAGCTCGTCAACTCCGTAAAGCGAGCGTTGCTCCCACGGAGCTTTACGCTCTCAACCGTCTGCGTCTTAGCCACCTTGATCCAAGGCTTCTTCAGTTCCCAAGGCTATCGCGTTCTCCGCTCAGTTCGCCCTGCGGTGCCGGTGCGCCGGAGCGCTGCTCGCCCGGACGCGGCTCTGCCCGCGTAAGCTTTTGTCCCCGACGTGAGAAGCCCGGGGTTTCCCGACAGCGACGCATATGCAGCCGGTGCCTTCGGCACAACCCTGGCAGCAATAGGTCTCGCCGTCGTGCGTATATCCTTCGCCAGGCCACTCATTCTTGACCATTCTGCAACCGGGACACGCCGGCACTGGAATCGAGTTCACCAACGAATCGCTTTCATCGATTTCTATCGGCATAAGTTTCCTGTCCATCTGGTGGACCGCCTTTCATAAAATAGAAATCGATTCTAACGGCACTTTTGCGCGGATTGCCGCAGATTTTCATGGCCCGATAAAGTTCCACATCACGAAATCCGTGCCATCCGCGCAATCGAGCTGACAGAATCAGCGAGATAGGAACGTAAAGCCGCAAGGGTAGCGGCGAGCGAGTTGGGAGACCTGAGCAAGTTTCAACTCCGTAGTTAGCCTTCTGCGGAAATTCGTGTTTATTCGTGCTTGCGCGCCGCAGCCTTGGCGTAGGCGGGTCTATTCGTGGTTAGCCCTCGTCTTCGGGGTTTGTCGGGAACGACGGAAGCGACTCGTCGATTGCAACCCACGGCAATTTATCTTCGAGAAAGATCGCTTTCTGCGGCGCAAACGGCGTCGGATCGTCGAGCGACGCGATCGTCACGTCGATCGTGTCGGAATCCTTGGTGTCCTCGAAAAACAAATGCGTGCCGCAACATGCGGCAAACGAACGAATCCGATTCGCATGCGCAATCTTGCGCGGTTCGCCTTGTGTCACGACCAAATCCTGCGCGCGGCACAGATCCCCATGTGCACATAAGGCGCGCCCGCGCTTCGCCGGCAATCGATGCAATGACAATCGACCAGCGCAAACGGCCGACTCTTCAACACGTATCGTGTCCCGCCGCAAACGCATCCACCAGTGATTTCCATAAAATTCGTTTAGCGCACTTTAACCACGAATTGATACGAATGAACACGAATTACCGCTGTGGCGGCAGGCCGTGTCGGCTGCGCTTCTTCGTTCGTCCTTCTTAATTTTTCCTTCTTATTTTTCTGGTCTCCACCGTCTGACTACGGCTGCAATACGCTTCGTATTCATCGCCGAAAGTTCGTCGCAAAGTCGGCTCCTCGCATAACGCAACGAACAGGTGCGTTATGACGAAAGAACGCGCCCGTATAGATGAAGATCGATAGCGACTCGTAATAGAGTGCCGCGCCGGCCAGGGTCATTCCGGCGCCGATATACATCGGGTTACGTACAGCGATACTGCCTTAGACGTTGTTAATAGCCCGGTAGGATTTTTCGCAACCGCGGATCGACTTCGTGCTTGGCACTTCAGTGGTTTGTTGCTGAAATGTCTGCGACCGGAAGGCTTTGGTCGACTCACTCCGCGTACAAGAAGCATTTATTATGGCTAAGAAATTCATGCGGTCTACTGACGGCGCTGGCTGTCATTGGCGGCGCGGCGACGCTTTTGCGCAAGAGGGAGCTAAGCCGGCAAAGGCAGCCGAGGGGACGTTGATGCTTCAAGGTAAGAACTATCCGCTGACGCACGCGCTGGCCTATGAGACCACGGTCAACGAGGAGGAAGTGATCGCGGTGGTTTTGAGCGGTCAGGCGATTTCGAGCGAAAGCTCAACGAGGCGAGGAAAGCGGAAAAGGATGGTGAGGACTCTGATTTTAAACGGCCCTACATCAAGCTGCGAGTTCACGAAGGCAGGAGCACTCAAGTTCTGGAGCGCCGGCGCTGGCAACACGTCGCTGGGCAGGCGTACTCGGTAATGCGACCGGGGAACTAAAGCTGCAGGACGGCCGGGTGAGTGGCAAAGCCAGCCAGCCGAATGAGACCGAGGGAATGTTTCCCGCCGGCTTCGACGTCCGTTTCGATGTGGCGCTGCTCCGCGCCGGGGAATCGTTGCCGGCCACCGTCGTCAAAAGCCGGGCCCGGCCGCCAACGTGAAGCCGTCGGTGACAGGCGTGTTCAAGGGCAACGGCAAGGAGGCGAAGCTGGCTCACGTGTCGGCACATTGGCGCGAGCCCTTTAGCGATAAGCCGTCGATGGTGCTCGTGTTCACCGAGAAGGATCATTCCAAAGATAAGAAGCCCGACTTTAATGCCGGGTTCGGCAAGTTCGGCAGCGCATTGATCATCTCGCTCCACGAAGACGGCGACATCTTTGGCTGCGAGGTGGCGCACACCGCGCTTAAGCAGCAGAACTTTAGCTCGATCGGCCAGATCAAGACAAACAACTTCCAGTATTGCGGACGGCCAGGTGCAGGGAGAACTGGCTACCGATGGCCCGGTCGACGTATTCGGCGAGACTTGGGAGGTCAATCTCAAGTTTGTCGCGCCGCTTGGAGAGATCCCAAAGAGTTTCAGGTCGCCGATTCGGAAAAGCCCGAAAAGGACGCAACGGACGAGCCGGCAACCACCAAGCCGACGACTGAGCTCAGCGAAAAAGCCGCGCCCGAGCCGGCGGCGGATCAACTCAACGTCAAGGATTTGGCCCTCACGAAAGATGCGTCCGACGTCGAGTACAAGCAGCTTGTTGAGCAGCTTAATTTCAAGAGCAAGACGAACGTGAAGAGCGTTTGTGCCGAATTGGCTGCGAATCTCAAGGCCCAAGGCTGGACCAAGGAAGGCAGCGATCTGGTCACGCCGGCCTCCTCAATACTGAAGCGGAAACGAGGAGACGCTGAGCTCACGATCTTCGTAAAGCCGGACAATGGAGGCAGCCAGGTGCAGATCATCACCGAGGACTCTCCTGGGACGAAGAGTAAGCTCGGATCATTCCGACCCTTGTCGATTTCGCCAGAGATTTTGTTTTTGTCTTGTATCGCGCCGCATAAGCAACAAATTGTGGCTGTAACTGGGATCGCCTGACCCGCGATCTAGACGAACGCGAGAGAGGGCGCGAGACGGCGTTATTCAAACATGACTGACGAGCGCATCGAGAAAACCAAATCAGCTATTGAGTCTGCCGAAAATATTCCGGGCCGACAGGAAAGCCGAGTTGCTGGACTTGCTGTCGAAGCTCAAGCCAGCCATCGCCAAGGTTTCGGAGACGCATCACGAAGATGCAAAGAGCATCGCGCGGCTGGTCGAGGCTTCGGCCCACGAAAGCAATTCGTGCCCGAGAAAAACCGGAACACACCAACAGACTTTTGCACGAATTGAAACAGTCCGCGGAAAATTTTGAAGCGTCGCATCCGGAGCTCCTGCCGCGTTTGTGGGCAAATATTCCACGCAATGTTGTCCGCGTTAGGTTTTGACCGTCTCTGGATGCTGCTCTCAGATGAGCGGGTCCGGCGCAGTCGGTTGTCTCTTTGTCGCCAACTCAAGACGTGGTTACCTTCCTCCGGGATTGTTAGGCTGAAGTGGAGCTGGCGCTGACAATTTCGAAAAGCTTCGCCCTAACCGGATGCCTTTTTTCAGATCACATTCAAAAACAGCCGCCAGAAGTCTTCGCTGGATTTTGTCTCATTTTGCGAGATTCTGCTTCTGGGACAACGTGTCTGTAACATTCGTCGATCAATTTTGAACCTATGAAAAAGAAAGTTCTTTTTATTTGCGTCCACAACAGCGCGCGCAGTCAGATGGCGGCGGCATGGCTAAACGACATTTGCGGTGACTATTTCGAAGCGCACAGGCGCCGGGTCTTGAACCCAGGGAACTTAATCCTCTCGCTGTTCAAGTGATGGACGAGAGTAGGAATCGATATTTCGAACAATAAGACGCAAGCGGTGTTTGACGTTTTTAAGAGCGGTCAATTCTTCCCGTACGATCATTACAGTTTGCGACGAGTCTGAAGCTGCAGGTTGTCCGATCTTTCCGGGTGTTACGTACCGATTACATTGGAGTTTCCCTGATCCTTCTGCGCTTACCGGGACATACCAACAACGCCTGGAGGGACGCGCAAAATTCGTGACGATATCCAAGCGCGAATCGAAACCTGGTGTGACGAAATGTGTATGCTATCGATGCGTAAAAGCAGATGGAAACGCACGCCAACTGAGTCGTCATCGGAAACTGTCAGAGAAGAAGTTCGGCGGCGTTACGGTGCCAGTGCATCCGGGTGAAATCGCCGTGCGCCGATGCCTGCTGCACGTCGACTGACGTAATCGATCTCGGCTATTCCACAGAGGATGCAGCGGCAGCACCTGAAGCTGCCAATCTTGGACTCGGCTTGCGGAAATCCGCTCGCGATCGCTTCCCTCAGAGAAGGCCAAATCGTTTTGGATCTTGGCTCCGGTGCTGGCTTCGATTGTTTTCTTGCCGCTCAGTGCTGTCGGAAAAACCGGAAGGGTAATAGGCGTGGATATGACGCAAGAGATGCTAAGCAAAGCCCGCGAAAACGCGCAAAAGAACGGATTCACAAACGTTGAGTTCCGGCTCGGTGAAATCGAAGCGCTGCCGCTGGCGGACAAGAGCGTCGATGTAATCATTTCAACTGTGTGATCAATCTCTCTCCTGGAGAAGCAGCGCGTGTTCAACGAAGCGTTCCGCGTGCTGAGATCCAGGCTGGACGGCTCGCTGTTGCCGGATATCGTTGCGCGACGGCGCCGCTGCCTGAGGAGATCAAAGCCGATTGGGCAGCTTCACACGGGCTGTATGGCCGGCGCTTCGCAGATCGTCGAACTGGAGCAGATGTTGCAGAAGGCAGGCTTCAAAGAAATCAAAATCGCGCCCGAAGGACGCATCACGGTTCCGTTCATTCGAGAATGGCTTCCGGGTAAACGGATCGAAGACTATTTGGTTTCGGCTACGATCGAAGGGTGAAGCCATAGCCGATTTTGTCTGACATATAGCAAGTGCGATTTTATCGGGCACGTGGTTTTGCGCGGAAGAGAGTTGCGATCCTGCGGTGCTTCAAATCAGACTGCCTTCGTGCATTTGACCGAACACTCCCTCATCAATCGCAGCCAGAATCATCCTTGCAGGCCTCATGCGACTGCGGCGAAGCATCGCTTTCGTCGCCTCTGTGCTCCTCTCACGGTACTCGTGGGCACGCCGTGCTCCCGGCGACGACTCCACGACCCGCCCCAGCCAAGAGGCAAGGGGCGGGTGACGATCGTCTACCAGGACGACGCCATCCAGCCCGAGAACCGCGACGCAATAAAGAAGATCAGGGACTCGGGCGTGTTCGAACGAATGGCGGATCGCCTGACGAAGGCAGTGGCGCTACCCCACGACCTCCAAGTCGTCGTCACCGACAAGCTTCCCAAGGGCATCGACGACCCGACTACCGAGCCAGACGGTGGGAGGATCTGGTGGCCGGCGGCGATTTTCGAAGGCGACCCACGACGTCCTCACCGAGTTCCTCCCTGAGGTCATCGCCAGCAAGGGTCCGCCGAGGGCCATCTCGAAGGAGAACTTCACAGCTGACGTCCTGAACGTGTGGGGCAACCAGTTCATCCTCGGCCACGAGCTGGGTCACGCTCTCATCCACCAGCTGAACCTCCCGCTCACGGGCATGGAGGAGGATTCCGCCGACGGTTTCGCGACCTTCTTTACCGTCAACGACAAGGACACCGGGCCGAACGCTGCCCTCGGGGCTGCAGTGCTCTTCGACGCCATGGGCAGCAAGAGACCCAACCTGACTCTCGAGGATTTCTCCAGCGACCATCCCGTTATCCTGCAGCGGGTGTACAACTTCCTCTGTGCCGTTGTCGGTAGCGACCCGCAACGTTTGCAGAACTCACTCGTTACGGACGGTTACATCCCCCAGATCCGCGCCCTGCTCTGCCGGAAGGAATGGACCCAGCTGAACTACGGTTGGTGGACCGTGCTGGAGCCGCACCTCACCGACAGCTCTAAGAAAGAGACAAAGGCGGCCCGCCAACAAGCTCGCAAGGACCTCGAAGACGAGAACAAGGCGCTGCCTGCCAAGATCAGGCAGGTTCGCGGCGGAAGTGAGACCCGAATCGACGCTACTAATATCAATGTCGCTATTTGGTGGAACGCGTTGTCCTCAACGCGTTGGCGGAGAGACGCGAGCGGTAGCCGCCTGATTGTGATCTTGTTCTTCGAGCGGATGCGGCATCGTCGCGCCGCGGCGGGCGATCACCTATCAAAAATCCGTGCCATTAGCTCGTTAGGCTTCTTCTTCGGGATTGTCTGGAACGACGGAATCGATTCGTCGATGACAACCCACGGCAATTTATCTTCGAGGAAGATCGCTTTCTGCGGCGCAAACGGCGCCGGATCGTCGAGCGACGCAATCGTGAAATCGATCGTGTCTGAATCTTTACTGTCCTCAAAAAACAAATGCGTGCCGCAACACGCAGCAAACGAGCGAATCCGATTCGCGTACGGAATCTTGCGCGGCTCACCTTTTGTCAGGACGAGATCTCTGCGCGGCACTGATCCCCAGGTGCACATAAGGCGCGCCGGCGCTTCGCCGGCAATCGATGCAATGACAATCGACCAAAGCAAACGGCCGACTCTTCAACACGTATCGTGTCCCGCCGCAAACGCATCCACCAGTATCTCCATGTCCTCCTGTTTCGTGAACTGCGATGATCGTTACGATGCGCAACCTGCTAAGTCTATCTACTAAAATTCTACCTCAGTTTCGCCCGGCGATCCGGGTTAGTTCAATTCGAACTGCGTTTTCGTTCCGTCCGGGTTCAGCGTCTCCCACGTTTCGCTATTGATCGCCACGCCGCAGAAGTCCCGTTCCTCTAGATTGTCCGACGACCCAAGAGGCGCGCAGAATTCATTCGGAAATGAGTCGCCAGCTGTTCACATCCCTGTGTCATCGGACAAATTTCACTTGGCGCATTGAGTTTGGCCTTGTGACGTTGCGTGATGAGAGGCGAGCCCACCACGGGCGGACTTAATCGAAGAACGCTCTCGATGAAGGCGCTTGTTTCGCAAAGCCGTGGAAGAAGTTATGAGTGACAAGTGACCACTGACAAGCCACGGACGATGAAAGTGCTGGTTTCTCAAGATAACGGATTCCGCGTGCAGGAGATTTCGCGGCCTTTGCTAAGCGAGGGCGAGATGCTCCTCCAAGTCACAGCCTGCGGAGTCTGCTTCTCCGATGTTCACAAGATTCGTTTTCAACGAATGGAAGACCCCGTCGTCCTGGGTCATGAAGTAGCCGGCCGGGTGGTGGAATCGAGCGCTGCGAAATTTAAGGTGGGCGATCGCGTGGTCGTAGCGCATCACGTTCCGTGTGGCCGATGTCATTACTGTTGCCATGGAAATATTTCGATGTGCGCGGAGTTCAAAAAACCAATCTCGATCCGGGTGGATTCGCGGAGTTTGTGCGTGTGCCGGTAGAGCATGTGGAGAGCGTTGCCTTTCCAATTCCGGATAGTCTGACTGACAACGAAGCTTCTTTCATGGAGCCGTTGGCTTGCTGCGTGCGCGCGGTGAAGCGCGCTGGAATCCAACCGTCGGATGTCGTCGTTGTGGTTGGTTTAGGTTCGATCGGTCTGCTATTCATGCAATTGATCCGCCACGCGGGTGGTAAGTGTATCGGCCTCGATCTCGACCCAGCTCGCCGCGAGTTAGCAGACTCGTTACGCTCGACCGCAACATTTGCCGGCTCCGAACCCGATTTCGAAGAATCGCTCGCCTCGATGACGAACGGTCGTGGCGCTGATGCGGTCTTGCTAACTGCGGCAAATCCGCCACTTGTTCCGACGGCGTTGTCGTGGTTACGCGCAGGCGGGACGTGCCTCGTCTTTGCCAGTCTCCATCCCGACTCCGATGTCACACTCGATTGGAATCAGCTCTATTACCGTGAAATCAATATCGTGACGTCGTATTCAGCTTCGCCGGATGATCTGCGCGAAGCGCTGCAATTGCTGGCGAATGGTTCTGTGCGCGTATCGCTAATGACCGGACACACTTTTCCGTTGGAGTGGTTCTCCGAGGCGCTGGCTGCGATCGAAAGCCGCACGATTCTCAAGGCGATCATGACTCCATCGCGAGTGAGCAGTGACCAGTGACGAGATGAATGCGCTGATGAAAGCGGTGATGTTCTACGCACCTGGCGACTTGCGTTTGATGGAAACGCCAATTCCTTCAGCCGGCCCCGGCGAAGTCGTCGTGAAGATTAAGACGGCGCTTACCTGCGGGACCGACTTCAAAGCCTATCGACAAGGTCACCCGGTTTTGCTGGCACACACGCCATCGCCATTCGGACATGAGATGGCGGGAATCATTAGCGAAGTCGGCGCAGGAGTGACCTGGCTGCGGGAAGGAGAGCGAGTCGTCGTGCTGAACTCAGCGCCCTGCGACGATTGTTTCTTCTGCGAACAAGGCATCACGGAACTGTGCGAAAATCTCGAGCTGCTCAACGGCGCTTATGCCGAATACATTCGCGTCCCGCCGCAGATCACGCGGCACAACGTTCATCCGTTACCGGAACATTTGAGTTTCGCTGAGGCCGCGCTGGTCGAACCGTTCGCGTGCGCTTTGCATGCGGTCGATAAGATGCGGCTCAAACCGAGCGAAACCATTGCCGTGATCGGCGCCGGCAACATGGCGCGGCTTTTAATTTGCGCGCTCAAAGCGGCGGGTGCGCGCGTGCTTGTGATTGGTCGAAACGCGGAACGGCTTCGCCTCGCTACTGCGGCCGGTGCGGACGACGTGATCGATCTTAGCCATGAACCAGATGCAGTCGCGGCGGTGCGTCGCCGAACGGCCGGCCATCGCGGCGCCGATGGTGTAATCGAGGCAGTTGGTAAACCAGAGACCTGGTCGCTGAGTGTTGCGATGGTGCGGAAAGGCGGGCGCGTATGTCTTTTCGGAGGTTGCGCGGCCGGAGCAAAAGTGGAGCTCGAAACGCATCGCATTCATTACAATGAGATCGCGCTCTTCGGTGTCTTTCATCATCGACCCAGTTACGTGCGGCAGGCGATCGAACTTCTCGGCAATGGAGCAGTGCCAACTGAGTTGCTGATCGGGGGCGCATCTCCCTCGAAGATCTCGTGTCCTTCTTTGCGGAAAATCGCGACACTAATGCGTTGAAAGCGGCGGTGATCATGTGATTCCCTGGCTTGACGCGCGGAACGTCGTTGGATCACGCTCGGGTTGATGTTGAGTCATCGCATCCGCCCGGTTTCGGAGATTTTGGCGCCGCATGTCGAACATCTCTGGGTGGTGCGCGGTTATTTACCGGCGCAGGAACGTGTAGCCGTGGGCGCTGACCGCAAAAAACCCTGGTTAGAAAAATTTCCTGACTTCCCGGTTTCTTGATTCGTATTCAAGACCTGATTTTTTCTTTTTCGAGAAAAGTCTGGTCAATTGTGAAACGCCTGGCCATACTCGGCAACTTTCTGCGGGCAAACAACGGAGGAAAAATTATGATTCACTTAATCTGGTACATTGTTGTTGGGTTGATCGCGGGGATTATCGCGAAATCAGTGATGCACGTGCACATGACGATTTTCTGGACAATCGTGCTCGGCATCATCGGATCGATCATCGGCGGCGCGGTTACCCACATGTTTTCGCACCCGACAACCGGACGATTTCATCCCGCCGGCCTCATTTTTCCACACTTGGCGCGATCCTGGTCCTCTACGTTTGCATCAAGCTGAATATCCGTTTTCCCCGCGTTCTCTAATCAGGAAAGAGGAAAACTGTAGCCGCCGGTCGCTGACCGCGGCTTGCTGCTGATGCGCATGCTTGCCGGCCGTAGCCTTGCGAAGGCTGAGTCGGCCGCGAGCCCTCAACACTCAATCCACCTGTCGCGCCGAAGCGCTGCGAAGGCGGATCCTTCTTCTTCTTCATCCTTCTTACTTCTTACTTGGCGCGGCACGCCATCGTCGGACGCGCCGACAGTATGCTTCCGTATTCATCGCCGAAAGTTCGTCGCAAAGTCGGCTCCTCGTATAACACAACGAACAGGTGAGTTATGAGAAAGAACAAGCCGGTATAGATGAAGATCGATAGCGACTCGTAAAAGAGCGCCGCGCCGGCCAGGGTCATTCCGGCGCCGATATACATCGGATTACGCACGAAACGATACGGCCCACGGATCACGAGTTTTCTTGGCGGATCGAACGGCGCGGGCGTGCCTTTCCCGATGAACACGAACGTAAACACGCACCAAAGCGCAATCGCCGTTCCGATCGTTACCATGATCATCCCCGCGACCTGCGGCGCTCCGGTAGTTGCGGGCTCGAACAATGCCCGACCACGACAGGAACCGACCGGGCAGATAAACCAGCACGAAGCCGATAAAAAGCGCAGCGTAAGTAACTGCACGAACAAGAACAAACATGTTTACGGTTTATTAAGAAGGTCGAGCAGTTCGCCTTTCAGATTTGGTTGAAGATCAAATGGCATTCTCCGTCGTCATTTTTCGGCGCGACAACGGGATAATTGAGTGATCGAAATATTTTCCAGGATCCGTCCTCCGATAGCCGCAAAATATCCACGCTGCGGTTCTCGGCTTTGATCTCTATCTTGCCGTCAGCGCTCGTGACCTCGAGCCGCCACGTGGAACGCACGAAGCCAAGATTTCCGGAACACTGGAACTCTTCGAATTTTGGGATCCATCTACGCGATTGCTCCGGGTGCGCGAACTCGTCGCGATAACTTTTCTCAAGATCCGCTTTCTTCGCGTCTGGAGCGCCTTGAAAGCTGAAGTTTACGTCATCAGCGAAAATCGACATCGTTCCGGCAAGGTCACGATTTGCGTAGGCCGCCACCCATTTTTCGAAAGCAGACCGCAACGCTTCACATTCGGCCGCTCGAAGTTGCGAAGCAGTGACAATGACGCTGATCGCTATTACGAAAAATATTGTGGAAGTGCTTTCATCTGAGCTTGTCCTCCTGGTTTCTGTAGAAACGGATTGTGCCGCTGGCGGATGTTTGTGCCAGTCTTTTATGGAAGCATCGATACGAAGTTCGACCGGGCTTGAGCGACATCGGTTCAAGGATCAGACTGCGTCGAGTCATCTACTGGTCGAGTATCAGCGTGTCCTTTAACCACGAATGCACATGAAGTGAACACTGTAATCGTGCGTTGTAGCGCGGCGCACTGTGCTCAGCTGGCACATCCTGCTAACCTCGCAACCTCCTGTCACGCGGGACTCGTCACGTCGTAGCTGCAGGCAGACGGAAGCCTTGCGCGTAGGAGGAAGTCAAACGAAGGCGGATTGTCGCGCGACCAGACATCGCTTTATGCGAAGATCGACATCTTCTTTCCGGTACCTGGCAAGGGCGATTACGTTGGAGCGCAGTCGGAAACAAATGTTAAATAGCCTGCTCAGCCTGCCCGCCGTGGTGGGCGAGAGTCTTTCGGAGTTTAGACGCCCGCTTCCATTTCTGAGCGACCTCGACCTGAACGTTTTCAGGGAGATCCGGTTCTCATGTGTCTCTATGAATGCCCGCGCCTTGGCGATTTCTGGACGGTCCTTATCGGCA
>ERZ1370068.5119-contig-4157_pt1 | contig 18190 bp, 27 predicted proteins | sample MGYA00561227_ERZ1370068 | MGnify/ENA primary metagenome ERZ1370068 (study PRJEB38410, sample SAMEA6850437) | metagenome | study: Metagenomic assessment of the ecological functions of the soil: analysis of the soil microbiota associated with the...
AATAGAGGCGCCACGGGTAACTCACCGCTCGAAAGGGAGAGCGTCCGGACCAACTCGGGCGCGTCACTCATCGATGTCCCTCTTCTTTCGCAGTCCGGCGTAGGCCTGGGGCCAAGAGTGGTTAGGAGGCCATCACATCAGTCGGACCAGGCAGCTCGGACTTCGGGAAGCCTATCGACGCTTACGGCAACGCGCCAGGCGCTCGACAACCTCGCGGAGTCCTTTCCTGGCACGGCTGGCGGTCCATCGTGCCTTATTGCGCTGAGCGAGTGAGAGCCGAGGCCGTGGCGGCACGCGGGGCGCTTCTTCTAGTTCGCCGATCGTCGCATAACTCGTCCGTCGAGGTCTCGATGTCTGACGCCTGCAGGGACGTTTCCCGTTCAGAGGAAATTCAACGCCGTGGATATAATTTGCCAGTGGTCATCGGTGAGCAAGTACGGGAACTCTCTTTGACCACATCTGAGAGCACTGTCAGCGCACTGACCAAAGCCGGAGACCGGCGGAGAGCGACCAAGCGGACCAAGATCGTCAATCAGCGCAACATGGCGAGGCGGCCCGGAAGGCGCTCCGGTCGACAGGCTTGTAGACCCAGTGTTGAATTCCCCGGATCGCGTCAGCGACGGGTTGGCGTCGACGAGCTGAAAGCAACTCGGTACGCAACCGCCTGGCCGCCGCAAGCGGCTCCCATCCCTACGCAGATTGCTGATGGAATAGCTGGGGTTCGACGATGCTCCTGCCGCGTCGACATCCCGCAAGAGTGCCAAGGCTTGGGCGATTTCTCCGCGGGCGTTGCATCGGCGATCCTCGGAAGCCACAACCAGACTCAGGACTTCGAGCATCTTCGTTGTACCTCTTTGCGGACCGTGGCGGGCACATCAGAAATGCCGCGGCCGGCAAGCAGCCGGGCTCGGTGCGCCGCCCACCATCCCTTCCATTTCTCGGCGGATCGTCAGGGCTTCAGGCGACGAGACCGACCTATAGTGATGTGGTTCACCGGTCCCCTCTCCACTGTGCACGCGTGACATCGACCAGAGCGGCGGCAGCGCTACATGTCTTCGGACGCAGGAAAGCGAGAAAACGCCTGGCGATGTACCGACAAGCCGGCGGAAGTCGCGCCGCAGGAGGCAGGCGCGAAGCGCCGCAGAGCGGCCGCCGGTTTTCGGGATGCGGCAGCATCGACAAAAGCCGACGGTCTGAACAAGGTCTCCGGAAGGTAGACCATCTTTGCCAGTCTCGCCCGCAGCGCCTCGCCGAACCCCTGGATCTGGGGGCGCGTAAGGATGTCGAGCCGGTAGAGCCCTGGTGAAGCCGAATCAGGGCGCGCCCCCGAGGCCCAGCGGCAGCTGTGGCGGCTACCGACGTCAACCAGTCCGATGGTCCGTGCCCACGTTTGTCGCTCTCCTCCGACAGGAATCTCATGCCACGGCCAACCAGCACATGGCCCGGTCCAACCCTCGGGGTCTCGGACTTCAAAATCCTCCGACACCTGGAATCGGCAACTCGGCCAAGTCGCGCGCCTTCATCGCAATCGATCTTGGGGGCAACGCCAGAGATGATTCGGCGAAAGAGATTGCTCAGAGATCGCGCGGAGCGGCAATTCCCCTCAGTAGCGGATCCCCGACACAGCGTAATCGCGAGTTGAAGTAGCTCCTCGAGGCCGATCATCGGAAAGACATACTGCGAGACGTGAAAGCATTTCTGTGGACACAGTGATCAAGCTCGAATTTTGTAGTGGGCTACCCTCCTCCCCGCGTGCATGCGTTGAATGGCTCGCCTGGATGGCCGCGGGCGGTCGCACTCGATGGATGACAGGTGATCTGATCGTCTGAGAGACGCGCGATGGCTGATCGGTCAAACGTCTCGCTCAATGTCTCGGCGAAAGCTTGTTCCGACGCGGAGCAGCGTACTCAGTGCGAGCAAAGAGGGCAGCAGCAGCGGGCCAGATGGCATCCACTTTGGCCGCGGTCACCGGCCCAGTGGAATATCAGCGTCTGGCCACACCGGGATTGCGTAGACCACCGCACTCAAGCTACGCGCAGAAACACGAACGCCGCATGGACCGAATCCCCACTCATCCCGGGAGAAGAGAATGTAGGTCGTCCAGCGGCCTGGATCGGGTTGTCGCCGCGTTGTCCGTCGCCGCTTGGGATCCCTCCGGCGCATCACATCCACGCGGCCCGGATTTGGATGTCCGGCCACGGATTGCAGCGATACGCACCTACAATGATCCCGTCTATCCCCGGCTGCTGGATTGTCCCTTGGTTCACGGAAGCGGAGGGTCGAGCGTGAAGCTGCCTCGGTGCGGCATCGATCCAGGCCCTCTCGGAGACAGCAGCCCGATGTCACCAGGGACGGCCTGCTGCCGACCTCGAGATCGCCGACAGGGCCGCCTCGGCGGTCGCGGTAGCGGCCGGCACGGCGCCCGATTTCCGCCAGTATCGCTGCCTTCTTCGTCCCCCAGAATGCCGAAAGCGTGTCTCGTGGGCCACTGATGCCAAGCGCGAACGGACGGCCGCGTAGTCGAGCCGACCAAGTGCCGTGCCAAGCATTGCCCTGGGGCCCACCGCGCGTGCCAGTCTTTCTGGAGCTTCGCGACCTCCTGTAGGCGAGTCATCCAGAGGGTAAAGCGACCAGAGTCCTGATCGTCACGCGCGTCCTTCGCCATCGCGAACGAGACCTCGACCCAAAATGCGTCGTAGGGTCCCTTTCGGCGGACACCCGAAAACCGGCCAGTTGTGGACGGGGCAAAACCGGCCAGTGAGGGAGCGGTCCCAAGCGTGAGTGTTGTACCGCGACCGATGCGAATCGGCAAGCGTGTTGTCGCCGCGGTGGGAGCGTTGCTCGAGGGGATAGCCCGGTATGGCGGCGATGCCCCGCGGGGCTTCTGCGGGCCCAAGCGCGATGCGTCATGGTGGCGGGAGGGGCGGGACCTGGTTCATGGGGCCGTGCGATCGCTCTGCAGGCGGGTGCGCCAGCTGCGCGGCCCACAGGTGAGGACGTGGGCGTGGTGGAGCAAGCGGTCGAGCATCGCGGTGACGGCGGGCGTGTCGCCGAGGAGCTTGCCCCAGTCCTCCACGGGTCGGTTCGACGTGATCAGCGTGGAGGCTTTTCGTACCGCCGCATCACGATCTCCAGGAGATCTTCGGCGGCGGTGTGGGGCAGCTTGCGCATCCCGAGGTCATCGATGATGAGCAGCGGGACCGTGGTGAGGTCGGTGACGTACGCCTTGCGCGTGCCGGCGAGTTGCGCCTCCGCGAGCTCGTCGAGCAGCGCATGAGTCTCGCGGTACAGGACGCGGTGGCCCTGTTGGATCACCGCGAAGCCGATCGCCTGCGCCAAGTGGCTCTTGCCCGTGCCGGGCGCACCGAGGAACAGGGCATCGGCGTGTTGGGTGACCCAGCGGGCGGTGGCCAGTTCGAAGACGAGCGGGCAGGCGCACTAGCACAGGTAGGTGGTTATTCTTATTTCTATTTCTTCTTGAACAAAAGGAGGGTAAACGACCCCTCGTCACGATCAGTCCCGGAAACATCGTCATCATCATCAGATCGTCATCCTCCTCTGATTTTCGCCATTGTAATTTGTCGAATATTCGTTCGCTGATACTCGTAACGTTTTCCAACCTACCGAGAGAGGCTGAATAACGTTTCTCTTTCGTTTATATTTTTTTAATTTCCTTTAACGCCTCATCCGGTCGTGGGAATGACGATGTCGTCCACCAGATCACCGGATCCAAGGAACCCGCATTCTGTTCAAGGACATTTCTGACAGAGAACTTCCTAAGCCATTAATTACGAAAGCATCCGATGCCACCGAGACGTCCGCCCACGATATAAAGACCTGATAAAGGATCGATATAGCCCGTTCAAGCGGGATCGATCCTCACGTTTTCTAACATCTCGGCCCTCCCTGGGCGAGTCGGGCCATGAGACTTGTTATACCCGACCGTCGTCGAATGCGCTAGCAGTCGCTCGGTATCCGGAAGTGTCCGTTGCCTGCTGCAATCGACTACGTGATCGTCGCGATAGACCCTCGCCGTACGATCCTACCGGAGTTAATGCCGTCTGCTTTGACTTCGATTCAGGAGCGCCTGAGGATAGCCAACATCAACGCCCTCCGGCGGCGGTGCCCCCGTCCGTGGCCCCGGTCCCCGCGACATAACCTCCCGGACTCGGACGCCGGCCACCCCAGGAGCCGACGGCACAGCAGATGCGCGCCATTCGCTATCTGCTCGATCTCGAAGAGATGTCGTCTTCGATCTCCGAGATCGAAGGCGACGGCAAGGGCGTCCCGGTGCTGCTGCGCCAGTACCTCAAGATCGGCGGCGAACTCCTGGCCTTCAACGTGGATAAGAACTTCTCCGAGGTCCTCGACGGCCTGGTCCTGGTCGACCTGCGCAAGACCGATCCCGCACGCCTGGGGACGTATATGGGGAAGGAGGGGGTAAGTCGATTCCTTGAGCATCACGGTGCTTCCGTGGCTGCTAGCCGCTAGCTGCTGATCTGGTGAACCGGAAAACCTCACAGTCCCAAACGCGGGAGCCAGCGCGGGACGCGGGCGCAATAGTCCTCATATTCTTTGCCGAACTTTCCGCGCAGGGTCGGCTCCTCATATAGAACGACGAAAGCAAAGAACCCGAGCCACACCACCAGTCCGTACTCGAGAAGCGAGACGCTGCCGAACAGTAATCCCTGGCCGAAGATCAGCGACGACACGGCCACGTACATGGGGTTGCGCACATAACGATAGAGTCCGGTGACGACCAGATGCTGCGGCGGCGCGACCGGCGCCGGCGTCCCCAGGCCTTGTATCGCGAAGCGGGCGAAGGAATCGAGCAGCACGGGCAGCCCGGCGGCCATCATCAGCCCGCCCACGACGCGCAGTGGAAAAAAGCCGAGCAGCGGCGGAGCCAGTCGCCAGCGGGTGAAGGTCCAGGGAACATAGACGGCGAGAGTCCCCGGAGCGATCACCAGAAAGACCGCCGAGCCGAGCAAAGCCAGAGCACGCTTCATGGGAGTCAACGAACCACAGTTCTACCTTCCGAGGATAGCCAACATCAACGCCCTCCGGCGGCGGTGCCCCCGTCCGTGGCCCCGGTCCCCGCGACATAACCTCCCGGACTCGGACGCCGGCCACCCCAGGAGCCGACGGCACAGCATGCGGGAGGCGTCCAGGCACGCATCCCGGCGGCAGCCCGAAGGCGATCATGCAGCGGAGCATCGACGAGCTCCGGGCCCCGGAATCATGGAGCGGGTGGCGCGAGTCGGGCAGGCGGCGCCGGATTTCACGCTGCCCAACGCGAACGGCGAGTCCATTCACCTCGGAGACTTGGTGGCCCGCGGACCGGTCGTGCTCTCCTTCTACCGCGGCCGATGGTGACCGTACTGCAACGCAGAGCTGGACGCTCTGCAGCAGGCCCTGCCCGAGATCACCGCCGCTGGCGCCGGCCTCGCCGTCATCTCGCCGCAGGTGGCGCGCACGCCCCGCGAGACCGAGGAGCCCAAGCCGCTGTCGTTCGAACTGCTGCGTGACTTCGGCAACCACGTGGCCGAGGCGTACGGCCTCGGTCTTCACGCTGCCTGATGACCTACGACGTGCGATCTACCTCGAAGTTCGGCATCGATCTGCGCGCACGGCAACGGCGACGGGACCTGGCGGCTTCCCGTTCCGGCGCGGTTCGTGATCGATCGCCTGTCCATCATTCGCGCGGTCGACGCCGACCCGACTACACACGGCGGTCGGAGCCGGCGCAGACCGTGCAGATTCTCGCGGGCTTGCGGGCCACGCCTGCCGGGAAGCGAGCGAGCATGAGCACTGGCCCGCAGGGGCTCGACCCAAGATCCAGACTCGCGGAGATCGTCTTCGAGGCCGATGTCAGCTTGGTCACGCCGTTTCTCAAGCTGACGCGTCAGTCGATCGGCGACGGTCACATGACGTTCGCCTGCGACGAGGGCGCCGACCTCGGCGGTCTCGGCTCGGCGCCGACACCGCTCATGTACTTCAGCGCCGCGCTCGCCTTCTGACTGATCGACCCAGGTGTCCCGGTACGGGCACATGCTGAAGGTCACGGTGAACGGGATGCGGATGCGGCGACGGCGCGCTACCGGGTGACGGCTCCGTGCTGAACGACACCGTCCAGAGCCGGATGCTCGGCGCTGGAGACCACGCTGGCGAAATCGACTCGCCCGATCCGCCCGGAGCGGGTGGCCAGGTCGTGCGCAACGCCGAGCGTGGATGCTTCGTCCTGCAGGCGCTCCAGAACCCCGTGCCGGTCACCGGTCGCACGCTGCTGAACGGCAGCCTCACTGGTATCCGGAATAGGGGCCGCCTCCCGCGAGCATTGAGTGGGTCAGCGGGCCGCGGTCGCGGGCTCGGCGCGTCGAGGCGCGGTCCGGAGTGATCCGTCAGCCGGCATGGCGGAGAGACCGCGCACCGGCGACAGCAGCAGCCAGAGGAATCCCAGCAGCATCCCGAACGAGGCCACGACCAGCGTGAGCGGGACGCCGATCAGGCCGCCGAGCGCGCCTCCGATCACGGCGCCGATCGGGTTGGCGCCGCCGGCGAGGAACCGCATGGTCGCGTTGACGCGTCCCAGCACGCGATCCGGGGTGATGGCCTGGCGGACGCTGATCGCGTTCACCCAGTAGACCAGGATGGCCATCCACTGGGCGAACTCCGAGGCGACGATCATCGGGCAGCGCCCACGACGGGACGAGCACGGCGAGCGGCACCAGCATGCCGGTGAGACCGAACGCGACCTGCGCGCCGATCATCGTCGGCCCCGGGCCGAAGCGCCGGGCCAGGCGGCTCGGCGACGACCGAGCCGGCGAGCGACCCCACGCCGCCGGTCGCGAAGACCAGGCCGACGCCCACCGCGCTCAAGCCGAGCACGCGCGTCATGTAGAGCACGTAGACCGCCATGAACATGCGACCGAACAGGATCGTGGTCGCCGAAGCGCCGGCGAGCGCGCGGAGGACGCGGTCGTCGACCACCACGCGCACGCCTTCGGTGATCTCCCTGACCACGCCCGCGCGCGCGCCGCGCGTGTCGGGCGCGGCCTCGGCCACGCGCGTGCGCGCGATGAACGCGGCCGAGATCAGGAACGACAGCGCGTCGACGAGCAGGGCGAACGGCGCGGTCAGGAGGCTCACCAGCACGCCGCCCACGCTCGGGCCCACCACCTGGGCCGCCGCGGAGGTCGACTGGAGCTTGGTGTTGCCCTCGACGATGCGATCGGCCGTGACCAGCGAGGGGAGGAACGACATGTTCGCCACGTCGAAGAGCACCGTGAGCGCGCCGGTGAGCAGCAGCACCGCGTAGAGGATCTCGATGCGGAGGACGCCGGTCACCGCGGCCAGCGGAATGATCAGCAGCAGGGCGGCGCGGCCGAGATCGGTCGCGATCATCACCGGCCGGCGCCGCACCCGGTCCACCCACACGCCGGCGAAGAGACCGACGAGCAGGATGGGCGCCCCTCCCGCCGCCGACAGCAGTCCCATCTGCCAGGGCGTGGCGTCGAGGGTCAGCGCGGCGATCAGCGGCACCGCGAGCGCGGTGACCTGCGAGCCGACGTCGGAGATCGCCGAGCCCGCCCAGAACTTCAGGAACTCACGGTGCCGCCAGAGCGAGGCCACGATGACCAGCGACTATATCAACAGAGCCGAGAGGATAGCCAACATCAACGCCCTCCGGCGGCGGTGCCCCCGTCCGTGGCCCCGGTCCCCGCGACATAACCTCCCGGACTCGGACGCCGGCCACCCCAGGAGCCGACGGCACGGCATCGTCGCGTTGACGTCTCAGCGCTGCCTCTCCCGTAGTCGACGGCAGACACTTGACCCAGGAGCCCGTCCGGATCGTGGAAGTACAACTCCTCCCCCGATAGGTCAGCGGCCGCGATTCGGAAATCCGTTTGAGCTTTTCAACCGCCGAATCAATAACGAACCTCTCGACCCCCACGCAAAAGTGGTGGATCTTGGGCTCCCCGAGCTTGAACAGGCCGATGAAGCAATCTGGAAGCCTAAGCGTTGCGCCTTGCACCTCCGCATCTGGCTGGGACTGCCAGCAAATGGCTCCTCCCAGCATTCGCGAGTAGAACGCTTTTGATCTCTCGACGTCAGTGACGCTCAAGGTGACGTGATTGAGAGATCGGCCCCGAAAGGTTGCTTCGCCCAGTGTGGGCTCGAATCCAGCGCTGGCGGCGGACGCCAGGCGGTGCGGCCGCGCGGCGAGGGCCTTCGATCAATTGCCCCCGGCTCAGCGTTGCCCTGCTCGAAAAGAGTGACGAGAATCGCATGGCGCCCGGGCGCCTGCCGGCGGTGCTCCCGCAGGAGCGCGCCCGTGGTGGGATGGAGGAGGCGGACGTGCACGCCGTCCCACTGGACCGCGACGTCGCGGCCGAGCCAGCCCGGCGGCGGGGCGTAGTAGGCGGACTCGACCTCGACGCAGCCGTCGAGATGGACCGTGCGCGTGCCGAACTGGTAGTAGCGAAACGGCTCGACCGGCAGCGGCCGCAGCGCCGGCCGCTCCTCGGCGAACATGGCGGCCACCTGGCGCTTGGTCGTGCCGTGAATGCGGGTATCGGCCCAGCGGGCGTCCCAGCGGTCGAGGTAGGCCTGCGCCTCGTCGAGCGTCTCGAAGCGCAGGCCCTTGAGCGCGCCCTGCGTATGGCCGATGGCCGACTCGACCTTGCCCTTGCGATCCGGGATCGGCGACGCGACAGGGCAGCGCGACCGCGCCGTAGTGCGCGAGCACGTCGCGGTAGAGCGGGTTCAGGGTGGGGTCGTAGATGTCCGGCGTGAGCACGCCCTCGCGCAGATTGTCGAGGATGACGACCGCGCACGGCCCCGCCCAGCCGGCGAAACGTCTCCTCGTGCAGCTCGGCCCAGCGCCGAGTGCTCGACGTGAAGGTCAGCAGCCGGACGCTCTTGCGGCTATAGCCCAGGGTGAAGACGAACAGCCGCGTGCGGCGGTACTTGCCCGTGTCCGGATGCCGCACCATCGGGCCGTCGCCGTAGTCGACCTGGCCCTCTTCACCCGGGGCCGTCACGATCACGGGATGCGCCTCGGCGGGCCGCTGCCCCCGGAGCGCGATGACGAAGCGGCGGACGCTGGCGTACTGGGCGGGGAAGCCGTGATCGTCGACGAGGTCGCGCCAGATCGCCATGGCATCGCGGCCCCGGCCGAGGGCCCCTTCGATCAGCTCGCGATAGCGGCGCGCACGCGCTGGCCGCGGGCGCGCGCCCCGGCGGGGAGCGCGTTCAGCGGCCCGGAGATCCCTGGTGGCAAGGGCCCCAGGGTCGGTGGACACCTCACTGGCCGGATTTGCGGCCGCCAGCCGCCGGTGCCGCGGATCCCGCACGGGGATCCCGGCGGCCTTGAGGTAGGCGCTGGCGGTCTCGCGCCGGACGCCCGTCGCCTGCTCGATACGCCGGAGCGTCCAGCCCACCCGGCCCAGCGCCAGCACTTCCCGTCGTTTGTCGTCGCCCAAGATATTGGTCATGCTGGCGGACGGACCACAGTCCGCCCGCCGCGTCAACGTCTTGGGGTGCCGCTACCTCACTGGCCGGTTTTCAGGTGTCGACGACTGGCCGGTTTTGGGTGTCGACCGAGGAGGGTCGTCCATTCCAAGGTGGATGAGGCGATGTCGTTCGGCCGAGTGTGGCGGCGGGCAGGTCAGGATGCGAGTAGGGTCCGGATTGATAGCCTCGACGGACAGGGTGAGCGTGGCGATCCAATTCGACAAACAGGGGATTAACGCGGTCTCTAATCGCCAGACCAGCTCGAAAGCAAGACGCAGCGCATCAGCTGGAGTGTAACGTGGGGAGTCCTTCGAGAACGTGGTCAGATGTAGCGTTCGGTATTGAGCCACAGACGACCTCCATTTGCGGCCGGGACTACTTCCCATCCAGGATACTGCTCGTTTCAGCAATTCCACCGAAATGAGAGGTCCTGAAGAGCAGTGGACGACAGATTGCCAGAAGGAGTGGAAGGTCCCGTCAGCGGGAGGAGATTCGGGCGTCGGGATATCTGGGAGCGTTCGCGTCGGTGATCCACCGCCGTTCCCGGGCTGATAAGGCCAATCGAGCAGATTCGGCGGTCGCCGGCGTGCAGACCGAGGAGGAAACCACTCATGGGCAGCGCTGACGCCCGGGGGCATACGGGTTGGTGCGAGGGAACAGCGTGGGGAAGTCACGGGGATGATTCGCCGATGTCGAGCAGGCGGCGCCGGGGCGCTGGAAGGTCGAGCAACCCGCATAGATAAATCGTCGGCGTCGACTACCGAGGTTGTCCCGGACCCACCCAGACCAATAGAGGTTGGGGATCTTCTCCGGAGAAGCCCAGCAGGCAGAACACATTCTCCATGAGGATTGCTGTAATGGTGTTGACAAAGGGTGCGAGCCTCGAAGGATAGAGCCGATAGTCATCCTCGGTAATGGTGAAGGGTGCTGTGATGAAGCTTCCAGGAGCTTGACGATTCTTGGCCTGCGGAACCTGTCAACAAGAATGAGACATGGGGTTCGTGAGTTTACTGTAGCGGGATCGGCTCATTCCTCACGACGCACCGGAAGCGTGAACGTGAACGTCGAGCCGTGCCCGACCTGGCTCTTCACCCAGATCCGTCCGCCGTGGAGCTCGATGAACTTCCGGGAGAGCGCCAGCCCGAGTCCCGTGCCCTCGACCTTCTTGTCGGCCGTCCCCACCTGCCGGAACTCCTCGAAGACCGCCTCCTGATCCTCCGGCGCGATGCCGACCCCGGTATCCGCCACGGCAGATCTCGGCGACGTCAGTCATCGCGCCCCGCGCTGACGTCGATCCGGCCGCCCTCGGGCGTGAACTTCAAGGCGTTGGACAGGAGGTTCAGCAGCACCTGCTTGACCTTGCGCTCGTCGCGCCCGAATCGTCCGCCAGGCGCTCATCGACAGATGTCGCTCCGAGCGTGATCCCGCGCCGGATCGCCCGCTCCCGCACGAGGATCAGGGCGTTGTCGATGGCGCTCGGCAGGTCGAAAGTCGGCCAGCTCCAGCTCCATCCGGCCCGCCTCGATCTTCGAGAGATCGAGGATGTCGTTGATGAGCGACAGCAGGTGCCGCCCGGACGCGCAGCATGTCGCTTCGAGGTACTCGATCCTGCTTCTCGCGTCAGCTCGCCGAACATCCGTTCGACCAGCACCTCGCGAGAAGCCGATGATGGCGTTCAGCGGCGTGCGCAGCTCGTGCGACATGTTGGCGAGGAACTCGCTCTTGTGCCGGCTGGCGACTTCCGAGCTGCGCGGCTCTTGTCCGCGATCTCGCGGAAGAGCCGCGCGTTCTGGATGGCGAGCGCGGACTGCGTGGCGAAGGTCTGCAGAAGCTCGATGACTTCTGGTGCGAACGCGCCCGTGGTCTTGCGAATCACGGTGAGCCCGCCCAGCAAATTGCCTTCGCGGACGAGCGGGACCGCAAGAAGCGCTCGGTATCCGGCGCGTACGAGCGCGCCCCGCACTCGACTCTCCGTGGGCGCCCCGATGATGTCCGGTAACCTGAACCGGCTCCAATCCTCTCCGCCAGCCCGCCCCGTCGCGCCTTCCGCCTTTCCGGACGGGTGTCGCCAGCATCGTCTGCAGAATCTCGGCCTCGAGACGCTCGGCGGCGCGCGGGCACGAAGATCTGCGCGGCTCGTCGTACTCGTAGATCACGCCGGCGTCGGTGCCCGATAGCTGCGTCGCGCGGGCCACGATTGTGCGGAGCACGGTCTGGAAGATCAAGGTCGAACTGATCAGCTTGACCGACCTCGCCGAGCGCCTGGAGTTCGCTCACGGAACGGCTCAGGGCCTCAGTACGGGTCTCGGAGTTCCTTGAACAGGCGCACGTTCTCGATCGCGATCACGGCACTGGTCGGCGAACGTCCTCAGCAGGTCGACCTGGGCGTCCGGGAACCGCCCGGCCTGCCCCGGGTGACGCCGATCGTGCCGATCGGCTTGCCCTCGCGCAGCATCGGCACGTTGAGAAGGCTCCGCCAGCCCCGGCGACGGCCAGGTCCGTCGCGTACTCGGAATCCGCCTGGACATCCGCGATGTTGACGACGTCTCCCGTCAGGATCGCGCGTCCGGCCGCCTGCTGTCGATCCGGCGGGCGCGGATACATCCTTTGCACCATCTGGAGCGCTTCGGGTGTGTAGTTGTACTGAGCGGCGAAGTGGATCAGTTCCCCGTCGAAGCGACCCACGAAGCCGTGCAGCCCGTCACACAGGCGCACGGCGCTCCGCACGATCATCGTCGAAGACCGGCTGCACGTCCGTCGGCGAGCTGCTGATCGCGCGCAGGATCTCCGCCGTGGCCGTCTGCTGCGCCAGGGCTTCTGCCTCACGTTTCAGCGCCTCCGCCTCGCGCTTCTGCGCCTCCGCCAGAAGTGCTTTTCAAGGTCGTGGACCTTGGAGCCCTCGCTCTTCCGCGTTTTGCGGTCGATGCGGGGCTTGGCTTCGAGCTTGCGCCTTCCCCGACCTTGCCCCCGACGCATCGGCCTCTCGCTTCCGCTCAAGGCGTTCCGACAGCGCAGCGACCGAGGGCGAGGCTACGCGAAGGTGCCCTCGTGGGCAAGTCGGAGGGCCGGGTCCTCGATGCTGCGTGCAAGCGGCCAAGCGTGTTGGGTGCGTTGATCCAGACTTCCGTGGGGCACACCGGGTGGCTGGGGGAGGCCGCGCGGGAAGCGCTCCGGGTGGGCGGCATAGGCGGCGGCGAGCACGGTCGCCCGGGCCGCCACGCGCTGCTCGGCCAAGCCGAAGTGCACGTCGTGAGGGTGAGCAGGCCCAGGCCGCTGTGATGGTGTTCGACGTTGTACCAGGGGAAGAAGATGTGGCAGTGGGCGCGGACATCCTGGATCGCGCCGAACCGCGCCGGGAAGTCCGGCCGGTACTTCAGCGTCTTGAACTGCGCCTCCGAGAACGGGTTGTCGTTGGAGACATGCGGCCGGCCGTGGGTCTTCGTCACGCCGAGGTCGGCGAGTAAGAGCGCCACCGGTTTCGAGGTCATCGCGGGCCCCGCGATCGGCGTGGATGGTGAGCTGCCCACGGTCGATGCCCTGGCGGGCGCACGTCTCGCCGATGAACTTCTGCGCGAGCGTGGCGCTCTCCCGGTGGGCCACCATCCAGCCGACGACGTACCGACTGAAGACGTCGAGCATGACGTACAGGTAGAAGTAGGTCCACTTCGCCGGGCCGAGCAGCTTGGTAATGTCCCAGCTCCACAGCTCGTTGGGGCGACGGGCCAGCAGCTCCGGGGCGGCATAGACGGGATGACGGAGCTGGTCGCGCCGCTCCCGCACCTCCGCATGCTCGGCCAGGAGGCGATACATCGTGCGTTCGGAACAGACGTACTGCCCGGCGTCGAGCAGCGTGGCGTAGACCTCTGCCGGGGCGAGATCGACGAAACGTGGCTCATGCAGCAGGGCGAGGACGACGCCGCGCTCGCCCGGGCTGAGCGCGCGGGGCGAGGGCGCCGCGGCAGCGAGACCCTCGCGGGCCGCCGCCGTCGGTAGTAGGTCGCACGCGGCAGCCCGAGCGCGGCGCACGTGGGGGCGATGCCCAGTCGCGGCCCGATCTGGGTGACCGTCGCCATCACGAGGTCTCGGTGGTCAGCGGCGTTCCCAGCAACGCCGCCATTTGTTTTTGCAGTTCGACCAGCGCCTCAGCCCGCTCGGCGCGCTGCTGCCAGCGCGTGCGCTCACGCTCCAGCTCGATGATCCGCTTGTCGCGGGGATCGGCCACCCGCCGCACGGGGCCGCGCTTCGTCGGCACCCCGGCCAGCTCCCCCGCTCCCGCGCCGCGCGCCACGTCGTCAGATGGGAGGAGTACAACCCCTCCCGTCGCAACAACGCGCCGACCGCGCCCGGCGTCTTGCAGGCGTCGGCCTCCCGGACGATCTTCCGCTTGTACTCCACCGTGAACCGCCGCCGGGTCGCCTTCGCCACGACCTCGATCGCCGGCCCAACCACGGCCTGCTCCAATGCGCTCATCACACTCCAATCCTGACTCGCCCTCGACACTAAACTTCCAGGGGTCACGCTGTCTCGTCCATATTGGCGAGAGGGGCCGCCAACCAGAGCACCATCGCTTCCTGGGCGAGATCGGCGACCCGCCGCACCCTGCCCTGCAGGCCAAGCTTCTTCACGTCCTCGAGGATGGCCAGGTCTCCCGGGTCGGGGGCGATCGAGCATCAAGGTCGACGTCCGCGTCATCGCGGCGACCAACCAAGACCTGGAGCGAGCCGTCCTCGCCGGCCGGCTCCGCGAGGACCTGTTCTTTCGTTTGAACGTCGTGCGCATCGTGCTGCCGCCCCTCCGAGAACGCAGTGGAGACGTGGTCATACTGGCCGAGCACTTCCTCGCCGAGGCGTGTGAACGCTCCCATCGACCGATCAAATGGCTTACGGCCGACGCGCAAAGCAGCACTCGTTCGCCATTACTGGCCGGGGAATGTCCTAGAGTTGCAAAACATGATGCGTCGTGCCGTGGTGTTGATCGAGGAATCTGCTATCACTGCTGACTTATTGGGATTGGAAGAGCCTCCGCGATGATCGCCGCCCTCTCCGCCCGCAAGAGCACCGACCAGCACGTCGCCGACGAGGCGAAGTCCGTCACGCGCCAGAAGGCAAAGGCCGCGACACCTGCGGCGGCCAAGGGTATGACACCGCAACGCGCCATCGCATGGGTCAGGGCAGTGCTAATCCTCACCGTGGCTCTGGCCGGCTGCGCCCCCATGACGCCGGAGGTAAGAGCGGCCATAGAGGAGCAGGAGCGCCAGCGTGCGATCGAGTGCGAACGTCGCGGGGGCTGGTATGTCACCGGATCATCCTGCATCTCCCGTGGCGGCGGGGCGTGATGTTCCTCGTGCTGAATTGGAGGCGCTCATGCGGTACCGAGGCAGAGCCCGAGGGCCTGCTGAAGTGATGCGGGTTGGATGACTACGAGGAGCACCGGGAGGCGAGAGCATGGCCGAGACACGGCGACGGCATCTACCAGCGGGGCAAACGTGGTGGCTAGACTTCCGTTCGTGACGGGGGCGAAGGGAGGCCCCCGATGCCGACGGCCTTAGAAGAAGATCGCGCGAATGACACCAGGCCAAGCCTGGACGGTTTTCGTAGGACCGCGCGCGGTCCCTTCCAGAAAGGCGAGTTGTACGTTGTCGAACTTCGTCGTCCAAGCTGGATTGTTTCCAGCCGTGGCAAAATCGAGGTAGGGCAGCGTCGAAATCAAGGCCCACGAGGCATGGCAAAGCACGTGATAGGCCGCTGCCGCGTGCTTCAAATCGAACTCGGGAAAAATAGGGAGTGAGTCCCCCCCTCCCCCACGCTAGCAAGTTGCGACGCAGTGGGAGCTTGGACTTGTGAGTCGCGGCATTCGCGATATGCAGAAACGTGTCGATCGCCTGCCGCGACTCACTGCTCAGCGCTGTGTTTTCCCGGATCAACGCCCTACGAATCCTCCCATCGGTTTCGCGGCTCATGCGCTCCGCGTCTTGCATGGTCGTGGCCGCCGAAGCCATCAGTTCATCCACGGTGACAACATTCTTTTGGAGCGCCGCGAGCGAGAGACCAACCTCCCACAAATCGCGAGCCAGCGCGATCGCGTCGAAGTAGTACCCATGCGCCGCGAGATGGTAGGCAGCAGCGAAGCGGCCGAACGAGACCAAATGCCAGTTGACCATCGCGAGCTGCACATCGGCCATCCCAGGTGTCATGCTCTTGCCGATAAGATCCAGCGTGTCTCGGTAGAACTGGTGGATGGCATCACCAAGGTGAAGCAAGGCCCAGAACTCGCTATCGTGTCGCGCAAACGTAGCGCGCTTCCGCGTCGGCGCGCTCCTGGCGCGAGCTGAAGCCGATCACCTTCCCCTCGATGCCGAATACCTCCTCGCCGGCTATCTCCGTGAGGAGATCAGCATATTCTTCTTTCGTCATCTGTGATGGTTGCCCGGTGGTTGCCGCTGGCTCTCACATTTCCTTACTTCAAGGTCTAAGTACTTGATATTATTGGTGCCCCGGAGAGGACCGAATACCTGTACACCGTGGAAGTGCGCGAGATCATAAAGGCCGCGTAGCCAGCTCTCCCTGCTCCGGCGCTCCCGTGTTCGCCCGACGTCGGGCAGTCACTCCGTGGCGCGCCATCGATTCGGCCGGGGTTGCGCACCCGACGTCGGGCCGGCGCCACACGCCACGAGTAGTCGGGTCCGCCCGACGTCGGGCAGTCCTTGGGCCTGGGGCGACCCGTCGACCGGCCCCCGACGCCCCTCACGCCCAGGGTCCGCTGCGCCCTCCAAGATCTGGCTGATCCCGTCGCGCCGAGCGCGCTCGTCGCCCCAGACGTTGACGCCACCTCCGCCGTAGTTGTAGCCTCAGAGCCGTGACCAGCCCATCCGAGTCGCCTACATGCCGAAGCTAGGCAGAGCGCCCAAACAGCTCGGCTCCCCCGACCTCGCCTACGCCCAGATCCTCTACACCTTCCGCGAAGTCGCCCTCTACCTCCGCCGCAGCGAGGCCACGGTGCGCCGCTGGCATCAAAACGACCGCTCCCGATGACCGTGCTCGGGAGCACGTTTGTCATACCGCGATCGGCGCGTCGACCTCTGGGTGCTGGCCGGGCCCACGACGCTCCCCGAAGGGCAACGCGATGGCTGAGGAACGGCGCGACCTGGTGAGCCAGCGGGCGCCGGGCGTGATCGCCGAGGTGGACCGGGTGCGCGCGATCCTGGCCCCGAACGGTAAGGACCTTGAGAAGCTGCTGGTGGAGTGCCACACCGAGAGCATTCAGGCGCAACGCAATGCCCGGGCGAGTCGCGCCAAGATGCGCGCGGAGCTCCAGCGCCGGCTCGAGGAAGGGGAAACGCTCGTCATTCACGGCAACGAGGTTGTCGTGGAGAAGGTGACGAACAGCGACCTCATCCGCCAGCAGGAGGCAGACTCCAACGAGGTGAAGGTGGAGGCCATGGCCCAGCGCTCCATGGACGTCCACCGGATGGTCCTACGCGGCGGCACCCCGCAGGGCGGGAGCATTGAAGACGTTCATCGAGCGCCTCGAGCAGGAGGAAGAGCAGACCGAAGCGCCCGACGCCGAGCCACCGCCCGACTGGTAGCGAGCGCGCGGTACAGCAAACCCCCTCGTCCGCCTGCCCCGTGCAACCCCGCGTCACTACTGGCCCTCGCTACCCGCGTCACAGTGGGTACAGCAATCAAGCGTTTGTCGTACCACTGTGCGCCGGTCCGTGGACCGACGGGCCGCCGACCTCACCCGCACCGTCTCTGTCGCCGCGTCTGAGCCTCACCACGCCACGCGGGAGCCGCGACGCGAGGTTGGTGACGCCTCGACCGCCTCCGCGCCGCCTGGCGACCCCGTAGCGCCGCGTACAGATGCCATCGAGGCCGTGCGCCTCGACCAACGAGGGGACACGACCGTGACTCCGGCCTCCTCGACGCGCGCGGTCCTTCGACGCGCGACCGCACGCCGCGAGCGCGTGCCCCTCGAGCCGCGCCACTCGGAGGCGTGACCCTCGAAAAACAGAAGGCCGTCGAGGTGGCCACCCCTGCCTCAAATTCTGCGCTTACGCCCTCACACAGAATTTCGGGCCCGCTCGATACCGTTTGTATGACAAACGGCATCACGCGCCGTCCGGCCCGCTCGATGCCCCCGCGTACGACAAACGTATACGGTTGTCATACCGACCACGATCACGCCGGTGGCTATTGGGCTCACGGCGCCGCCCGACGTTGGGCGCCCCGCGATCCGCGTCGTTGATCCGTTCGTCACGATCACGTCGCGGGGCGCTTCGACTTGATCTTGAGCCATGCCGCCGGGCGGGGGTGGGGCGGGAGGGCGGAGGTCCGCTCCGTGAGGCCACCGCTTTTGCTGGCCATCCCCTTAACGTCTCGAGGAACCAGAGCAACGTCACCCGTGACCGGCATGATTCCAGGCCACGCGGAGCAGTGATTGGTAGTGTCTCGAGTTTGAATCGGGGTTGACGCGGCCAGCCTTGCGTTCAGAGAGAATTCAAACTTGGGGGCGACCGGATAGGTAGACCAAAAGGTCACCAGGCGCCGAAGGAAGCTGGTGAACCGCCAAGATGCTCTCGAGCAGTCGAGCGCCATGCCGTCATCCGATCCCGTCCCGCTGGAGACCCACGGCGCCAGTGTCCTAGTGCCAGAGCGAGAAGCAATACGTAAGAAAA
>ERZ1370068.4283-contig-3364_pt1 | contig 18186 bp, 28 predicted proteins | sample MGYA00561227_ERZ1370068 | MGnify/ENA primary metagenome ERZ1370068 (study PRJEB38410, sample SAMEA6850437) | metagenome | study: Metagenomic assessment of the ecological functions of the soil: analysis of the soil microbiota associated with the...
TATTACGTATTAAGCTGCTCGGTTGAGACCGCGGTCGAGGCGATGAGGCGCCGGGCGTTTGACTACCTTCCGAAGCCGTGCACCTCGAGCAGATTCGCCACGTTTTGAGCAACGTCGAGCGAACCTGGAAACTCGAACGCCGTGTGGCCGATTTGGAATCGCGACTGGTGGCCAGCGGGCCTGAACTTGACCTCGCCACGGAATCGTCCCAAATGCGCAAAGTCATTGATTTGGCCCTCAAGGCCGCGCAGAGCGAGGCGAACGTGCTGCTTCTCGGCGAAACCGGGACCGGCAAAAGCGTGCTGGCGCGCGAAATTCACCGCCGCAGCCGCCGACCAGAAGGCGCATTCGTTACGGTAAGCTGTCCAAGCTTATCCAGAGAGCTTCTCGAGAGCGAGCTCTTCGGTCATGTCAAAGGAGCCTTCACTGGGGCATATCAGGACACGATGGGCAAGGTCGCCGCGGCCACCGGAGGCACGTTGTTCCTGGACGAAATCGGGGAGCTCCCAGTGGGAGTCCAAGCCAGGCTGCTGCGACTTTTGCAGGAGCGCGAATACGAACGCGTCGGCGAGAACATTCCGCGCCACGCCGACGTCCGTCATCCTATCGGCGACGAACCGGAACCTGGGGAAGGCGGTCGCAGAAGGCGTATTTCGCGAGGACCTGTATTATCGCCTGAATGTTATCTCGCTCCACATGCCGCCCTTGCGCGAACGGTCAGCCGATATCGAACGGCTCGCGCTGCTCTACCTCAATTTTGTAGCTTCCCACACCGGCAAATCCGTCCGCAACTTTGCGCCGGCGGCGGTGGAAGCCTTGCGCAGCTATTCCTGGCCAGGAAACCTCCGCGAACTGCGAAATGTCATCGAACGTGCCGTTATCCTTAGCGACCATGAACGAATCGAGGTCAATGATCTTTCCGACAGCGTTTCTTCGCCCTCAGAAGTGCGTCTCGGCGGCGAATTCACCTCGAGCAGATCGAGGCCGAGCATATCCGCCGCCTAATTATCAGCCACAAAACCCTCGAAGAAGTCGCCGACATCCTTCAGATCGACCCGGCGACGCTGTATCGAAAGAGAAAGAAAATTTAGGTTTGTCGTTACTTCGGCAACATCCATCTTGGAGGCTATTCCAAAACAACGTCTTGGGAGGAGACGTTTTGCGAGCCCATCCGGAAATTCGTTTTGCCCTAAAAAGAGCTGAAGAAACTTCGTCAGCCAAGGGTCGCCCAGGATGAAAAACTTCGCATTTCACATCTAATTGAACTGTGCTCTGAATATGCCGCGAATCTGGTCGCATGTGGATGTGATCCTGCGGGAAAAGGGCACGCAGTGTGCTGGCTGGCCAACACATCAAAGAGGGTTCAGCGAGAATGGATTTCTCGTTTATTTTTCCCTGTCGGGCAAGAGGAGCGTGAACGCGGCCGCTCTGCACAATTCTTCCCATCTCGGGTTCGTGCAGACTTGCAATCCGGAAGACCGACGTGCCTTGCGGCATTGCACGCTCATGTTCAGTGGCGGTCGTGAGGTGCTTAGCATAAGCCACTAGTAACCAACGCGGTGCAAGGTCGGCGCCTTTTGGCATGGGGCGAGCTAATAGGATGTCAGAATGACTACCCGGCTGGAAGATCGATCAGCGGCTCTGGAATTAGCATCAGGGCTTCCGACTCGCGTGGCTGCGCATTCGTGAGATGATGAAAGGCGAATTTTCCTCGGTCTGGCTCCGATCTTTGTCCTGATCGTGGTGATGGGTGCCTATGCCGTGCTCCTCTTTGCCAAGCTGGGGACGCGTGTGGACGTGATCCTGCGGGAAAACTTTCGCAGTGTGCTTGCGGGTCAACAGATGAAAGAGGCTTCAGAGAGAATGGATTCCGGCTTGTTTTTCCGCTCGTCGGGGAAGAGGAGCGTGGCCGCGATCTCTACACGCAAAACCTTCCTGTCTTCAAGCGAGGGCCTGCGGATCGAATCGGACAACATCACGCTGCCCGGCGAAGACAAACTCGTGGCCGAGCTGCGACATTCGCACGATGCCTATACCGCGCGCGCCGAGGCTTTCTGGCACGGCCGCCGATCTCGAAAAGCGGCGAACGATGTATTTCAGCGAACTTCTTCCGCTCTTCACGCAGATCAAGGACACCGCGCAGGAGATCATTTCCATCAATCAGGATGCTATGGTGAAGGCCGATCGCGACGCTCGCGAGCTGAGTGCGCGGTCCACCCGTCACATGGTCGTTGCCAGCCTCCCTCGGCATTGGGGTGGCGATCTACTTCGCCATGCGCCATGCAGAGGTCAATCCTCCAGCCGATTCAAGCACTTACGGCGGTTTCCAAAGAACTTGGTGAGGGAAGCTCGACCAAGTTGTGCCGGTGGAATCCAAGGATGAGCTCGGCGAGCTGGCCGACGCCTTCAACAAGATGGCCGCGAGGCTGAGGTCATACCGTCAGACGACCAGCGATCAAATCCTCCAGGCGCGTCAGATGACCGAGATCACGCTCTCCGCGTTTCCTGATGCGATCCTGGCATTCTCTCCGGATGGCCGCGTGACCTTCAACAATCCCGCGGCCAACCGGCTTCTACGGAACCTTGCAGGTAACGGTGCCGGATTACCGCGCTCCGGTGCTGGCACAGGTGGACCAGCTTTTCAAAGGGGGGCCGGACTATCTTCCCGAAAGCCTCGAGAACGCCATTATTGTCCGTGTGAACGATCAGGAGAAATTCCTGCTGCCACGGGTGATCGGCATGAGGGACGAGGGCGATCGGCTCTTTGGGGCGGCGGTTGTTCTTCAGGATGTGACCCGCTTCCGACTGCTTGACGAGGTTAAGTCGAATCTCGTCTCAACGGTCAGTCACGAGCTGAAGACGCCTCTGACAAGCGTCCGCATGGGGCTCCATTTGCTTCTCGAGGAGCGCATCGGCCCGCTGAACGCCAAGCAGACCGAACTGCTGCTCGCTGCGCCGCGAGGAATCCGAGCGTCTTCTCAGGATGATCAATGATCTGCTCGACATCGCCAAGCTCGAGTCGGGGCGCGCAGAGCTGCTTTGCGAGAACCTCGAGCCGCGGTCGCTGGTGGGCAGCGCCGAGGTCGACATGCGCCCGATGGTCGAATCTAGGGGCATGCGACCTTGTCCTTCAAGTCGCACCCGATCTGCCGTCTGTCTTCGTCGACGCTCGCAAGATCGGGCACGTGTTCTCCAACCTCGTTTCCAACGCAGCTGCACACTCCAAGCCGGGAGACGAAATTCTCATCGCGGCGAACCCGCAGAACGGAAGCGTCAGGTTTTCGGTTACCGACCACGGGCCTGGCATCCCCGCCGAGCATCAAGCGCGGCTTTTCGAGCGCTTCTTCCGGGTGCCGGGCTCGGATCCTCGTGGAGCGGGCCTCGGTCTCGCCATTGCCAGGGAAATCGTGACCGCGCACGGCGGACAGATCGGAGTGAACAGCTTGCCCGGTCTGGGAGCGGAGTTTTATTTCGTTCTTCCTGCGGCCAGGAGAGGGTTTCGACATGAGACCAAGCATCCTGATCGTCGATGACGAGCCCAACGTCCGCTTAACCTACCGGACCGCGCTCGAAACCGAGGGCTTGGAAGTGCGGGAGGCGACCGATGGACTCGCGGCGCTCGACGCGCTGAGCGAAAGCCAATTCGATCTGGCAATTCTCGATATCCGCATGCCGGAAGTCAGTGGCCTCGAGTTGCTGGAACGCATGCGCCAGCAGGGAATTCAGACCCCGTCGTGATCGTCACTGCCTACGGTGACATTCCCCATGCCGTTCGGGCGATGAAGCTCGGCGCCATCGATTTTCTGGAAAAACCGCTGACACCGGAAACCTTGCGAGCCATGGTGGCGGAAATCCTGCGCCGCCATGAGAAGTCCTGTCGCCCGGCGCGCGACACCGGAAACGTTTGAGGATCACGTTGCAAGCCGCCAAGCGCCTGCTTCAACCTTCGGCAGTTCCCCGAAGCGAGGGAGCATATCGCCAAGGCCCTGGAAGTCCGGACGGATTCTCCGGAGGTCTTCAATCTTGGCGGCGTCCTTTTCGAAATGCTCGAGGACTACGATCGGGCCAAGCGTACTACTACGGACAAGCCATCCGGCTAAACAGGAACTACGAACCAGCGCAGCAAAACATGCGGCGGATCTACGAGCTGTTTCAGTTCGGTTCCAGTCGGGAGCCTTTCAACCTCGGAGACAACTAATGCTTTCCTCTAACCAAATCGCTCAACCCGGGCAAGAGCCGATTGCCCGACAAGACATCTTTAGCCATGCCTGACATTCTTTATCTTCTCACCACCATCGGCTTCTTTGGCCTGATGATCGTCTTCATCTGGGCCTGCGAGAAAGTCTAAGCACATGTATCAGATATGGAAAACGCTATCGTCGGTTTTAATCTCCCTGGCTCTGATCGTGTACCTCATCATCACCATCATCCGCCCGGAAAAATTCTAAGCTCTCTATTCTAAGGTCTCTAGCATGAAAATCTCAGACTGGCTCCAACTTGCGCTCTTCGTGGCGTCCTGCTGGCGATTACTAAGCCACCTGGGCATTTATCTTTGCCAAGTGCTCGACGCTGATGGGCAGAACCTTCCTCGATCCCGTCCTCAAACCGCTTGAGCGGCTGGTTTACAAGCTTACCGGCGTCGATTCCGCGCAAAGAGCAGGATTGGAAGCATTACACCTCGCCATGCTGCTCTTCAGTGCGGTGAGCACTGCTTTTCACCTATGCGATCCTGCGTTTACAGGCGGTCTTGCCGTTTAGACCTGTTCAATCCGCAGAACCTTCCGGCTCTCAGCGAGCACCTCTCGTTCAACACCGCGGCAAGCTTTCACGACGAATACAAACTGGCAGAGCTACGGCGGCGAGTCGACCATGAGCTATTTCTCGCAAATGGTCGCGCTGGCATTCCATAACTGGCTCTCTGCGGCGACGGGCATCGCCATCGCCGCAGCTCTGGTCGCGCGGCATTGCCGCGGCACACTGCCAAAACCATCGGCAACTTTCTGGACTGATCTTACGCGCGTCTCGCTCTATCTGCTCCTCCCGATCTGCTTAGTCTATGCGATCATTCTCGTTTCGCAGGGTATGATCCAGAATTTCAAACCTTATACTTCGGCCTCGCTGGTCGAACCCTTCACCGCGCAGGTGCCGAAGCTGGATGAAAGCGGTCAGCCGGTCATTGGAGGCGACGGCCAACCGGTCCTCGTCGATTCCACGGTAGACACGCAAAGTATCGTGCAAGGGCCGATGGCTTCGCAGATACGCGATCAAGATGCTGGGAACCAATGGCGGCGGCTATGTCAACGCCAACGCCGCGCATCCCTTTGAGAATCCGACGCCGCTCTCGAATTTCCTGCAAATGCTATCGATCTTTGCCATTCCCAGCGGCGCTCACCTGGTATCTTGGTCGCACGGTCAAGAACCAGGGTCACGGCTGGGCGGTCTGGGCGGCGATGTTTGTCCTCTTCCTCGCTGGGCGTGCTCATCTGTTGGCACGAGTGAAGCCGCAGGCAATCCGAACTTTGCCAAACTTGGCGTTGATCCGCGCCGACGGCAACATGGAAGGCAAGGAAGTCCGTTTCGGCATCTTCAACTCTGCGCTCTTCGCCACGATTACAACCGACGCTTCGTGCGGGGCGGTCAACTCGATGCACGATTCGTTCACGCCGTTGGGCGGATTGATTCCGCTGTTTGAATATCGCAGCTCGGCGAAGTCGTCTTCGGCGGTGTCGGCGCGGGTCTCTACGGCATGCTCGTCTACGTGGTGATCGCCGTCTTCATCGCCGGCCTGATGGTTGGACGCACCCCGGAGTTTCTCGGAAAGAAAATCGGGCCCTACGATGTTAAGATGGCCTCATTCGTGATCCTGATTCTTGCTTTTTCGCTGCTTGGTTTCTCGGCGTGGGCGTCTATCAGCAGTGGGGACCGCTTGGCGCTGACGGTTCATTGAGCGACGGGACCAACAACAGCGGCCCGCATGGTTTTGCCGAAATCCTCTACGCTTACAGCTCTGCCACCGGCAACAACGGCAGCGCCTTCGCCGGCCTGAGCGCGAACACGCCATGGTATAACACGACGCTCGGACTCGCGATGCTCTTTGGGCGCTTTGCGATGATCGTCCCGATCCTGGCGCTGGCAGGTTCGCTCGCTCGCAAGAAGCTCATTCCCGCCGGACGCCGGCACGTTCCCGGTCTCAGGTCCGCTCTTTACCATTCTGCTCATCGGCACCGTGCTGCTTGTTGGCGCGTTGACTTATTTTCCCGCCCTTGTCCTCGGGCCGATCGTCGAACACTTCCTCATGCATGCCGGAAAGCTCTTCTAACGTTCGCCATGCATAAATCATCAACAATCAACCTTTCATCAGACAATGGCCGCTAAGACTCATTCCATCTTCGATCCGGCAATTATCGTGCCCGCCATCGGCGAATCTTTCAAGAAACTCAATCCCGTGACGATGCTTAGGAACCCGGTGATGTTCGTCACCGAGGTGGGAGCCGTCGATTACCACCGTCCTGCATGTTCACGGGAACTCAGGGTGCGCCGTTCGGATTTCTTCTGCAGATTGCGCTGTGGCTTTGGTTCACGGTCCTCTTCGCCAATTTTGCCGAGGCGATGGCGGAGGGCCGGGGCAAAGCGCAGGCCGACTCTTTGCGGAAGGCGCGCACGCAGACGTTCGCGAACCGCATCCAAGCGGAGACACGCATTGAGAAGTCGCCGTCCGAGCAGTTGCGCAAGGACGATCTCGTGGTTGTGAAGGCGGGCGAATTCATCCCGGGCGACGGCGAGGTCATCGAAGGTGCCGCGACCGTGGATGAATCCGCCATCACCGGCGAATCCGCCCCGGTCGTTCGCGAGGCTGGCGGCGACCGCAGCGCCGTGACTGGCGGCACGCGCGTGCTCTCCGACGTCATCACGGTCCGCATCACCTCGAATCCGGGCGAAACCTTCCTCGACCGCATGATTGGACTGGTCGAAGGCGCGAAGCGACAGAAGACGCCGAACGAAATCGCACTGACCATTCTGCTTTCCGCGCTCACGATCATCTTCCCGATCGTCCTCATGTCGCTGAAGGCGTTCGGCATCTATTGGCGGCGTCGATTTCTCGATCACCGTTCTCGTCGCGTTGCTCGTTTGCCTCATTCCCGACGACCATTGGCGGTTTGCTCAGCGCCATCGGTATTGCGGGCATCGACCGCCTTGTGCAAAAGAACGTGCTCGCGATGAGCGGGCGCGCCGTCGAAGCGGCTGGCGATGTCGACGTGCTCCTGCTCGACAAGACCGGCACGATCACGCTCGGCAATCGCCAGGCCACTGCGTTCATCCCAGCCCCGGGCGTGACGAAAGAGGCGCTGGCCGAAGCGGCCCAACTCTCTTCACTGGCCGATGAAACGCCCGAGGGCCGCAGCATCGTCGTGCTGGCAAAGGAAAAATATCGGCCTGCGCGGGCGCGAGCTGCACGAAATGCCGCACGCGACCTTTGTCCCTTTCACTGCGCAAACCCGCATGAGCGGCGTCGATCATCGAACGGCATCAGCTATCGCAAGGGCGCGGTCTGACGCAGGTCGCGCCACTACGTCAACGGGAAGCTGCCTGAGCCCGTTCGAGACGGATGTCAGACAGGATCGTCGAGACTGCGGCGGCACGCCACTGGTGGTCGCCATCGAACGAGAAGGTGCTCGGCACTATCTACCTCAAGGACATCGTCAAAGGCGGCCTCGCGGATCGCTTCGAGCGCTTTCCGCGCGATGGGCATCCGCACGATCATGATCACGGGCGACAACCCGCTCACTGCCGCGGCGATCGCGCAAGGAGGCGGGCGTCGATGACTTCCTCGCCGAGGCCACGCCGGAGCACAAGCTCGCACTCATCCGCAAGGAGCAGGAGGCGGGCCACCTCGTCGCGATGACCGGCGACGGCACCAACGACGCGCCCGCGCTCGCCCAGGCCGATGTCGGCGTGGCGATGAACACCGGCACGCAGGCCGCCAAGGAAGCGGGCAACATGGTCGATCTCGACTCGAACCCGACCAAGCTCATCGAGGTCGTCGAGATCGGCAAGCAGCTGCCTGATCACGCGCGGCGCGCTCACGACCTTCAGCATCGCCAACGACGTCGCGAAATATTTCGCGATCATCCCGGCGATGCTTCTCGGCGACGTTTCCTGCAGATTGCGCCGCTCAACGTCATGCGTCTCGCCTCGCCGCAGAGCGCCATTCTGCAGCGCCGTCATCTTCAACGCGATCATCATCATCCTGCTCATCCCGCTGGCCTTGCGCGGCGTGAAATTCCGTCCGCTCGGCGCGGCGCAGATCTCTGCAGCGCAACCTGCTCATCTACGGCGTCGGCGGTGTCATCATCGTCCCGTTCATCGGCATCAAGCTGATCGACCTGGTCGTCGTTGCGCCTTCACCTCGCTTAGTTAAGAACACCATGAAAACTTTCCTCAACGAAGCCTCTCGCTTCCATTCGGCGACGCTTGTCTTCGCCGTCGCTGCTGTGCGGTCGCCTTTCCGCTGATCATCTTCGGCGCCGGACAGCTCTTCTTCCCGCGCCAGGCCAATGGAAGCCTCATCGAGAGCAAGGACCGCCGGATTCTCGGCTCGGAACTTCTCGGACAGAACTTCAGCGGCGCGAAGTATTTCCATCCCCGACCATCGGCGGCCGGTGCCAACGGTTACGATGCGACAAGTTCCAGCGGATCAAATCTTGGACCAACTTCGCAAAAGTTGATCGATGCCGTGAAGCAGCGGGCCGAGATTCACCGCACGGAGAATGGGCTGGCCGCCGACGCGCTTGTTCCAGGAGACGCGGTCACGGCGAGCGGCAGCGGACTCGATCCCGCACATCAGCTTGAGAAACGCCGATTTGCAAAGCGCCGCGGGTCGCCCGAGAACGTGGGCTTGATCTCGCCGCCGTCAAGAGCGCCATCGTCAAGGCGACGATCAACGCTCGCTGGGCATTTTCGGTGAACCGCGGCGTCAATGTTCTTAAGCTCAATCTTGCCTTGGACGGCGCGAATTAGGCGATGCGAGCGACTCTTCTGAAAATTGTGTGGCCGGCGAGGATCACCCACAGACACGCTCGACGCCGGCTTCTCTCCGTAAGCGTGCTCAAGAATGGATGCTTCCTGACACGACCGACGGCGGATGATTTTCTCTCCATCATCCGCCGTCAGCAACTCGGCAAAGCTGAAAGTCTACCTTGGCGCGTGCCCTGGAGTCGGAAAACCTACGCGATGCTCAGGGAAGGGCACCGCCTGAAGGAGCGGGCGTCGACGTTGTCATCGGCTATGTCGAACCGCACGAGCGCCCTGAGACCATTGCACAAATTGGCGATCTCGAACTCGTTTCGCCGCGTCTACTCACTTACCGCGGAATTTCGTTAAGCGAGATGGACGTCAACGCCGTCATCACCCGAAAGCCGACCGTAGCTCTCGTTGATGAGCTCGCTCATACCAACGCGCCCGACAGTCCGAATCGCAAGCGCTATGAAGACATCCAGGATCTCCTGCGCGCTGGTATCAACGTAATCACAACGGTCAATATCCAGCACTTCGAGTCGCTTTATAATTTTGTCGAGGAGGCAACTGGCGTGCGCGTGAAGGAACGCGTGCCCGACGAAATCGTGGCGCAAGCTGATCAGATCGTGAATATAGACTTGCCCGCCGAAGACCTGCTAGAACGCCTCCGCGCCGGCAAAATCTACCCTCAGGAGCGCATCAAGGCAGCCCTGGCCAATTTCTTCACTCAAAAATCTCACGCGCCTGCGCGAAATGACGCTGGCAGAGACGGCCAACTTTCTCGACCGGCAGCAACGAAACACAGAGGAATCGGAAAAGAGCGTCAGTGCTCTGGGGACAGGTCATGGTGGCTATCAGCAGCCTTGGGCCGGATCCCGGTCGGCTGCTGCGGAAGACGGCGCGCCTCGCCGCGCAGCTCAACGCGACAGTGGGCATGCGGTCTACGTCCGGACACCGCGAGAATCGGCCGTTCGCATCGACGCAACGGCTCAACGCCTATATCGCCGGACACCTTGGAGACGGCACAAAAAATGGGCGGCTTGGTCATCTCTCTCAAACACGACAACGTGGCCAGTGCGTCTGATCGCCTTTGCGCGAGGAGTACGGGATCACGCACATTGTTCTTGGGCGTCCTGGTCGCCGCAATCTCTTCCATCGGTTCCAAGCCTACGATTTACGAGCGCATCCTCGACGAGTTGCCGGAAGTCGATCTTGTCGTCGTCTAGGGCGAAGCCGCGGAAAAGTCGCACGCCACTGTTGCTGAGCACAGCGGCTGGCGTAGACGCGCGCCGATTCGACGCACCGTCCTCGCACCAAAGGAACGCGCATCGGTGATAATAAGGCGCCTGATTATTTGTTGACTTAATAATCGGTCGCATTCAACTTGGTAGGTGCCCTATTTACTACTGAAGGAAGTTCCGCGTTACGAGTGCCTACAAGCGGCCTCTGCGCGGGTGCCGGGGGCGGATCCCTGATTTGCCAGCTCTTTTTGAATATCCTGCACACGGGAGACGTGGTCTCTCAGGGGGAGGCGACTCTTTCTTGCGCGGCATGGTCTTAATCAGGCGCGGTTAATCGTTCTGGTTTTGTTGGACAATGCAGAGAATGGTAACATGCGTTCCTCAGAGCTGGCTGAACACGCTAGCGTAAGCCGGGCCACAATCACCGGCTTATTGGATACGCTCGAAAAGGCGGGTTTCGTGGAGCGGACTGATGATGTTCGCGATCGGAGGGCCTCGCGTGTGTGAAGATCACTTCGAAGGGGCGCGAGCTTCTCCACAAAGTGCAGCTACTTTTGGTCCGCTGGACGGAAGGCATACTGGCGTTGAGCGCTCGGGAGCAGAGCCAGCTGGTGGCGCTCTTACGAAAACTCAAAAGGCTTTCTCTCCGAGCGGTGCGGCCATTTTAATTCATGAAGAAAGCAGTAGTCATCGTGGTGGCGTTTCTCGCCGGTGTCGCCATTGTTTTCGCCCTTGGCGGGATCAAGTTCTTTCAGGTGCGAAAGGCGATCGCGGAATACGCGAATTTCTCTCCGCCGCCTGAGTCGGTAACCTCGGTCGTTGCGAAGGAAGAGGAGCGGGTGCCTTCCTTAAGCGGCGGTCGGGTCCACCGCGGCGGTCCAAGGCGTGACCGTAAGCACAGACGAGCCGGGAATCGTGCAAAAGATCGCTTTCGAATCTGGACACACGGTGAAGGAAGGTGTGATCTGTTGGTTCAATTAGAGGTGAGCCAGGAGTTGGCGCAGCTCCGTTCAGCAGAAGCCCAGATGCGGCTCGCTCCAGGCGAATCTGGCGCGGCAGGAGAACTTGCTGAAGAGTCGCGTGAGTTCGCAGGCGGATTACGACAGCGTCAAGGCGCAGTTCGATCAAGCGGTCGCACGCGTCGAGGAGGTTAAGGCTCTCATCAACAAGAAAACAATCTCGCGCGCCCTTCGGCGGAGTGCTCGGGCATCCGTGCCGTGCAACCTTTGGCCAATATCTTCAGAGTGGAGCGCCAGGTGGCCTCCTCTGCAGTCACTCGACCCGATCTATGTTAATTTTTGGCTACCGCAGCAAAATCTCGGGCAGATCGCGGCGGGGCAGGTCGGTTCGTGTTCGTGCGCGATGGCTTGCCCGACCTTGAATTCGAGGGAAAGATTAATGCGGTGGATGCCGTGGTTGACGAGGCAACGCGCAACGTCCGTGTGCAGGCGACATTGGCGAACCCGCAGGCTCTGTTGCGGCCGGGAATGTTCGTGAATACTGAGGTGCCGCCCTCGAGACCGCGAATCCACGTGGTGCTTCCGGCGACCGCGATCCAATACGCGCCCTATGGGGATATGGTTTACGTCATCCAGGAGATAAAGGGTCCTGACGGCAAGCCCCACGCGGAGTGCGCCAGCGGGTCGTAAGGTCGGCGAATCACGCGGCGATCGTGTCGCCATACTCTCCGGCATCAAACCCGGCGAAGAAGTGGTCACCTCCGGAGTCTTCAAGTTGCGACCCGGGGTTCATGTGCAAGTCAACAACAGCATCCTGCCTGAAAATAGCGAATCTCCGACCCCGGAGGACACCTAAGCGTGTGTTGCAGTTTCGATGCACTGTAAATCGCCAGCGATGAGCGTCCGCGGCGCCGCGACAGCTGGAAGCCGATGAAAATCACCGACCTCTTTATCCGTCGGCCAGTCCTCGCGATGGTCGTAAACCTGCTGACATACTAATCGCAGGGCTGGTTTCGATCAACACGCTCAACGTTCGCCAGCACTCCGCGCAGCGACATCGCCGTGGTGACGATCGGCAGACGGCTTACATCGGGGCGAGCGCTGATCTTGTCCGCGGATACATCACCACTCCGCTCGAGCGCGTCATCGCCGCAGCGCTGACGGCATCGACTACATGGACTCTTCGAGCGCGCAGGGCCTCAGCACGATCAACACGGTGCATCTGCGTTTGAACTTCGATACCCAACGCCGCGCTCGACGCAGATTCAGGCCAAAGTCGCTCAGGTGCGCAACGACCTGCCGCCGAGGCGGAAGCGCCGATGATCGAAGTGGAGTCGAAGGATTCCGAATTCGCGGCAGATGTACCTGAGCTTCTATTCGCAGGACCTCGACCAGAACCAAATCACCGACTTACCTCACTCGAGTGGTTCAGCCGCGGCTTTCGTCGATCCCCGGCGTCCAGCGCGCGGACATCTCGGGCGGTCGGGTATTCGCGATGCGAATCTGGCTCAAGCCGGACAAAGCTGGCTTCGTTTGAACCTTACGCCGGCCGGAGGTCCACGCGGCGCTTCAGGCGAACAACTATCTTGCCGCCGTCGGCAAGACGAAGGGGGCTCGATGATTGCGGTCAATCTGGTGCGCTAACACCGATCTGAAGACCGCGGAAGAATTTCGCACCCTGGCTAATCCGCCAGGATAGTAGGCGCCATTGTTCGCCTCGGCGACATTGCGACGTAGTTCTCGGCGCGGAGTCCTATGACGACGACGTGCGCTTCAGCGGTCAAAAGGCGACCTTCATGGGAGTCTGGCCGCTGCCGAATGCCAACACCCTTGACGTGGTCAGAGATGTCCGCGAGGCGCATGCCGCGAAATCAAAGCCGGCTTGCCCGCCGGGCATGCAAGGCCAGGATCGCCTACGACTCGACGGTCTACATTCGAAGCGCGATCCGACAGACGTCTCAAAGACCCTTGAGCGAGACGCTGCTCATTGTCGATTATCGTGATCTTCCTCTTCATGGGATCGCTGCGCACGGTGATCATCCCGGTTGTCGCCATTCCGATCTCGCTGGTCGGCGCGGTCTTCCTGATGATGCTGGCGGGCTTTACCATCAATCTTCTCACGCTCGCTGGCGATCGTTCTGCGCAGTTGGGCTTGTCGTCGACGACGCCGATCGTGGTGGTGGAAAATGTCGAACGCCACCTGCAGGAGGGCGAGAGCCCGCTGGAGGCTGCGTTCAAGGTGGGTAGCCAGAGAGCTGGGTCGGTCCGATCATTGCCGCGACCATCACGCTGGCGGCCGTTTACACTCCGATCGGAATTCAGGGAGGCTTGACCGGGGCGCTCTTCCGCGAGTTCGCCTTCACCCCGCTGGGCGCCGTCATCGTTTCCGGTGTGGTCGCGCTGACCCTGCGCCGATGATGTCGTCGAAACTGCTTCGTGAGGGAGACGCGGAGCGGGCTTTGCCGGCGTGGATCAACCGGCAGTTCGACCGATTGAGAACGTCTACATGCGGCGTTCTCGGTGTGACGGTCGGGCACCGCTGGGCGGTGATCGCCTTCTGCGCGGTGATTGGGCTCTTTGGGCGCCTTCCTCATGTTTTCCGAAGAGCGAACTGGCGCCGAATGAAGATCAGGGTTTATCTTCGGAATCGTCAAGGCGCCTGCGAACGCCACTCTTGACCAGGTGACGCTCTTTGCCGACGAGATCAACAAGGCATTCCGCTCGGCGCCTGAGGTGTCGAATACATTCCAGATAAGCAGTCGCTGACCGGTGGCTTTCGGAGGTCTGGTCACCGTGCCTTGGAACGAGCGGCAAACGAACCAACCGAGCAAATCGCCGCCGAGTTGTTTCCGAAGACGGGCTCGATTGCCGGCTTGCAGGTTATTCCCATCACACCTTCCGCCGCTTTCCTGGCGGCAGCAATTTTCCGATCGAGCTGGTCATCGCCTCCACTGCCGGAGCCGCGCGGAGCTTGCTCGACGTGGCCAACAAACTCTGTCGCGAAGGGCTCGAGAGGCGAGGTCTTCATGTTTGCGGATACCGACCTAAGTATGATCAACCTCAAACCGAGATCGTCCTCGATCGCGACAAGATCGCAGCGCTCGGCCTGAACCTCCAAAGGCTCGGGGCGACCTTTCCGCACGATGCTGGGAGCGGCAACTACGTCAATCCGCTTCAGCAACCAGGGCCGCAGTTACAAGGTGATCCCGCAAATCGTGCGCACGGAGCGACGTCCGTCGACTCGCCAGACCCCAGCCGGAGATCGGCGTGAGCGGCCCCGATGGCCGGATGGTCCAGCTTTCCACCTTTGCGACTTTGAAGAACACCACAGGACCGCACGCGAGCTCAACCACGCTTCCGTAGCAGCTCAACTCGGCGACGATCCCAGGGCGCGTTATTCCTCGCCGGGCATCTCGAAAGGATCAGGCGCTGTGGCGTTTAGCGAGGACGAGGCCGAGGAAGATCCTGCCGGCGGGCAGCGCCGATCGACTTACGCCGGAGAACTCGCCAGCTGGGCGCAAGGAAGGGCAACGCGCTCGGCACGGTTCAATGGTCGCTCTCCTTCATCCTGATCTTCTTGGTCCTGGCGGCGCAGTTCGAGAGCTTCCGGGACCCGTTCATCATCCTCTTTCGGTTCGGTGCCGCTGGCGCCTCGGGGCGTTGATGTTCGCCTTCCTCGGATTTACCTCGGTGAACATCTACAGCCAGGCTGGGTCTGATCACGCTCGTGGGCCTGTGTCACAAAATGGCATTCTCACTGTCGAGTTTAGCCATAACCATCTCCGGGAGGAGGGGCTCGACAAGGTTCGGGCGGTCATCCGCAGCGGCGACTCGGCTGCGTCCGATCTCATGACAACAGCGGCGACTGTGGCTGGTCACACTACGCCGCTGATCTCTCGCGCATGGTCCTGGAGCAGCCGCCCGCAACAGCATTGGAACGGTGCTGGTGACCGGCATGATCATTGGGACACGGCCTTTACGCTGTTCGTCGTTCCCGCCATCTATGTTGTCGTTGCGAGAACACGCCGCCAAAAGACAGCCGTGAGCAAGATGTCCCTGCGCGACGGGGAGCCGCGCTCGCTTCCTGAACAGATCGCTGCGAGGCCTGCCTTCGCTTCAGGATTTCAGTTCCTAGCCACGCTAATCCACTGAAGAGTTCGACGCTTAGGTTTGCCTCCGGCAGATTTTGAGGCAAGCTTGTCGCGTATGGGCATGGAAATCGAGCGCAAGTTTCTGGTGGTCGGAGGATGACTGGCGTGCGCGGCGCGCCGGGACCGGCTACGTTCAGGGCGTACCTGTCGCGAGACTGATGCGAATCGTTCGTATTCGGCAGGCCGGGCCCCTCGGCCCTATCTCACAATCAAGGGCATTGCGCGAGGTGCGAGCCGACCGGAGTTTGAATATCCGATTCCTCTGTCGGATGCTCAGCAGCTCGATGAACCTTGCTCCTCGCCGGCTCGGTCGAAAAGACTCGCTTCGCCGTCATTAAATATCGCGTGGTAAGCGCTGGGAGGTGGACGAATTTCCACGGCGACAATGGCGGGCTTATCTTGGCGGAGATCGAACTCTCGCGCGAAGATGAGCCGATTGGATATTCCTCCGTGGCTGTGGACAGGAAGTCTCGCGGCGACCCGCGCTACTTCAATTCGTACTTGAGCGAGCATCCCTACGCTCAGTGGGCCCGGATAAGAACTCGTACATCCAGGTCGCTATGGCGTCTGCAAAGCTCTGCGGAGACTGGCCAAACGATCGGTGACTATCTGATCGCGCGGTCGTTGCACGCCCTCGCGTGTCGGCCATGTGTTTTGAATTCCGGGCGACTATGTTCTCGGTTTCTACGATCAACTGGTCGCCAGCGAGCTCGGGTGGTGACCACGACGCGACGAGCAGGGCGCAGGTTTCGCCGCGGACGCCTACGCACGCGTATCCAGGGTCTCGGGGTGGTCTGCGTGACACCTATTGCGTTGGCGGGGCTCAAAGTAGCTAATTCGACTGCCGGGGCTTTTGCCGAGAAGTCGCCTGTGGTGGTGCGATCAGTGGTGCGCCAGGGATGAAGCGCGAACGTGAGAAAAACCCACTCCTTCACCACAAGGTCAGGGAATTCGACACGCAGAGGAAAGCCCTTGAGCAGCTGACGGTAGCTCTCGGCGGTGCTGAGCGATCCGCAAACTGCCTTTCCGGAGATCGACCCGTGTGCTTGCACGCCGTGTTGCGCTACAAGCGGCCCGTTTACCTCGAGCTGCCGCGGTGACATGGTGGCGCGTCTTGGCATCAAGCACCATTCTCCCGCCTCGATGTTCACGAAACCAGCGACCCGGCAGCTCTCGCAGAGGCCGTCGGGAAGCCGTCGCCATGATCAATGCCGCGCGTCAACCGGTGATTCTCGCCGACGTCGAAGTTCATAGGTTTGGATTGCAGGAATTGCTTCTCGAGTTGATCGAGAAGGCGAACATCCCCTTCGCATCAACGATTCTGGCGGAAATCCGTGATGAGCGAACAACATCCGCTCTGTCTGCGGTGTCTACGAAGGTGCCATGGGCCGGGATGATGTTCGTGCGTCATCGTCGAGTCCGAGCTGACCGCGTGATCATGCTCGGAACCTTCATGACCGATATCAATCTAGGCATTTACACTGCGCGGCTGACCCCGCCCGCTCGATCAGTGCCACCAGCGAAAAGCTCTCGATTCGGTATCACACCTTCGAGGACGTGCGCTTCGGGGACTTTATGCGCGGGAAGCTCATCGCCGCCGGCCTGCGCCGGCGTACGGATTCCAATACCCATCCCCGTCCCGGAAGAAAGAAGCCATGAGTTCCGCGTAGGAACCCTCGTGCCAAGCTGACGGTAAAGCGCCTCTTCCAGCGGCTGGACGCCGCTTCTATCCGGCGATGAAGCCATCGTCGTCGTCGACGTGGGCGACGCGCTCTTCGGCGCAGCAGACCTTTTCATCCACCGGCGCACGGAGTTTCTTGGAGCCTAGGCGCTACTCGCATCGATGGGATTTGCCGTGCCTGGGCGCGGCCATCGGCGCGCAGCGTTGGCCAATCCATCGTCTGCGCCCCGTTGGTCATCGTGGGTGATGGCGCCTTTCAAATGACCGGCCTGGGAAGTCGCGACGGCGCTGCCGGCTCAATTTGAATCCGATCATTCTTGTCCTGAACAATGCGGGGTATGGCACTGAGCGGCACATTCACGGCGGACCTACAACGACATCCTTCCATGGGAATATCCCAAGATCCCGGAGGTGATCGGCGGCGGGAGAGGTTTTGTCGCCAGGACCGAAGACGAACCCGATACAGCGCTTGCTCGCGGCCAAGGCTGATTCGGGTCACATCAACATCATCGACGCGCGTCTCGATCCATGGACCGCTCTCCCGCCCTGGAGACGCCTCGCCGAGCGCCTCTCGAAAAAGATCTGACCTTCAGCTCGCGACTCACGGTCCGGGCGCGGTGCGCTGCTCGAAGGAGAAATTCCACTAGCTGAGCGGTCCGGCGCTGTTAGGCTGCGGAATGGCGGCAATGGGTGGAGTTGCGCAAGGTCAGTAAGAAGTTCGGCAGCTTTTACGGCGCTTGAGGAAGTCAGCTTCTGGTATCGCGGAGGGCGAGTTCATGACGTTCCCTGGGGCCTTCCGGCTGCGGAAAAGAAGACAACCTGTTTGCGCTTGATCAGCGGCTTTGAACATCCTTCCACCGGCGAGGTCTTCATCGCCGGCAAAGAATGTCGCCACACGAGCCGCCTTACCGCCTGCAGCGCGAGTCAGGTCTTTCAAAGCTACGCGCCTTTCCTTCTCCCGCATCTCTCCGTCTACGAAAACATCTCCTGTTCGGCTTGCGAATGAAGAAGCTGGCTGCGTCCCGATATCAAGCGGCTGTGTCGATCGAGTCGTTGAGATGACGTCGCTGGGGGAATTCGCCAGTCGCAAGCCGGCGCAGCTCTCCGGGCGGCCAGCGGCAGCGTGTAGCAATACGTAG
>ERZ1370068.4104-contig-3196_pt1 | contig 18184 bp, 37 predicted proteins | sample MGYA00561227_ERZ1370068 | MGnify/ENA primary metagenome ERZ1370068 (study PRJEB38410, sample SAMEA6850437) | metagenome | study: Metagenomic assessment of the ecological functions of the soil: analysis of the soil microbiota associated with the...
CGCGCGCGCACGTGGCGGTGCAGGAATACGGCGCGTCGAATCCAGCAGCTGCTCGGAGGCCTCCGCGCAGCGCGGCGCGCGCGTCACGTCAGCGTTCCGGTCTACCGGTGGGCGCTTCCGGAGGACCTCGAGCCGCTGCGCGAGCGGCCGCGAGCGGATTGCTGACGCGCGAGCTCGACGTCGCGCTCTTTCACGACCGCCAACCCAGGTCGTTCATCTGCTGCAGGTGGCCCAGATGATCGGCCTCGAGCCGCAGGTGCGCGAGGCGCTTGCGCCGCGATGGCCGTCGCGTCGATCTGGTCCGACCACGTCCGAGGAGCTGCGCGAGCAGGGATCGCCAATCGACATCGAGGCGAGCCATCCAAAGATGGGGTTCCTCGTCAGGGACGCCGCCGAGCGTGTCGCGGATGTCCTGCGCACAAAACGCGGCGGCGCGGCGTGTAGGATGAAGGGCATGGCTGAAGCACTACATGCCAAAACGGATCCTCGGCGAGCTGCTGAAGGATGCCAGCGCTCTTCAAGCAGGCGGCATACATCGGCGGCGAATGGGTCGACCGGCGGGTCGACGCTCGCCCGTTCGCAACCCGGCAAACGGCGAGAGTCGTCGGAACCATGTCCCGACCTCGGCGCCGAGGCGACGCGCCGCGCGATCGCCGCCGCGCAGCGCCGCGTTCCCGCAGTGGCGCGCGCTTGCCCGCGGCGAAGCGAAGCGCAGCTGCTGGAGGCGTGGTTCGACGCCATCGAACCGAGCACACCGGATGACCTCGCGAAAATCCTGACCGATCGAGCAGGGCAAGCCGCTGGCCGAAGTCGCGCGGCGAGATCACGTCTACGGCGCGGGCTTCGTCAAGTGGTTCGCCGGAGGAAGCCAGCGCGTGTATGGCGAAACGATCCCCGCGCCGACGCCGGATCGCCGCGATCATCGTGCTCAAGGAGCCGATCGGCGTCTGCGCGGCGATCACGCCGTGGAACTTCCCGAACGCGATGATCACGCGCAAGGTCGCGCCCGCGCTCGCCGCCGGCTGCACCATCGTGCTGAAGCCGTCGGAGCTCACGCCGTTCTCGGCGCTCGCGCCTCGCCGTGCTCGCCGAGCGCGCCGGCTTCTCCGCAGGGCGTGATCAACATCGTCACCGGCCAGCCCGGCCCGATCGGCGAGGCGATGACGTCGAGCGACACCGTCCGCAAGCTCTCGTTCACGGGATCGACGCGCGTGGGCCGCTACTTGATGGAGAAGTCCGCCGGCACGCTGAAGCGCCTGAGCCTGGAGCTCGGGGGCAACGCGCCGTTCATCGTGTTCGACGACGCCGATCTCGACAGAGGCGATGAAGGGCGTGATTGCCAGCAAGTTCCGCAACGCGGGGCAGACGTGCGTGTCGGCCAATCGCATCCTGCGTGCAGGACTACTATCTTACGACGAGTTCGCCGCGCGCCTGTCGAAGAAAGTGTCGCCAGCTTCGTTGTCGGCGAGGGCCTCAACGAAGAAGGTGTCGATTGGGCCGCTCATCAACGCGGCCGCGGTCGAGAAGGTGCTCGGTCACGTCGAGGATGCGCGCGCGCGCGGCGCGGTTGCGACGGTCGGCGGCGGCGCTGCACGAGCTCGGCGGCCAGTTCGTCGCGCCGACGGTGCTGACGAACATGACGCATGACGATGCGCGTTGGCAGCTGAAGAGACGTTCGGCCCCGTTGCGCCGCTGTTCCGGTTCAAGACCGAGGACGAGGCGCTCGAGATCGCCAACAGCACGCCGTTCGGCCTCGCGGCGCGTATTTCTACACCGAGAACATCCGGCGCTCGTGGCGTGTCGCGGAGCGCCTCGAGTTCGGCATGGTGGGCCTGAACACCGGCAGCGTCTCGGTGGAGATGGCGCCGCTCGGCGGGATCAAGCAGTCAGGCTTCGGCAGGGAAGGCTCGCACTCCGGCATCGACGAGTTCCTGCAGGTAAAGGCGTTTCATCTCGGGGACATCACGTAACATTTTTGCTTCGCGCTCTTCGCGCGCTTCGTGGTTTGATTGCCCGTATGGCGACTTCAGACGACCTCCTCGAGCTCGCGGACCAGTGCGCGAGCAAGCTCGATCTCGATGGCAAGGTGCGGCACATACCGTCGTTTTCCGATGCCGAGGAGCAGTGCGAGGACGAATACGAGGAGCTGCTGCAGGCGATCCACGAGGACGAGCTGTTCGCACCGGTTGACATCGAGCGGCAGGAGACGCTGGTCGAGCAGATCGCGGCGGCGTTGCCGGAAGACAAGCGCATGATGATCGTCGAGCTCGCCGACAACCACGCGCGGCATGTCTGGCTGCAGCAGGAAGGCGCGTATCACCTGGGGCTCGCCGTCGGCCGCCGGCTCAGGCCTCCGTCGCGAGAACTAGCCGAGTTGTAATCCGGCTTCAGCCGACCTGCCGAATCCTCCAAGCGAGAACTGTGTGATGTGCTCGGCGATCTCGTCGAGCGTCGGCGGGAGCACGTCCGCGACGTGCATCATCCTGGCGACGGCCTGGCTCCACAGCATGCTGTTGAACTGCGACTGCACGCTGAGCGCGCAGCGCATGACGCAGCGCGCTCTCCGGCGGGCAGCCAATCAGCTCGCCGATGATGCCGCACAAGCTACGCGGTTCGCGGCTTCAACACGTCCTGGGCCACCATGTCGAGCGCGGGCGTGGGGTCCGACAGCTCGCGCAGCATCAGCTGGTGGATCCACGTGTCGTGCGCCTTGCCCAGGATGCGTTCGATGAACACGGACACATAGGCGCGAATCCGTTCGTCAGCCGGCAGCCCGCGGCCGGCGGTCTGTGCGGCTTCCGTGGTCGCCTGCATGGTCTCGATCGCCGTGCGCATGACGGCGTGATAGAGACCGTCCTTGCCGCCGAAGTGGTAGTTCACGGCGGCGACATTCGCGCGCGCCTTCTGCAGATGTCGCGCACCGTGACCCTGGCGAAGCCGCGCTCCGCGAAGCAGCCGCGCGGCGGCATTGAGGAGGCGCTCCCGGGTTTCCTGATCCTCCCTCGACTTCGCTCGAGACGACGTCTGGCTCGTGGAGACCTCGTGCGTGGCCATGTCCTACAGCGTTCGCTTGAACAGCAACGTCGCGGCGGTCATTGCCACAACCGAGAACGCGACGAGATACAAGAGGTCGCCGGTAATCGCGTCGATGCCCGTGTTCTTCAGCAGCAGGCTCTTGAACGCGTGCACCGCGTAGGTGAACGGATCGACCGTCGCAATCACCTGCATCCAGCCGGGAAAGCCCTGCTGGGGATACACCGCGCCGCTCGGGAAGTAGAGCACCGTGTTGAGGACGCCGAAGATGGCGCGCGGCATCAGCGGGTCGCTGACGCGCACCATGATCAGGAACATCATGCTGATGAGCGCGAACGCCGTGACGACGATGACGACGAAGAGGCGGAGCAGGCGCAGCGGATCGAGCGGATTCGGCACGCCGGCGATGAGCGACCCAATCACCGCGATGGCGCATGCCGGCAAGCACCGCCTTGATCGTGCCCGACACGTTGAAGCCGGCAATCAGCTCCAGCTTGCGTGATCGGCGTCACGAGATACCCCTCGTGCAGGCCGCGCGCCTTGTCGTCGATGAAGATGATGCCGCCGCCAATCATCACCATCGCGAAGATCGACATGACGACGATCCCCGGCAGCAGTACTGGATGTACGGCACGTACGGATACACCTCGACGACGTCGAGCGTCGCCTTCGCCGGCACCCGCGCGGCGGTCGGCGGCTCGTTGTAGGCGAGCAGCATCGAGTTGAGCGTCCCCGCCAGCGCGCCGGCGACCACGTTGTCGGTGTTGTCCTCGATCAACGCCACGCGCGGCTGGTTCTTGACGAGCACCCGCCGCGAGAATTCCGGCGGAATCGTCAGCACGCCGTTGACGCGGCCGTTGCGCAGGTCGCTGACCGCCTGTCCCTCGTCGGCGTAGTCGAACGAGATCGATCGTCTGCGCGCCGGACGATGCCGCCTGCGCAAGCTCGCGGATCTTCACCGCGGGCAGGCCGTGATCCTGGTCGACGACAGCCACCTTCAGATGCTTGACGTTGCCGCCGAACGCGTAGCCGAGGATCACGAGCTGCACGAGCGGGAAGACCATCGACACGACGATCAGGATCGGGCTGCGGCGGAAGCGCCGCAGCTCGCGCTCGACGATGGCCCACATGCGTGACATGGCTAGCGGCCTCTCCTCTGCGCAGCATGAACGGCGAGTCCATTGCCGACGCTTCCTGCAACGCGATCGCGCAGCTCGTGTCCGGTGTAGTGCACGAACACGTCGTCGAGCGTCGTGCTCTGGACCGACAGCGAGTGGACGACGACGTTGGCAGCCGCGGCGGCCTCCATCAGCGCGAGCGTCGTGCCCGGCCCGTTGCTCGACGAGAGGCGATACACGTGGCCTTGACCGTCAACGCTTGTCGACGAACGGAAGCGTGGCGAGCCGCGCGGCCCAGTCCGCCGGCGCATTCGCGAAGCTCGCCTCGAGGACGTTCTTGCCTGGGATCGAGGCCTTCAGCGTCAGCGGCGAGTCGAGCGCCACGAGCTTGCCGTGATCGACGATGGCGATGCGATCGCACAGCTTGTCGGCCTCGTCCATGTAGTGCGTGGTGATGAGGATCGTCAGGTCGCGCTGCGACTTGATGCGCTGCAGCATCTCCCACACGCGCGGTGCGCGACACGGGATCGAGTCCGGTCGTCGGCTCGTCGAGGAAGAAGACGCGCGGCTCGTGCACGAGGCCGCGCGCGATCTCGACGCGCCGCCGCATGCCGCCCGACAGGTGCTTCACCTGCTTGTCCTTCCACTGCAGCAGCTCGACCGATTCGAGCAGCTCGCGGAATCAGGCGCTGCCGCTTCTCGCGCGGCACGCCGTACAGCTTGGCGTAGATCAGCAGGTTCTCTTCGACGCTCAGCTCGAGATCGCTCGGTCATCGCCTGCGGGATGACGCCGATCGTGCGCCGCACGTCGTCGGCCTGCTTGCTGATGTCGAAGCCGCCGACGAACGCCGTGCCTGCGGTCGGTGGCAGCAGCGTGACCAGCATCCGGATCAGGGTCGACTTGCCGGCGCCGTTCGGGACCGAGCAGGCCGAAGATTTCGCCTTCTTCGACGGCGAAGCTGATGCCGTCCACGGCGGTGAAGTCGCCGAACTTCTTGACGATGGCGCGGACGTCGATGGCGAGGCTCATACGACCGGCAACTCCACGTAGGCGGTCATGCCGACCGCGAGGCGGCGATCGCGGTTGTCCACGCGCAGCCGGATCTCGAACGTCTTGATGTCGCGCTTCGTGCGGCTGACGTCGCGCTGCGTGGCGAACGACGGCTTCGACGCCGCGGAAGAAGACCGTGCCTTCGCGCTCTTCGCCTGACGGCAGGCGGACCGTCAGCTTGTCGCCCACGCGGACGCGATCGATGTAGGTCTCTTCGACGTTGGCGCGCACCCACAGATCGTCCGGATTGATCAGCGTGACGATCGGCTGGCCCGGGGTCACGACCTCGCCGATGCGCGCGGCGCGCACGTCGACGATGCCGTCGATCGGCGCGCGAAGCTCGGTGTAGCCGAGCCTGACGCCGGCCTTGGCGCGCTGCGGCGGCGGCGGCGGCCTGCTGCTTCTGATTGGTGGCCGAGCTGGCTGCGGCGGATCGGACACCTGGTCCGCGTTCGATCGTGCGAGCTCCACGGCGGCGCGCTGCGCCTCGATCTGCTTGGCGAGCGATGTCGATCTTCGACTGCGCAACCTGGTACGACGGTGCGCGCCTGGTCGAGCTCCTGCTGCGAGACGACGCCTTGCTTCGACATCTGGTCGGCGCGGTTGAAGCCGACCTTGCGCGTTCTCGAGCTCCGCCTGCGCGGCCATCTGCTGCGCCTGCGTCGGCGGCGAGGTTCGCTTCCGCCTGGCGGATCTGATCCGTGACCTGCCGCTCCTGGAACCGGAGCGCGGCGGCGCTCTCCGCGACCTGCGAGGTCGCGCCCTCGGCGCCTGCCGTGTAGAACGCCTGCTCCTGCTCGAGCTCGCCCGCCGTCGAGCACCGCCGATCATCTGACCGGCCTTGACCTCGTCGCCTTCCGTCGACGGTGCAGCTGCTCGATGCGCCCGGCGATCTGCGGGCTGACGACCACGTCGTTGGTGGTGACGATGCCGGTGAGGACCAGGGGCACCGGTCGCGAGCTGCAGTACCAGTAGTACGCCGCCACCGGCGACGAGGATGGCGAGAATCAGCGGTCGGATGATGCGTTTCATGTCGAGTCAAACAACTGTATGAAACAACTGTTTGAATCGTCAAGTCGGGGTCAGACCCGGTGATGCCTCGTGTCGAGGTCAGACCCCGGTGATGGGGCGACTCAGGTTGTCTGTGTCGGAGTCGGAGTCGGATACAGCCCGTATCGGACTCCGACTGCAGGTGATGGGGCGACTCAACTTTGCGCGGCGGGCGTAACATACGCGCCATGAAGCGATTGCTGCTCGCGTCGGCACTCGTGGGCTTGCGACGTATTCAGCTCATGGCGCCGGCAACGTTGACGCGCGCGTTTCGGCGCGTTCTGGGACGCGCCGACCACAGCCGCCGCCGAAAAGACGGTGCACGCCATCGTCGAGAGCGGCGTTGACTTCGACAGTGCGTTGACGCGTCTGAAAGCCGGCCGGACCTACGCGAAGGAAAAGACCGGCCTGATCCGCCATCCGACCACGCGTGGGCGGCGAGCCGTTCGGAAGCCCTCATCGAGATTCCGCGCCGAATATGACCCCGCGAAGAAATGGCCGCTCGCGCGTTCAGCTGTCACGGCGGCGTCGGTCGCGCGCCGCAGCCAGGCCGCCAGCCGCAGTCCACGCGCATTCCGGGCGAGCGCGCAGATCTACATCGAGCCGCAGGCGTCCGACGATAACGCCTGGTGGCACGCGAGCCAGGTGGACAACATCCTCAGCCTGCTCGACATGGTGAAGCGGAAATACAACGTCGACGAGACGCAGACGTATTTGACCGGGATCTCTGACGGCGGGACAGGAACGTATTTCTTCGCGTTGCGCGAGCCAAATCCCATGGTCGGCGTGCCTGACGCTGAACGGCCAGCCGCTCGTGCTGGCCAACCGCGATGCGCGCATCGAGGGCAACCTCTACCTCGGCAATCTCGCGAACTGTCCGCTGTATATCGAGAACGGCGATCACGACCCGCTGTATCCAGCCGACACCGTGTCGCCGATCGTCGATGCGATGCGCACGGCCGGGCTCGCGCCGGTATATCACATCATGCGGAACGACAAGCACGACACCCATTGGTGGCCTGAGGAGCGCGCGTCTACGAGATGTTCGTGCACGAGCATCCGCGCGCGCGCGCACCCGAGCGCCTGTCGTGGGAAACGGACCGAACCGATCGATTCAATCGCGTCCGCTGGCTCGTCATCGACAGGCTGGGCGTGCACAAGTCGGACAGCGCGCTCGAGGACGTGAACGCCGCCACCTACGAGGGCGACAAGATGCAGCCTGTTCCCGCGGCTTCGTCAGAAAGCCTCCGGGTCGCGTCGATATCGAGCGCCACGGCAACGCATTCGAGGCGAAGACGCGCGGCGTCGGCGAGTTCACGCTGTTGTTGTCGCCGGACGTCATCGACTTTGCCAAGCCCGTCCAGGTCACCGTGAACGGCGCGCAGGCGTTCAGCGGGCATGGTGAAGAAGGACCTGCCGACTCTACTGAAATGGGCCGTTCGCGATAACGACCGGACAGCTTTGTATGGCGCCGAGCTCCACGTCGCTCGTCCAATAGCCCCAACCTTGAGTCGCCCGTACCCGACTCTGAGTCGTGAGTCGGGTCGCGCGAGTCGGAGTCGTGAGTCGAGTTGTGCCCGACTCCGACTCCAGCCTGACGATCCGCCGCGCCACCGAGGCCGATCTGCCCACCCTGGGCGTCCTCGGCGCGTCGCTCCTCCGCACGCACTACGCGTTCGATCAGCAGCGTTTCATGGCGCCGCAAGCAGATCCGGTGGCCGGATATGCGTGGTTTCTCGGGCACGCCAGCTCAAGGAAGACGATGTGGCGGTTTTCGTTGCCGAACGGGCCGGCACCGTCGTCGGCTACGTCTATGCCGGGCTCGAGCCTCAGTCCTGGAAGGAACTGAGGGAGGCAGCGGGCTTCATCCATGACGTCGTCGTCACACCCGAAGCCCAGCGGCACGGCGTGGCGAGCGCGCTCATCGACGCCGCCTGCGACTGGTTCCGCTCGATCGGCGCGCCGCGCGTGGTCTTGTGGACAGCGGAGAAGAACGAAGTCGCGCAACGGCTGTTCGCCCGCCTCGGGTTCCGGCGAACAATGATTGAGATGACTCGGGAGCTCGAGCACCTGTAGTTGGAACGCTTCTGGCAAGCATCGCAGCGTGCGGCGTTTCGTGGCTGCCGTCGTCGTCACCTGCGGGCTTCGCAGTCATCGCGTCAATCGCGGCCGCCCAGTATCGAACGCCCGCCCAGCACTCTCAAATTGACGTCACTAGTTCTCCGCAGGCTGCGGCCGAGGAGGGGTACGACGGCGGCTTTCGCTTCTGCCGCATCCGCTTCAACACGTCACCCGATGGCGATGGCGCCGGATGGTTCGTGGACTATCCGCGCGCGGATGAAAACCTGTCACTCCGCCTGTCACAGCTGACGCGAATTCCGGTGACGACGGTCGGCGAAGGCGACCCCGTGCGGCTCGTGCTGCAGCTGACGGAGACCGATCTGTTCCAGTGCCCCTTCGTGATGATGACGGAGCCTGGCGGCGCGGATCTCTCCGCGCAGGAGGCGGCGCAGCTTGGCGCATACCTCCGTGAAGGGCGGGTTCCTGTGGGCGGACGACTTCTGGGAAGCCGGGCGTGGGAATGGTGGTCGATGCAGATCGCCAAGGCGCTGCCGCCCGGTGAATTTCCGATCGTGGAGGTGCCGCTCGACCATCCGATGTTCCACACGATGTTCGACGTCCGGGAGATCCCGCAGATCCCGAACATCGGCCAGTGGGAGTCGTCTCACACCACGTCGGAGCGCGGCGCCGACAGCGCCGAAGCGCACGCGCGCGCGATTTTCGACACGAAGGGTCACCTGATGGTGTTCATGACGTTCAACACCGACTTCGGTGACTCGTTCGAGCGCGAGACGGAGAGCCCCGATTACTTCCAGCGGTTCTCGGTGCCCGCCTACGAGATTGCGTCCGACGTCATTCTCTACGCCCTGACACACTGAGCGCGGGCCGTGCTATATAAGCGCTGCCTTGGTCCGCGTGCTCGTCCTGCTGATCTCGGTGTGTCTCTTCACGGCCGTTGCCAGCGCGCAGCGCGTTGACGACATCCTGCTTCGCGCGGGCAGATTCGTTCGAGGATCACTTCAGCTGCGTCTGAGCGGTGTCATCGCCGACGAATCCTACGACGCAGGAACTCTTCCGCGCAATCTGCCGTCACCGGGATCAGTGCCGCGCGTCCGCCGGCGCGCGGTGCGCTCCGAAGCGCTGTTCATGCGGGTTCCGGTCGCGAGCCAGTGGCTGTTCGTCCGGAATGCGCTGACGGTCGATGGCCGGCCGGTGCCCGACAGCGGTGATCGGCTCGGATCGCCTGTTGAGGGATTCTGGCCTCGAAGCGGGTGCGGCCTTGCGGCAGCTTCAGCAGGAGAACGCCAGGTTCGACATCGGGCCGGTGGTCAGGACGCTCGGCGATCCGACGTTCGCCCTGCGCTACCTGGACCTCGACGCGCAGCAGCGATTCACCTTCAGGCGCGGCGGCAGCGAGCGCATCGGCGGCGTGAACGCGACGATGGTGACGTGCCGCGAGCGCAGGCGGCCATTTGTGGTCACGGTCGATCGCATGGACGCCCTGTCGTCGGGCACGATGTGGATCGATGACGCGAGTGGGGCGGTGCTTCATGCCAATCTTCGCGTGACGCGGCCATCCGGGCGAGGGACGTTCGCCATCATCACCGTCGATTTCGAGCAGGATGCGCGCCTCGGCATCTGGGCGCCGACGCGCATGTCGGGCAGATACGCTCCGCGACTGGGCAGACGACGAAAGGGACGGCGTCGTATGCGAACTTCCGCAGGTTTGGCGCCTCGGTGCGCATCGTGCCGCCTGAGCCACCAGAATTGAGAGTTGCGGCGGATGCGCAGGCAACGGGCATCGCGGCCGCGGCTCCGATCGGCGGCGGTCTATTTTTAGCCTTCATCTTGAGCTTCGTGATGGCTCTGTTCAGGTCGGTGTTCGCTTTTTGAAGCGTCGCGAGATCCGCTTCAGCGACTCTGGTAGCTTGCCAGGTTCCGTCACACGAAGCCACAGTCGTTCAGATGCCCGGTGCAGGCTTCTGGCCAAGTTCTGCCAGTCTTCTGTCTCTAGCCATCGCGTCTCCGCCACGAAAAAGGTTCATCGATTGTAGGCGACCTTGGCAGCAGGCGATCCTCTTCGGCTATGCCGTCGCCGCAATCGCGGCCCGGTACCATCCGCTTCTCGTTCCTGACAAGCTGCGGACTACGCAGAAAGCGGCAGCCGGGCACGCGTGGCGATTCTGTCAGTGGGATAATGCCGGTTCCTGACGGGTCGGGGCGTAGCGCAGCCTGGTAGCGCACCTGCCTTGGGCGCAGGGGGTCGCAGGTTCGAATCCTGTCGCCCCGAACCAATCAGTCCAGCAAAATCACGCACATTTCCGCTGATCCGCGATCTCCGCGAACGGCGGATGTGTGCGTTTGGATCGGCATCTGGAGGGATGTTTAAGCAGTGTTTAAGCAGTAGAGGTAGGAAGGGGCAGAATCTGAGGTCGGCACAAGAGGCTGTCGGACGAACACCGCTTGCATCGCAGTATGGGTGAGGTAGCGTCGGTCACGTGCCGCCGTCAACCTTCGCCGAGGCGCTCCAAAGGACGAGGGACGCGCCGAAACGACATCTGATGCTCGGAAATGGTTTCAGCCGGGCGCTTCGGGACGATATTTTTGCCTACGGGGCATTGTTCGACCGCGCCGATTTCGGGGACTGTCGCCGCTTGCGCGCCAAGCGTTCGACGCGCTGGATACCCGCGACTTCGAGGTTGTGATGAAAGGGTTACGGACGGCGGCGCGATTGATCCGCCTTTATCGGGCTGATGATCCCGCGTTCGCCGCGCAGCTCGAGACGGGATGCCGCTGGTCTGCGGGAGGTGTTGGTTCGCGCAATCGCCGAGAACCATCCTGCGCATCCTGGAGAAATTGACATCGAGCAATATCAGCACTGCCGTCATTTCCTCTCACACTTCCACACGATCTACACCGTCAATTACGACCTGCTGCTGTATTGGGCCATCATGCAGGACCTGGAACCAGAGGTCCCGTCTGACGACGGCTTTCGCAGACCGGAAGATCGCGAGGAAGAATACTGCAGTTTGGGAACCGGACGTTCATCAGCAGTCGATCCTTTACCTACACGGTGCGCTTCACGTATTCGGATGCCGAGGCGGAGGTGCAAAAGTATACGTGGGTGAACACCGGTATCCGGTTGATTGATCAAATTAGGGGAGCGCGCTTGAGAATGATCTCTATCAATCTTCGTCGCGGAAGGCGAGAGTCTGAAAAGCGCGAACGTATCCGGCATTCCGGATTTTCTGACACGCTCTACTCGTAGTTTTGGCTCAATCGGCGGACCCCTGTTTTATACGGTCATTCGCTTGCGGACAATGGATGACCACATTGTTCGGCTGATTCCAAGAGGCAAGATTCGCGACTTGTGGGTCGGAATTTATGGTGATCCAGAATCCGCCGGTAACCGCCGCATTATTCAGAAGGCACTCGGGCTGGCGGATCAGCGCCGCACGGACTCCGCTTACGATCAATTTTATGACGCTGCGACCGCTGCGCCGTGGGGATAAGTCGCTGCGATGTGCAGGGTCGAAGACATTCGACCCGCACCAACCGCGCTGAGGTCATCTGCTGGCATCGATGATCTGAACAGGATCGCCAGGCGTCCTTCGCAGGGCAATAGAGACGGAGGGCCTCCTCGGCGTAAGCGTGTTCATTTGCCGAACCGCCCAAGCCATTGTGCTCGCGGTGGCCGTGTTGGATAACGGCAGCGGTGTTTCGGGTAGGATTCCCCGGCGATGGCTCATGCTTGATGCGACCGTGTCCTCTCAGTCCTCCTACGACCGCCTCACGCGGGCGCTCGAATGGCCGATGGGTCTGCTGGCCTTGGCGGTGATCCCGGCGATCCTGCTCGATGACGGATCGGAAACACCGCGCGTTCACCTCCTCGCGATGTCCGTTAATTGGTTCGTGTGGCTGGCCTTCCAGTGCAGAGTTCGCGCTGAAGTTGAGCGTGTCGCCGCAGCGGTCACGAGTTCGTCAAGCGGTCATGGTTCGCGCTTGTCATCATCGCGGTATCGCCGCCGTCTCGGCGTTCCGGCAATCGTGGCAGGGTGTGCGGGCACTCCGGGCGCTCAGGTCTGCTTCGACTCCTTCGAGCCCGCCGCCTTCCTCACCATCGGGATGAAAACAGCACGAAGGGTGCTGCAGCATCGGAAGTTTCATTACGTCACCAGTTTTGCTCACAGCGGTGGTGTTGCTCGGAGCGCCCGGCCTCCTATGTCGCTGAGCGTCCCTCAAAAATCAGTCCGTCACTTCGTTTGGCGATGCGGTCTGGCGGGCGATCACGACCACCACGACCGCTGGATAGCGGCGACATTTTGCCCGGGTTACGGCTGAAGGCTATCGCCCGATTGCGGTCATGTTGATGTTTGACCGGCATCAGTGGATCGGAGTGTTCACGGCCACGATTGCGAGCGTATTCATGATTCAGGAGGACGAAGATCGTCGCGGAGATTCATGCTCGCCTGATAAAGGAAACGCGAAAACTGGGATAGCCGAGCGGTGCAGAGCCAAGCAGGTGAGGAACCCGCCAGCAAAGCATTATCTGGCTTGCGGTGATCACTCCCGCTCCAAGACAGCCCCGAGGATCTCCGAATCGCCACTGCCGATGAAATACTGGATCCTTCCCGGTGTCCTTTTCGATCTCTTTGATCCCGTCGCTGAACACCGTGAATCGGATGATCTTTCAGGGCAATCGACTTGCGCCGCGGGTTCTGATGCCGTCAAACAACAGCCGCTTGGTGACGTGGGGTTCCTGAGTCGAGGCTGTGTATCATTACGTCTCGCGAGATGCGCTGCACCGACACTCCGCCCAAAGCGCCAACGGATTGGACCAATGATCTTGACGCTCGCGGTCGGTCCTGAGTAGCGGTAGTTAGCCGGCTGTTCAAGGCTTGCGGATTTCGTTGTGCCGATGCCAATCAGAGCGAGGCATGGCACGTCTCCCCGCGCCAGCAGGGGTGATGCCGTGGGAGCAATGGTCGGAAGCTGACCGGCTTCGATTTGCGCCAGCAACGCCTGCATCGGTCATAGAGCCGCTGCGCCTCCGCGCCGTGGGTCATATGGCGGTGACGCCGAGGTTCGCCGCCATCTCGCGCAGGTGGATTTCCTCATCGTCGGTGACGCGCCTATCCGTCAAGAAGATCTGGTTGAACGTCCACCGCAAGCAGTTTCAATACTTCCGCGACTTGTAGATCTCCTTCACCCGATTCGGCGGTAAATCAAAACTGCTGGCAATGGCTATCGAGATCGGCTGCGCTCGTCTGGCGTGATGCGCCCATCGGCCAACGTCCTGGCGAGCGAGTTGGCGTAGAGATCGCCCCAACGAGCACCTCCTCGCGCATGTGAGCTGCGCCGTCGACGTCGGGCAAGTTCAGGATCATCTGCAGATGGTGCGATTTCCTCGCGATCCTCGGCTGACAACTCCCGGTCTGCAGCGGCGTGTGACCAAGAACCTTGCGAAAGACCTCCAGGAACGAATCCATCAGATCGCCAGAACGCGAGGTCATACGTCTTGAGGATCTCGGCAACCTGCGTCAGCGATACCGACCGAATCGGGTTTTCCTGGCGAGGAGGTTCGTGATCCGGATGATCGCAAGTTCTTTCTTGATGCGGCCCGGCGGAAGATCTGTTGAAAAGAACGATGGAGTCCTTTCGGCGGAAGCGACTGAAGGCCGTTCTGATTCGTCACCGGATCGGACATCAGTCTGGGCCGCCTTCGCTGAACCAACCGCTGCTTCTCGTGCCCGGAACACTACCATCCCTGGCGTCGGTCCCCACCTGATGGCATGAGTCGGCGCGCGACCAGCCCCTGGCGGAAGGACGTATTGCCGGGGTGCAACTGAGCCGACGGATGCTCGCTGGTGCGTCCCGGAGGGGGTAGAAAGGCGAATTTGTTCCTCATGCCGGAGTAATCCCTAAGACCCTCCCGGAGAGCGGAAAACGGGAAGGTCGTCGTTTCAAAGAGAAACGCTGATAGACCGGACTCCATGTAGGGCCGCTCAGGGGCGGGAGTATTGCTTGTGTTCCGCCCGTCCGGTCCCGCGCAATCGTCCAAGGACCCCCACGATTACAAGCTCCGGCCGAGGAGAACGCGACATGAAGCGTGATTCGCTTGATCTCGTCCCACGTCCGCAGAGGTGTTAATCCAGCGCCTCAGACACTGGCTGTCGGCAGCGTTAACCGCCGTGGGTTTGGTCGGAGGTTCGTGGCCCGCGTCTGCGACACCTGTGGTTACACTGACACCGAGCCTCGCGCCGACCATCGTGGACCGCTCGAAGAAACGGCGAAGTTGATTCTCAAGCTACCCGGACGTAAGGGTAGCTATTGATCCAGCACAAAATTTACCGCTTCACACGCATCTCACGCACTGCCACATGCCTCGTAATTATTCCGTAGTAGCGGTGGCGTTGCGCCTCGCCGCACCGCCGCCGCGTCCAGCCGCCCCCTGTTGCAGCGCCGCCAGCGTGCTCCAGCTCGCTGCCATCGCTCAAGGCACTGACGCCAACATCGCGGGTGGTGTGAAGTTCGACGGCTCTGACCGCGTGAATCGTGTCGTCACGGTCGGCGACGCTGTGGGGACGGTCACGCGAGTTCACGTGGCGCGCGACACGAAGGTCGTAGTCCGCTCAGCTCCAAGTATCGAATGGACGAATACCTGGAGAGTCATTTCAACAATCATCCGTGGCAGTCTGGCCAGCAGCTCACGATTACGTGGAAGCCATCACGGATGGCAAAAAGGCGTAGCCACAACGATTCGCTGATGGACGCACACTCGTCGCATGGCGGCTTGATCAGGCCCACATCGCGGTGCCCGTGGACCCGCCGGTCTACCGCTCGACGCAGTCATGCGCAGCCTACAAGCTGACGGACCGGTGTGTCGTGGTCCTGCACGGAACCCGAGAACACACAAGAGCTAATGGTGTACTTGGCTGGACGGTCTCCAGGTGCCGACCTGTCGTCGGTTGCGTCGGAGTCGCGAAACGAGCTGCTCGAACCAGCAGGTCCGTTGTCGGCTGGAGGCGCAGTTCAGCGACGTCCGCACGTTGATCGTCGGCGCAGGCGTTCTCGAGGGCAACCTGATCGGCGGCCAAGCAGACGATGGAGACTATCTCCTAGCGATCCTCTCGGCGCTGGCAGACACCGATGGCGGGACGCTCACTGTCCCGCTCGGTCCGGGCGCGATCTATCCTGAGGACGTGGCCCATGGAGTGCGTTCGCGGGCGGATGCGCGCCGCGTCAGCGCGACGGCTGACAGAACGAGTCCCGCAGGGTTACTGGATCACGCTGTCAGCATACACACGACCTCGCCGCAGCGCGTGGCTGATATCGGCAACGCCGCTGGCCGATCTGCTCCTGGCCGCGTTGCGCGCATCGCGCATGAAGGCGGCCGAGTTCTTTCGGTCCCGCGAGGCGTTCGAGCAGGCAGGGACCAGCCACCGTCCGCTGCCATTTTCGAGTCATGCGATGGTCGCAGGCGATCAGTGCTGCTCTCCGTCTCGCAACGATGTGGGCGAGTGGGCCTTCCTGCCATTGGAGGCGAGTTCCAGACAATTCGCTGCTGGCGGAGCCAGTTGTCGCGCTCCTCAGTCGCCTTTCTACCGCTGATCTCAAAGCCAAGCACCTGCTGACCGGATTCGCCTTCCCGGCGCTAAGCCGCTGCAACTCCTCGCGACGAAATACCGCACGCAGAAGTCCTTCCTCGACGGGTTCACTCGACTCCGCATCTTTGTGGTGACGCTGCAGGTGCACGCTCACACCTGCGCCTACTGCCAAGTGTCGCGGGTCACTGGGGACCGCAGCAGCGCTGTGACATGACGCACGGAGACGGCGGCGGCGAGCGGTGGACTTCCCTGTTCCGCTCGCCAGCGCACGGAGCTGAATGGTGGAGTTCCAGGGCGGGCGAGTCAGTCGCTGAATTCCGACGTCAATCCGATGGTTTTGTGCTCGAGGACGTCGAAGAGGCGGAACGCTCGTCAGAGCAGCGCCAGGATCAGGTTTCGTGATCGCCGCGAGCCTGTGCACGGGTCACCGGACGAAGATGCTCGACTTTCTGCGTCGAGCATTCGGTCCACCTGTCCACGTCGCTCGACGGCCCCGCGCATCTGCGTCAACGCCCAGCCGTCCACGTCCTGGCCGCGACAGCTACGAGCGGGTGGTCGCGGATATCGAGCGGGCACTGAGCGCGCGGCTTAGGTCAGGACCGCGTGTCGGCGCTGATGACGACCACGGAGCAGAGCCTGCGCTTCCCGAGCTGAAGTCGTGGGACGAATACGTGGCGCACGGCTTCAACTCCATCTTCCTTGCGGTCGATCGGCCCTTTACGGATTCGCGGTGCGCACGACAAGCAAGCTCGCTGCCAGACAGGCCGCGCTCTCGACTTCTACAGGGCCGGTCTGGACCGCGTCATCGAAGTGGAACCGCAGTGGGACCCCGTTCGTGGAGGTGATTCGCGCAAATTCTGCTGCGCAAAGATGCTGACACCCTTTCCGACTGGCTACGTGGATCTTCAGAGTCCAGCGGGAGCGGGGATTGGAGCGGTCGTCTATAACTACGACGGGGACGTTTTACGCCTCCGACGAGGGCCGGATGCTGGCCGAAATGCAAGACGCAAGCTTTCGACTCGGCAACCTCCATACCGACACCTACGAGTCGGTGATGGGAGGCGACCGACTGCGGGCGATTGTCGAACAGTCCTGCGCTGAGACCGTGCCAGGGTGCAGCGAGTGTGCGTTCGTGCCGTTCTGCGGCGCTGACCCGTATTTCCATTGGGCAACGCAGGGCGATGTAATCGGTCATCGCCCCACAAGCGCCTTCTGTCGGCGCAACATGGGGATCATCCGGCACCTGTTTGAGTTGCTGCGGGGCGATGATGACTTCGTGAAGGCACTTACTGACCTCATGGGCGGTTCACTGACATGATCCCGCTCTCCGCGCACGGCAAGGCGCATCGACTCAGCGAGCCAATTATCGGGAAAATTGCGTCAATCAGAGGCGGGCTGGTCACATCGCATTCAGCTTCGCGAGGAGTGGGATGGCGGCGAGCTCGAGACGGCTTTGACGCCGTTCTGTGTCAGCAACTGATCTCGCCCTCGGTTCTGTCCGCGTTGAACTTACACCCGTCGTTCATGGTCTCTCGACGGCTGCATCTGGCGGAAGGCGATGTCGTCGAGGCTCGATGAGCGGGGGCATGTGCGGACCCTCTACCGACGTGCGTCGAAGTTCAAGCGCGCTGTTCGCGACGGATCGCTGCGGTAGCCTATGTCTGATGTGTCTCGCAGCCTCCTCGCAAGGTTGATGACGACTGGCGCGTTGGGGAAATGCTGCGGACGATTGACCTCATCGATCCTGCCACGCCAGAACTCGGGATCACAGGTGGTGAGCCAACGCTGTCTGAAGGACGGCTTCCCTGCAGGTGGCGCGTGCCTGCAAGGAGCATTTGCCGAACACCTCTCTCACACGTTCTGTCGAACGGACGGCTGTTTCGCTACGGGTCATTCGCGAAGGGCCTCGCCGCAATTCAGCACCACGATCTGATGATCAGGGTTCCTGTGTATTCGGATCTCGAGGATCGCCACGATCACGTGGTCAGGCGAGAGGAGCCTTCGAGGACACGTTGATCGGCCTGCAGAACCTCGGGCGACATGGAGTGCCTGTCGAGATTCGCGTCGTCTCCATCGCTACACCTTCGAGCGCCTTCCGCAGCTCGCAGAATTTATCTACCGGAATCTGACGTTCGCATCCATGTCACGTTCATGGGCATGGAGATGATGGGGTTCGCGATCAGCAACCTCGACGCGCTGTGGATTGACCCGTTTGATTACCGAGACCGGCTCGAACAGCAATACGCAACTGAACGAAGCAATAC
>ERZ1370068.4328-contig-3405_pt1 | contig 18172 bp, 37 predicted proteins | sample MGYA00561227_ERZ1370068 | MGnify/ENA primary metagenome ERZ1370068 (study PRJEB38410, sample SAMEA6850437) | metagenome | study: Metagenomic assessment of the ecological functions of the soil: analysis of the soil microbiota associated with the...
ATTCCGGCGATTCTATCAGGTGCCGGCGTCGTGCTGGGAAATGCCATCTCCGAATTGCGTGGCGCTCGCCGAGAAAGCTCGATGCACCCGTGTGCTACAACTACCAGCACAACGACAGTTTTCCAGGCAGCCACAGACCTGCCGTCGGCCCGCTCGGCTACAACGGCTCGAAGGCGGCGATGGAGCTGATCGCCAAGGCCGACGTGGTGCTGGCGCTTGGCACAGCCTCAATCCATTCTCGACTTTGCCGGGCTATGGCATCGACTACTGGCCGAAGGCCGCCGAGATCATTCAGGTCGACATCAACGCTGACCGCATCGGCCTGACTAAGCCGGTGACTGTGGGTATTTGCGGCGACGCCAAGCTGGTCGCTCAACAGCATCCTCGGCGCAAGCTCTCTCCTTCGCGCCGGAAATGCCGGACGCGAGGAGCGCAAGGCACTGATCCACACGCACCAAGTCAGCATGGCTGCAGGCTCTGTCCAGGCATGGACCACGAGGACGACGATCCGGGCACGACGTGGAACGCCGATGCGCGCAAGCGCGATGCCGACCGCATGTCGCCGCGCCAGGCTTGGCGGGCCATTCAGGCTGGGCTGCCGAAGGATGCGATTATCTCGAGCGACATCGGCAACAACTGCGCGATCGGCAATGCCTATCCGACATTCGAGCAGGGCCGGAAGTATCTGGCGCCCGGGCTGTTCGGGCCCTGCGGCTACGGCTTTCCGTCCATCATAGGCGCCAAGATCGGCAGTCCGGATACGCCCGGTAGTCGGCTTTCGCCGGCGATGGCGCCTTCGGAATCTCCATGAATGAGATGAGTTCGATCGGCCGCGAGGAATGGCCGGGCATCACCATGGTGGTCTTCCGCAACTACCAGTGGGGCGCCGAAAAGCGCAACTCGATTCTCTGGTTCGACGACAACTTTGTCGGCACCGAGCTCGATCCGCATCTCAGCTATGCAAAGGTTGCCGAAGGCATGCGGTCTGAGAGGGCGTACATGGTAAAGACGCCGACAGAACTGACGGCGGCCCTGCAAGGCAGTCCTGCGAGGCGCAAAAGAAGCGGGTGACGACCTTCATCGAGGTGATCCTCAATCAGGAACTCGGCGAGCCGTTCCGGCGCGATGCCATGAAAAAGCCGGTGGTCGTGGCCGGAGTCCGGCGCGAAGACATGCGTCCACAACAAGCGGCGAACGTGTGAATGCGGAGCTGACAAGATGACTGTCGCAGTGAAACCGGCGGCCGATCCCAAAGCGATGGCCGTTGTCGACGAACTGGTGCGGCGCGGCCGTGCGGCGATGGCGTCATTTGCCGAGGCTGATCAGGCACGCGTCGATGAAGCAGTCACCGCGCTCGCCTGGTCCCTCTACAACCCCGAACACGCGAGAGAACTGGCCGACCTGGCGGTCAAAGACGCCAATTGGGCAATGTGCCCGACAAGATCATCAAGAAGCAGCGCAAGACCTTCGGTACTCTGCGCGATCTTTTGCGTGTGAAATCAGTCGGCATCATCGAGGAAGATAAAAAGCTCCGGCATCGTTGAAATATGCGAAGCCGATCGGTCTCGTTTGCGCCATTACCCCTTCGACCAATCCGGGTGCGACGCCGGTGAACAAGGCGATGATGGCGATCAAGGGACGGAATGCCATCATCATCGCAGCTTTCGCCCGCTGGATTGAGAACCACGGCGAGGACGGTTGAGTTCATGCGTGCAGAGCTCAAGAAAATCGGGCTGCCGGAAGATCTCGTGCAGATTCTGCCGCCGCCGGCATCGAAGGGATATCGACGCAGGCGTTGATGCGGGCAGCCGATCTGGTCGTCGCCACCGGCTCGCAGGACAATGTTGCGTCGCGCCTACTCGAGCGGCACGCCGGCGATTGGCGTGGGCGCTGGCAATGTTCCGGTGATTGTCGATGGAAACAGCCGATCTCGACGATGCCGCGAAGAAGATCTGCGCTTCCAAGATATTCGACAACGCGACATCCTGTTCGTCGGAAAACTCAGTGGTCACTGTTGACGCGGTCTATGACAAGGCGATCGCGGCGCTCGAACGCGCGGGCGGGCTACATGGCGTCGCCGACCGAGAGGCAAAAATCAGGCGGCGTTGTGGCCGGATGGCAAGCTCCAGCCGCACGCTGATTGCACGCGATGCCGATGTGTTCGCGCGTGGATGCGGTCTTCCGATACGGCCCAGTCGAGGAAATTCTTCATGGTCGAGGAAACCGGAGTGGGCCGCGGCTTTCCATTCTCCAGCGAAAGCTATCGCTGGTCCTGACGGTCTACCGCGCGAGAAGATTTCGATTGCCGCCATTGTCCGCGCGAATGAAGAATTCTCGCGCAACAGGGACCGAGGACACTCGGTGGGCTTGCACACGAAAATATGAGCCGCGGGAGAATGCTGGCCAAATGTTCGGATGTTGTGCGCGTGCTGGTCAATCAGGCGCACACATTCGGAACGGTGGTGGATTCGACAACGGCCTCAATTTTACGCTGAGCATGGGGTGCGGCACCTGGGGGTAATAGCATCACGGACAACCTGAACTACAGGCATTTCCTAAACATTACTCACCTCGTCACCACGATTCCGGAAGACAAGCCAAGCGAAGAAGACCTGTTCGGCGCGTATTGGAAAAAAATACGGGCGCTGATTCATGTCGAACGAACTGTGCGCCGACCCGGGTACTCCACGATGAACTTTGAGGAACACGCGGCTAAGTTGCAGCTCGTCCCTGGATCCTGCGGGCATCCCGACACTTCGGCGGCGCTTTGCACGACTGCCACCGAAGCTGGGGCGGCGGCCGCGAATATTGGACCCTGTGTCCACTCAAGGCGCCAGGTGCCAGCTGGCAAGCGCGGAACGGCCGGCGGTATCAAAGCTGCGCACACCCCAGGAAGCGCGAAACGCCGCCGAAAAGATCCTCGGCATGACTATCGGCGGCTACGAGGGTCGAACGTCTGCTTGTCGAACAACAAGCCCGCATTGCACGTGAGATTCTATGCTGCCGTTCTTCATGACGTCGTGGCGCGAGGCCGCTGATCCTATTCTCCACCGAAGGCGGCATGGACATCGAGGAAATCGCCGCCGGAGAAGCCCGACGCCATCCGCGTCGCTGCTCGTATTGATGGCAAGCCGAGGCCGCCGATATCGCCGGCATGCTCAAAGGCCTCGGCCTTGGCTCGGCGGAGGCAAGCATCGTGACAAATTCTCGACCGGCTCTATGCGGCCTATCGAGCGCACGACGGCGAGCTCCTCGAGATAAACCCATTGGCGCTGCTGGACGATGGCGGCGTGGTCGCGCTCGACTGCAAATTTGTGCTCGACGACGCGGCTGTCTACCGCCAGCCAGAAGTCGCCAAGGGCGGCGCGGCCCGGACCCGATGACCGCGCTGGAAAGGCGTGGGGCTGAAGCTGGCCTCGAAGCCTCATTCAGCTCGGTGGAAATGTTGGCGTTTTGGCGAACGGTGCGGGCCTCACCACGACGACCATGGATGTCATCCAACATTATGGTGGGGAGGCCGGCGAATTTCCTCGATCCAGCGGCCGGCGCTAGCTACCAAGTCAGAGGATCGGCGCTCGACCTGGTGCTCTCTCGAATCCCGGCGTGAAAGAGTCTGGTCATTAATTTCTGCGGCGCGTTTGCCGCGTACCGACGTCATGGCCGAGGGGGTGGTTAACGCGCCTGGCACGAACTCGCGCCGCGTGTGCCGGTTTTCTTCTCGATCCCGGCATGGGTGAAGAGGAAGCGGTGGCGCTGGTGCGCAGCGAACTCGGCATCCGAGCCCTGATGATTTTGGAAGACGCCATCCAGGCGGCGGTGAAGGCGGCGCAATGATCGTTCGCAGAGCAAGATCGTGTTCGTGCTTGGCATTACCGGCAAGCAGGGCACTTTCTGGAGCGGAGATGATCGCCTACGGGACCAACGTAGTCGCGAGGGTCAATCCAAAGCGCGCGCCAGCGAAACTACGCAGGAGTGCCGATTTTTGCGGCTACATGCGAGGCGGTTTGCGAAGGTCGGGCGACGTCACGGTCATGTTCATTCCTCCGACGATGGCGAAAGATGGCGGCGGTGTCTCAGCGGCCCGAGCTGGCATCAAGTTGCTGGTGGTGCTGACCGAGCTACGTCCCAGCTCAGGATGTCATGGCGATGCATGCCGCGTCGGCGGGTATGGCACACGCATCAGTTGGCTCAACACTGCTGGTCTTGTGACGCCCGGCGAGGTGTTTTGTCAGGATCATGCCTGCGTTCGTGCCCGAGCGTATTCAGGCCGGTCGTGTCGGGAGTGATCTCTCGCAGCGGCAGCCTCGGGACGCTGATCTGTCTCAACCTTACGCGTGCCGGGTTAGGCCAGTCAGCCTTCATCGGCATCGGCGGTAGACCCGATGCTCGGCTTTCGGCAACGCGCGACGCACTCGAGGCGTTAGCCAAGGATGACCGGCACCGACGCTGCCATGGTGGTCGTCGGCGAGATCGGTGGTGCGATGGAAGAAGACGCAGCCAGCTACGCAAAAAGATGACCAAACCGGTCGTCGCTTTCATCGCCGGTGCGGCAGCGCCTGCAGGCAAGAAAATGGGGCATGCCGGCGCCAATCGTCACTGGAAATGCGCGGCAGCTATGCTTCAAGCGACAAGCATTAGAGGCGGCGGGCGTCACTGTCGTCGATACGCCATCGCAAATCGCTGCCGCCGTATCCGCGGGCCTCAAGGTTAGCCGATGCCGGCAACCGAAGCTGTCGCGAGCCAGCCGAGGAATTCGCTGTGAGCGTGGAAAACATGCAGGCTTTGCGGCCATCGGTGTCGGCGGCCCGTTGCGTCGGCTCCGGGCATCGCCCTCTCGGCGGTCGTCGCGGCCATCGGCTATGTCACCGCGCCCTATGTGGCGCCTTTGTTCCGATCCCCGAGCATGGTGATCCGCTTGTCGTTGGGATGGCGCTTAACCCGCTGGCGGCACGGCCTGCGGTGCAGCCAGGGCGTGCAGTTCCGTGTCAAAACAACTCTGCTGCTGGGCGGTAGCGCTTCTTGGCGCGTCGGCCTTGGAGACATTGCTGCGCTTGGCACGCAAGCAGCAGTGCTGATTGTGATCGCGATGGCGGTGACAACGCGATATCGGGAGGGTTTGTTTTCGCGCGATGGAGCGGACGACAGCGGCAGTTCCGGTGCGCTTGTCGGTGTAGGCACGCGCGGTGTGGCGAAAGCCTCTGCGACGCGCTCGCAGCGCGTCGACAGGTCGTCCCCGGACTACAAGGGCAAAGGAAGCAGACATCGCTTTCGTGGTGGTTGCCGTCAACGCGCTGGCAACTCTGGCAATGCTGATTTATCACGCCGCTTTGCATTCTGCTTGGCACGATGCGCAAACCACCGGCGTTATGCTCGGTGGGACGATCCACGATGTCCGCACAGGTTGTCGGCAGCCAGGCTATGCCGTTTCCGGTTCGGTCGGCAATACCGCCGGTGATCGTCAAGCTTTTCGGGTGTTCTTGCTCTTGCCCATGGTGCTTGGCGTTGGCTGGTACTTACGCGCATAGCCGTTATGCGCGGCACGGCGAGGCGCACGTGCCTGTGCCGGTTTTCGCGATCGTGTTTTGCTGCTGTGTCTGGTGAATAGCGCTATGCCGTTGATGCCGTCGATGGCGCCGATCCTATGCGCCGGTGAAGAGCGTGCTGGTGGAGGTCTCGACGTGGGGTTGCTGCTGCTGGCCATCGAGAGCCCTCGGTCTCGGCACGTCAGTGAAAACGATTATCGGCCTGGGCTGGCGGCACATCACGACGGTACTCGGCGCGTCAGCGATAATATTTGCCGTCGTGACGGGTGGCCTGCTGCTGGCGCGGATGATGTGAGACTACTTCAGTGGTCACGGTCTCGAAATCGGCCGGCAACACAATTTCCAACAATTCGCAGTCGTCGGAATAGCCGCGGACGGTGTGCTGTGAGTCTTCGGCGGTTGTACTCCAGCACGAACCGGCGTGGAATGTGTGGTCGCCTGTCCTTCGACTCGCTGCTGAACCAACCTTGAGCGCATGACCATCTGGAGATTCGACATCGTGATGGTGCGAGGTTGCTACTTCCTCGGCTGTGAACGGTTTGCGGTCATCGGAGGTGACGTGCGCCTGCACCATGCCGTGGGTCGCGCTGGCAATGCCGAGATCGCGATAGGCTGAATAGGGGCGCAATCCGTAGTCGAAGTCCTCATCGCGGTGATGGCTTGCGGGTGAACCGCTGCGGCTTACGTGTTTTGGTAGGCGCGGCGGATTTGGCGACGACCTTCTTTTTTGATTTTTGGTTTTGGCCTGCCGGCCTTTGCCTTGCGTTTTACTTTCGCCATGGGGGCCTCCCATGCAAGTGAAAGTCGTTCCCGCAGCTTCAGCCGCTCCGCCGTGCGCTTTCGACCAGCCGGCCGGATCGCCGATGAATTTCTCCACCTCGGCGAGCATCTTCAGTCTCGAACTTGCCGCTCGCCCATGGCTGCAGGCAAGACGTCTTTCAGGTCGTGAGTGCGTCCGGCGTGACGCCGAGATCGCCGGATCTTCTTGCCCCTGCGGGTAGATGTCGTAGAAGAAAATAACGAACAATGATCGCAGGTGCCGCCGGCCTCACGTATAGCGTTTATAAAATTGACTTTGCTTTTTTGCGTCGGTGGCAAAGGTCCTCAACCAGAAGCACCCGTTGGCCGGGAAGCGGTTGGCCTCATCTGCGCCGCGGCCAGATCACTTTCGGTTTCTTGCGCACATGTTGCATCCGGCAAGTGCAGGCGGTCAGCGACCCATGCGGCGAAAGAATTTCCGCGGTTTCTCCGCCCGCCACGGCGTCCGATGCTCCCGCGCCCGATGTCGCGGTCGATCAGATGAACCGCAAAGTCCATCAAGGTCGAGCGCACATCCGGAAGCGACATCCAGCCAGCGAGAGTCATTGTAAACCGGGCTCGCCCAGCCGCTGGTGAAAATAAACCGGTTTGTCGCTCATGAAGCGGACCGCACCGGTGTCGAGGGTACATCGCGCGCGGTGAGTTCGGCGATAGTTTTCTTGTCATACCGTAATGTGAGGACGTCATGTCGATTGCGGCCTGCAGACGCTAGGTCGCTATGTCAAAGCACAAATTCCGCCTAGGCCTGCCATGCCGCAGTGACGCGCCAATTCGCAGGCAAGATCGAGTAGCGCCTCGTCCCCACCGGCCCAGCCGATGAAGGAAGGCCGATGGGGCAGCCGAATTCGATCGTTGCCCGCGGGGATGCTCACTTGCGGAAGGCCGGAGACGCGCGCCGAGTGCGCGTCAGGCGCATGACCCACGCGATTCTTCCAGTTCACTGCCTCGATATCTCGATCCTGGGCGCAATGCTTGCGCGCGGTCGGTAGCTGCGAGAATCGTGCCGGTAGTCACTATATGTGCCGAATGTGCTCGCGCGCCTTACCCGCTTGCTGCGCGGCGCGTCAGTTTGGGACTTGGTGACCGTTGCCGCAAACTCTCAGCCGTTCGCCAGCGCACCCCGGGCCGATCTTCGGCTTCTGGGCGGTGGCAATCCACCGAATGTCTGCCGGGTTTCATGGGCCTGAACGATCCTGAACGCTCCGCGCAGGTATCGAAGCCTTCGGGCGCGATACGCCCGCGCGCCATTTCCGGCGATCATCGCTCATGAACTCAGTACGGTACGCAGCAGGTCGGCAACCGGCTCTTCGGCCTCGGCGAAAGGCGTCTTCGGCACGACCACCCTCCCGATCTTCGCGGGCACGGCACCGTGTCGGATAATACCGAACCGACCTTGCGGAATACGCCCGGGTTGCCGCAGAACCAGCCCGGGACGTCGAAAGTCGGCGCCATGTCGGCGACCACCCGTGTGCATCAATCCGCTCGCTGAATGTGCGTATGGCCGTAGGCAAAGTTCCGTTGAAGGATGCCGGGACGCGCACGGAGCCGCAGTCATCACTGCCGAGCGCGAAGTCGCACGGGCCCGCCCCACAACCGCGGCTCGAGCCTGCGGACAGAGCCATGGAAGGCGGCCGGTGCGCGCGCATTCACCGGTGTACCGTAATGCGCGTTCGCGCCGCTCACGCTGTAGCAAAAATTCATCGCAAATTGTTTTGCCGGTGATAGTCGCTTCCGGCGTCAAGGATCTTCTGCACCGGCGGACATATTTGCCGTGGCCGAGCATGAGTTGCGAGCCATTCCAGGCTGCCACGGCCGGTACGCTCGCCCAGAATGTCGTACATATCTTTGACCACCACGCTCAACCCGGTCAGCGAGGCCGGTTAGTGGCACCTTTGATCGGTGCAGCGATATCGTGCGGGACGAACATGCTGCGGATAGGCTTTCGGCGTCATCTACGGTGCGTCCCTTATTTGCGTGCGGCGAGGATACCAGTCGAGGATTTTTCGCGCCATCCCAGGCGACCACGCCGTCATCGCGCGAGCTAACTCGGCGAAGGTCCGCTCGACGTGCCCGGTAATACGATGCGGTACGCCGGAAAGATAGGGATGACACGCCATGGCCATGACTTTCGGTCGCTGCAGCCGATTCTTCCGTATAGCGTCCTGAAGTGGTCGAGTGCCCGGCTGTGCCACTGGTCCGACGGGAGATGCTGCAGCGCCATCATCACGATGTCGTGGATCTCAAAATTATAGGGCAGCGCGACCGCCGGCTTGTGGGTCGATTTTCAGCGTCAGGCTCGTCGTCCAGGACCCGGTCGCCGATACTCGATGCCAGCTTCCGAGAAGTAATCGGGGGTATCGAATGTCTGCGTCAGCCCTGGACCGAACCAGCCGCGCGCGGACGCTTGCCGGAGAAATTGCTCGATCACGTCCATCGATTTCATGATGACGGCGCACGCTGGTCGTCGAGCTTGTGCATCGGCACCTGGTCGTACGACCGTGCGCGTTGAGCTCCCAGCCGTTGTCGGTCGCAGGCCTTCACCACCGTCGGGTAGGTCTCGCAGACTTCTGGCGTTGTGAGCGTCACGGTCGGCGAAATGTCCGGGTCTCGGCATCATCTTCTGGTCACAGAAGCCGACGCGCATGCCGTATTCGTGCCAGCTCAGTTCGGAGTGATCGGGCGGCATCGGCTGGCCCTGCGGCGGCGAGATCACCATGCCGCGCCATCGGGCGCGACATGTCCCATTCCTGCGAGCGCCAGCACCGGCCCGAATGACCAGGCGCACGCCCGTCGAAGCTTCAGCAGCGGGCGGCCTCTCGATCGGCGAATAGGCCGAGTCGTTCGCGCGGGATGCATCGGCATGGAAATTACGCAGGCTTCGGGCCGACTTTCGTGTGCCAGTCCGCAATCTGCGATCCGGTCCAGAACAGCACGTCGCGTTTCTTACGGATCTTCTCCGTAGATCTTGCGGAAATATCTCGTGCCGGTGCGGCGCGCCCTATGATGTAGGGGTGTGACCGAGATCGCCATCACGCGCGCCGAGTCCTTCGGCATCGCTTGTAAATCTGCTCGAACTGGTCCATCGCGCGCTCGTAGAATTCGGAGCGCCTTGTGATGCTGGATCAGCATCATGGCGACGTCGTTGCATTCCTGCGTGTAGGGCATGTTGAGGATCGGCTTGCCGCGCGTCTTCAGCCACACCGGCTGGTCGTCGAGCACCCAGTCCGCGACGTAGTCGTAGCCCTCCTCGGCGAGGATATCGGGCGTCTCCCAGGTTTCGGTCAGCCCCGGTCCTAACCAGCCGCGCGGGCGTTTGCCGGTCGTCTCTTGCAGCACTTCGGCGCTCTTGCGGATATCGGCGCGCTTCGTTCTCGACCTTCTGCATGTTGCGCTGGGTGTAAGCCGTGGCCGATGAATTCCCAGTTGCGATCGACGCAAGCCTTCACGATGTCCGGATAGGCCTTCACGGCGACGCCGTTGATGTTCATCACGCCGGGAATTTTGAAATCGTCGTAAACCTGCAGCAGCCGCCAGAATCCGACGCGATTGCCGTATTCATGCCAACACCAGTTCGGAATGTCGGGCATCGGCGAGCCACCGGCCGGAGGCGTGAGCACCGTGCGCGGCATCGGTCTGGGTCGGATCCCATTCCTCGACATTGGTGATGGTCCATACCACCATGCGTGCTCCTTCGGCAACTTCGGCGGCTTGCGTTTGGTGATCGCGGAATAGTCGAGGCGGTCGTTCGAGGAGCATGCCGACGGCGGGCTTGGGAAAATTCATACGTGGTTTCCTCGGAGGCTGCTGATCGGCTGGCAGTTTTGCAGTTACCCCGGATATTGTACAGGCCATGAAGCTTGTCCGTTATCGCTCTGCAACCGGCGAGGAGCCTGGTCTTATTCTGGACGACGAGGTCTTCGACCTGTCGGGCAGCTTTTTCTGCGCTCAATCCGCGCGCGCCCACGCTTGATGATATCGAAGCCATCGCCGCGATACCGGCTAAGGCGCTGTCGAAGGTGCCGAAGGCTGCCGTTCTCGGTCCGCCGCTACGGGGCATCGGCAAGATCATCGGTGTCGGCCTGAACTATCGCGACCACGCCGAGGAAACCGGCCTGCCTATGCCGAAAGAGCCCACGCTTTTCCTGAAAGCGACCAGCGCGCTGTGCGGGCCCACCGACGATCTCGTCATGCCGCGCGAGGCAACAAGTGTTGACTGGGAGGTCGAACTCGGCGTGGTAATCGGCAAGCCGGGGTCTATATCGCTGAGCGTGAGGCGCTCGACCACGTGCTCGGCTATTGCATCGGCATCGATTTCTCGGAACGTGACTTCCAGTTCAATCGGGGCGGGCAGGGCTTCAGGGGCAAGAGTGCCGACACCTTCGCGCCGCTCCGGACCATTTCTCGCGACGCGCGACGAGATCGCCGATCCCCAAAAGCTGTCGATGCGTCTGAGCGTCAACGGCGCGACGAAGCAGAGCGGCTCGACGAGCGATATGATCTTCTCCGTCACTGAGCTCGTTTCTTACATCAGCCGGTTCATGAGTTTGCAGCCCGGTGATGTGATCCTGACCGGCACGCCGGCGGGCGTCGGTCTTGGCCAAAAACCGCCGACGTATTTGCACCCTGGCGACCTTGTCACCGCCTCCATTGACGGCCTCGGCGAGCAGACGCACAAGGTTGTGGCGAGTGCGTGCTAAAGTTGACTCATCCATTCGGATGATCAGCGCGTTCGAATTGGCGAAAACGCTACAAAGCATCGTAACACGTGCGGGTATGTCATCCGATCGGATGATGCGCGGCAACAGAATTACAATTTAAATTTTTCGGACCACGCGCTCGCGCGGAATCTTGCACGACTCATTGGGCCGTCGTTCATCCGCGCCCGCCTACATTCGTGTAGTCGGTACACGCACGGTTACATGAGAAAATTCGAAATGCACAAAGGTCTCGTCATCGCCTTCACTCTCACCTCATCCGCCGGGGTGCAATCGTCTGCCGCTGCCCCCAAATGCGTGCCGGTCAATTGCCACGTCTACAACGGTACGCACGGTCCGGTTTAGTCGTGCGACAAACAGTGCACGCAAACGCCGACGGCTCGGGAGTCAGAGCGCCGCAGACGATCCAGCAGCAGAAGAATAAGAGAATGAACTGAATCGGGGTCGAGGACGGACTCAGCTGCCCTTCTCGTCGTGAATTTCCGGAAAGAAATAGTCTTTCCAAGATCCCGGCTTCGTCTTGAGCGTCCGACCTCGGCCATGAAGTCCGCGTATTTCATGGTGTTTTCGGGCGTCATGGTCCAGCGCACCTGCGGTCCGGCAACGATCTTGCCGACCATATCGAGCGGCAATTTTCGATTTTGAATCCTCGATCCACAACGCCGCGGCCGCCACCTTGTCTTTGTTGACGATCTCGGTCGCCTCCTTGAGTGCCGCCACCAACGCTTTATAGAGCACTGGGTTGCTCATCGCGGAATTTCGCCGGCGCCCACACAGCTGTGAAGGTGTGCGAGCCTCCCATCACGTCGAACGAGTTGAGGACGGTGTGGACAGCCGGATCCTCGAGTTGCTGATACTGGAACGGCGGAACGCTGAACGCAGCGGAGATCTGCGCGCCACCCTTGAGCAGCGCGACTGTGGCGTCTGGGGGTGTCATCGACACGGTGAGCGGGTCAAGCCTGGCAAATTCCTTGGTGCCATAAGTTTTGGCGGCCGCCATTTGCAGCGTGATCGCTTGTACCGAGGAACGCACCGCGGGCACGGCGATGCGATCGTTATCTTTGAAGTCTTTGATAGCTTTGATGGCGGGGTCGCGACTGTTGAGAAGGAACGGCTGTGAGCTGAGTGCGGAAATACCGCGCACTTCCTGTGGCGTCCCTTTGCTGCGTGACCACAGAACCAGAAGGCCCGGGACGCCACCCGATCCGACGTCGATATTGCCGGAGATCAGCGCCTCATTGACCGCGGTTGGCCCATTGAAGGTGAACCACGAGACCTTCACGTCGTTGAGACCGAGTGCCTTGGCGTGCTTTTCGATGAGTTGCTGATGCTCCATCACGTTGAGCTGGAGGTAGCCCATGGAAAATTGTCGCGCGAGTCGGATTTCTGCAGCCGTCCCCGTTTGACGCGCCATGCAGCGCAAATGCGGCAGTCAGCACGTCCAAAAAACGACTTCAGACGCATATGAGGCCTCCCTCCATCGTCGATCTTCTATGTTCTTGCAGGCGGACGCTACCGCTACGCGGCCAGCCTCGATCTTGGCGATACTGCGGTACCAGTCGAGAATCTGCTCGCCGTTCCAATGCAGAACGCCTTTCGTGCTTGTTCACGTAGTCAGTAGATCTGCTCAAGATATTTGATCCGATGCGGCTGCCCGCTGATGTAGGGATGGATTGCTAGGGTGCAGATTTTTGCGCGCTTTGCGCTCTCGGCGTAGAGCCGGTCGAACTGGTCGATCGTGCGCTTGAGCAGATAGTCGCTCTCGTGATGCTGGATCAGCATCATCGGAATATCGTTGAGTTCGACGGTGTAGGGGCAGGAGTCACCAGCGGCGCCTTTGTCGTGCGGATCACCGGTGGGTTCATCGTCGTAGACCCAGTCACCAATGTACTCAACGCCCGCGGCGGCAACGGATCGGGCGTGTCCAGCGTCTGTGTGGGGCCGGGTCCAAGCCAGCCGACCGGTTTCTTGCCGGTGAACTTCGTCATGATGTCCATGGTCCGCTTAATCATAGCCGGCCTGGTCGGCTTCCTGTGTGGATCGGACCCTGTTCATAGGCGTGGCCCATGAACTCCAGCCGATCTTTCTTTGGCCTCCTCGGCAACGCGCGGATAGTCCTCGCAAATGCGTGCATTCGCGGCGAGCGTCGGTTTGATGCCGACGCTTCCGAAAGAGTTCATGAAAGCGCCAGCAGCCAACCCGCATGCCATATTCGTGAAAGCCCAATGCGCAACGTCGGGCATCAGTGGCACACCTGTCGGGGCCGGCAGTAGCTGCCGCGCCATCGGCTTCGCCGATGTCCCACACCTCGTAGTTGACGATCGTCGCAGAACACGATGCGGGCGTTGCCGGGTAACTAGAGCGGCGGGCGATCCACGATCGCCGAGTAGTCGGAACGTTCGCGCGGGATCATCGGATTGGACATGGCTTATTCCTGTGTCGAGCCTGCAGGCGGCTAGAATGTCATGCCGTTGCGGCAACGCGCAACCTGACCAGACGTTCGAGCGTGGCAGTGTCTTTCTGCAATTGAGCCGAAGGAGCGCGATGCGCCACGGCGCCGCGCTCGGAGTACGATAGCCTCGGCCGTCAGTTCCAACGCGATGTCCGGTGTGCTGTTCGACGAGAATGATGGCGATGCCACGGTCAAGAGCATAGTCTTCATTGCGGCGATGAGTTCATCGACGATGACCGGAGCCAGCCCTTCCGAACGGCTCGTCCAGCAGCATGAGCGCCGGGTTGGTCATCAGCGCGCGCGCCGTCGCAAGCATTTGCTGCTCGCCCCCGGAGAGCTGGTTGCCCATGTTTCGGCGGCGCTCGGAAAGAGCGCGGAAAAAGCTTGAAGACAGCATCGAGATCCCATGGTCCGGGTCGCGCGGCGACGGTGAGGTTTTCCACGACCGACAGCGAAGGAAAGATCTCGCGCTCCTGTGCGACCCAGCCGATGCCGTTCACTGCGCGGCGATTGGGCGCGAGACGCGAGATATCCTGCCCGCGCCAGATGACCCGGCCGCCGCGCATTTGCGTGTAGCCCATGATTGTCATCAGCAGGGTCGATTTGCCGACACCGTTGCGGCCCAGCACCGCGAGGCTCCCGTGTTCCGGAAGGTCCAATGAGATGCCGTGCGAGCACGACGGCATCACCATAGCCGGCGCGTCACATCTCAAGCTCGAGCAGGGGCTCAGCCATGCTTGCGTTTCGCCCAGATAAACTTCGCGAACACCGGGATCAGCGGCGATAGCGGCGGGCGAGCCTTCGGTGAAGATTGCGCCACTGACCAGAACGATGATGTGGCTTGCGAACCGGAACACCAGCATGCATGTCGTGCTCGATGAAGAGCAACAGTGAGATCGTCGAGAGGCTCGCCACAGCTTCAAAGACTTCGCCGCTTTCTTCCGCGGCACGCCCGCCGCCGGCTCGTCGAGCAGCAGGACCTTTGGCTTGGTGGCCGAGTGCCAGCGCAATCTCCGAGTAGCCTTTGCCGGCCCGTACGGCAGTTCGCGCGTCGATCTGATAACAACTGTCGCCCGAAACGCAGCTTGGCGAGGATATCGTGTGCCTCCTCGATCGCCTCGCGGTGCACGGCGACGTTGCGCCAGAATTCACCGGCGATGTTGCGGCGCTCGCAGACCGCGAGCGTCACCGCTTCCAGCGCGTTGAGGCTCGGAAACAACGTATTGATCTGGAAGGTGCGCGCAAGCCCGCGCCGTACCCGTTCCTGCGGTTCGAGCGCCGTGACGTCCTCGCCGCCGAGAAAGATTTGACCGGCATTCGGCTTCAACATTCCGGTCATCAGATTGATCAGCGTTGTCTTCCCGGCCCCGTTGGGGCCGATCAGCGCATAGCGCGCGCCCTTCGGCAAATTCAGTTTCGATGTTGCGCGCGACGACCAGCGATCCGAAGCTTTTGTCCAGGCGGCGCGGTGGAGAGCGCGATTTCCGTCACTTCCGACTCCATCGTGCAGAAATCTTCGACAGACCGCCGAGAATGCCATTCGGCAGCAGCATTACGACCACGATCAGCAGGATGCCGATCCAGAAATACCAGTATTGCGGTGCGATGCCGGAGAACTGGTCGCGCGCGATCATGAATATGATTGCGCCGATCAGACTCCGCCGTAAAGGCGACCCGCACCTCCGAGCACTAACATCACCAGCACGTCGGCCGAGCGCTGGAAACTGATCGATTCAAGCGCAGGCGGATTCCGGTCGTTTGCGTCAGGAGCGCGCCCGCGATGCCGGCGACAGCCGCGGCAATGGTGTAAGCTCTTGCGGATATGCGCGCGGCTCGCGGCGCCGATTGCCGGCATGCGCACGAGATTTTCGCGGATGCCGCGCAGGGCGAGCCCGAACGGCGAATGGACCAGCCGGCGCATGCCCAGAAAAAACGAGGAACAGTACAGCCAAGCGAATAGCTGTACGCCGTGTAGCCGTAGAGGTCGAACCTGAAGATGCCGAAGAGCGGCCAGATGCGCACGCCTTGCAGTCCATCGGAGCCGCCGGTCAGCCAGTGAGCGCTGTTGGCGACTTCTGAACGCCAGAAGCCCCAATCCGAGCGTTAGCATGATCAACGTAAGATGGCGGAAACGGCAGATAATAAAGCTGGTGGCATAGCCCGACCAGGCCGGCGACGTAGTGCCGCCACCAGCAGACCTGAAATCGGCTCGCCCCAAACAAATTTCGAGAAAAGGCCAGCGGCGTAGGCCCCTATGCCGAAAAAGGCTGCATGGCCGAGTGAAACCACACCTGCATAACCCAGTATCAGGTCGAGCGAGAGCGCAAACAGCGCGGTAATCGCAATCTGACTCGCTAGCGAGAGATAGTTGGGAAACAAGAAGAATGGCAACAGCGTCGCGAGCCAGAATGCGATCTCGATCGCGCTCCAGCGGCTGAGCGACTGAAGATAGAGTTGAGGAGCGCTGATGGTGTCCCGTTGGCACCACTTAGCGCCTCCCGAGCAGACCGGAGGGCCGCCACATCAGGATCACCACCATGACAAGATAGATGAGAAAGGCGCCAAGCTCAGGGAAGTAATACTTTGCCGGCGATATCGCTCACCCCGATCAGGATGGCGGCCGCGAGTGAGCCCGCAATCGACCCCAGACCGCCGACCGACACAATGATCAGCACGTAGACGAGATAGATGAAGGAGAAGTTCGGATCGAGGCCGACGATCTCGATCGCCAGCGCACCGCCGAGCCCGGCGAGCCCCGAACCAAGCGCAAAGGTGACGGCGAAGGTACGTTCGACATTGATACCAAGCCCTCCGGCCATGCGCTGGTTATCGACCGCGGCCCGCACCTGCGCGCCGAATCAGGTGTACTCGATGCCAACCACCAGCAGAATTGTGACAACTAGCGCGATGGCTATCAGGAACAGCCTGTACTTGCCGAGACTGAGACCAAGAAAATCGATCGCCCCCGCAAGAGCGGCGGGGTCCAGCGTGGGCTGTTGCGCAGTGCCAAACAGATAGGCGGCTATCGCCACCGATACGAACGCGATTCCGATGGTGAGCAACACCTGGTCAAGGTCGCTTGCCCGATAAAGTCGGCGATAGAAAACGCGCTCGAACGCAATGCTCGCCGTTGCGGCGGCGATAAAGGCTAGCGGTAGCGTTGCAAAAACGACCAATTGAAATCGTTGACCAACGTGGCTGTCCAGGTAGCCACCGAGCATGGCGAAGGCACAATGCGCGAGATTGACGAAATTCATCAGCCCGAGCGTCACGGAAAGGCCGACCGACAGCACGAACAGCAACATGCCGTAAGCAATACCGTCGAACAGGGACACCGAAGACGGGAGGCAGCATGGCGCGCGCTAAGCCTTGGTTTGTTGGCCTGCTTGTTCCCGCACTCTGGTCCAGCCTGCGGCTGGCCCGAGCCCAGGCTCCAGAGGACACCCAGAGACAAAATCGTAAAGCTTGCACCGATCATATCATCGGATTCCCGCTCGTACGGGAATGAACGGACTGCGCGGCCACATAAAAGTGGGGCGACCGCAGCGGATCGCCCCATCCGTGCGTGAGTGGGCGAATCGATTATTTCTTCATCGCCGCCTTGACGGAGGTCTTTTTCACGTTCTCCGATCTTGTCGAACTCGACATTGACGATGTCGTTGCCGACCTTCTGGACCCTGCGGATATAAACAGTCTGCACGACGTCGCGCGAGTCTCAGGATCGATCCAGATCACTCCGCGCGGGCTTTCCCATTTCATTCCCTTGATGGCGGCAATCAGCGCGTCGCCGTCGGCATTGCCGCTTGTCTTCTTGAGAGCCTCATAAGATGAGGTGCATCCGCGTCGCTACGCCGACGGCGAAGGTCGGGGTTGCGCTTATGTTCGGCATTGAACGCCTTTACGAAGTCGCTGTTCATCTTGGTTTGTGGTTGAAATCGTAGTGCCAGGCGCTGATGCGGTCGGGCGCGAGATCGCCCATGCTCTTGATTGCGGTTTCATCAACCGGTTCGCCCGTGCTGAGGAGCTTCACCTTCTTGGGGTCAATGCCGCGTTCAGCAGAGAGTCTTGCCAAGCGCCGCCGTGCGCGCGCCCCAGGAATGAGCACAAAGATCGATTCCGGATTGAGATCTTTGCGCGTTGCACGAAGGCCGAGAAGTCCGGATTGGCAACGGGCATACGTACGGATCCGACGATTTCGCCGCCGGCTTCCTTGAACGCCTTCTGGAAGGCGCCTTCTGCATCTATTCCCGGACCGTAGTCGGAAACCATGGTGTAGGCTTTTTTCTGTGCCGCCTTTCTTCACAGCCCAGGTGGCGAGAGTGTCGGCGATCTGCGGCAGCGTCAGTGACACGCGCAATGTAAGGCGACTTGGTGGTGACGATCAGAGTCGCCGCGTTCACCTGAGCCACCATGAGTTTCTTGCTTCCTCGGAGACGCTGGCCGCACCGAGTGCTTCCGGCGTGAGCGTGAAGCCGGCCAAGATGTCGGCCTTGTCACGCACGATCAATTCCTGTGCGAGACGCTTGGCAACGTCCGGGTTCGGGCCACGGTATCCTTGCGGATAATCTCGATCTTCCTGCCGGCGACGGTGTCGCCATGCTGCTTCATATAAAGCTAGCAATACGTAACTGAACGAAGTACAA
>ERZ1370068.4163-contig-3250_pt1 | contig 18170 bp, 19 predicted proteins | sample MGYA00561227_ERZ1370068 | MGnify/ENA primary metagenome ERZ1370068 (study PRJEB38410, sample SAMEA6850437) | metagenome | study: Metagenomic assessment of the ecological functions of the soil: analysis of the soil microbiota associated with the...
CCTTCAGGTCGCGGCGCGTCTTGCGCCCGTTCTGGATGCCCATGCGGATCAATGCGCCACGCCGCCGGTGTCGATCGTGACGAACGGGTCGTCGTCCATCGAGTCGGCGCTGCGAGGTAGGCGGGCAGGAAGCGGCCTGAGTCGTCGCGCGAGAGCGCGAGTGTCATCTGGGTCAGATCGTTTGTGCCGAACGAGAAGAACTCGGCGATCTTGGCGATGCTGGTCGGCGCACGATGGCGGCGCGCGGCAACTCGATCATGGTGCCGACCATGGTAGCGGATCCGTCTTTGCCGCTCTCCTCCATCACCGCCTTGCGCGGTGCGGTCGACGAGCTCGCGCAGGAACTGGCCAGCTCGCGCACGGCCGGCGACGAGCGGGAGCATGATCTCGGGCTGCGTGCGCAGCCCCGGTCGGCGCGATCACGCAGGCGCCGCCTCGATGATCGCGCGCACCTGCATCTCGTAGATCTCGGGATAGGTGATGCCGAGCCGGCAGCCGCGGTGGCCGAGCATCGGGTTGAACTCGCGCAGGCCTGCGACCTGCGGCGCAGCCTGAGCTCGCCGGCACGCCCGAGGTCGCGCGGCCAGCCTCGCCATCTCGTCGCCGGTCGTGCGGCAGGAACTCGTGCAGCGGCGGGTCGAGCAGGCGGATCGTCACCGGCAGCGCCGTCCATCGCTCTGAAGATCCCGACGAAGTCCTCGCGCTGCATCGGCAGGATCTCGGCGAGCGCGCGCGCCGCGCGCTCGGTCGCGTCTCGGCCAGGATCATCTCGCGCACCGCGCAGATGCGCTCGGCCTCGAAGAACATGTGCTCGGTGCGGCACAGGCCGATGCCCTCGGCGCCGAAGCTGCGCGCGCGCGCGCGCGCGTCGGCCGGGGTGTCGGCGTTGGCGCGCACGCGCAGGCGGCGGCGCTCGTCGGCCCAGCCCATCAGCGTCGCGAAGTCGCTCGAGCAGCGTCGGCTGGCATCGTCGGCACGCGGCCGACGAACGACCTCGCCGGTCGAGCCGTCGATGGTGATCGACGTCGCCCTCGCGTGAGCGATCGTCGCGCCGCCGCGGATCGCGCGCGCGCTCGTAGGTCGATCGACAGCGTCGCGCGGCGCCGGCGACGCACGGCACGTGCCCATGCCGCGCGCGACCACCGCGGCGTGGCTGGTCATGCCGCCGCGCGCGGTCAGGATGCCGCTGCGCCGCGTGCATGCCGTGGATGTCCTCGGGCGAGGTCTCGGTGCGCACCAGGATGACGCTCTCGCCGCGCTCGGCCGCAGCCTCGGCGTCCTCGGCGGCTGAACACGACTCCGCCCGCCGGCGGCGCCCGGCGAGGCCGGCAGGCCCTGCGCGATCGACGGCGGCGCGGCCGTTGGGTCGAGCGTCGGGTGCAGGAGCTGGTCGAGCGACGCCGGGTTCGACGCGGCATCGAGCGCCGTCCTGCGGTCGATCAGCGCCTTCCTCGGCCATGTCGACGGCGATCTTCACGCGCGGCCGCCGCGGTGCGCTTGCCGTTGCGCGTCTGCAGCATCCAGAGCTGGCCGCGTCTGGATCGTGAACTCGATGTCCCGCATGTCGCGCGTAGTGCTTCTCGAGGAGCTCGCGCCGCGCAGCAGCTCGCGGTAGCCTGCGGCATGAGCTCTTCGAGCGACGGCAGTCGTCGCGCTTTCGCCGCGTCGCGCTTCGCGATCGGCTGCGGGCGTGCGGATGCCGGCGACGACGTCCTCGCCCTGCGCGCTGACGGCAGGAACTCGCCGAAGAAGCGCCGCTCGCCGGTCGACGGGATCGCGCGTGAACGCGACGCCGGTCGCGGAGTCGTCGCCGAGGTTGCCGAACACCATCGCCTGTACGTTGACCGGCGGTGCCCCACTCGTGCGGGATGTTGTTGAGCTTGCGGTAGGTCTCGGCGCGCGGGGTGTTCCAGGACCGGAACACGGCGGCGATCGCGCCGCGCAGCTGCTCGAACGGATCGCCGGGGAAGCGGCGCCGGTGGTCTCGCGCACTACCGCGCGGTAGCGCCTGCACAGCTCCTTCCAGGTCCTTCGCGGCGAGCTCCGTGTCGAGCCGGACGCGGCGCGCATGCTTGAGCTCATCGAGCTCGCCTCGAACGAGCTCGTGCTTCGACGCCCGAGCACGACGTCGCCCGTACATGTGGATGAAGCGGCGGAAGGTGTCCCAGGCGAAGCGCTCGTCGCCGCTCTTCTCGATCAGCCCCGCGACCGTCTCGTCGTTGAGCCCGAGGTTCAGGACGGTGTCCATCATGCCCGGCATCGAGGCGCGCGCGCCGGAGCGCACCGACACGAGCAGCGGCCGCGCGCGCGAGCCGAAGCTGCCGCCCATCGCCTTCTCGACCTTCGCGAGGTGCGTGCGGACCTCGGCCTCGAGCTCCCTCGGCAGGCGGCGGCGCCCGGCGACGTTGAACTCGGTACAGACGTCGGTCGAGATGGTGAAGCCCGCGGGCACCGGCACGCCCAGCCGGGTCATCTCGGCCAGGTTCGCGCCCTTGCCGCCGAGCAGGTTCTTCTGCGCGGCGCTGCCGTCGGCGCGGCCTGCGCCGAAGAAGCAGCACGCGCCGCTTCGCGCGCGCCTTGGCCTTTGCCGCGGTCGCCCTAACGGATCGCTTCGCCAAGCTCATGGTCTCCTCGTTCGAGCCGTGCGGTGGCTGCGCGTCGGGGTCGGACGGGGGCGCAGTATCCTCGCGGCCTGCGCTTGCGTCAACCGACGCCGGCTGCGCCGCGGCGTCGGCGGAGCGCATGACGGAGGAACGCCTCCGAGCGCAGCTCGAAGCCGATGTGGAAGCGGAAGAAGCGCTCGACCAGACGCGCCAGGAGCTCGACGTCGCGCGCCGACAGACCGAGCTCAGCGCGCGTGCGCAGCGGCTGGCGCAGCCCGCTCTCGAGCGCGCGCAGCAGCCGCGCTGGCACCCGCGCATCCTCGACAGGCGCGCAGGCACGACAGACCGCGCCGCCGTGCGCTGGCATGAACGCGACCCGCGCGCCGCTCGCCGGCAGATCGGCGTCGCACAGTGCGCAGCGCACGAGCTGAGGCCGGTAGCCGAGGCGCGCGCGAGCGTCTTGGCGAGCACGAGCAGCGCGAGCAGCGCGTCCGGCTCGGACTGGTCCAGCACGTCGAGCACACCCAGCGCGAAGCTGAACAGCTCGGGCTGCGGCTGGCGCTCGGGGGTCGAGCGGTCGAGCAGCTCGAGGAACTGACACGCGATGGCGTAGCGCCCGAGCCGCTGCGGGATCGCCTCGAAGGAGCGAACCAGCTTTGGCGTTCTCGAGCCGCATCAGCTGAGCGCGGCGGCGGGTCGACCAGCCGGACGTCGGCGACCGAGAGGATCTCGAGCGTGCCGGGGAAGCGGCGCTTCGAGCGGCGCGCGCCCTGGCGATCGCGCTGACCCGGCCGACCGCCTCCGTATACAGGTGGACAACGCGGTCAGACTCGCCCTGATCGAACGTCCGCAGGATCAGCGCGCGCGAGTCCGATGCTCCACGGGCATCCCGGACAGGTTACCCCAACAAGGGGTCGGGCGGCCGCCGCCTACTCGCCGTGGAGCAATTTCTCGACGTAGTCCGGCTTGTAGATCCGCTCCGGGGTCGAGGCGTCGGAGCGCGGGCTGGAGAGCCACAGGCCCAGCAGCCAGAGCGCCGCCCCGAGCACGAGCACCAGGGCCGCGGGCACGGCCGATCCGGAACAGGCGCTCGCGCAGCCAGGGGCAGCCGCACCCGCGCCGCCAGCGGCGTCGGGCGCACCTGGCCGAGCAGCGAGGCGGCCTCGTCGGGATCGGCGCCGATGGCGTGGGCGAGAACCCGCGCGGTCGCGCGGCCGATGCCGTCGGTATCGAGCGGGGCGCTCGCCTCTTCGATCTCGCGAACCCGCTCGGGCGAGAGCTTCGTGCGCGCCGCCACGTAGAAGACCGAGATTCCCCGCAGCTCGCGCTGGCGGCGATACCACGGGCCGAAGGCGCGCCCGTCGGCCGCAGAGGCTGCGGCGGCCGCGGCTACTGCAGCACCTTCAGGTAGTCGCTCGACTTGCGCGCCCACTCGCTCTCACCCCCGCGCTCCACCGCCACGCGCAGCGCGTCCACGGCGCGCTGTCGCTGGTTCAACCGCACATAGGCCTGCGCCATGCGGAACCGCGCCTCCGCCTCGGCCGACCCGAAGACCGGCGCGGGGCGCTCCCCACGATCTTCACACACTCCCTCGAAATGCTGGATCGCCTCGACCAGATCGTCGCTGTCGTACTGCACGATGCCCAGATCGAGGTGCGCGATGTAGTTCGAGTGATCGGACTGCAGCGCACGCTCGAAAGTCGGCCTTGGCCTGGTCGAGCTTGCCGGGATTTGTAGTGAGCCCAGCCCAGGCTTTACAAGAGCGCGCGTCGGGCGGATGAAGGTCGGGTCTTCGACGAGCCGCTGGAACTCGGCGGCCGCGTCGTGCCCCAGCGCTGCATCTGCAGGAAGGTGGTGCCCAGCGCGAGCCGCGCCTCCTGGTGCTGGGGATCGAGGCGCAGCGCCTCGCGGAGCTCGCGCTCCGTCTCGGTGAGCAGCCCCTTGCGGCGATACGCCTCGGCGAGGCCCATGTGCGTGTCCGGCTCGTCCGGGTCCAGCGCGAGCGAGCGCCTGTACTCGGTGATCGCGGCCTCAGGCTCGCCCTGGGCGAGCTTCACGCCGGCCAGGTCGCGGTGCGTGTCGGCCATCAGCGATTCGCGCTCGCTGACGCTCGAGCAACCGGCGACGGCGAGGAGCGCCGTCAACGCGATGAGCGCGTTCTGCTTGGTCAGTGTTCCCCTCCGTTGGAGCTAGAAGAAGGCGAGCAGTCGAGCGAGCTGCTCGTTGCGGCGGGCGTCGGCGCCGCCCTTGCGCACGAGCGAGATCCGGCCGAGCACGGCGCTCGACTGCGGGCGCGTTCATTTGCGAGAGGCAGACTCGTCTCGGCTTCGGGATCGCTGGAGTCCTCCGCCAGCACGGCGGAGGACGAGGTGTCGATGTCGGGGGTGGGCGGGGGCGCGGGGACGACGAGCTCTTTCGAGCGCGATGTCCCCGTCGAACTCGTTCAGCGGCGGCGGCTCGGGGATGTCGAGCACGGGCGCGCTGGCCTCGAGATCCGGCTCCGGCTCGGCCTCAGGCTTGCGGACCTTGCGCAGCTTGTTCCAGCGGTGCATGCGCTGGTCGCGCTCGAACGCGCTGGAGCTTGGCGAACTCGGGGTTGTCCATCGCGAAGCCGAGTGACTCGGCGAATCCCATCGCCTCTTCGGTCGCGGCGGCGAGCGCCTCTTCGCTGGTGATCGTGTTCTCGGTCACCCAGCGCTCGATATGCGCGCGGGGTCGACGTCGCGCAGGAGCAGCGCGACGTAGCCCTTGCGGCCGTTCCAGACCGAGGCGAGCGCGGCCACGGAGTCGACCGGCTCGGCGCTGCCAGACCGCTCGATCTTGCCCTCGGAGAAGGCGAGCGCGCGGATCAACTCCGCGCGCAGCGCGGTCGGACCGTCGGCCGTCGGCGAGCATGCCTGGCCTATCGGGACGAAAACGGCCGTGCTTGAGGCATCTGGACTACGAAGCTGCGCCCGAAGGAAGGGGTCAGAATCGGGTGAGGCTTCGGAATTCGTCGAAGCGGCGGTCGATGTCGGCGCGGGTCAGGTCGCGCAGGCGATCCGAGGCTGAAGCGCTCGACGCAGAACGAGGCGAGCACGGACCCGTAGATCATCGCCTGGCGCAGAGCGTCGCGGCTGAGCTCGCCTGCGCTCGCGAGCGCCCCCATGAGTCCGCCGGCGAAGCTGTCGCCGGCGCCGGTCGGGTCCTGCACCTCGCGGAGCGGGAACGCGGGCGCGGCGAACACGCCGGCGTCGTCGAAGAGCAGCGCTCCGTGCTCGCCCCGCTTCACGATCACCACGCTGGGGCCGAGCGCGCGGATCGCTTCCGCGGCGCGCACCAGGTTCGACTCGCCGGTCAGCTGGCGCGCCTCCTCGTCGTTGATGACCAGGCCGTTCACTCGCGCCAGCGTCTTCTCGAGCTCGGGGCGCGCGCCGGTGATCCAGAAGTTCATGGTGTCCATCGCGGAGAAGCGCGGGGCGCGGGTCTGCTCGAGCACGCCGCGCTGGAGCGTGGGCTGGATGTTGGCCAGGAAGACCCACTCGGAGTCGCGGTAGGCAGGCGGGATCTTCGGGTCGAAGTGCTCGAACACCCCGAGCTCGGTGAAGAGCGTGTCGCGCTGGTTCAGCGAGTCGTGGTAGCGGCCGCCCCAGCGGAAGGTGCGCCCGGGCACGCGCTGCACGCCGGTCAGGTCGAGGCCGCGCCCGCGCAGGAAGCGCAGGTGCTCCTCGGGGAAGTCCTCGCCGACCACGGCGACCACGCGCACCGGCACGAAGAAGCTGGCGGCGACACCGAAGTAGGACGCCGCGCCGCCGAGCACGCCCTTCACGCTGCCCGCGGGGGCCTCGATGTCGTCGAGCGCGACGGAGCCGACGACGAGCAGGCTCATCTAGCGCACGTTCGGCGCGGTCTGGGCCAGCGTCTCGCCGATGCTCGCCGGCGAGATCGAGACGGGGATGCCCGCCTTCTCGAGCGCCTTGCGCTTCGCCCTCGGCAGTGCCCTTGCCGCCCGAGATGATCGCGCCCGCGTGGCCCATGCGTTTGCCCGGCGGCGCGGAGCGCCCGCGATGAAGGCGACGACCGGCTTGTTCATCTGCGACGCGACGAACTCGGCCGCCTCTTCCTCGGCGCTGCCGCCGATCTCGCCGATCATGACCACCGCCTTGGTGGCCGGGTCCTTCTGGTAGAGCGCGAGCACGTCGACGAAGCTCGTGCCCGGTGATCGGATCGCCGCCGATGCCGACGCAGGTCGACTGGCCGATGCCCAGCCGCGAGAGCTGGTGCACCGCCTCGTAGGTGAGCGTGCCGGAGCGCGACACCACGCCGACGCTGCCCGGCTTGAAGATCGAGTACGGCGCGATGCCGATCCGGACCTTGAGCGCCGGATCGAGGAGGCCCGGACAGTTCGGGCCGATCAGCCGCCCCTTCCAGCCGCGCAGCGCCGCGCGCACGCGCAGCATGTCGCGAACCGGAATGCCCTCCGTGATCGCGCAGACGAGCTGAATGCCCGCGTCGGCGGCCTCGAGGATCGCGTCGGCCGCGCCGGGCGCGGGCACGAACACGACCGAGGCGTTCGCGCCGGTCTCCTTCACGGCCTCGCGCACGGTGTCGAACACCGGCATCCCGAGCGCTTCGGTCCCGCCGCGGCCCGGCGTCACGCCGCCGACCACCTTCGTGCCGAACTCGAGCGACAGGCCCGCGTGCAACTGGCCGGTCTCGCCCATGCCCTGGATCAGCAGCTTCGTGTTGGCGTCGACCAGGATGCTCATGCGCGCACCGCCGCGACGATCTTCTCCGCCGCGTCCTTCATGCCGTCGGCGGGGGTGATGCCGAGCCCGGAGCTGGCCAGCATCTGGCGCCCCTTCTCGGCGTTCGTGCCGTCGAGCCGGACCACCAGTGGTACGCTCACACCCACGGTCACGGCCGCTTGATGATCCCCTCCGCGACCTTGTCGCAGAGCACGATCCCGCCGAAGATGTTCACCAGGATCCCTTCACGTTCTTGTCGAGAGGATCAAGCGGAACGCGTGCGCGACCCGCTCGGCATCCGCGCCGCCGCCGACGTCGAGGAAGTTCGCCGGCTTCGCACCCGCGTACTGGATGATGTCCATGGTGGCCATCGCCAGGCCCGCGCCGTTCACCATGCAGCCGATGTCGCCGTCGAGCGAGACCCGGTTGAGGTCGTACTTCGCAGCCTCGGCCTCGCGCGGATCCTCCTCGTCGGGATCGCGTAGCGCCACGATGTCCTTGTGCCGGAACAGCGCGTTCGAGTCGAAGTTCAGCTTGCAGTCGAGCGGGATCACGCCGTCGCCCGAGATCACCAGCGGGTTCACCTCGGCCAGCGACACGTCCTTCTCGACGAACAGCCGATACACGCTGCGCACCAGGCCGACGAACGACTCGTTGCGCTTGCCCGTGAGCCCGAGCTTCTTGCCGAGCTCGCGCGCCTGGAAGTCGCAGACGCCGACCAGCGGGTCGACCTGCACGGTGAGGATCTTCTCGGGGTCGCGTGCGCGACCTCCTCGATGTCCATGCCGCCCGCGGTCGAGGCCGAGGATCGCGACGTTCTGCGTGGCGCGGTCGACGAGCAGCGCGAGGTAGAGCTCGCCCTCGATCTTCGAGCCGGCCTCGACGTAGAGCCGGCTCACGACCTTGCCCTCGGCTCCGGTCTGCTTCGTGACGAGCCGCATGCCGACCATCTCGGACGCGGCCTCGCGCGCCTGCTCCGGCGTCTTCACGACCCGGATGCCGCCGGCCTTGCCGCGGCCGCCCGCGTGCACCTGCGCCTTCACCACGACGGTGCCGCCGATGTCGCGCGCGGCCTGCTCGGCCTCCGCCGCGGTCGTGACGAAGCGGCCGGGCGGAACCTCGATCCCGTACTCGCGCAAGAGACCCTTGGCCTGGTACTCGTGGACGTTCATGGCGGGCTCAGAGCTTCGCCGCGGCGACGAGCGCCTTCACGGCCGCAGCACTCGTGTCGAGGAGCGCCTGCTCCGCACTGTCGAGCTCGAGCTCGAGGACGCGCTCCACGCCCTTGCTGCCGATCACGACGGGCACGCCGAAGTAGAAGTCCTTGTGGCCGTACTCGCCGGACAGGTAGGCCGCGGCGGGCAGCACCGCGCTTCTGGTCGAACAGCACCGCCTCGGCCATCTCGATCGAGGCCTCGGCCGGCGAGACGAACGCCGATCCGGTCTTGAGCAGCGCCACGACCTCGCCGCCCGCGTCCTGCGTGCGCTTTGAGATCTTGGCGATGGTCGCGTCGTCCATGAGCTTGCGCAGCGGCACGCCGCCCACCGAGCAGTAGCGCGGCAGCGGCACCATGGTGTCGCCGTGACCGCCCAGCACCACCGCGTGGACGTCGCGCACCGAGACGCCGAGCGCCTGCGCGACGAAGAAGCGGAAGCGCGAGGAGTCGAGCACGCCGGCCTGGCCGAACACGCGCTCCTTCGGGAAGCCGGTGAGCTGCTTCATCGCCAGCACCATGACGTCGAGCGGGTTCGAGACCACGATCACGACGGCGTTGGGCGAGTGCTGCTTGATGCCCGCGGCGACGGTCTTGATGATGCCGAGGTTCACTGTGAGCAGGTCGTCGCGGCTCATGCCGGGCTTGCGCGGCGACGCCCGGCGGTCACGATGTAGACGTCGGAGCCGGCGGTGTCCTTTGTAGTCGTTCGTGCCGGTGATCGACATCGTCGCTGCCCCAGCCGGAGAGCGCGTGGCAGATGTCGAGCGCCTTGCCCTGCGGCACGCCCTCGACGACGTCGTACAGCACCACGTCGGCGATCCGGCGCTGCGCGATCAGCTGCGCCTGCACGCCGCCGATCTGGCCCGCGCCGATCAGCGAGATCTTCGGTCGCTTCACGGAGTCACTCCATGTTCTCGATGATGGCGTCGCCGAACTCCGAGCACTTGAGCAGAGTCGCGCCGTCCATCAGGCGGTGGAAGTCGTAGGTCACGCGCTTCTGCGGCGATCGAGCGCGAGATGCCGCGGTCGATCATGCGCGCCGCCTCGCCCCAGCCCAGGTGGTCGAGCATCATTACGCCGGACAGGATCACCGAGCTCGGGTTCACCTTGTCCTGGTCGGCGTACTTGGGCGCGGTGCCGTGGGTCGCCTCGAAGATGCCGTGGCCGGTCTTGTAGTTGATGTTCGCGCCGGGCGCGATGCCGATCCCGCCGACCTGCGCGGCCAGCGCGTCGGACAGGTAGTCGCCGTTCAGGTTCATGGTGGCGATGACGTCGAACTCGTCGGGGCGGGTCAGCACCTGCTGCAGCGTGATGTCGGCGATCGAGTCCTTCACCAGGACCTGGCCGTCGGGCGCGCTTCCCGTTGCAGTCGTCCCAGCCGATCGCGCGGCCCTTGTATTCCTTCTGGACCAGCTTGTAGCCCCAGTCGCGGAACGCGCCCTCGGTGTACTTCATGATGTTGCCCTTGTGCACCAGGGTCACGCGACTTGCGCTTGTGCTCGATCGCGTAGTCGAGCGCGGCGCGCACCAGGCGCTCGGTTCCCTGCCGCGAGACCGGCTTCACGCCGATGCCGCTGGTCGCGGGGAAGCGGATGGTCTTGACCTTCATCTGCTTCTGCAGGAAGGCGATCATCTTCTTCGCTTCCGCCGAGCCGGCCTTCCACTCGATGCCCGCGTAGATGTCCTCGGTGTTCTCGCGGAAGATCACCATGTCGACGAGCTCGGGGCGCTTCACGGGGCTGGCACGCCCTCGTACCAGCGCACCGGCCGCAGGCACACGTACAGGTCGAGGATCTGGCGCAGCGCCACGTTGAGGCTGCGGATGCCGCCGCCGATCGGGGTCGTGAGCGGGCCCTTGATCCCGACCAGGGCGGAACGGAACTTGGCGACGGTCTCGTCGGGCAGCCAGCTCTTGGTCTGCCTCGCACGCCTTCTCGCCCGCGAGCACCTCGTACCAGCCGACCTTGCGGCGGCCGTGGTAGGCCTTCTCGACGGCGGCGTCGAACACCCGCACCGACGCCTTCCAGATGTCGCGCCCGGTGCCGTCGCCCTCGACGAACGCGATCGTCGGGTTGTCCGGGACTTCGAGCGTGCCGTCCTTGCGCTTGCGGATCGGGGAACCGGGCTCGCGCACGAGCGGAGCATCAGCCATCGGGGGTCTCCTCGTCGGGGCGGGGGCGCGCAGCAGTATAGGGGCTAGCTCTTCGCGGTCGCAAGCGCGCGCGCGGCGTCGTCGAACGCGCGCTCGAGCTCGGCGTACTCCATCGTCACCGGGAACTGCGGGAACTCGGCCGCGACGTTCGCCGGCGGACGGAACAGGATGCCCGGCGTGCGCGGCCGACAGCATGCTGGTGTCGTTGTAGCTGTCGCCGGCCGCGATCACCCGGAAGTTCAGGTCGCGGAGCCGCAGCACGCTCTGCCGCTTCTGGTCGGGCATGCGGAGGCGGTAGCTGGCGATCCGCCCGGACGGCTCGATCTCGAGGTCGTGCGCGAACAGGGTCGGGTGGCCGAGCTTTCGCATCAGCGGCCGCGCGAACGGATAGAAGGTGTCGGACAGGATCAGCACCTGGAAGCGCTCGCGCAGCCAGGCCAGGAAGTCGAGCGCGCCGGGCAGCGGCTCCATGCCCGCGATGACCGCCTCGATCTCGCGGATGCCGAGCTTCTTCTCGTCCAGGATCGCGAGCCGGCCGCGCATCAGCGTGTCGTAGTCGGGCTCGTCGCGGGTGGTGCGGCGCAGCGCGGGAATGCCCGTGCGCTCGGCCACGCCGATCCAGATCTCGGGGACGAGCACACCTTCCAGGTCGAGGCAGGCGACGATCACGGCTCGCGTCTATACACCGCGCCGCCGCGCATGACAAAGACCACGCGCTGCAGCTCCATCACGTCGACCAGGGGTTGCGCTTGGTGGCGATCAGGTCGGCGCGCTTGCCGACCTCGAGCGTGCCGATCTCGTTCGAGATGCCGAGCACCTCGGCGGCGCTCCGCGTGGCGGCCTCGATCGCCGCCATCGGGGTCATGCCCGCCTCGACCATGTACTGGAACTCGCGCGCGTTCTCGCCGTGCGGGTAGACGCCCGCGTCGGTGCCGAAGCCGATCTTCACGCCGCCCGCGAGCGCCCGCCGCAGCGCGTCCTGGATCTTGGGGCCGACCGCGCGCGCGCCTTCTCGGCGACGTTGGGCGGGAAGAAGCCGGGCACCTGCGCGCGCTCCTCGACGGTCTTGCCCGCGATGATCGTGGGCACGTACCAGGCGCCCGTCTTCTTGAAGAGCTCGATCGACTCCGCGTCCAGGAAGGTGCCGTGCTCGATCGTGTCGACCCCGGCGCGCAGGGCGGCGTTCAGCCCCTTCGCCCGTGCGCGTGCGCCGCGACCTTGCGCCCGAGCATGTGCGCGGTGGTCACGATCTCGATCAGCTCGTCGTCCTTGAACTGCTGGTCGGTGCCCGAGGCCACGTTGTCGAGCACGCCGCCGGTGGCGTGCACCTTGATCCAGTCGGCGCCGAGCTTCACCTGCGCGCGCACCGCGGCGCGCGCGGCGTACGGTCCGTCGGCCACTCCCTGATAGGCGACCGGGCGGGCTCGAACAGGTCCCGCGCGATAGCCGCTGGTGCGGTCGCCGTGCCCGCCGGTGATGGTGAGCGCGCTGCCGGCCACGAACATGCGCGGGCCGGAGACCCAGCCGTTCGCGATGCCGTCGCGCAGCGCGAACACCGCCCCGCTGCCGCCGAGGTCGCGCACGGTGGTGAAGCCCGCCTCGAGCGTGCTGGCCGCGCGTGCATGGCGCCGCGCAGCGCGGCGTCCGGCCTCGTCCTCGGTCACCCGCCGCAGCCGCGCGTCCGCGGTGTACTCGGCGGTCAGGTGGACGTGCAGGTCGACGAGCCCGGGCAGCACGAACTTGTCGTGCAGGTCGACGAGCTCCGAGCTTCCGCTCTTGCCCGCCATGACCTGCTCGGGCGCGACGATCCCGTTCAGCACCTCGGCGATCTGCGCCGTCGTGCACGACCAGCGTCGTCTCGCCGCGCGGCGCCTGGCCCGGCACCGGCGAGCACCGAGCCGCACTGCACGACCGTCCACTTCTCGGGCAGCGGATCGGCGGCGCGCGCGAGCCCGCGGCGACGGCGAGCAGTGAGGGCCAGAAGACGGGCGGCGCGGATCACTAGATCTGCCGGCCGAGGCGCTTGCCAGTAGCGCTCGCGGATCACGCGGCGCTGCACCTTGCCCGCGTCGCTGCGCGGGAGCTCTGCATCGAAGTCGAGGCGTGCGCGGACACTTGTAGTGCGCGAGCCGCTCGCGGCAGTGCTCGAGCAGCTCGCGCGCCAGCGCCTCGGACGGCGCGTGGCCGTCGGCGAGCTGCACGACCGCCTTCACCTCTTCGCCGAACTCCTCGTTCGGCACGCCGTACCGCGGCGGCGTCGGCCACGGCGGGATGCATCAGGATCACCGCGTCGATCTCGGCCGGGTAGATGTTCACGCCGCCGGAGATGATCAGCTCCGCGGTGCGGCCGGTGAGGAAGACGTAGCCGTCCTCGTCCTGGTAGCCCATGTCGCGCATCGTGAACCAGTCGCCGTCGTACGAGGACTGGGTCTTCTGCGCGTCCTTCCAGTACTCGAAGCGGCCGCGCGCGGGGCGCGGAACCAGACGGTGCCGACACCGCCCGGCGTCACGGCGCTTACCGGCGTCGTCGCGGATCTCGAGCCGGCCTTCGTCGGCGGGCCGGCCCACGCTGCCGGGCTTCTTCAGCCACTCGTCGGCGAAGATGAACGTGCCGCCGCCCTCGGTCGCGGCGTAGTACTCGTGCAGGATCGGGCCGAGCCAGTCCATCATCGCCTTCTTCACGTGCGGCGGCGTCGGCGCGGCCCGTGCAGGATCACGCGCAGCGACGACAGGTCGTACTTCTGCCTTCACGTCGTCGGGCAGCGCGAGCAGGCGGTGGAACATGGTCGCGACCATGTGCGTGTGGGTGGCGCGCCAGCGCTCGACCGAGCGCAGCGTGTCCTCGGCGTCGAACTTCTCCATCACGATCGACGCCGAGCCCAGCGGCGAGCGGCCCGCGAGATTGAACGCGAGCGGAGCGGCGTGATAGAGCGGCCCGGTGCACAGCGAGCCGGTCGGTCGCCGGCTGGTACGCGCACGCCTGCGCGGTGAGCCGCGCGACCCCGCTCGCGGCCGGCGTCTCCTTCGGTGTACGCCCTTCGGCCGGCCGGTCGTGCCCGAGGTGTAGAGCATCGATGCCGCCCAGGATCGGGTCGGCGAGGTCCGGCGCCCGACTCGGCGGCGACGCGCGGTGTCGAACGGGTCGAAGCCCGGGATCTCGCCGCGCGATCGCGAGCCGCACGCTCGCCTTGGGCGACGCCTGCCGCGGCGATCGGCGACCGTCGCGGAAGCGCGCGTCGGCCAGGAACGCGCGCGCCTCGCAGTTCTCGACGATGTACGCCGCCTCGTCCAGCCTGCAGGTGCCAGTTCAGCGGCGTGAGCCGCAGGCCCGCTGCGCAGCGCCGCGGCGTAGGCGATCGCGAACTCGGGGCCGGTTCGCTGCAGAAGAGCGCGACGCGAGTCGCCGCGGCGACAGACCGCGCGCGCGCAGCGCCGCGCGCCAGCCGGTTCGCGCCGGCGTTCAGCTCGGCGTAGGTCAGGTCGCCGGCGCGCGAGAGGATCGCCATCCGCTCGGGCGCCTCGGCTGCGTGCAGTGCGATGGCCATTCCGGCTGCGCGCAGCCGGTCCGCCTCGGCCGGGTCGATTCCGCTCATGGCCGGCGATTCTACCCTGAGCCGGCCCCCGCCGGGCTCACCCGATACACCGCGCCGGCGAAATCGTCCGACACGTGAGAGCGCCGTCCGGGGCCGTCCTGCACGTCGACCGGCCGGCCGATCACGTCCTCGTTCAGCCTCGAACCCGGTCAGGAAGTCCGACTCGGCGATCGAGCCGTCCGGCTTCCACTCGAGCAGGACCACCTTGTAGCCGCTCTTCTTCGTCCGGTTCCAGGACCCGTGCAGCGCCGCGAAGGCCTGGCCGCGGTAGCGCTCGGGAAGGCGCGTGCCGCGGTAGAAGCGGATCCCGAGCGGGGCCACGTGGGCGCCGAAGGCGTGGCCGGGGGCACGGCCTCGGCCACCAGGTCGCCGCCCTTGGCGAACCGAAGTCCGGGTCGAGGTTGCCGTTGCCCAGCACGAACGGCCAGCCGTAGAACCTCCCTGCTCGACCTTGTCGAGCTCGCACGGCGGGCACGTCGTCGCCGAGCAGGTCGCGCCCGTTGTCGGTCGCGTACATGGCCCCGTCGCGCGGGCCGCCAGTCGAAGCCGACCGCGTTGCGCAGGCCGGTGGCGTAGCGTCTCGTAGTCGGGCCGCACCCTGCTTGAACCGGCCGATCGGTGGCGCGGCGCGGGTCGTCCTCGATGCACACGTTGCAGCTCGGAGCCGATCGTCAGATAGATCCAGCCGTCCGGGCCCTGGTGCGATGTACTTGCCCCAGTGGTTGCCGCCGGGCGGCAGGCCCGGCAGCACGGTCCTCGACCTCCCTGCGATGCGCGCGCGCGGCGCGTCGAAGCTTCACCCGCTTCACCGCGCCGTTCTCGGCGACGTAGAGCCACTCGCCCACGATCTCCATCCCCTGCGGGCTCTCGAGGCCGGTCATGAGCTTGTGCACGCCGTCCGCGCGGCCGTCGCCGTTCGCGTCGCGCTCGAGCAGGAACACCGCGCCCTCGCGCGGCGAGCTCACCGAGGAGGTCACCGGTCGGGGTGAACTTGCAGTTCGCGCGCGTCCGGAGATGCCCTCCGGCGAAGAGCGCCACCTGGAAGCCAGGCGGGACCTTCAGGCGCTGCTCGAGCTCGCTCTGCGGCGGCGGCTTCGCGCCGAACACAGCGTTCCGTAGACGGGCGCGTTCACGGCAAAGCGCGCGGGCAGGAACGCGCGGCAGGCGCCGATCGCAGCGATGACCAGAGAGACGCGGTGACCACGAGTGCTCGGCGCATCGGGCAACTATACTCGGCGCGCTGGAGGTGGACGGAGGATCGCTGCCGGGCTTCGGCCCGGGAGAGGAAAGTCCGGCTCCATCGGGTAGGGAGGTGGCTAACGGCCACCGAGGGCGACCTCAGGGAAAGTGCCACAGAAATGACACCGCCAACCCTGGCGCTTCGGCGCCGAGCGGTAAGGTTGAAATCGTGAGGTAAGAGCTCACGCGCGACAGCCGGGTGACCGGCGGCGAGGCAAACCCCTCCCGGAGCAAGCTCGAATAGGGACACCATGAAGGGCGGCCTCGTCCGTAGCGCGCCCTCTTCGGAGGGTGCGAGGGTGTCCGGGTTCGAGCGCTCGAGCCCGCCGGCAACGGCGGGCCTAGACGAATGATCCTCACCGCTACATCGAAAGGTGTGGCGGTACAGGACGGCTTACAGTCCACCTCCAGCACGCCTGGCGATTTTCTCGTCACGAGAGAGTCGGCCTGTGCCAGCATTGCATCTGAGGGAGTCATGCGCGCATCCGCATCGGCCGCCATTTTACCGGGGCTGCTCGCGAGTCAGTCGGCTTCCGGGCGATCCTTCGCATCGATTTCTTCGGGTCCAGGAGCGATTCAAGGCTCCACCATGAGCCCGGCCGACGCCGAAGCTGCGCTGGGCGGCTCGATCCACATCGGGACTCTGTTCTCCGGTTACGTGGTCATCGACGACGCCGCCTCACCCTACGACCAAACGCCGGCGAGCCCAGGCGGCTACCGCCTCTCCTACTCGTTCGCGCCGCCCTACGTCGTGCACACCGGTTTTGCGGCTACGGCTCGATACGAACGCCTGCGTGTGTCGACGCCGAGGAGTCGTACAATCCACGCACGTGCTGGTAGATGGGGTCAACGCCACCCCCTGTAGACCTCGGCAACGGCTGGCTCCTCCCTCGACGCCCGTCGCTCTGTACCTGCAATTTGACACGACCTCGCTGACACATCCTCTCCGCCACGTCCCCTGGGACTCCGACCACCTTCCGGTCTCTGGATGCGAGCCTGGTCGATCGGTCCCACTGGGGACCCGTATGGCAGCAACCAGATTTTCGTCGGAGGCAGCCTCACGACTCGTCCGCGCAGGTCGTGCCCGAGGCCGCAGCTTCCCATCTAGTCGTCTGTGTGAAATGCTGCGCTCGCTGCCCTGGGGTACTCTGCGCTCGCTGAGTTGATGGTCTCTGTAGATGCAGCGCGTACTCAGCGGCGTGCGGCGCGCCCGGCGCGCCCTGGGGTCGCGCTCGACAGACTCGCAGCGCGAGCGCACCGCTGGCTCGAGCTCCGGGTTCGTGCGGATCCAGAAGGCTCGCCGCGGATCGCGTCCAGCACGGCTTCGCCGACCCGGGCCGGTGCCGTGGCACGCGTGAGGAGCGCCTGCATCTGCTGCGCCTGTCGTCCGGTAGAGGTTGGCGCGCTGGCTGCGCACTGACGCTGGCTGGTTCCGCTCGGAGGAGCGGAAGATGTCGGTGCTGATGAAGCCCGACAAAGCACCGACACGTGCACGCCGGGCGCGCCGCCCAGCTCGTTGAACAGCGCTTCGACAGGGCCACCACGGCGTGCTTGGTGACTCCGTACAGGGCATTGCCCGCGCTCGTGACGAGTCCCGCGATCGACGCGGTGTTCACGATGTGGCCCCCTCGCCCTGCTCGAGCAGGATCGGCGTGAAGCTGCGTACGCCGTGCACAACACCCATCAGGTTGACCCGAGACCCACTCCCAGTCGTGCTCTTCCAGGTAGGCGGCCTCGCCGTAGGCGACGCCTGCGTTGTTGCAGACCACGTGGACGGCGCCGTACTCGTCGAGCGCGCGGCGCGCGAGGCGTCGACCCGGCCGGGCGCGCCACGTCGGTGCGGACGGCGATGGCTGCGACGCCGGACTCTCGAAGCGCGCGCGCGGTCTCAGCGGCGCGCTTCGTCTACGTCCGCGATCGCGACCTTCATGCCCGCCTGCTGCGCCGAATACCTCGGCCATCCCGCGGCCGATCCTGCTCGCACCACCGGTGATCACGGCCACCTTGCCCGCGACGTCTTCCATGGACCGCAATGTAGGCGTGGGTTCTCGTCATCAGATTCAGTCTGCCGGCGGCCGGAGCGAGTCATTACAATGGACTCATCGCGCCGGTTGATGCACTTCCCCTTGTGGATGCAGCGCGTACTCCAGGACCTGATCAAGCTCCTCGACCTCGAGCCGCATCGAGGTGAACCTGTTCCGCGGTCTCGCCCGCGCGATGGCTGGCAGCGGCGTGTCCGGCGGGCAGGTGCTCGGGCCAGGCGCTGGTCGCGGCCGGGCGCGACGGTCGAGGGCTGCGCGGCGCACTCGTTCCACGCGTACTTCCTGCGGCCGGGCGATCCGGCGGTGCCGATCCTGTACGACGTGGACCGGATCCGCGACGGCTCGAGCTTCACCACGCGGCCGCGTGGTCGCGATCCAGCACGGCCGCGCGATCTTCAACATGCAGGCGTCGTTTCAGGTGCGACGAGCCGGGGCTCGAGCACCAGCTGCCGATGCCGGTGGACGTGCCCGGCCCCGAGGGACTCCCGAACGAGCGCGAAGCTGCGCGCGCGGGTCGCCGACCGCCTGCCCGAAGGCTGGTGCGCGCGAGCTTCCTGCGCGACCGCCCGATCGCGCACATGTAACCACCAGCGGCAA
>ERZ1370068.5347-contig-4370_pt1 | contig 18168 bp, 24 predicted proteins | sample MGYA00561227_ERZ1370068 | MGnify/ENA primary metagenome ERZ1370068 (study PRJEB38410, sample SAMEA6850437) | metagenome | study: Metagenomic assessment of the ecological functions of the soil: analysis of the soil microbiota associated with the...
GGGCGCTTGGCGCCGTACTTGGAGCGGCTCTGGTTGCGGTTGGCGACGCCGACCGCGTCGAGCGTTCCGCGGATGATGTGGTAGCGGACGCCGGGCAGATCCTTGACGCGGCCGCCGCGGATCATGACGATCGAGTGCTCCTGGAGGTTGTGGCCGACGCCCGGGATGTAGGTCGTGACCTCGATGCCGTTGGTCAGGCGCACGCGCGCGACCTTGCGCAGCGCCGAGTTCGGCTTCTTCGGCGTCGTCGTGTAGACGCGCGTGCACACGCCGCGCTTCTGCGGCGAAGAGTTCGAGCGCCGGGCTCGCGGTCTTCACGCGCACCCGCTCGCGGCCCTTCCGGACCAGTTGAGAAATTGTCGGCATCGACTCTCCTGTGTCTCCCCGAGCCCCCGGAGCCGAAGGAAGGGCCCGAGATCGACCGTAATCTCTGCTTGCCCGGCCTGAGCGAGCCTCGCCCACCGACCCGCTCAGAGTCCGAGGGAAAGCCCACAGAGCCTACGTGATCGCTCACGTTGTCCTGTCGGGAGAGTGCGCCGGTTTAGGCTGCCGCGCGACCAGGCCTGCCGCAGACCTGCCACCTGCCACCGCCTCATCGGCAGCGCTGGCCCTCCGACGTTGGCCCTGTCGGCGAACCGAAGGCCCACCCACGAGTTCCTACGCGCTGAAGCCGGTGGTTGCCGCCCCTCGCCGCCTGCACCACCGGGCGGAGGGCAACCCTCGGCGGGAGCGGAAAAGAAACGGGGCGTCGCGGGCCCCTTAAGACTCAACTGCTGGAGATTACTCTTCTTCGGAGGCGTCCACTTCGGCGTCGGCTTCGGCCAGGGCGAGCTCCTCGGCCGGGTCGATCAGGAAGTCCTCGAGGGCCGGCTCTTCGACCTGCGGGATCTCCTCCCGCTCGAGGACCACGTTGCGGTAGTAGTCCATGCCGGTTCCGGCGGGGATCAGGCGTCCCACGATGACGTTCTCCTTCAGGCCCCGCAGGTAGTCGACCTTGCCGGAGATCGAGGCCTCGGTCAGGACCCGGGTCGTCTCCTGGAAGGAGGCCGCCGAGATGAACGAGTCCGTCGAGAGCGAGGCCTTGGTGATGCCGAGCAGCATCGGCCGCCCGATCGCCGGCTGGCCGCCGGCCGCGCACGACCCGGTCGTTCTCCTCCTCGAACCGGAAGCGGTCGACCTGCTCGTCGATCAGGAACTCCGTGTCCCCGACCTCCTCGATCTTCACGCTGCCGCATCATCTGCCGGACGATGACCTCGATGTGCTTGTCGTTGATCGCGACGTTCTGCGACCGGTAGACCTCCTGGATCTTGTCCACGAGGTACCGCTGCAGCTCCTTCTCGCCCAGGATCGCCAGGATGTCGTGCGGGTTGATCGGGCCGTCGATCAGCGGATCGCCCGCGCTGGACCCGCTCGCCCTCCTGGACGTTGACGTGCGTGTAGCGCGGGATCAGGTACTCGCGGATCTCGCCGTCGTCGCCGGTGATGATGACCTTGCGCATGCCCTTGGCGATCGGGCCGTGCGAGACCGTCGCCGTCGATCTCGGTGATGACCGCCGGCGTCCTTCGGACGCCGCGCCTCGAAGAGCTCGACGATCGCGCGGCAGGCCGCCCGTGATGTCCTTGGTCTTGGTCGTCTCGCGCGGGATCTTGGCGAGCACGTCGCCCGGGTGGACTTCCTGCCCGTCGGCGACCATCAGGTGCGAGCCGATCGGAAGCAGGTACTTGCGCTCTCGGCCTTCGCCCTGGATGATGACCTGCGGCGAGCGCTTCTCGCGCGCCGACCGCCTCGACGATGATCTTCTGCGCGAGTCCGGTGACCCGGTCCGTCTCCTCGCGGCAGGTTCTCGCCTTCCATGATGTCGCGGAACGCGATCGTGCCCGCCGACCTCCGTCAGGATGGCCGACGTGAACGGATCCCACTCGACGAGCTCCTGCCCGGGCACGACTTCCTGGCCGTCCGGAGACCTTGATCGTCGAGCCGTAGACGACCGAGTAGCGCTCCTTCTCGCGCCCCTTGTTGTCCATGATCGTGATCTTGCCGTTCCGGTTGACGACGACGAGGTTGCCGTCCTTGCGCTGGACGGTCGCCGACGTTCAGGAACTTGACCGTGCCCGGGTTCTTCGCCGCGTGCTTGGACTGCTCGGTGACGCGCGACGCCGTGCCGCCGTAGTGGAACGTCCGCATCGTCAGCTGGGTGCCCGGCTCGCCGATCGACTGCGCGGCGATGACGCCGACCGGCCTCGCCGATCTCGACCATCTTGCCCGGACGCGAGCATGCGGCCGTAGCAGAGGCGGCAGACGCCGCGCTTGGTCTCGCAGGTCAGCACCGAGCGGATCTTGACCCGCTCGATGCCGGCCTCCTGGACGGCGGAGGCGAGGTCCTCGGTGATCTCCGTCGCCGTACGCCGAGGAGCTTCTCCTCGGAGAGCGGATCGAAGATGTCCTCCTGCGCCACGCGGCCGACGATGCGGTCGCGCAGCGGCTCGAGCGTGTCGCCGCCTTCCATGATCGCGGAGACCGTGATGCCGTCGGAGGTGCCGCAGTCCTCCTCGATGACGATGACGTCCTGCGCCACGTCCACGAGGCGGCGGGTCAGGTACCCCGAGTCGGCCGTCTTCAACGCCGTGTCGGCCAGGCCCTTGCGGGCGCCGTGCGTCGAGATGAAGTACTGCAGCACCGAGAGGCCCTCGCGGAAGTTCGCCGTGATCGGCGTCTCGATGACCTCGCCCGAGGGCTTGGACATGAGTCCGCGCATCCCGGCGAGCTGGCGGACCTGCTCCTTGGATCCTCGGGCGCCCGAGTCGGCCATGATGTAGATCGGGTTGAACTCGCTGCCCGACCTGGTCGGACTTCTTCATCTCCTTGAACATCTCGTCGGAGATGTTCTCGGTCGTCCGGTGCCAGATGTCGATGATCTTGTTGTGGCGCTCGCCGGCCGTGATGACGCCGGAGTTGCGCTGGGTCTCGACCTCGAGGACCTCCCTGTGCGGCCGTCGCAGGTACGTCCTTCTTCTGGCCGGGATGACCATGTCGTCCACGCCGATCGAGATGCCGGCGCGCGTCGCGGCCGCGGAAGCCCAGGTCCTTCAGGTCGTCGAGCATCTGGACCGTCATCTCCTCGCCGAAGTTCAGGTAGCACGTAGCTGACGAAGTCCGGTCAGGCCCTTCTTCTTCAGGTTGCCGTTGATGAAGGGAACGACGTCCTGCAGCGCGCCGGTTGAAGATGACGCGGCCGACCGTCGTGTCGATCAGCGTCCGCTCGACGTTCTGGACCTCGGCGTGGATGATGTCCTGGTCGTTGTACTGCGTCGTCAGGTCGATGTACTTGCCGGTGTAGCGCACGCGGATCGGCGTGTGCGTCGTCGACGTCGCCCTGCTCGTAGGCCAGCATGACCTCGTCGAAGTCGGCGAAGATGCGCCCCTCGCCCTTCGTGTTCGAGCGGGACTTGGTCAGGTAGTAGATGCCGAGGACCAGGTCCTGCGACGGGACGGCCAGCGGGCGGCCCGAGGCGGGAGACAGGATGTTGTTGGAGGAGAGCATCAGCAGCTCCGCCTCGATCTGGGCCTTGGGCGAGAGCGGCACGTGGACGGCCATCTGGTCGCCGTCGAAGTCGGCGTTGAACGCCGGGCAGACGAGCGGATGGATCTTGATCGCCTTGCCCTCGACGAGCACCGGCTGGAAGGCCTGGATGCCGAGGCGGTGGAGCGTGGGCGCGCGGTTCAGGAGCACCGGGTGGTCGCGGATGACCTCCTCGAGGGCGTCCCACACCTCGCGTCACGCCGGACTCGACCAGCTCCTTGGCGGCCTTGATCGTCTGGGCGAGGCCCTTCTTCTCGAGGCGGTTGTAGATGAACGGCTTGAAGAGCTCGACGGCCATCTTCTTGGGCAGGCCGGCACTGGTGGAGCTTCAGCTCCGGCCCGACGACGACGACCGAGCGGCCCGAGTAGTCCACGCGCTTGCCGAGCAGGTTCTGCCGGAAGCGGCCCTGCTTGCCCTTCAGCGTGTCGGAGAGCGACTTCAGCGGCCGGTTGTTCGAGCCCTTGAGCACGCGGCCGCGGCGGCCGTTGTCGAAGAGGGCGTCCACGGCCTCCTGGAGCATGCGCTTCTCGTTGCGCACGATGACTTCGGGCGCGCGCAGCTCCAGCAGCTTCTTCAACCGGTTGTTGCGGTTGATCACGCGGCGGTAGAGGTCGTTCAGGTCCGACGTCGCGAAGCGGCCGCCGTCCAGAGGCACGAGGGGCCGCAGCTCCGGCGGGATGACCGGAATGACGTCCAGGATCATCCAGTTCGGGCCGGTGGCCCGAGCGGCGGAACGCGTCGCACGACCTTCAGGCGCTTGGCCGCCTTCTGCCGCTTGATCTGCGACGTCTCCGTCTTCATGATCATGCGGAGCTCTTCGGCGAGCATCTCGACGTCCACGCCGCTCGAGCAGCTCCTTGATCGCGCCGGCGCCCATCCTGCGCGACGAACACGTCGCCGTGCTCGGCGCGCAGGGCCCGGTAGCGCTCCTCGGAGAGGAGCTCCTTCTCCTTCAGGTCCGTCTCGCCCGGCGTCGATGACGACGTACGACTCGAAGTAGAGGATCGCGCTCGAGGTCGCGCAGCGAGATGTCGAGCAGGTGGCCGATGCCGCGACGGCAGGCCCTTGAAGAACCAGACGTGCGAGACCGGGCGAGGCGAGCTCGATGTGGCCCATCCGCTCGCGGCGCACCTTGGACTTGGTCACCTCGACGCCGCACTTGTCGCAGACGACGCCGCGGTGCTTCATCCGCTTGTACTTGCCGCAGAGGCATTCCCAGTCGGTGATCGGGCCGAAGATCTTCGGCGCAGAAGAGCCCGTCCCGCTCCGGCTTGAACGTGCGGTAGTTGATCGTCTCGGGCTTGGTGACCTCGCCGTAGGACCACGAGCGGATCTTCTCCGGCGAGGCCAGAGAGATCTTGATCGCGTTGAAGTCCTTCAGCGCTCGTCGGCTTGTTCAGCAACGTCGAGCGTGTCCACAATTGCGCCACTCTTCGAACGTCTGCTTGCGCGAACGCCCGTTACCGCTTGCAGCAGCTCCACGTCGAGGCACAGGCGACTGCAGCTCGCGCACGAGGACGTTGAACGACTCCGGGCAGGCCCGGCTCCGCCGGGATCTCGCCCTTGACGATCGCCTCGTAGACCTGCGAGCGCCCCTCGACGTCGTCGGACTTGACCGTCAGCAGCTCCTGCAGCGTGTAGGCGGCGCCGTACGCCTCGAGCGCCCACACTTCCATCTCGCCGAAGCGCTGGCCGCCGAACTGGGCCTTGCCGCCGAGCGGCTGCTGCGTGATCAGCGAGTACGGGCCCGATCGAGCGGGCGTGGATCTTGTCGTCCACCAGGTGCGAGAGCTTCAGCATGTAGATGAAGCCGACGGTCGACCTGCTGCTCGAAGCGGCTCGCCGGTCATGCCGTCGTAGAGGACGGTCTTGCCGGAGGCGGGCAGGTTCGCGTCCTTCAAGAGCTTCTTGATCTCCGCCTCCGTGGCGCCGTCGAAGACCGGCGTCGCGACCTGCAGCCCGAGCGCCTTGCGCGGCCCAGCCCAGGTGCGTCTCCAGGATCTGCCCGACGTTCATGCGGCGAGGGCACGCCGAGCGGGTTCAGCACGATGTCGACCGGCGTCCCGTCCGGCAGGTACGGCATGTCCTCCTCGCGGCAGGATGCGCGGAGATGACGCCCTTGTTGCCGTGCCGGCCGGCCATCTTGTCGCCGACGGAGAGCTTGCGCTTCATGGCGACGTAGACCTTGACCATCTTGATGACGCCCGGCGGCAGCTCGTCGCCCTTCTGGAGCAGCTCGATCCGCTCGGCGTTGACGCGGTTCAGGACCTCGATCTGCGAGTCCTGGCGCCGCAGCGATGATCTGCGACCGCCTCGGCGCCTCTTCGTCCTTCAACTTCAGCCGCTTCAGCTGCTGCGGCGAGAGGCTGCGCGACGGCCTCGTCGGTGAACTTGCTCCCCTTCTTGACGAGCTCCTCGCCGTCCCGGTCGTTCATCGGCTCGTTGGAGACTCTTGCCGACGAGGAGGTCGCGGATCTTCTTGTTGGCTTCCTCGCGGATGATCCGGATCTCGTCCTTGGAGTTCTTCTCGATCTTGCGCGATCTGGTCCTGCTCGATCGGACAGCGCGCGCAGGTCCTTCTCGATCCCCTTGCGCGAGAAGATCTTGACGTCCACGACCGATGCCCTCGATGCCCGGCGGGCACTTCGAGCGAGGCGTCGCGCACGTCGCCGGCCTTCTCGCCGAAGATCGCGCGCAGGAGCTTCTCCTCCGGGGTCAGCTGCGTCTCGCCCTTCGGCGTGACCTTGCCGACCAGGATGTCGCCCGGCTTGACGGTGGCGCCGATGCGGATGATGCCCGACTCGTCGAGGTCGCGCAGCGCCGTTCTCCGAGACGTTCGGGATGTCGCGCGTGATCTCCTCCGGCCCGAGCTTGGTGTCGCGCGCCTCGATGTCGAACTCCTGGATGTGGATCGACGTGAAGAAGTCGTCCTTGACGAGGCGCTCGGAGACCAGGATCGCGTCCTCGTAGTTGTAGCCGCGCCACGGCATGAAGGCGACGAGGATGTTGCGGCCCGAGCGCGAGCTCGCCCTTGTCCGTGCAGGGGCCGTCGGCCAGGACCTGGCCGCGCTCGACGCGTCTGGCCCTTCGAGCACGATCGGCTTCTGGTTGATGCAGGTGTTCTGGTTCGAGCGGCGGAACTTGGTCAGCGGATAGATGTCGGCGCCGAACTCCTTGCCGCCCGACCTCCGCTCCCCTCGACGCGGACGATGATCCGCTCGGAGTCGACCTGGTCCACGATCCCGCCGCGCTTGGCGAGGACGACCGCGCCGGAGTCCCGGGCCACGGTCCGCTTCGAGGCCGGTGCCCACGAGCGGCGCCTCGACCTTGAGCAGCGGCACCGCCTGGCGCTGCATGTTCGAGCCCATCAGCGCGCGGTTGGCGTCGTCGTGCTCGAGGAACGGGATCAGCGCCGTCGCGACCGGACACGAGCTGCTTGGGCGAGATGTCCTTGTAGTCCACCTTGTCGCGCTCGGCGGTGATGAACTCGCCGTTGAACCGGGCGATGACCCGGTCCTCCTTGATGCGGCCGGCGGCGTCGCGTCTCGGCGTTGGCCTGCGCGATGACGAAGTTCTCCTCCTCCCAGGCCGAGAGGTAGAAGGCGTAGGGCTCGGCCTCGGACTGGCGCTTGTGGCCTTGCGCGACCCGCTCGTTCTCCTCCTCGAGCTCCTTCTTCTCGACGATCTGCCCGAGCTTGAACGTCGTGTCGCCCGACCGGCGTGACCTGGAAGTGGTCGAGCACGCGGCCGCTTCTCGACCTTCTTGTAGGGGTCTCGATGAAGCCGAAGTCGTTGATCCGGGCGTAGCACGAGAGCGACGAGATCAGGCCGATGTTCGGGCCTTCCGGCGTCTCGATCGGGCAGACGCGGCCGTAGTGCGTCGGGTGGACGTCGCGCACCTCGAATCCCGCGCGCTCGCGCGAGAGGCCGCCCGGCCCGAGGGCCGAGAGGCGCCGCTTGTGCGTGACCTCGGACAGCGGGTTCGTCTGGTCCATGAACTGCGACAGCTGCGAGGACCCGAAGAACTCCTTGATCGAGGCGATGACCGGCTTCGAGTTGATCAGGTCGTGCGGCATCGCCGAGTCGATGTCCTGGTGGACCGACATCTTCTCCTTGATCGCGCGCTCCATGCCGGACGAGGCCGATGCGGAACTGGTTCTCGAGCAGCTCGCCGACCGAGCGCGACGCGGCGGTTGCCGAGGTTGTCGATGTCGTCGGTCCGGCCGACGTCGCGCTTCAGCCGGAGCAGGTACGCCACGACGCGGTAGATGTCCTGCGCCGTCAGCGTCCGGGTGTCCTCGGCGAGGTCCGCCTCGAGCTTGATGTTGAACTTGAAGCGGCCCACGCGCGAGAAGTCGTACTTCTTCGGGTCGAAGAACATGCCGTTGAAGAGGTTCTTGGCCGACTCGTACGTCGGCGGATCGCCGGGGCGCAGGCGCCGGTAGATCTCGAGGATCGCCTCGTTCTTGGTCTTGTGGGTGTCCTTGCGGATCGTGTTGACGAGGATGTCGCCGCAGAGGTCCCAGTCGGGGAAGAAGATCTCGACGTCCTTGATCCCGCGCTCCTTCAGCTGCTCGACGCGCGTCGGGCCCGACTTCCTGGCCGGCCTCGAAGAGGACCTCGCCCGGTGGAGAGGTCCACGACGTCGGCGATGAAGCAGGCCTTCTCGACCGCGGCGTCGTCGACCGAGCGCTCGACCGAGCCCTTCTTCGCGATCTCCTTCTGGTCGTCGGCGGACAGCTTGATGCCGGCGAAGATGACCTTCGTCTCGCGCTTGACGCGGGCGTAGCGCTCCTTCAGCTCCTCCTGCTTCAGGACGTCCTTGCCGATCGTCAGGTACGCCCGGCCCCGCTCGAACGCGCGCCGGCACGCGGCGCGTAGAACTCGCCGGAGGATCGGACTCGTCGGTCTCGAGGCCCAGGGCCCGCAGGAAGATCGTGGCCGGGAACTTGCGCTTGCGGTCGATGCGGACGAAGAGGATCCCCTTCTGGTCGTACTCGAACTCCACCCAGGAGCCGCGGTACGGGATGATCTTGGCGAGGAACCCGTGCGCGCGATTCCTTCGTGAAGAAGACGCCGGGCGAGCGGTGGAGCTGCGAGACGATGACGCGCTCCGTGCCGTTGATGACGAACGTGCCGTGCTCGGTCATCAGCGGGATGTCGCCGAAGAAGACCTCCTCTTCCTTGGCGTCCCGCATGGTCTTGACGCCCGTGTCCGGGTCCTTGTCGTAGACGAACAGGCGGAACGTGACCTTCAGCGGGACCGAGTAGGTCATCCCCGCTCCTGGCACTCCGCCACCGGAGTACTTCATCTGCAGGTCCACGGGGTTGCCGCAGACGTCGCAGAGCGTGACCCGGTTGGGGTTCTGCGTGCCGCAGCTGCGGGCACGGAGACCGTCTCCTCGTGCGGGTGCGCCGTGACGATCCGCGCGCCGCAGGCGCGGCAGATCCATGCGCAGGTGCTCGAGGCCCTTCAGCCGCCCGCACTTGCACTCCCAGTTGCCGATCGCGTACTTGACGAACTGCAGCTCGCAGGCGCCCCGGAAGTCCGAGAAGGGGAAGACGCTCGTGAAGACCGCCTGCAGGCCGGACTCCTCGCGCTCCTCCGGCAGGAGGTTCATCTGCAGAAACCGCTCGTAGGAGCGGCGCTGCACGTCGATCAGGTTGGGAAGATCCATGAACGAACGGATCTTCGAAAAGGTCTTTCGCTCGAGGGACACGCCCGCCACGCTCACTCATTGCGGAGAGCTCTGACGCGGCCGCCCGTCACGGACCGGCCGCAAGCACGGGTTGAGACACCAGGATCGGGAACCCGAACAGCGCAACTTACTTGATCTCCACCTTTGCGCCGACGTCCTCGAACTTCTTCTTGATGCTCGCCGCCTCGTCCTTGGAGACGCCTTCCTTCAGGACCTGGGGCGCCGTCCACCAGGTCCTTGGCCTCCTTGAGGCCGAGGCTCGTGACCTCGCGGACCGACCTTGATGGTCTTGATCTTGTCGCCGGCCGCCAGCGAGGTGGACCGTGAACTCGGTCTTTTCCTCTTCCGCCGGGGCCGCCGCCGCGGCCGGGCCCGCCGCCGCCGCGGGCATCGCCATCGCCGCCGCGGACACGCCGAACTTCTCTTCCAGCGCCTTGACCAGGGTGTTGAGCTCGAGGACCGTCATGCCCTCGATTTCCTTCACGAAGTTCTCCGCGGTCATCGCCATTTCTCTTATCTCCTTACTGATAACAGTTCTTTATTCCAGTTACTCCGCGGGAGCGGCCTCGCCGGCTCCCGACTTCGTCTTCTGCTCCGCGATCTGCTTGACGACTCCCGCCAGGTTCCGGACCGGTCCGTTCAACACCGTGACCAGGCGCCGCAGCGGCGACTGCATCAGGAAGAGCAGCTTGCCGACGAGGCTCCTCGCGGCGTCGGCAGCTCGGCGATCGCCTTGATCTGGCTGACGCCGCGACCGGCAGGCCCGTCGACGAGCGCCGCCTTGAAAACCAGGTTCGGGTTGGTCTTCGCGAAGGCCGTCAGGACCTTGGCGAGCGCCGACCGGGTTGTCCTCGTTGTAGGCGACCGCCGTCGCCCCGACGAAATGCGGCCGAGAGCGCCTCGAGCGGCGTCCCCTTGGCGGCCCGCAGGGCGAGCGGTGTTCTTGACGACCAGGTAGCTGCGACTTCGTCGCCCGGACCTGGCGGCGCAACTCCGTCACCTCGGGGACCTTCAGCCCGGCGAACGCGAAGAGGATCGCGTTGCCGCGACTTGCGCCAGGCCCTTGCCGCAGCTCTTCGACCTGGGCGGCTTTCTCGGCTCGGTTCATTTCCTGGCCTCCAGCGCCTCGAGCGACGCCGTGTCGATCGTCGACGCCCGGCCCCATCGTCGAGGAGATGGAGACGGTGCGGAAGTACTTCCCTTGGCCGCCGGGGGCTTGGCCCTCTGCACGGCCCGGATGAAGGCCGCCGCGTTCTCTTCGAGCTGTCGTGCGTCGAACGAGGTCTTGCCGATCGAGGCGTGGATGATCGAGGTCTTGTCCACGCGGAACTCGACCTTGCCCGCCTTGATCTCCTTGACCGCCTTGCCGACGTCCATCGTCACCGTGCCGGCCTTCGGGTTGGGCATCAGGCCCTTCGGCCCGAGCACCTTGCCGAGCTTCCCGACGAGCCGCATCATGTCCGGCGTCGCGACGAGCGCCTCGAAATCGAGGAAGCCCTCGGTGATCTTCGCGACGAGGTCCTCGGCGCCGACGTGATCGGCTCCCGCGTCCTGCGCTTCCTTCGCCTTGTCGCCCGACGCGATCACCGCGACGCGCTTGGACTTGCCCGTGCCCGTGCGGCAGGACGACCGTGCCGCGGACCATCTGGTCGGCGTGCTTGGGATCCACGCCGAGCAGCATCGCGATGTCCACGGACTCGTCGAACTTCGCGAACTTGACGTCGCGGACGAGCGCCATGGCGTCGGCCAGGCGCGTAGGCCTTGCTCCCACCCGCGCCTTTGCGGCCGCGAACTTCTTACCGATTTTTCCCATCGTCTCCTTTCGTCGTTCCAACGGCCTCGCTCGCGCTCGGCCTCCGACTTCTTCGTCGAGCTCGGCGTCAGTCCGGCTCCGACGCTGACCACGCTATACGACCTCGATTCCCATGCTGCCTGGCTGTGCCTTCGATGATCTTGACGGCGGCGGGAAGGTCCCCGGCGTTCAGGTCGGGGAGCTTCGTCTTCGCGATCTCCTCGACCTGCTGCTTCGTGACCTTGCCGACCTTCTCCTTGTTCGGCGTGCCCGAGCCCTTCGGGACTCCCGCCGCCTTCGAGCAGCAGGATCGCGGCCGGCGGCGTCTTCGTGATGAACGTGTACGACCGGTCGGCGTAGACCGTGACGACGACCGGGATGATCAGGCCCTTCTGCGAGGCCGTCTTCGCGTTGAAGTTCTTGCAGAAGTCCATGATGTTGACGCCCTGCTGGCCCGAGCGCCGGGCCCGACCGGCGGGGCCGGCGTCGCCTCCCCGGCGGGGATCTGCAGCTTCACGTACCCGGTGATCTTCTTTGCCATGCTCGCTCTCTCCTTAGACCTTCTGGACCTGCAGGAACTCGAGCTCCACCGGCGTCGAGCGCCCGAAGATCGTGACCATGACCTTCAGCGTCGAGCGGTCGAGGTTGATGTCCTCGACGACGCCGGTGAAGTTCGTGAAGGGGCCGTCGGTGATCCGGACGTGCTCGCCCTTCTCGAACGTGTGCTTGGGCTTGGGCTTCTCCTTGGTCGAGGTGACGCGGTGGAGGATCTGCTCGACCTCCTCGGCCGTCAGCGGCGTGGGCTCCTTGCCCGAGCCGACGAAGCCCGTCACCTTCGGCGTGTTCTTCACGAGGTGCCACGCCTCGTCGGACATCTCCATCTCGATGATGATGTAGCCGGGGAAGAACTTGCGCTGGACCTCGCGGCGCTTGCCCCCTTCATCTCGACGAGCGTCTCGGTCGGGATGCGGATCTCCCCGAACGCGTCCGCCATGCCCATCGCCTCGACGCGCTGCTTCAGGTTCTGCCGCACCCGCTCCTCGAAGCCCGAGTAGGTGTGGACGATGTACCAGTTCTTGGCGGCGCGGCTCTCGCGGCCATCGCGTCTGCAGGACTCGTCCGTCGTCCGTCGTCACGCGATCACCCCCGCCGCCCGGAAGATCTTGTCGATCAGCCAGGAGAGACCCGAGTCCACGACGAACAGGTAGAAGCCGAACAGGAAGCAGGCCACGATCACGACGACGGTCGTCCCGACGACCTCGCTGCGGCCGGGCCAGCTCACCTTCTTCATCTCGACCCAGACGTCCGGAGGAAGTCCCGGACCGTGGGCCACCACTGCTTTATCGGTAACATGCTCGCTGCTCGCAGTCGAGAGTCGACGTCGAGTTAGTCTCGACCTGATCTCGCCCACTTCGCTGCCTCGTTCTCGACTCTTGGCCTCGACTCTGACCCTCGACTCTCGACTTCTCTCAATGGCAGGGGTGGAGGGATTCGAACCCCCAACCTACGGTTTTGGAGACCGCCGCTCTACCAATTAGAGCTACACCCCTGAGACTTTCTCCTTCCTTGTGCGCGGTGTGCTTCCGGCAGAAACGGCAGTACTTGCGACAGCTCCAGCTTCTCCGTGTTCGTCTTCTTGTTCTTCGTGGTCGTGTAGTTCTTGCGCTTGCACTCGCTGCACGCCAGGCTGATGTTTTCTTGCATGGCTAGTTACTCCAGAATCTCGGTGATCGTTCCGGCGCCGACGGTGCGGCCGCCCTCGCGGATGGCGAAGCGCAGGCCCTTCTCCATCGCGATCGGCGTGATCAGGTTGATCTCCAGCGCCACCGTTGTCCCCGGGCATCACCATCTCCACTCCCTGCGGCAGCTGTCGCCGTCCCCGTCACGTCCGTCGTCCGGAAGAAGAACTGCGGCCGGTACCCGTTGAAGAACGGCGTGTGCCGCCCCCCTCCTCCTTCGTCAGGATGTACGCCTGCGCCGTGAACTTCATGTGCGGCGTGATCGATCCCGGCTTCGCGCACACCTGCCCGCGCTCCACGTCCTTGCGCTCCGTGCCCGCGCAGCAGCAGCCCCACGTTGTCCCCCGCCTGCCCCTGGTCGAGCAGCTTGCGGAACATCTCCACTCCCGTCACGACCTTCTTCTGCGTCGGACGGATCCCCACGATCTCGACTTCCTCGCCGACCTTGACGACCCCGCGCTCCACTCGCCCCGTCACCACCGTCCCGCGGCCCGAAATCGAGAACACGTCCTCGATCGGCATCAGAAAGTCCTTGTCGACCGCTCGCTCCGGCATCGGGATGTAGCTGTCCACCGCGTCCATCAGCTCCATGATGCACTTCGTCGTCCGGCGCGTTCGGATCCCCGACTCCATCGCCTTCAACGCCGAGCCCTTCACGATCGGAATCTCGTCCCCGGGAAACTCGTACGACGTCAGCAGCTCCCGCACCTCCAGCTCCACCAGCTCCAGCAGCTCCGGGTCGTCCACCATGTCCGTCTTGTTCAGGAACACCACGATGAACGGCACGCCCACCTGCCGCGCCAGCAGGATGTGCTCCCGCGTCTGCGGCATCGGCCCGTCCGCCGCCGACACCACCAGGATCGCCCCGTCCATCTGCGCCGCGCCCGTGATCATGTTCTTCACGTAGTCCGCGTGCCCCGGACAGTCCACGTGCGCGTAGTGACGCTTCGTCCGTCGAGTACTCCACGTGCGCCGTGTTGATCGTGATCCCGCGCGCCTTCTCCTCCGGCGCGTTGTCGATCTGGTCGTACGCCTTCGCCGTCGCCAGACCCTTCTTCGACAACACCAGCGTGATCGCCGCCGTCAACGTCGTCTTCCCGTGATCCACGTGCCCAATCGTCCCGATGTTCACGTGCGGCTTGCTGCGATCGAACTTCTCTTTGCCCATCGTCTCTCTCTAAGTCTGAGTCTCAGGGTCGAGAGTTGAGAGAAGGCCCGACTCGCCCGACTCTGACTCTTGACTCTGACCTAGCTCCTCACTGGAGCCCACGACCAGGATTGAACTGGTGACCTCGTCCTTACCAAGGACGTGCTCTACCGACTGAGCTACGTGGGCAGAGGCGTCGTGACCGTCGATCTACGCTTCTTCTGTTTCACTGTCTCCGTTCCAGCGACGCCTCGTCCATTGGAGCGGGAGACGGGAATCGAACCCGCGACCAACAGCTTGGAAGGCTGTGACTCTACCCCTGAGTTACTCCCCGTCAATTTCGGCCTGTCGCTCTCTCGCGTCCTCCGTATTGGTGGGCAGGGAAGGATTCGAACCTCCGTAGCGCGAAGCGCGGCAGATTTACAGTCTGCTGCCATTAACCACTCGGCCACCTGCCCGAGCTCCGAAACCGGAGCGGGACTCCCTGACCTCGCCTCGCCTGCCGCGCTCGAGCGATCGCGTCTCTGGAGCCGGCGATGGGACTCGAACCCGCAACCTTCCGATTACAAATCGGATGCTCTACCGTTGAGCTACGCCGGCGGATACTCGCCCGGAACCTCGGTCACCGAGCCCTAGGCCGGCATTCAAAGATCGGATGACCTCCCGAGGCGCGAACCGCGGAGTTTAGCAGCTCACGGTCCAGCGGATCAAGGGTTTTCCGCAGAGAGAGTTCGCTGCCGGAGCGCCTCGTAGCCGGCCGCCGCCGCCGCGGTCGCGCACGTTCAGGGAAGCCAGGGCGCCCTCATCGGCAGCCGGGCCAGAAAGTCACACCCTTCCCGGACCAGCCGGCGCATCCCGCTTGCCCTTCGGCGCCCGAAGACCAGCGCCAGGTCGCCCGTCAGGTCGATGCCGTAGAGATCTGGCCCCGCCGGATCGAGGCCGACCACCGTAAACCCTTGATCCTTAAGGCGATCGATGAACCGCCGAGGTTCTTCGACCCGGCATGACCGGGACCCGCTCGACGGCCCCGGCCGAGCGTCTTCTCGACGGCCTCGAGAGAGGGGCGGACCCCGCTCCGGCAGGACCACACCCGGCCCCGAGCCCTTCGGCGACCCGGATGACCGCCCCCAGGTTCTGGGGATCCTGGATCTCGTCGAGAATCAGCAGGAACCGCTCTCCCCGTTCGCGCCGGCCAGCGGCCTCCTCCTCCCGGCGATACTCCCGGACCGCCAGCCGCGCCGCCGCGCCCTGGTTCGCCGGGCTCGCCAGCCGGTCGAGGGCTCGCCGCGCTCGCCGTGCCGGACAGGGAACGCCCGCTCTCGCGGCAGAGCGCTCTTCAGCTCGTTGATGCGCCGGTCGTGCCGCGCTCGGAGTCGAAGCAGCACCCACTCGATCTGGCGCGGGCGGGAGCGGACGGCCTCGATCGATGGGATTCAAGGTCGGACGAGGATCATCCGTTGTGATTTGCGATTCGGTTCGGATCAGGGTCGATTGAGGCGACGACGGCCATGACGGCGATGCCCTCGCCGCGGCCGGCGAAAGCCGAGGCCGTTGGTGCTCGTGCCGCGGACGCTGACGGCGTCCGGCGCGACGCCGGAAGATCGGCGACGCGTCGGCGGATCTCTGCCGACATGCGGCGCGAGCTGCGGGGCCTCCGCGATCGACGACGGCGTCGCAGGTTCCCGACTTCGCAAGCCGCGCTCGGCGGCGAGGTCGCAGCGCGCGCGTCACGAAGATCGGCGCTGTCGGCGCCCTTCCAGGCAGGTCGCTATCGGGAAACTGCTCGCCGAGCGACCCGGCGCCCGCGGCTCCCGAGGATCGCGTCCGCGACGGCGTGCAGCAGCGCATCTCCGTCGGAGTGTCCCTTCGAGGCCGCGCGGGTGCGGGATCTCGACGCCGCCGAGCCGGAGGCGCGCCCCTCCGCGAACGGGTGCGCGTCGAAACCGATGCCGACCCGCGATCCGGCGCTCGGACTCCCGATTCCGCATCCAGTCCCGGCGTCGCCGTTCAGGATGGCCTCCGGCGATCTCGAGGTCTTCCGGCGTCGTGATCTTGAATCCCAGGCGCGAGACCGGCACCGCCGCGCACCGGAATGCCGAGGCTCTTCGCAGAGCGCCGCCTCGTCGGTCGCCTCGCGGCCCGACTCGAGACGCGCGCGCGAGGATTGCCGCTCGAAACGCCTGCGGCGTGCCGGCCAGCCAGAGGCTTCGAGCGATCGAGGGTCCCGGTGATCGTGCCCCGTTCGACGCTCTTGACCGTGTCGGAGACGGGAATCGCCGCGATCGCCGCCCCGGCCTCTTCGGCCGCCTCGATCACGGCTTCGACCTCCGCGCGCGCTCACGACAGCGGCCGCGCCGCGTCGTGAACGACGATCACGTTCTCGCCGGCGACGCCGCCCGCCTCGAAAGCCAGGCGCACGGACTGCGGACCGCGTCGCCCCCCGGCGACGACCTTGCCCCTCGCCGGCGATCCCGCCGAACCTCGTCGAGCCGCGTCCGGAGGCGCCGCGATGACCGTGCCGGCGAACGGAACCGCCGAAAGCGCCTCCAGCGTCCACGAAAGCAGCGGCCGATCTGGAGGAACGAGGCCTTCGGCTCGGACGGCCAGCCGGCTGCCTGATCCGGCGGCCACAACGATCAGAAAGGCAGCGATCCCGTGCTCGCTCAAGTCCAAGATCGAGATCAAGACGTCGGGCACATTCGACCTAGACTTGACTTCGTCCTCAGACGGCCATGATCTCCTTCTCCTTGGTCTTCAGGAGCTCGTCCACCTCGGCGATCTTCTTGTCGGTCAGCTTCTGGGACTCCTCGAGGCCGCGGCGCTCGTCGTCCTCGGAGATCTCCTTGTCCTTGAACATCTTCTTCGATCCGGTCGTTGCCCTCGTGGCGGAAGCGGCGGATCTCGACCCGCGCCTCCTCGGCCATGTGGTGCGCCTTCTTCGCGAGGTCCTTGCGGCGCTCCTCGGTCAGCGACGGGATCGGGATGCGCACGACCTTTCCGTCGGACTGCGGGTTCAGGCCCAGGTCCGACTTGCGGATGGCGCGCTCGATCTCGCCCGCCATCTTCGGGTCCCAGGGCGCCGCGACGATCAGCGTCGGCTCCGGCACGGAGAGGTTCGCCACCTGGTTGATCGGGCACGTCCGCGCCGTAGGCCGACACGAGGATCCCGTCGAGGATGCCGAGGTTCGCGCGCCCCGTCCGCAGCGTCTTGAAGCGCTCCTTCAGGTGCGCGATCGCGCCGTTCATGTGCTGTTCGATGTCCTTCAGTTCCTGCCGCATACGCCTCACGCCTCCGCTGAAACGAGCGAGCCGATGTCTTCGCCCGCGCACGACCCGCTCGATGTTTCCCTTCACGCGCAGGTTGAAGACCTTGATCGGAATGCCGTTGTCCATGCAGAGCGCGATCGCGGCCGCGTCCATGACGCTGCAGCCCTGCCTCGAGCGCCTGCCGGTAGGAGACGTCTTCAGGAATTTCGCGCCGCGGTCCGATCTCGGGGTTGGCGTCGTAGACGCCGTCCACCCGCGTCGCCTTCAGCAGCACCTCGGCCTTGATCTCGTTGGCGCGCAGCGCCGCCGCCGAGTCGGTCGTGAAGAACGGGTTGCCCGTGCCGCCGGCGAAGAGCACGACGCGGCCCTTCTCGAGGTGCCGGATCGCGCGCCGGCGGATGAACGGCTCGGCGATCTGCCGCACCTCGACCGCCGACATCAGGCGCGTGCGCGACGCCCCGCTTCTCGAGGGCGTCCTGGAGCGCCAGGCCGTTGATGACGGTCGCGAGCAGGCCCATGTGGTCGCCGGCGACGCGGTCGATCCCCTGCGCCGCCGCCGAGACGCCGCGGATGATGTTGCCGCCGCCGACGACGACCGCGATCTCGACGCCCGAGCCGGTGGACGTCGCGGATCTCGTCGGCCATGCGCGCGACGACCTCCGGGGCGATGCCGAACTTCTGGTCGCCCATCAGCGCCTCTCCGAAGCTTCAGGAGGATGCGCTTGTGCGGCGGGGCCGCTCGTCCTCATTCGGCTCCTCGGCTCAATTCCGGCTCCGGGTCGGCTTTCAGCTCGGCTGTTCGGCGGTCGGGCGGCTCTTCGCGCAGCGGCCGAGGTTCTCCCAGCGAAGCGGACGAAGCGCCAGGTCCAGCGTGCCTCTTTGCCGCCGCGCTCGACGATGACCTGCCCGACGGTCTTCTCCGGGTCCAGCAATGCGTAATA
>ERZ1370068.673-contig-10616_pt1 | contig 18158 bp, 22 predicted proteins | sample MGYA00561227_ERZ1370068 | MGnify/ENA primary metagenome ERZ1370068 (study PRJEB38410, sample SAMEA6850437) | metagenome | study: Metagenomic assessment of the ecological functions of the soil: analysis of the soil microbiota associated with the...
ATTGTACTTCGTTCAGTTACGTATTGCTCGAGCGACGTCGTGAGACCGCGGGTCGGGCGCGCGCGAAGACCGCGGCGCACGAGGGGCGCAGCTTCTGCTGCAGGAAATACGACGACACGTGGAGGTGGTCGAAGCCGCGGAACGCGGCATCGGCGATCGCGGCGCCTTCGAGCGCGGCGATCGAGCCGAGGCTACGAGACGGCGCACGGTCGCGCTGGGCCGAGGTCAGCGAGACGGTGACGCCCGTCTTGATGCGCCGGGTCGACGACCACGCGCGACACGTCGATCCCCGCGGCGTTCATCCTCTCCACGCAGAAAGCACCCCAGGGATCGGCGCCCACCACGCCCAGGAACGCGACCGGCGTGCCGAGGCGCGCGAGCCCCATCGCGCAGATCGCGAAGCGCTGCCGAGCGTCATCACGAAGTCGTCGACCAGCACCTCCTTGCCCGGCACCGGGAACGCCTGGTAGCCCTGGAGGATGAGGTCGACGTTCAGCTCGCCGGCCACGAGGACGCGCTTGAGGCCGCTCGGTCATTGCCGGCGGTGGATGGCGAAGTCGCCGACCACGCGGCTGATCACTCCGTCGTCGGAAGGTGCATCGGGGCGCAGCCCGATGTGCAGGCACCGGAAGAACGCGAGCGAGCTGGCCCACGAGCACGTCGAGGACGGCGCCGTCCGTCGTCGGCGACCGAGGCGAGACCCGGAGAGTCGATCACGACGTCCTCGGCGGTGACGATGTCGGCGGGCACGTCCGGCCCCACGATCACTTTCCGGACGCCGAGCTTCTTCCGGTTCAGCTCGCGCACGAGGTCCACCTCGTACGCCCGCGTCACCGGATCGCTGGACAGGAAGCAGACCACGAGCGCCTCCTGGTCGATCGCGCACATGGGACCGTGGCGCAGCCCCAGAGTAGGTCTCCGGGAACGTCTTGACCTGGCCCGCCCGTCATCTCCAGCATCTTGAGCGCGGCCTCGCGCGCGCCGCCGTAACGGTTGCCGCTGCCGAGATACACCGCGGTACGGTAGTCGCTGCGCGCGATTGCGCCGAGCGAGTTGGCGTGGTCGAGGAGCAGGTCCGCCGCGAGCCGCGCCAGAGTGGAGACGCGCGCGCGATAGTCCCTCGCGTCGCGCGACACAGCCAGCAGCCGCCCGGCCAGGACCATGTTCGTGAAGCTGCTGGTCATCACCAGGCTGCGGTCGTTCGTGCGCTCGTCCAGGACGACCGTGGCCACGCGCGGGTCGTCGCGGTCGCTCGTGGCCAGCCGCCCTGCCCGCTACAGGTGATCACGAGATGCCGGCAGAGCGGAACCGGCCTCGCGCACGGCGTCGACCGGCCCCGCAGCTCTCCGGGCTGTTGCCCGATCGTGCGAAGGAAACCATCAGCGACGGCGTGCGGTCGGCCAGGCAGCCGGCCGGGTCGGTGAGGACCATGCCCGCAGGCGATGGCATGGACGGGGATGCCCGAGCGCGCCCTGCAGCGGCGGGGCGAGGCACTCGCCGGCATACAGCGTGAGCTGCCGGAGCCCGTGAGCACGATCGCGCCCGGCGCGCGGTCCGCGTTCACCACCGCGGAGCGCGCATCGTCGAAGCGCGCAACGCGCCCGGCCACCCGCGAGAGCGGTCTCGATCCAGGTGATCGGCTGCTGGCAGATCTCGCGCAGGGTGTGCGCGATACCCGCGTCCGGCCCTGCTCTTACGGGCGATGCTGCGAGGAGGGCGCCGACCTCGCCGGGAAGCGACGCCAGCGAGACCAGCCAGTCGTCGATGGAGCCGTGCAGCTCACTCCATACCCTTCAACCCGCTGTTTGACAGCAAAGAAACGGAGACCTATAAAGAAAGCAAGCGACTGAAGGCTATCGAAATGAAACGAAAGAGTCAATCACCTCGATCCACCCTCCGGCGCTCGAAGGGCTTTCGGTCGGCCACGGAAAGCGCGTCCGGCTCTGGCGGATGCTCTACGGTCGCGGACCCAGCGAACGGGACCCTGCTCGTCCTGCCGCTCGACCAGGGGCTTCGAGCACGGGCCGGCGGACTTCTTCGACAATCCGGCCGCCGCTCGACACCTCGTTCCAGTTCCGGCTGGCGCTCGAGGGCCACTACTCCGCCATCGCGCTGGGCATCGGCCTGGCCGAGAAGTACATGAAGGAGCTACTGCGGCCGCGTGCCCTCTGATCCTGAAGCTCAACGGCAAGACGAACATCGCCGACGACGCGGAGGCCGTCTCGCCGCTGTCCGCGAGCGTCGAGGACGCCGTCCGGCTGGGCGCCGACGCGGTCGGCTACACCCTCTACGTCGGGCTCGCCGCGGCAGGACGAGGAGATCCGCGAGTTCCAGAAGGTGCGCCAGGACTGCGAGCGGCCTCGGGATGCCGCGTCGTGATGTGGTCCTATCCGCGGGGCCGCGCGATCGACGCGAAGGGCGGCAAGGGCACGCTTTACGCGCAGGACTACGCGCGCGCGTGGCCGAGGAGCTGGGCGCCGACGTCGTGAAGCTCCACGAGCCGGACGCGGACAACGAGCGCTGCGCCGGGCCGTACCGCTCGCTGCGCGAGACGCCGGCCGCGCGCCTGCGCCGCGTGCGTGCGGTCCGCGGGCAGCGTCCTCGTCCTCTTCTCCGGCGGCGTCAAGCAGGACGACGACCAGCGCAGTGCTGCGCAAAGGTCCAGCCTCTACATGGAGAGCGGGGCCACCGGCGTCATGTTCGGGCGCAACATGTGGCTCCGGACGTTCGACCACGCGGTGGCGCTCACGCGCCAGGTGCATCCCATCATGCGCCGGCATTCCCGGTAGTCTCGCCAGCGGAGGTCCCGATGAAGCAGAGCGGGTGGAGCCGGCGGCAGTGGCTGTCGAGCGCTGGGCGCCGCGTGGCGCAGGCCTGGCTGGCCGCGGGCGCGCGGCAGGCGCAGAGCCACGCCCGCGCCCGCGCCGACGCCCGGCGCGCCGGACGCGCCCCTCGCACTGAAGGACTACCAGCCGAAGAGCATGCTGCACGTCGTGGAGCACAAGGTCCCGCGCTCGCGCTTCCCGTCGATCGACATGCACACGCACCTCTCGGGCCGCGATGACGCACGGCGGCGTCTCGCGGCGAAGAGATGAAGTTCCTCGCGACGCCCGAAGGACGCTGATCGCCGGTCATGGACCGCAAGAACGTGCGCGATGATGGTGAACCTGACCGGCGGCACGGGCGCCGGACTGGCGGAGAGCCATCCGCCGGTTCGAGGTTCGCACCCGGGCCGCTTCGCGACGTCTCACCGAGCCCTCGTACGCCGCATCCTTCAAGGATCGTAACTTCCGCAGATCGCAGGCCGACGCGATCCAGCAGGCGAAGAAGGCGGGCGCCCGCGGCCTCAAGATCCTGAAGACCCTGGGCCTCTTCCTGCGCGAGGACGTGCACCACCGGCCCGCTCGTGAAGATCGACGACAAGCGCTTCGACCCCATGTGGGACGCCTGCGGCACGGCTCAGGCATGCCGGTGTTGATCCACGTCGTCGGACCCGGAGGCGTTCTTCCTGCCCGACCGACCGCTTCAACGAGCGCTACGACGAGCTCGGCGAACCATCCCGACTGGTCGTTCCACGGCAAGGACTTCCCGAGCCAATGCCGAGCTCATGGCGGCGCGCGATCGCGTCTTCGCCCGCCATCCGAAGACGCAGTTCCTCGTCGCTGCACGTCGGCAACGACGCCGAGAACCTCGGCCTTCGTGTCGCGAGACGCTCGACCGGTTCCCGAACATGACGGTGGAGCTCGGGCGCGCGCATCGGGCGAGCTCGGGCCGCCAGCCGCGCGCGTCGCGGCAGTTCTTCGACAAGTACCAGGACCGCATCCTGTTCGGCACCGACGCCGTGCCGCCCCCTTCGGCAACGAGTACCCGCAGCAGGTCTTCAAGCGACGAGCTGTACGAGATCTACTACCGCTTCCTCGGAGACCGAGGACGAGATACTTCGACTACGCGCCCGCGCCCGTGCCGCCCGCAGGGCCGATGGCGGATCTACGGCATCGGCCTGCCGGATGACATCCTGAAGAAGGTCTACGAGGGCAATGCCGTCCGCTTCCTGGGGCTCGCGCGCGTGATCGCGGCGACGCTGATCGGCATCGCACTGGCCGCCGGCCCGATGCCCGCCGAGCCGCAGTATGTCGTGGCGTCCACCCGTGCCGAGGCGAGGCGCGCTGTTGTCCGGCGACGCCGCGGCCTGGAAGGCCGCCGCGCGGCGTCCACTGGGGGCCGACGGCCTACACGACGCCGAGTTCGGGGCCCTGTGGGCGGCCGACGCGGCTGTACCTGCGCTTCGACGCGCGCGATCCCTCGCCCCTGGCACCACGATGACCCAGCGCGACGAGCACCTCTGGGAAGAGGAGGTCGTGGAGGCCTTCCTCGACCTCGACCGCTCCGGCCGGAACTACGCCGAGTTCAGAGATCAGCCCGGGCAACGTCCTGTGCGACGTGCGGATGGTCTCGCCCTATCCGGACAAGAAGTACGACCTCACGTGGAACATGGAAGGCATCGAGACGCGCGTCGTGCCCCTGAAGGACGATGCTGGCCGGCCGATCGGGTGGACCGCTCTGGCGCGTCTCCCGTGGACGGGCTTCCGCAGCCTGCCCTCGGCGACCCAGGTCGCCTTGCCTCCCGCGGCCCGGCGACAGCTGGCGCTTCAACGTGTCCCGCGTCGAGCGCCCCGGCGGGAAGGAGCACCCCGAGTCCGGGCGCGGTCGAGGCGGCCTGGTCCGACCCGCACCCGCCCAGCTTCCACGTTCCGGCGTCGTTCCGCGACCTCGTCTTCGCCGCGCGTGATCCACGCCGGTGAGCGCCGGCGAGGTGACGATCGGGAGATGTCGGGCCGGACGTGCCGGCCGCGCCCGGCTCTCGCGCGGCAGCGGCTGGGAACCAGACCGAAGCCGAGTGGCGTTTCCTGTTGGAGCGGAACCCTGGACGGTTCGTCGGTCGCCGTACGCGACGCGGACGTCGTCGGCACCGGCGGCGCCAGCTGCTACGGCCATCGCCTGGCCTGGGTGTGCATGATCCTGGTCGACCCGTCGGCGCGCGGACGCGGGATCGGATCCGCGATCGTGGCCGCAGTCGTCGAGGCGCGTCGCCGACATGGAGACGGTCGGCCTCGACGCGACACCGGCCGGGCGCGGCGTCTACGAGCGCCTCCGGGTTCGCGGCCGCCTCGAGCCTCGTGCGCATGGGCGGCGTGGCGACCGTCGCCGCGGGGGCAGGCGGAGCGAGCGCGGCGCTTGAGGCGCGCGATGTCGAGACCGTCCTGGGACTCGACCTCGAGGCGTTCGGGGCCGATCGATCGCCCGTCGTCGCCTGGGCACCTGCGCACGGTCGCCCGCGCTGGCTCCGGTGCGCGACCGACGAGGACGGGGTCGCGGGCTACTGCCTGGGACGGGAAGGCGACCGGGCGGTGCATATCGGGCCCGTGGTCGCGCGCAGCGCCATGACGGCGTGCGCCCTGGTCGCGAGCGCCGCCTCGTCCGTGCCGGGAAAGGAGCTGATGCTCGACGCATCGACGAGCCCCTCCGCATGGACCCGCGGCTCTGCGCGGCCTGGGGCTTCGCGAGCAGCGCCCGTTCACGCGCATGTACCGGGCGGGCACGGCGCCGCCCGGCCGGCCCGAGCTCACGTTCGCGGCCTTCGGCCCGGAGCTCGGATGAGTGCGGCCCGTGCGACGCGAGTCCGAGCTCGAAGAGGCCCTCTCTGAGCCTCACGCCCGCGACGTCGAGCTGCTGCGCCGCCTCGGGGAGACGTGGCCGTGCTCGGCGCGGCGGCAAGAAGATGGGCCCTTCGCTGGCGCGCCCGCATCCGTCGTGCCGCGGACGCCGCCGGCGTGCGGACGCGGGTGATCGCGGTCTCGCGGTTCTCCGACCCGGCGCTCGCGCCAGGACTGGAGGCGGATGGGATCGAATGCGTCGCCTGCGATCTGCTGGACACGCGGCAGGTCGACGCTCTCCCGACTGCGCGAACGTGCTCTACCTCTCGGGCATGAAGTTCGGATCCACGGACCGACCGGACCTCACCTGGATGCAGAACACGCTCGCGCCGGCGCCTGGTCAGCGGCGGCTACGCCGGGTCCCGCATCGTGGCCTTCTCGACGGGCGAAAGCGTGTACCCGCTGGTCGACGCGGCCACCGGCGGCTGCGACGAATCCGTCGGGCCTGTGCCCGTCGGCGAATACACGCCCAGTCCTGCCTCGGCCGGGAGCGCGTGTTCGAATACGCCGCCCCGCGAGCGTGGCACGCCCATCCTCCTCTTCCGATTGTTCTACGCGGTGGACCTGCGCTACGGCAGCTGCCCGGACGTCGCGCGCAAGGTCTGGTCCGGTGAGCCGGTGGACGTCACCGTCGGCCATGTCAACGCGATCTGGCAGGGGCGACGCCAACTCGTACGCGCTGCGTGCCCTCGAGCTCTGCGCCTCCCCGCCCGCGCCCTCAACGTCACTGGGACCCGATGCGATCCCGTGCGGGACGCGCGCGTCCTTCTTCGCCGCCGCGCTTCGGCCAGGAGGCGCGCATCGTGGGCCGCAGGAGGCCGTGCCTGCTGGGCGACGCCTCTGTCGCCGTGCGCCTGCTGGGGCCGCCGACGATCACGCTCGCTGCAGCTCATGGAGTGGATGCGCGCGTGTGGGTGGAGCGGCGGGCGGTCGCCGGGCCGGCCGACGAAGTTCGAGAGGACCGATGGGCGTTTCTGACGCAGCCTCTCGCGGGGGCTGCGTGATCCCTGCCCACCCGCTGGCGCTCGACGCCCGGCGCGCGGCTGGACGAGCGCCGGCAGGCGCGCGCCTCACCCGCTACTACTGCGCGGCGGGCGCGGGAGGGTGGCCGTCGGCGTGCACACGACGCAGTTCGCGATCCGCGATCCGGCGGTCGGCGCTGCTGCGGTCCGGTCCTCTCGATCGCCATGGACGTCGTGCACGCGCCCATGCCGCGAGCGCGGCGGGACGCCGCTCGTCGCGATCGCGGGCGTCTGCGGCCCCACGTCGCAAGCGATCGCCGAGGCCCGCGCTCGCCCGCGATCTCGGCATACGACGCGGGCCTGCTCAGCCTGGCCGCACTGCGCGACGCGTCCAACCAGCGCGCTGCTCGAGCACTGCCGCCAGGTGGCGGACGCGATCCCGCTCTTCGGCTTCTACCTCCAGCCTGCGGTGGGCGGGCGCGCGTCCTCGATCATGCGTTCTGGCGCGAGTTCCTGGAGATTCCGCGCGCGTCGTCGCCATCAAAGGTCGCACCCTTCGACCGCTACCGGACGCTCGACGTGGCGCGAGCGCTGGCCGCCAGCGGGCGGCGACGATGTCGCGCTCTACACCGGCAACGACGACAGCATCGTGGCCGACCTGCTCACCGACTTCCCAGCCGCCGCGGCAGCGTCCGCCGCTTCCGCTTCGCGGGCGGGCTGCTCGGCCAATGGTCGGTGTGGACGCGCGAGGCGGTGCGGACCTCGACGCGGTGCACGCGCGTGCCGCCGCTCGGGCGGCACCGGCGCGCTCGACCTGCTGGCGACGGGCACGGCCCTCACGGACGCCAACTCCGCCCTCTTCGACGCGCGCAACGGCTTCGCCGGCTGCATCGCGGGACTGCACGAGGTGCTGCGGCGCCAGGGCCTGCTGCAGGGGCGCTGGTGCCTCGATCCCGACGAGGACCTGTCGCCAGGGCAGATGGAAGAGATCGACCGCGTCCTCGCCGCCCATCCCTTCCTGGCCGACGACGCCTTCGTGGCGGAGAACCGCGAACGCTGGCTGTTATGCGATTCTGAGCCGCCGAAGGAGCGGCCGCGCGTAGTCAATCGTCATGAACGCCCATCCCCGTCTACTCGTCGACGAGCGGAGACAGAAGATCCTCGACCTCGTCGAGAAGCAGGGCCGCGTCACGGTGAACGAGATGGTCAAGCGGTTCGGCGTCTCCGCCGTCACCGTGCGCGGCGACCTTCGACAGCCTCTACCGCTCGGGGGCCGTCATCCGCTCGCACGGCGGCGGCGCTGAAGCGCGTGGGCGCACTGCAGGACACCCCCATCGACGTCAAGGAGACGCTCCATCACGGCGAGAAGGTCCGCATCGGCAATGCCGCCGCGCAGATGATCCGCGAGGGCGAGATCGTGATGCTGGACTCCGGGACCACGACCGCCGAGGTGAGCCGCCACATCCAAGTTCCTGAAGCTGGAATCGCTCACTGTGATCACGGCGAACGCCCTCAACATCGCGATGGAGCTCGCCAACCTCTCCCCACGTGCGCGTCATCATGATCGGCGGCATCCGTGCGCCGCATGTCCTACTCGCTCGTGGGTCCGCACGCAGAGCAGACCCTGCGCGGGGCTCAGCGCCGACCGCCTGTTCCTCGGCGTAGATGGGCTCGATCCGAGATCGGGCTCTCCACTCCCGACGTGCCTCGAGGCCCAGCTGAACGCGAGCATGATCCGGGTCTCGCGAGGTGGTGGTGGTGGCCGACTCCAGCAAGTTCGAGCGCCGAAGCCTCTCCGTGATCGCGCCTCTCGACCAGGTCCACAAGGTCATCACGGACGACCGCGTCTCCCCGGAGATGGTGGCGGCCTCAAGGCGCACAACGTCGAAGTCCGTGATCGCTTCCTGAATCACGACGCTGCTCTTCGACGGCACCACCGCCGGGAAGGGTTGCGGAGGACGAGCCTGAGGCCGACGCCCAGCCCCCCAGCTGAAGACGGCCGCGGACCCGCCGGCGCCACCAGCCTCTGAAGTAGCACGCCCAGCGTCAGGTTGACGCGGATCACGGACAGGCGCTCGAGCTCTGGCCCGAGGAAGGTCGAGCCGCCAGGCCGCCCGACGGGCCCGCCCCACGGTAAGCGCGGCGCGTGCGCAACGCGGCGCCCACGGTGCCCTTGAAGTCCTCCTCGTGCACCTTGGCCTGAAGCGCCCAGGCCAGAGACTGAGCTTCCGCCGCCGGAGCCCACGTCGGCCCGGCCGGCGGTAACCCTGCGCGCGGTGGTGGTGGCAGGTATCGTGGACCGCGCGACACTGCGCCTCCCACGCGGGTGCCGTCGTCCTTGATGTCGGCGCCCAGGCCGTGAAGGAGCTGGAGCTGGCTGGTGACCTCGATCGGCCCGGAAGCCGATCCCAGCGCGGAACCCAGGTTCCGACGGTCCAGCGTGATGATTCGGTCTTGCCGGGGCCGAGGTCGTGCACGACCGGCTGGGCGGTCGGAGGCGTATCGGGTCAGGGTTGGTGCCGGGGTCGGCTCGGGTGCGGGCACGCCTTCAGCGGGCGGCGATGCGGGGGCGGCTCCTGACCCAGGGCGAGCGCCGCCAAGCCGTGGACGCTCAGAAGGATGGACCAGCGCCATTTGCTTCATGGAATCACCCCGCGCGGACGATCGGCTGATCCGATAACGCACGAGCGCGACCGTTGGTTCCCGCGAGCTGGGCGCCTCGACTCCAGCCGAGCTGGTCTGGAGTGGCAGCGATGCGGTAGCAAATGAACGAGCGGTGTCGCGAACGGCACGAGTTGCTGGAAGCGGCTCTCGGAGACCTCTGGAGGTCCACCGTGGCCGCTCATGGTACTCCGCTTGCAACACGCGCTCCGACGCACTGCGCGCACACCTGGACGTCGCGAGTCGTCAGGGGGCCGCAGACCGACGGAGGACGGATCTGGACGCGGCGCGCGCAGCTCGTCCGTCGCCGGCTCGCGTCGAAGGTTGCGAGACGAGACCGCCCGGCGTGCGCGCGAAGGGAGGCGAACGTGAACCGTCAGAGCGGACTGCTGATCCTCGTGCTGGGCCTGGCTGCCGGCTTCGTCCACGCCGGAGAAGCGCGCGAGTTCCTCTACACCGCCGGCCACACCGCGAACCAGGTGTGGGGCTTCTCGGTCGACCCGGAGACGGGCGCGCTCGAGCCAGTGCCCGGCGTTCCCGTCCGCTGCCCGCGCGTCGCGTGTTCGCGGCGGCGGACCCGCAGGCCCGCCACCTGCACGTGACGACCAGCCTCGCGTTCCTGGCCCGCCTCACCATCGACCCGGCCACCGGCGCGATCGCGCACGCGCCGGGCTCGCCACTCACCAACCTGGGCGACCCGGAAGGCGCCATCGCGTTCGCGCCCAACGCGCCGTTCGCGTCACATCGCCGATCCCTTCTTCGAGCGCGTGCGGCCGCTCCGCCTGAGGCCGGCGCGGGGTCGGCGTAGTTCGCCGTCACTCCGGCGCGTGTCCGGCAACAACACGTTCGGCGTCGTCGTGCACCCGTCGGGCCGCTTCGTCTACTCGACCCAGCTCTCCGACGGACCTCACCGACTTCACGGGCCGGGTCTGGGCGTATTCGGTCAACGGCGACGCGACGGGCATGCTGCCACGCCACTGCCGGGTTCGCCGTACGTCGAGGGACCGGGCAAGGGTACGCTCAACGTCGTGATCGACCGGGATGGGCGGAACCTCTACGCGGCCAACAGCCATGGCGGGCGAGGTCACCGCGTACGCGATTGACCCGGCTACCGGCGCGCTGACGCACCTGCCGTCGGCGCCCTACTCGACCGGCGGCGCCGGGCCGCAGTTCGTCGCGATCTCCCCGTCGGGCCGGTTCGTCGTCGCGACGAACACCAGCTCCGACAACTTCTCGGTGTTCGGGCGCGACGTGCAGACGGGCGCCCTCACGCTCGTGCCGAGGCTCGCCCTTCCTGGGAGGCGACGCTCCCCAGGGCGTCGGCTTCTCGGCCTCAGGACGCTTCCTCTTTACATCGCGGCCCAGAACGACGACGCGGTGTACGCCTACGAGATCGACCCGGACACCGGCGTGCCCACGGCCATCCCTGGTTCGCCGTTCCCGGGCCGGCGGCCACGCTCTGGGGCCTGACGCTGGTCACGGTTCGTAACCCGCCGCCGAGTGGCGCCGCGCGGCGTCACGTCGGCCGACGATCGCGAGGAACACGAACGGTAGCGCGACCGGCAGGGCCGCCCAGGCGAACAGGCGCCACGGCCGACGGCCGAGCGCACGGCGAACGCGCTCGCGAAGTTGGTCAGGCGCCGCCGGACGATGAGCCCAAGCTTCGCCAACGCCGAAGGTAACGCCACCATCCAGAGCCGTCGCGGTGACGAGTACCTTCCGATCGACGTCCACCTTGTACAGCTTGTCGTTGTCGATGGCGCCGGAGGGTATTGGCATCACCTCGATGTGCTCGTCGCTGATCCTGGCGTCATGCTGCCTCCTGATGGTGAGCGCCAGTACGCGTCGTTAGCGTCCATCGCAGCCGTGATGCACGCTGACAATCTGATACGCAGATCGTTTGTCGAACGCTACATAAGTCGTCGTCATTCCGTTCTCCTCAAAGGTATAGACGTTGACGAGGCCTGAGCATCAGCCCCCCAGCAGCCAACCGGAACGTAATTCTGGCGCAATTCGCAACGCTGATCGCGCTTTGGCGGGTCGATTCGATGAAGACGCGTGGACCTTCTCCGCCGCCCGTCAGATGCACCGAGAAGGACACGATACTGGCCGTGGCGAAAGAACTGTGGGTTGGTGCCGACAGAAGAAAGGAGAGAGAGGCAATTGGTTGTGGATCTGCGATCCCGGTGGAAATTGACGATCAAAATCTATGTTGAAAAAAGGGGCCAGCTGTTACGACCCTGATAAAGAAGCTGTCGATACGATTCAACACTGACCTCGCCTCCGTGATAGACGTCTCGTTAAGGGGCGTTACCTTCGAACCGCGAGCGGCTGCCGACCAGCTCGTCGGGACTCTTGACCCGCGAGCGTGTTCTGAGCCGAACAGCCAGATCCCTGCGAATGGGCGTGACGGGCTCGACCCGATCGGGGTTCGGTCGGCCTTGAGGTGATCCGCTCTCCAAATCTCCGGCCGGCGGCCAGCGGAAAGGAGGTCAGCGATCCCTCGTGGTATTGCTGGGAGTCCCGTCCGGCGGCCGGCTCGCCAAGGGGAAGAAGGGGATTGCGCGCGACCGCGCTCTCTACTCGACCCAGAGGTGAGACGCGAATACGCAGGCTAGACGGCAGGCCGCGAGCACCGCAGTTGGCTACCCGCTGTCACGGGCCGATCACCAACGGACGCAACTCAAGAATTGCCTCGACATCCCTGTCGGTCCGATCGGCTCCTACGGCATCCTGGTGCGCGCCTCGTCGACGACGACGAGCTCGCGTTCTTCACGTCGACGGACGGCCGGCCGACCGACCGCGAGATGCTGCGGGCCCTGCGGCGCGTGCCTCGCCGACGACGGGCGGGCGGCTCCTCGTCCTGTCCAGCCGCTACGGCCGGGCAGGCACGCTGTGGGACCTCCACCAGAGCCACTACGGGCGCGACGAGCCAGACGTTGATCTGGCTGGCGAGCGCGCCGGAGGTGAACCCGCTCCCGGCCGACGACCTCGCGCGCATGCACGCCGACGACCCGGACGCGTACCGGTCGGAGGTCCTCGGCGAGTTCCGGCCCGAGGCGTCGCGGCGCTGTTCGACCCGGAGGCGCTTTTGCTGGGATTACGCAAGCGTCGTAGCTCCAGGCGCACGAAAGGCCCCTTTCGAGGCCTTCGGTCCGTCGCTGTAAGTTATCGAATCTATGGTGGTCGGGGCGAGAGGATTCGAACCTCCGACCTCTTGGTCCCGAACCGAGCGCTCTAGCCAGGCTGAGCCACGCCCCCGGTCGAATGAAACGACGGCGGCTACTCTATCACGCGGGCGCGACGAGCGCGCCAAGCGCGCGCCGTTCACCGGTCTTCGCGACGTGCGGCCGTTCCCGAGCGTCGGCTCCCAGGCGCGGAACGCCGCGAGCACCGCGTGGTGCGTCGTGTCGTTGTGCAGCGGCGTGATCGAGATGAGGCCGCTGCGCACGGCGTGGATGTCCGGACATGCTCGTCGGTCATCCAGCTGGTCCTTGCCCTCCTCGATCCAGTAGTACGTGCGCCGGCGCGGGTCGAGGCCCTCGAGGATCGTGCCCTCGTGCTCGCGGCGCCCCTGCACGGTGATCGACCGCGCCCGACGGCTGCCCGGAGGGCACGTTGACGTTCAGGAGCGTGCGCTCGGGCAGGCCCTTGTCGAGCACCATGCGCGCCGAGGCGCGACGCGAACGCGGCCGCGGGCGCGAAGTCGGCCTCCGCCGCGCGGCCAGCGAGACATCGCGATCGAGGGCACGCCGAAGAACGTGCCCCTCGCGCGCGCCGCCCACCGTGCCCGAGTAGAAGACGTCCTCGCCCAGGTTGGCGCCCGCGGTTGATGCCGGAGACCGACGAGGTCAGGCCGGCGCGGCAGCAGCTTCACGAGCGCGAGGTTCACGCAGTCCGCGGGCGTGCCGTCCACGCGAGTACGTCTGCTCGTCCATCTGCTCCGCCGCGCAGCGGGTGCTTGAGCGTCAGCGACTGCGCGCAGGCGCTGACCTCGCGGTCGGGCGCCACCACGTACGACCTCGCCCAGCGCCGGCCAGCGCCGCGGCCAGCGCCCGGATGCCGGGCGCCGTAGACGCCGTCGTCGTTGGTCACGAGGATGAGATCGGTCTGATGCATGTCCGGAGACAACAAGGCCCCGGACGCGTTGAAGGCCGGGGCCGATGGAAGACCAGACAGAGTTGGTCGGGATGGCGGGATTTGAACCGCCGACCACCTGCACCCCAAGCAGGTGCGCTACCAGGCTGCGCTACATCCCGAGCAGACCGCTACGACCGCGATCAGGCTTGGTTCTATCATTCCTGTCCAGGAGAGTCAATATTTCGCGCAGCTGCTCGCGCACCTCTTGCGCAGCGTCGCGTCGCAGCGTGGTCGCCGCCAGGCTCGCTGGCTGCGGCCGTGTGCCGCCAGGTGCGCCGGAGGCGTGCGGCTCGCGGGGTGTCCACGCGTCGCCGCCATCTCGACCTCCAGCCGCTTCTTGGCTCCCGCGATCGTGAAGCCCTCCTCGTAGAGGAGCTGCTTGATGCGCAGGACGGTCTCGATGTCGCGGCGGCGGTAGATGCGCTGGCCCGGAGCTGTTCTTGGCGGGCGCCAGCGCGGGAACTCCGACTCCCAGTAGCGCAGCACGTACGGCTGGGTGTCGGTGATCTCGCAGACCTCACCGATCTTGAAGAAGAGCTTGTTCGGGATCTTCCGGTCCATGACGCCTACAGGACCTCGGCGCGCTATTCCGGCGAGCGACCGAAAAGCTTGGACGGCCGGAAGACGACCGATCGTCGCGGCTTGATGACCATCTCCTCTCCAGTCTGGGGATTGCGCCCTCGCCGCTCCCGTTTCTGGCGGATCACGAACGTACCGAAGCCGGTGATCTGAACCTTCTCGCCGCCGCCCAGCCGGTTCTTGATCGACTCGAAGATGATCTCGACCAGGCGGGCGGCCTCCCGGTTCGAGATGCCCCCATGTCGCTCGTAGACGATGCGGGCGATGTCGGCCTTCGTCATGAGGCCCGGCAGCCACGCTGATGAAAGACGACAACTAGTAGCTACAGCTACTTAGCCTGAAGATTTCGAAGCATTATATGAGTGCAGACCAGCGATGTCAAGAAGAAACGGCTTCTCCGAGGTGCCAGTGGCGCGATCGCTGTACCTTGAGGACGATGGGCGTCCCCTCGAAGCCGAATTCCGCCCGCAACTGGTTCTCCAGGTAGCGCCTGTAGGAGAAATGGAGGTCCACGGGGTGGTTGATGCGAGAGGACGAAGGTCGGGCGGTGCGACGCCGATCTGGGTCGCGAAGAGGATGCTTGACGGCGTGGTCGCCCTTGGTCGGCCTTGGGGCGCGTGCCGCTCGGCGGCCTTGGCCAGATGACCCGGTTCAGCGGGCCCGGTCGCGACCCGGTGCGCGGCTGGCGGCGTAGACGCTGCGCGGCCGCGCGCAGAGCAGGCCCGTCAGGCCCTTCCCGACTCTCGCGGAGATGAAGACGATCGGCGCGTAGGACAGGAACTTCAGGCTGTCGCGCACGCCGGTCTCCGAACGCCCTCGTCTTGAGCCCGGCTCCTCGCGCCAGGTCCCACTTGTTCACGACCACGACGACCACCGCCGCCCGGCCTCGTGGACGTAGCCGGCGATGGTCGCGTCCATCTCCCGCAGGCCCTCGGCCGGCGTCGAGCACCAGGCAGCGCGACGTCGGCGCGGTCGATCGACCGGCGCGCCTGCACCACGCTCACGTGGTCCACGTTCTCCTTCAGGTGGCGCGACTGCGCGGATGCCCGCGGTGTCCACGAAGAGGTAGCGCTTGCCGTCCGCGCACGAGCAGGCTGTCCACCGGCGTCGCGCGTGGTCCCCGGGATGGCGGAGACGACCGCGCGCTCCGCGTCCCAGCAAGCCGGTTCAGCAGCGACGACTTGCCGACGTTGGGCCGGCCCACGAGCGCGATGCGCAGCGGCGGTGCTCCTCCTCGGGCACCGGCCACCTGCGGCAGGTCCGCGAGCGCGCGTCGTCGAGCAGGTCGCCCACGCCCTGGCCGTGCTCGGCCGAGATCGGCGATGCATGCGCGTCGAACCCGAGCCGGCGCGAACTCCGCGACGCCGTCGTCCTCGCCCTCGATCTTGTTGACGGCGACCAGGACGCGCTTGCCCTGCCGTCGCAGCCGGCGGCGATCGCCCGTCGTCGGGCAGCAGGCCCGCCCGGCCGTCCACGACGAACAGCACGCAGGTCCGCCTCGTCGATGGCCCGCTCGGCCTGCTGCCGACGGCGGGCCCCAGCAGCGGGTCGTCCGTCTCCCAGGAGCAGCCCGCCGGTGTCGATCAGCTCGAAGGCCGCCCCCTGCCAGGACGTCTGGGCGTAGTTGCGGTCGCGGGTGGAGCCCGGGCGGCCGTCGGTGATGGCCTTCCGCCGGTCCGCAGATCCGGTTGAAGAGCGTGGACTTGCCCACGTTGGGCCGTCCGACGAGCGCGATCTTGGGATGGGGATCATTGGGAGTCAGATTGACAGCGAATTCGGCCTAAGTCTATAATACGTATCACTTAGAAGGAGGTCCATCCCCATGATCAAGGTGGACATCATCAACGAGGTCTCGCAAGGCCGCCGACATCACCAAGGTGAAGGCCGAGGTGGCCGTCGAGGCGGTCCTCGAGGCGATGAAGGACTCCATGATGCGCGGGGAGCGGATCGAGCTGCGCGGCTTCGGCGTCTTCCAGGTGAAGCCGCGCAAGCGGGGCATCGGCCGCAACCCGCGGACGGGCAAGGAAGTGAAGATCCCGCCCGGCCGCACGATCCGCTTCAAGCCGGGCAAGGACCTCCAGAACCTCACGCCAGTAGGGCGTCACATCACGCTCAGCGGGTCGACGTCGATCACGATTCCCGGCCAGCGGACTTCCCCGTAGCGTGCGATCATCGCGGCCCGCACCGCGTCCCTCATCGCGCCGCGCGCCGGCCCTTCAAGCAGGATCTGGAAGCGGTGGTCCTGCCGCAGCCGCGCCAGGGCGCGCGCGCGGGTCCCAGCACGCGATACTTCCCCGCCCCGGCGCCCTCGCGCAGGCGGCGGGCCAGCGCAATCCGCGTCCCGCGCGGCCGGCTCCGCCTGCCTTGCCGCGCACGACCAGGTTCAGCAGCGACGCCGTCGGCGGATACGCCATGGTGCGCCGGAACAGCGACTCGCTGCTCGAAGAAGCCGTCGTAGTCCTGCGCGCACGCGAAGCGCAGCGCGTAGTGGTCGGGCAGGTGGCTCTGCAGGATCACCTCGCCCGGCCAGGTCCGCGCGCCCCGCGCGGCCCGCGACCTGGGTCAGAGCTGGAACGTCCGCTCGGCCGAGCGGAAGTCCGGCAGGCCCAGGCCCACGTCCGGCGTCGACCACGCCCACGAGCGTGACGCGCGGGAAGTCGTGGCCCTTCGCGATCATCTGCGTGCCGACGAGGATGTCGGTCTCCCCGCCTCGAAGGCATGCAGCGCGCGCGCCACGCGCGCCGCGCCGGGCCGCGCGATCGCGGTCGAGGCGGTCGACGCGCGCCTGCGGGCAGCGCCGCGCCTGCACCGCCTCCACCGACCTTCTCGGTCCCGTAGCCGCGTCAGCCGCAGGTACTCGCCCTTGCACGAGGCGCACGCGCGCAGGCGGCGTCGCCTGGTGGCCGCAGTAGTGGCAGAGCGGCCGCGCCGTCCGCCGCTCGTGCACCGCCAGCGAGACCGAGCAGTTCGGGCAGTCCGCCTCCAGCCCGCACTCGCGGCAGAGCAGGCTCGATCGCGTAGCCCCGCCGGTTCAGCAGCAGCAGCGATCTGCTCCTTGCGCGCGCAGCCGGATCTGCGATGGCCTCGCGCAGCGGCGGCGTCAGGATCGGGTCGCCGCCCGACTTCAGCACCTGCCGCCGGTCCACCACGTCGATCGCGCGGCAGCCCCTGCGAGCCGATCGCGCCGAGGCAGGACCAGCCGCTCGTACTTGCCCTGCCGCGCGTTCGTGAACGTCTCCAGCGGAGGGCGTGGCCGAGCCCCAGCAGCGACCACCGCGCCCTCCAGCTTGGCGCGCATCACGGCCACGTCGCGCCCGTGGTAGCGCGGCGCTCTCGTCCTGCTTGTAGGCCGAGCTCGTGCTCCTCGTCGACCACGACCAGGCCCAGGTCCGGGATGGGCGCGAACACGGCGGAGCGCGCGCCCACGACGACGCGGCACTCGCCCTCGCGGATGCGCCACCACTGGTCGTGGCGCTCGCCCGCCGACAGCTCGCTGTGCAGGACGGACACGGTCGCCGCCGAAGCGTGCCGCGGCCGCGCGCACCAGCAGCGGCGTGAGGCGCGATCTCCGGCACGAGGATGAGCGTGCCGCGGCCCTGCTCCAGCGCGCGCTCCGCCGCGCGGAAGTAGACCTCGGTCTTGCCGCTGCCCGTGACCCCGTGCAGGAGGAACGGACGGAACGAACGTGCGCCGACCGCGGGCAGCAGGATCTCGACGACGCCCGCCTGGTCGGCCGTGAGCTGCGGGCGGTCCGCGCCGGACGCCTCGCCCGCCCGAGGCGCGATCGGCGCTCTCGGCCGCGACGTGCCACCGCGCCGGTGCGCGCCAGCCGCTCCAGCGCCCCTCGCAGGGACGATCGATCGCGCACCAGGTCCGCCACCGGCAGCCGCCCGCCGGCGGCGCGCAGCCGGTCCAGCACCTCCGCCTGGGCCTTGCCCTTCGGGGCCGCGGCAACGGCGTCGTCGAGCGCGGCCCAGCGCACCTGCCGGAACCCGGGCGCGTCCAGGTCCTGCTCGACCTCGACGACACCCAGGCGCCGCAGCCGCGACAGGCGCGCGGTCGGGTCGTGTCCCAGGCGCGACGCGAGTGTCGAGAGCCGCAC
>ERZ1370068.3172-contig-2291_pt1 | contig 18154 bp, 29 predicted proteins | sample MGYA00561227_ERZ1370068 | MGnify/ENA primary metagenome ERZ1370068 (study PRJEB38410, sample SAMEA6850437) | metagenome | study: Metagenomic assessment of the ecological functions of the soil: analysis of the soil microbiota associated with the...
ATCACGTCGACTCCGGGCCGTTCCCCTTCATCGCCTGGGCCAGCTTGAGGCCGACCAGCTGCGCGACCACCACCGCCATGTAGAACTGCCCGAAGACCACCTCCATCCACGTGAGTGAATAGACGGGCGGGCCGCCGGGGCTGATGTCGGAGTACCCGAGGCTGGTCAGCGTGGTGAAGCTCAGGTAGTCGAACAGCGCGCGGCGCTGGTGCCAATGGCCGAGCCGCCAGGCGATATCGGATGCCTCACGACGAAGGCCTCGGGGTAGAGCAGATAGGTCAGGGTGTACAGGTTGGCCCAGACAAGCGCGCCGAGCAGGTAGCCGCAGAGGGCGCCGATGACGTCGTCGGCGCTGATCACGCGCTTCCGGAAGATGTCGCCCAGGATCACCACCACCGCGAAGCCGAGAAACACGACGACGGAGCAGTGGAATGCCACCGCCGGCCACAGGTGAGCCGAGAGGGGCAGCAGGTACCGTGCGACATTGCCCACGGCCGCCGGGAGGACGAGCGTGAGGGCAACACGCCGCTGCCACCGCTGTGCGAAGACGACGAAGAAGACGTAGAGGCAGATCGCCGCGAACACGATGTCGAACAACGCGCCCGTCTCGACGCTCCGGTGCCCGAGGAGCGGCTGCGCCGCCTGCATCACGACGATGGCCGCCAGCAGCACCAGATTCTTCCGCGCCGGCCGGGCGGGATCGATCATGGCGGCCCGGGCAGCCAGGGCGCCTCTGATCCGCCGGCCCACGCTCATCCCGGCGGGGCCGGGGAGACGGGGCCGCGGTCGGCCATCCTCGCTCATCGGCACCGCAGTCCTAAAGATATACTGGCCTTCCGGTGATAGATCACTCTCCGCCCTCGTCCTCGCTGTCCCTTCCGAGGATCCGTCTCCTCAGGCCTCTGCTCATCCTGGCGGGTGTTGTCCTCATCGGCTACCTGATCCACCGGATCGGCCCGGCGGCGATCCTGAGCGCGTTCCGGAGCCTGTCCTGGCGCCTGGTGCTGGTCCTCGTCTTCCCAACCTGTCTCGTGGCGATCACGGACACCGTGGCCTGGCGCTTCACCTTCCTGAAGCCGCCGCGCTCGTTCGCCCGGCTGTTGGGAGTTCGGCTGGCCGGGGAAGCGGTGAATCTCGCCACACCGACCGCCTCGGTGGGAGGGGACCTCGTGAAGGCCTATCTGCTCCGGCCGGGCGTGCCACTCAGAGAGGGATTGGCCTCGGTGATCGCGGACAAGACGACGAGCGTGGTGGCGCAGGTGCTGGGGCTTCTCGGCGGGCTGGCCGCCACCGCCCTCCTGCTGCCCGAATCGAGCACGCTGCTGTTCGCCGCGGGAGGAGCCCTGGTCCTCGAGATCGTGTGCGTGGCCGGATTCGTCGTGGCGCAGGTCAGAGGGGTGATCGGGGGCGGGGGCGGTTGATGGCGAAGCTGTCCCTGTCGCCGGGCCCGGACCGACAGGCCATGCTCGACGGCATGGACCGAGCCCTTCAAACGCTCTACTTCGAGCGCGGGCGCAGGCTGGCGGTCTCCGTGCTGTGGCACGGGCTGGGGCTCGTGCTGGGGACGATCGAGATCTACCTCGTGGTCCGGCTCCTGGGCCTGCCCATCTCCCCGCTGGCCGCGTTCGCCATCGGCGCCCTCGGCACGGCGGTGAAGTTCTTCAGCTTCATGGTGCCGGCCAGCCTGGGCGCGCTCGAGGGTGGCAACGTGGCGATCTTCGCGGCGTTCGGCCTCGGGGGCGCGGTCGGGCTCACCTACTCCCTGGTGCGGCGCCTGCGGGAGATCGTGTGGATCGCCGCCGGGTTCCTGGCGTCGCACCTCGTGTCCTCGCCGCCGGGGTCCCCGCGGATCGACGCTGAGCGCACGGCGCCTACCGCTTCGCCGGCCCCGGCTTCGCAGGCTGGGATGGCTCCCCGCCGGAGGCTCCCCCTGCTTCGTCTTGAGCTTGTGGATGAGCTCCTCGAACGAGGAGGTCTGGATGATCTTGTTGAACTGGGTGCGGTAGTTGGAGACGAGGCTCACGCCCTCGACATTGACGTCGTAGACGAGCCACCGGGGCCCCTTCTTGAGCAGTCGGTAGTCGATCGGAACCTCGGCGCCGCTCTTGGTCGCGATGCGGGTGGCGACCGTGGCGGTATCGCCGTCGATGCGCTCGTTGGCGTACGTGATCTTTTCTCCGCTGTAGAGCTCGATCTTGGAGACGTACGATCGCTCGAGCAGGTCGGCGAACAGCGCCGTGAACTCCTCGCGCTGCTTGTCGGTGAGGGCTGCCAGTGTCGGGCGAGCGACCGGCGCGCGACCTCCGGGAAGTCGAAGATCTCCTGGGCGATCTTCGTCACGGCGACCCGCCGTTCCTCCGTCCGGTCCGGGCCCTTCAGAGCGGGGTCGTCCAGAATCTTGACCACGCGGTCGATGGTCTCTTTGAGCTGCTCGCTCACCGGTCCCGCCAGCGCGTGCCCGGCGGCGAAGATCGCGACAACGCAGGCGAGCGCCATCGCCCACGCACGAACCGCGATCATCGGCCGCACCTGCCGCTCGCCGCTAATCGGCCACTCCCATGCGCGTGTCCTCGACGAACCGCTCGGTGACATTGTCGATCTGACGGCCGCGACGGCCCTGGCTCTTGTGGACATAGAGCGCGATCGGGTCGACCTTTGGCCCGCGCCTCCGGTGGCAGCGAGATCTCATAGCGGACCGGCCGCGCATGGTCCGCCATCTGCAGCTTCGGATCATAGACGCTATTGAACTTGAAGAGCATCTTGAGGAAGTTCGTCTGGCCATGGGCGAGCAGGCGCGCGACGGTCGTGGCCGTGCCCCAGAGCTGCTTCGCCCCGAGGTGCTTGCGATTCAGCACCTGTTGCGTCCGCACCAGCTCCTCGTAGAACTCGGGCAGCGGTAGCTTCGTGGGGAGCACCGCGTGCTGGATGTCGAAGAGCCGGTAGTCGCGGGTCGCCAGCTTGCGCCCCTCCGTGGCCCACGTCTCGGTCCCGGGATAGGGCGTATTGACGCTGACGTTCACGATCTCAGGGATCTCCAGGCACCACTCCCGGATGACCCGGAAGCGCTCGCGATCCCAGTCGGGGTCCGGCGATGATGTTGATCGCCACGTTGATGCCCATGTTGCGGGCGAACTCGAGCGCCTCGAAATTCTTGACGGAGCTGACGCGCTTGCGGAACTTCTTGAGGCCCTCCTCGTCGATGGCCTCGATGCCGATGAACATGATCTTGAGCCCGATGCGCGACCAGAGCTGGAAGACCTCCTTGTTGCGCAGCAGCACGTCGGCCCGGGTCTCGAGCCAGTACTCCTTCGGATGCCCTTCCTGGCGATGGCCTCGCCGATGGCCATGCCGTGCTCCGCCTGGATGAAGGCGACGTCGTCCAGGATGAACAGGCCCGGCTCCCGGATCTGCTCGATCTCCTCCACTGCCCGCTCGGGCGTCTTCGTGCGGTAGCTGCGCCCGTAGAAGGTCCACGCGCTGCAGAAGGTGCAATCCCACGGGCAGCCGCGGCTGAACTCGATCGACGCGCACGGGTCGAGCTGGCCGATATAGTACTTGCGCCGGTGGCGGAGCAGGTCGCGCGCGGGCAGCAGATCGTCGAGGTGCTGCACGAAGATGGGTGGCGGGCCCTCCCCGTCGAGCGTGACCGCGCCGGGCACCTGTTCGAGCGCGCTCCGGTCGTGACCCGCCGCCTCGAGCAGCAGGACGATCGAAGCCTCGCCCTCCCCGCGCAGCACGCAGTCGAGCGCGCCCTCGCCGTGGCGGAGGAGCTCGTTCGCCGTGAAGGAGCCGCTGTGGCCGCCGGCGAAGATGAAGCAGCCGGGCCGGCGCTCGCGCGTCGCCTTGGCGAGGTCGAGGACCTCGGGCACATTGGCGAGGTAGTTGAGGGAGAAGGCCACCGCATCGGGCTGCCAGCGGTCGAGCAGCCGGAAATAGTCCGCCTCGGTCTCGACCTGCAGGTCGATCAGCTCGACCTCGTGACCGGCGCGCCGCGCCGCGGCGGCCACGAGCTCCAGCCCGAGCGGCTCGAGGCGGAGATAGATCTTCGAGTACATCAGACAGCCGGGATGCACGGCCAGAAGCCTCATGATGTCGCCGTCTCCTTCCGATCGCTGTGAATGCGGTCATGTGCCGCCTGTCCCGGCGGCCCGGCCCGACCGTCACAGTGTATCGTCGAAGAGCGCGCTCCGGCCGGATTGATGACGGAGGCCCGGGGCGAAGCAATGCGGACGTGGCCTCATGCTCAGTCGGGCTCCTTGCCCGTCTCACGTGCTCGCATCCTCCTCACGGTGTCCGGTCCCCCTGCCGCGTCATCGTGCAGCAGGCGCACCTCGCGCTGGGGGAAGGGGAGCGACATCCCCGCCGCGTGCAGCGCCGCGTAGATGGCCGCGGCCAGCTCCGTCTGGATCACGGGCCAGCGCTCGAAGCGGTTCGTCCAGGCGCGCAGCTCGAAATTGATCGAGCTGTCGCCGAACGACTTGAAGACGGCCTGGGGCGGGGGCGTCGGCATGATCTGCGGGTGCGCTCGGGCCACCGCCTCGAGCACGTCCACGACCTTGTCGGGCGCGCTGCCATAATCTACACCCACGGGCAGATCGATGCGGCGCGTCCGGTCGGAGAGGGTCCAGTTGGTCACAGGCGAAGTGACGAGCTGCGCATTGGGCACGATGACCTCGGCCCCTGCCAGGTCCGCAGGGTGCTGGCCCGGATGCCCGATGCGGGACACTTCACCCGAGATATTGCCGACCTCGACGATATCGCCCACGTGGACCGGCCGCTCGAAGAGCAGGATCAGCCCCGACACGAAGTTGTTCACGACGCTCTGCAGCCCGAAGCCGATACCGACGCCGAAGGCGCCGGCCAGGACAGTCACCTTGGTCAGGTCCAGTCCCAGCGCCCCCAGGGCCAGCACGAAGCCGAGGGTGATGATCACGTAGTTGAGCAGGCTGGAGATCGCATAGGAGATGCCGCGCGTCAGCCGCGTGTGCGGGTAGACGTCTTCGCGCAGCACGAAGCGGACGAAGGTGGACACCAGGTACGCCAGCCACACGGTCAGGGCGAACTCGAGCAAGTCGCGTACGGTGATCTGGATCGAGCCCCGCCCCAGCTTGACGGCGAGCACGGCTTGCCCGAAGGACAGCGCGGGCTGGAAGAGACCGACGTGGTCCAGCGTCCGGGCAACCCATCCGATGATCGCCCCCGAGACCAGCACGTAATGCATGCGGTGCTCCAGGAGATCTCGATGGTGCTGGACCATCTGGAGGCGCCCCAGCGGCCACACGCGAAGGGCGAACGCTGCCAGGCCGACGCCAACCTGGACCGCCGCGTACAGGGTCAGCGCCAAGGCGCCGCTGCCGAGAACGCCCGACGCCAGAAGCCGCGCCAGCCGCACGTAGCCGAGCGCCGCCCCCACGAGCGCGACGGCGAAGATCAGCATGACGACGCGGGCGCCCGCGCGGAAGGCGGCCAGCCGCCCCGTCTCCGGCTCCTCGGGCGACAAGTGCCGGAGTCCCCGACCCTCATCGAGTATGTGATCACCGCGATGCCCGCGAGCATCTCCAGTACCAGGATGACCTGCTCGATCGGCACCACACCCGCGAGCGTCTCTCGGACGGTGCCGACGGCGAACAGGCCCCAGAGCAAGGAGAGCTCGGGGCCCAGGCGCGGATCCGCCCACCGCCGCGCCAGCCGGATCGCAGCGGCGAGCCCGAGCACCACGAATAGGGCGCGGACGGTGGGCGGGATCGGCGCGTACGGCGTGGAGAGGAGGAGCAGGCCGATGACCCCGTCGCGGAATACGGATACTCGAACACGGCGATAGCCGGCGAGCTGCCCTCGCCCGATGCGACCCACTGACGGACCCGTCGGCGCGCCGCGATCAGCAAGGCCCCGAGGACCAGGACGACCGCGACATGCAATGGCGTCCGCCTGGAGGGTCGTTGGCGTACCGGACGATGTCCCCCAGCGGCTGGCGGCCACCTCGCGAAGGCGCGCAGGCAGGACCGTGCGGGCTTCGAGCCCACACCTGCGCATTCCAGATCGGCGGGCTGTCCTGCGCCAGGATTCCCCCATGGCGCGCTGCTGCGCCTCGTTGAACCGAGCCAGCGTGGCCTGTGATCTGGCCACCTCAGGGGCGACGGAGCTTTGAAGATCCAGGACGGCCGTGCGCTGAGCCCGCAGGGGCGCCTCGGCTGCGTCGATGGCGGTGAGCACCCCGTCGATCTGGAGCAATATTGGCCCCGGTGCCTTGGACGCCGTTGCCTCGTCACGCGTGCGACGCCACGTCTCGCGGATCTCGGCCAGCCGGTTCAGCGCGTCCTGGAGCACGGTGGCCCGCTGCGTCAGCACATTCAGCCAGTCGGTCGATAGAACCTCCCGCCGCTGCCACGTCTGCTGCTGAGCCTGAAGCACGTCCAGCGTCGGCTGGTCGCGCGAGATCCTGACCGTGCCCGGAAGGTCGAGGTCGATCTGCGCGCGGAGCTCGGGAGTTGCCTCTGGATCGCCTCGATCTCGACGCTGGGCGCCAGCGACCCGGTCAAGGCGCGAAGAAGCGCAGGCACCTCCGCCGCCCGTGTCGCGACCTGGGCCACCGGAATCGCCGCCGGGGTGGGCGGCCTGGGCGCAGCCGTGACCGGGGGCGCCTGGTCCGCCGCCTCGCCCGCGAAGGGCGGGACGAGCAGGGCGAGCATGGAAAGCAGCCGCCAGACGAGAACGGGCCTCGCGCGGCCCAGCCTGCCCGTGTTCGAGGAACCGAGCGCTCAGACGGAACGTCCTTCGGTTCGGCTCTCACATCGGTACTACCGCTCCGCCGTGATGGTGAAGCTCTTGCGACTGGTGCGTTTTGGAGCACGGAACAGACTCATCGCGTCGCTCCGGCGCCTAGGGCAGCACGGTGCAGGCGCCGAAGACGACAAATCCCTCTCCGTGCGCGTTGACCGTCGCCGACAGCCGTCCGGGTGTCCTCGTCAATCAGCATGGTCCACCTGCGCTGGCCCTGCGTGCCTACTGGAGGATCAGCTTGCCGTCCATGTGCTCGACGGTCTTGATGGGCGATTCCCCTCTTCTGCTCCTCCGACCGTATCGTCAGTGGCCTTGAGGTCCACTCTGATGAACTGCGGCAGGTTCACACTCTCCGTCGTGCCGCGTTTGCACTCCTGACCCTCGGCCCCGCATTCCGGTGATGCCAATAGGAACGCAGAGCAGTGGCGCTGACCCATCATGCTTGCCGGCCGCCCCTGGCCGGGGTTGGGCGCCAGGCACAGGCTCGCCGACGCGAGGACCATGCCGACCAGATCCAAGGATCTTCATGGTGCCCTCAATCGGAAAATCGCGGAGGCATCGGAGACTCAGCTCACCGAGTAGCCGCGGCCGGTCATGCAGGCGCCGAAGGCCTGGTTGTAGTTGGCCCGTCCATGGGCCATGGCTCCCTGTTGCTGCGCCGCATAGCTCGCCTGCTGCTGCTGCTCCTGCTCAGCCCATCTGGCCCGGCGCACGGCGCCGAACAGGCCGCCCACGGCGGCTCCGATCGCCGCCCCCTTGCCCGCGTCCCCGCCGATGGCGCCGCCGACCGCCCCATCGCCGCGCCGCCCGCCGCTCCCCGGAACAACCCGCCTTGAGGGGCCCCCGCCGTGGGGGCGGCCCCGAGGTAGACCTGAGGATTCGAGGGATCGAAGCCGGTCTGCTGGACGGCCCAGCTATAGCACTGGCCCCGGTCGAACTCTTGCTGCTGGGGGCTCTGGCCCCGGGCGGGGTAGACGTAGGGCTGCGCCGCAGCGAGGGCGGGGACGGCGAGGCACCACTGCGCCGAACACGAACAGGAATGCCGCGAAACGCTTCGGGCATTGCATCATGGGCTCCTCCGTGAACCAGCCGTATCGAAGCGGGAGCGCCTCGCGCTGCCGAGGGCGGCCGATGATCTCAGTCCGTCCGACGCGCGGTCTATGGGACCTTGGTCTCATTGCGCGCTCATTCGGGCAGCGCGTTCATGAAATACATCGCCCCGATGAGCTGGCCGGCGGTCGTCACCGATCCGAACCACTTCTCGAAGATCGGCGCGATGTCGCCCGAGCGATACAGGCTTCGCGAGCGCTCGATTGACCGATAGCCGGAATGCCGGCGTCGCCCTGCCGGAGCATCAGGCCGTATGGCTCGTAGGAGAAGAACTCATCCACGAGCGAGAGCTTCTCGGGATTCTTGGACGTCCGGCCGATGCCGATGAGGATGACGCGGTCGGAGGCATAGGCGTCCGCGGCGCCCTGGTCGAGCGCGGCCACGCCCGCGTCATGGTCCTTCACGGGGAACCATGGTGGCGGTGACGGCGTGCTTCTTGAGCGCTCCGGTCAGGCTCTACCCTCCGTGGTCGTGCCGGGGATGATGGCGACTCGCTTGTCACCGAGCGTCGAGATGCCCCGGATGCGCGAGGCGTCCGTGACCAGCAAGCTGCCGCCGTCGATGAAGGTCAGGAGGCTGAAGTCCACCTGTTCCTGGCGCGACAGCGAGGCGGTCGTCGAGCCACACTCGAGATCGATCGTGCCGTTGACGACCGATCGCATCCGGTTCTCCACCGTGACCTTGACCCATTTCACCTGAAGGGCGGGGAGTCCCGAGCGCGCCCCGACGCTCTCGGCGATGCGCGTACAGAGCGTCCACTGAGTACCCCGCCGGCTTGCCGTCGTCGCCCACGAACGAAAACGGTCGCGAGGACTCGCGGTAGCCGAGGTGATGGTGTTGATGCTCTTGATCTTCTTGAGGGTGCCGTCGAGGTCGGCGCCGAACGCCGGCCCGGTCAGGATGAAGCTCGTCAGCAGCAGCGCCAACCATCGGATCATCGGGGACCTCTCTCGCACGTGCGAACGGGCGCGTCTCGCCAGGCCCGGATGCCCGACCAATGGCGTGACGGATGGCGAACAGCAACGAGTGGTCTTCGAAGGGCTTGGCCAGATACCCGTTGTCGGGGCCTTTTGCGCTCTTCGCTCGCGCGTCCCCCTGTCGTCATGGGCCGTGACGAAGACGATGGGAATCGAGCGCCCCGATGCTCCAGCAGATCCTGAGGTCGAAGCCGCTCAGGCCGCGCAAGTGGAACGTCCAGCACCAGGCAATCCAGGCCTCGCCTGGTTGCCGAGATCGAGGAACTCCTCTGCGAGGCGAATGTGTCGATGGCACAGCCCGCGGATCGGAGGAGCCGGCGCACCGCCCGCACGACGTCGTCGTCGTCATCGATGACACAGACCCTCAGTTCCGCGACGCTCATGGCTTTCACGAGCGATGGCCGCCGGGTGCGCTCGCGCGCGGCGCTCTCGCAGGAAGCTCGATCAGGGCCCGAGTTCAGACTGGTTCCGGCCCGGCGGATATGGGGCTTGGTCCTATGCCGACCGGCCCGCCGCTCCGGGCCCCTTCCGGACTACCGTCGCTGGTGCTTGATGCCGATCTTTTCGGTCATCCGGGCCAGGTCCACCAGCGAGTCGGCGTGCATTTTTCGCCATGATCCGGCCCCGATGGACCTTGATGGTCTTCTCCGGCGGCGCCCAGCGCTCGCCGGCGACTTTGCCTGTCCAGCATGTGCCGGTCACCGAGGAGCCTTCGTTGCACCTGGCGCTCGCGGGGCGTCAGGGAGTCGATGCGCCGGCGGATCACCGCGCGCTCGGCGCGGCCGGCCCCGCCGCCTCGCGACTCTCGTCGAGGCTCGGTGGATGGAGTCCAGCATGGCCCCGGTCCTCGGCGGGCTTCTCAGGAAATCGACCGCGCCGGTCTTCCATGGCGCGCGGACGCTCGATCGGGCACGTCCCCGTGCCCGGTGACGGGCTACGATGGGAATGCCTGCGCTTCGGCCTCCTCCAGGGCAGTCTGCAGCTCGAGGCCGCTCTTGGCCCGGGAGCTGCAGACGTCGAGGACCAGGCACGCGGGCCGGTCCGCGGAGGGGTAGGCGAGGAAACGCTTGCGGCGACGGGAAGGCCTCGACCCGCCCAGCCCGGTCGAGCGGAGCGGCCGCAACGGAGGGCCCTGCGCAGGACGTCCTCATCGTCGTCGATGACGCGCACGACGCCGGCGTCGTCGGGGCGAGGAAGCGGGTGTCCGTTCATCAAGTGCTCGCGCGTGCCAGGCAGCGGACTGGTTTCGTCGCTCGCGTTGAGGTTCTCGAGACCGAGTCCACGATACATGCGATCGACGGCCATGCCCAGCCACGGCGGGTGATCGCCGCGTTGTAGTACATCTCGCGACCGCATCCTCGCCGGTGAAGGCCTTGACCTTGAGGAAGCCGCCGGGCCAGAGCCCGAGCTTGCCGGTGTCGAGGTTCAGCTCGTAGTTGACCAGGCCATCGTAGGCGACGCCCGTGCTCGCGCCCACCCGTCCGCCACGCCCTGGAGGACCTGGAGCAAATCGAGATCGAGGCGTGACGCCCCGCTTGGCCAGCCAGTCCCGGCTCTCCCACCAGTCGCCGGTGAGGCGAGGCCGCGATCCACAGGTCGCCCGTGTAGGCTCGCGGGCGCATCGGTTACTGCGCGATCGCCACCACAGGCCCGGAGACGAGGGCCGCGAGGCCGATCGCGAGGAGTACCGTGCGGGACCATCCTGTGTCGGACCAATCATCGTGGCTCCTTCTTCGCGGCATGACCGCCGTGCACCGGAATGTCTCACTGTCCCGAATGCTGGCACACAAGCCTTGGAGCTGTCAATGCCTACTTCGTCGATGTGCCCCTGCGGCGACGCTCCTGACCCAGTGAAGAATGCGCTCGCTTTGTGGGCACGCGCTTCGCGAGACGAGACTGTTGTTCGCCCGCGGACAGGGATAGGGAAGAAGCGCGAGTACTACCTGGCCCGCCGCGGTGCACGCCTATACCTTCCTTGCTGCCCGATGGAACGGCACGGGACGCCAATCCGATCGATCATGACAAAAGAAATTTCTGAAGCAAGAGTCCCGTCCGTGCAGAATGGCGTCCGATGTGTGTAGCGACAACGACGATGCAGAGCGACGTCTACGCGTTCGTCTTCGACCAGAAGGGACTGATGGCCGGCATGTGGGGATCCCCGGGGCTCCGAAGATCACGAAGATCAATCGATATGAATGACTCAGCCCGCGGGGATCTACAAGAGGTGCTCGAGCTGAGGCAAGGCGCCCCTGCTAAGGGGACCTCATGACCGATCCAGGTGAAGAGAAGCGCGGTCCAGGGTCTGGGCCGGGCGGGGGGCACGGCCGGCGCCGCCGCCCGCTGCGCCGGTCGATCGTGGCACGAGCCTCGCGGAGGAGCGCACCCGGCTAGCGCTTGCGGCGCACCTTCCTCGCCACCGAGCGCACCCTGATGGCATGGGTGCGCACGTCGCTGTCCATGATCAGCTTCGGCTTCACGATCGTGAAGTTCTTCGAGTACCTGGCGGAGGAGCGCAAGAGGACGCTCGTAGGGCCTGTTCGGCCGAACGTGGGCACCCGCGACGCTCGGGCTCATGCTGATCGCGATCGGGACGTTCTCCCTGGTGGCGGCCATCGTCGGGAGCACCGGAGGAGCCTCGTGGAGCTCCATGAGCAGGGGCTCGCGCCCGGGTGGAGCCTCGCGCTCATCGTCGCCTGTCTGGTGGCGTTTCTCGGCGTGTTCGCATTCGGCAGCCTGATCTTCCGCTACTGATGCGCCAACCGTTGCTGCCCCTCGGGCCGTGACTGCGGCGACCAGGGGCACGCTTGCCTCATGGCCTGCCTCGGCGACGATGGTAGAGCCGCGGGCGTCGCGTTCGCCGACCCTTTCATGGCGTACGGACAGGAAATGCTTGGCGACGGGCCGGCCAGGAAGGCGCGCCTCTACTGGGACGACGGGCTCAACTACGAGGTCCCGCGCCGGCTGTCCCTCCCGGAAGAGGAGCTCCGCGAGCACGTGCGCGATGCGCTCGGGCAGCCCCTTGTAAAGGAATTTCCCATTCGGTGGTTTGGCGCTGGTCCGTTACAAGACCGTAACGTCTCGCGCCCGCGCCAGACGACGCGGGAAGGATGGGTAGGACCAAGGTCCCATAGACCGGGCCCTGGTGGTCTGAGACCCTGCAGCGCACACGAGGCGATGGCGTGCACGCCCTAGTCAGGCACACGGACACCGTGCATGAACTCGATCGGCATCCGGAAGCGGATCGTCGCCGCGCATGTGTCCCTCCTCGTTGCTCTTGAGAGTGGCACGGCTGGCGGAGGCGAGGACGCCCAAGGGCGTGAAGAAAGTGACTCGCTCCGAGACGGAATTCGTCTTCCTCTATCGCACGCAATTGTTCAGCCCGGGCAACCTCGACAACGTGAAAAAAGTCCAGGCGGGCCTCGAAGGCGGAGACGCAGTCGGCGTTCCTCGGGACGCCGGCACCCAAGGCTGCGCCGACCATGATTTCGACGATTTCGACGCTGACCTTCTACTTCGGGCCCGTGCAGCCTGGTGGAGCCGTTCTTCACCAAGACGTGGCGGCCCGGAGTGAGATCGAGCTGGTGAAGTGACCAAACCAATCAACCACCGAAAGGACACAACCATGAAGAAGACGAACGATCTTTGCGCTCATCCTGGTGTCGGCCATCACCGTGTTCATGCATTCGGCCGCGGTCCGGCCGGCCTGGGCGGACGAGCTCGACGACGACGCGGCGGCGGCGCTGCGCTCGTTGTATGAGGGCTCGCCCACGGCACGAGTGCTGGGCGAGAAGGCCGCGGGCATCCTCGTGTTCCCGAACATCGTGAAGGCCGGGTTCCTCTTCGGCGCGCAGTTCGGGGAAGGCACGCTGTTCCGGGGCGGCCGGAAGGTCGCCAACTACCGGAGCGTCGCCGCCTCGTACGGCTTCCAGGCGGGCGTGCAGGCGTTCGGGTACGCGATGTTCCTGATGACGGACTCGGCGCTGCAATATCTTGACAAGAGCGGCGGCTGGGAGGTCGGGGTGGGCCCGAGCATCGTCGTCGTCGACACCGGGGTCGCCAGGAATCTCACGACAAGCACGATCCAGAGCGACATCTACGCCTTCGTCTTCGACCAGAGGGGACTGATGGGCGGGATCGGAATCCAGGGCTCGAAGATCACGAGGGTCAATCACTGACGCGGTGATGAACGACAGCGCGCACGCGCGAGGCACGTGGGGACGGAGAAGGTCGTGCGCTCCGGTCACTCGACGGTAGTCAGAACAGGCGTCGGCGGCGTCCTGCCATCGCGCTCGCCGTGCTGTTCGCCCGCCACGGCAGTCGCCGAGGAGCCAGCCCGGAAGGATGTCCTGCTGCTCTACGCAGACTCGATGCTCCTGCCGGCCAACGCCGTCGTCGACCGCGAGCTGCGATCAGCTCTCGGCGCGGATGCCACCATCCCGGTTCGCTTCTACACCGAGGCGCTCGACCTCTCGTGGTTCCCAGACAAGGAGGTGGAGCGCGCGATGCTCGACCTCCTGCGGGCGAAATACGCCAACCGCAACCTGGCCCTAGTCATTCCGGTCGGGCCTCCCGCCCTTCGATTCGCCCTTCTCCATCGCGCCACCATCTTTCCGGGCGTTCCCCTGGTTTTCGTTGCCGCACGTGAGGCAGTGCTCGCCGATCTGCCGCTTCCGCCCGACGTCACGGGGATGTGGATGGATCGCGACTGGCGCGCCAACGTGGAGCTCATCCTCCGCCTCCACCCGGACACGCGCCGCATCGCGTTCGTCTCGGGAGGGGTATGACGCCGTCCACGGCGGTCGAGTTCAAGCGGGTGGCCGCGAGCTATCGGGACCGCTTCGAGCCGATCGAGCTGACCGATCGCACATTCGAGGAGATGCTGGAGCAGGCCGCGGCGCTGCCCGAGCACACGGTCATCCTCGTCGGCCTGTTCCTGCGCGACCGCGCCGGCCGCACGTACACCAACGCCGAGGTGGCGGGGCGCGTCGCGCGCTCCGCATCGGTTCCAGTCTACTCCGCCCTCGACGTCCATGTCGGGCGGGGGATCGTCGGGGGCTACGTCGTCAGGTGGGAGCTGCAGGCCGACGCGCGCGGCAGCGCTCGCGCTTCAGGTCCTCCGGGGCGAGCGGCTGGGACCGGCCGACGCCACGAGCGAGGGCACCAATGCGTACGTGTTCGACGACCGCGTGCTCAAGCGCTGGCGGATCGATCGTCGGCGCCTGCCCCCGGAAGCGTCGTGCTGTTTCATGAGCCGTCCCTGTGGGAGCTCTACACGGGGTACGTCGTCGGGGCGGTCAGTTTGCTCTCGTCCAGGGCGGGCTCATCGGAGTCCTGCTGGTGCAGCGGGCCCAGCGCCGCCGCGCCCAGCGGAGCCTCGCCGAGCGCCTGCGGTTCGAGACCCTCCTCGTCGGACCTCTCCACCGTGCTGTCGTCCTGTCCCGCCGCGGAGGTAGACCGGCAGGTCGAGGCCGGGCTCCGGCGCATCGTCGAGGACCTCGGGGTGGACCGGGCCACCATCTGGGCGCTGGAGGATCGGTTCCGGCGAGGCCCGGCTCACGCATTCGTGGATTCGCGAAGGCGTTCCGGCTCCCCAACGGTTGTCCAGGAGAGCGAGGCGCCACGGGATCTTCTCCCAGCTCCGTCAGGGTCATGTCGTCCGCCTCCCGCAGGCCGGGAGCCGGCCCGACGAGGCTCTGATCGACCGCCAGAGCCTCGCGCGGTTCGGCACGCGTTCGAGCGCCGTGGTCCCCCTCATCGAGCGCGGCTCGGTGGTGGGCGGCCTCTCGGTCGGTACGGTTCTCGAGGAGCACCGCTGGCCCGACGAGCTGATTCCGCGGCTCCGGCTCCTCGCCGACCATCTTTGCCAACGCCCTGGCACGGCAGCGCGCGCGAGCGCGCGGCCCACGAGAGCGCGAAGGCACATCCGGGACCTGGCCGGACGGCTGATGACCGCCCAGGAGGAGGAGCGCCGGCGCATCGCCCGCGAGCTGCACGATGGGGTGAATCAGGACCTTGCGGCGCTGTCGATCGCCTTGAGCGCGCTCGAGGGCGGCCTCCCCGAGGGCACGCCCGCCGACCGACGCCGACGAGGTCGCTCGGCTCCAGCGTCGCACCGTCGAGATGGCGGAGTCGATCCGGCACCTGTCGCACTGAGCTCCATCCCGGCATCCTGCAGTACACGGGCCTGGCCGTCGCGCTGCGCAGCCATTGCCGCGAGTTCGAACGCGAGCAGGGTCCTCACGGATCGACATTCCGAGCGGACGACGACCTCGGGACCGTGCCCTCCGACGTCGCGCTCTGCCTCTACCGCGTGACACAGGAAGCGCTCAAGAATGCCGCCAGGCATGCGAAGGCCAGCCGGGTTCTGGGTGGCCGTGGCGCGCGACAGGGCCGATCTCGTGCTCACCATCGGTGACGACGGGAGCGGGTTCGACCTCGCGGAGGCGCGGGGCCGAGGCGGCCTGGGCTTGATCAGCCTCGACGAGCGCGTCCGTCTTGCCGGAGGACGCCTCGTGATCGACACCCGGCCGCAGCGAGGCACGGAGATCCATGTCGTGGTGCCGCTGCCCTCGCGGGATCCGGAATGACGCGGCCAGCCGGACCCGGCGCGCCGCGCCCGACCGTGTTGCTCGCCGACGACCACGCGATCGTCATGGAGATCATGACGCTCCTGCCAGACCGAGTTCTCCCTTCGTCGGAACCGTGGCCGATGGCGCCCCGGCTGATCAGGCCGCGCGGGAATGACCCGACGTCATCGTGACCGACGTCATGCCCGGCATGAAGCGAAATCTCAGCGCCAGAAATAGGGCGGAGGCGATCGCCGCCGCAGGTGATCTTCCTGACGATGCACGCCGACGCGCGCTGCCAGCCGCTGCGCTCCGCGCAGGGGCGATCCCACCGCACCGCGGCCGGTCTCACCAAGAAGCTCATCGACATGGCGGCGGGTTGGCGGCGCGTTTTCCGCGCGGTTCGGCATCCAGACGGCCATGTCCCGTGCTCGTTCCCGGCTCCATCGTGTTGTCAGCGGTGACCATCACCAGTAGCACCGTCTATGACACGCCGCCGGGCGACCTCGTCAACGAATGCCCGGTCCATCTTCGCGGCGACGGGCGGCGAGCGAGGCGCAGGTGCGGGCGCTCGTGAAGAACCCGCAGTACTCGCTGAGCCTCCTCACCGATCTGGCGATGGGCGTCAACCGGCTGCGGGGCGTCAACGGGCTCGCCTCGGTGGTGGACTTCGCCGCGGCCGCGAGACGCGGGACGAGGACCCGCTTCGTGGCCGCGAGCGTCAACATCCTGGCCCGCTACCACGAGGCGCGTGCAGCGCATTGCCGTGGTAGCGGCGCCGGGTCGCATCATCGGGCGCACCACCGGCGGCGCGGTGGTGATCCCGGCCGCGCTGGACTACGTGGCGTGGACGGAGCGCATCGGCCGCTTCACCCAGCGGGACGACCTCAAGGCCCCAGAGCGCACGGCCTGGCTGTCCGGAGCAGATGTCGCCCCGCGCCCGGAAGGAGCTCCGGGGGCGAGGCTGGACGGTCCTGGAGAGCTTCACCATCGCGGCCGAGCGGTAGCGCTCCGGCGAGCCAGCTCATCCGACAGCCCATCCCGAAAGGAGACCAAAATGGCGGAGCAAGCGCAGAAGAAGCCGAACATGCTCATCATCTGGGGCGATGACATCGGCCAGTCGAACGTCAGCGCGTACTCGAAGGGCATGATGGGCTACCGCACCCCGAACATCGACCGCATCGCGCAATGAGGGCATGATCTTCACCGACTACTACGGCGAGCAGAGCTGCACGGCGGGGCGGTCGGCCTTCATCACCGGCCAGAGCGTCTTTCGCACGGGCCTGAGCAAGGTCGGATTGCCGCGCGCCGCAGTCGGGCTCTGCGTGCCGAAGACCCGACCATCGCCGAATTGCTCAAGCCCCTCGGCTATGCCACCGGCCAGTTCGGCAAGAACCACCTCGGCGACCGTGATGAGTACCTGCCGACGATGCACGGCTTCGACGAATTCTTCGGCAACCTCTACCACCTCAACGCCGAAGAGGAGCCGGAGCTCCGCGACTACCCGTCGGAGAAGGACTTCCCCGACTTCCGGAAGAATTACGGGCCCCGCGGTGTGTTGCACTGCTGGGCCAACCCGGACGGCACCCAGCGGATCGAGGACACCGGACCGTTGACCAAGAAGCGCATGCAGACCGTGGACAACGAGTTCCTCGCCGCCGCGGTCGCCTTCATCAAGCGGCAGCACGCAGGCCGGCATCCCCTTCTTCGTGTGGTTCAACGCTACGCACATGCACTTTCGGCACCCATGCGCAGCCCGAGAGCCTGGGGCAGGCGGGGCGGTGGCAATCGGAGTACCACGATGTGATGATCGATCACGACAAGACCGTGGGCGAGCTCCTGCACTGCGCTCGACGGAACTGGGCATCGCCAACGACACCTTCGTGATGTACAGCACCGACAACGGGCCGCACATGAACTCCTGGCCCGACGCCGGCATGACGCCGTTCCGCAACGAGAAGAACTCCAACTGGGAGGGGCCTACCGCGTGCCCGCGATGGTGCGCTGGCCGCGGCAAGATCAAGCCCGGATCGGTCTCGAACGAGATCGTGAGCCACCTGGACTGGCTGCCCACGATCCTGGCCATGGCCGGAGAGCCCACCATCACGGAGAAGCTGACGGCAGGGACACCAGGCAGGCAAGAAGACGTTCAAGGTGCACCTCGACGGCTATAACTTGATGCCGTACCTGACCGGCGCCGGAGCAAGAGCCCGCGCCCCGGCTTCTTCTACTTCTCCGACGACGGCGACCTGACGGCGCTGCGCTATGACCACTGGAAGGTGGTATTCATGGAGCAGCGGGTGGCCGGCACCTTGCGCATCTGGCAGGAGCCGTTCGTGTCGCTCCGCTTCCCAAGCTCTTCAACCTGCGAACCGACCCCTACGAGCGCGCGGACATCACCTCGAACACCTACTGGGACTGGGTGCTGGACCACATCTTCCTGTTCCTCCCCGCGCAGACCCTCGTGGGGGATTCCTGGCGACGTTCAAAGAATTTCCGCCACGCCAGAAGGCGGCCAGCTTCACCATCGACCAGGTGCTGCAGAAGCTGACCGAAGGCACCAGAGCTCATGAGGAGAACCCGATGACGAGCGTTCGGCGTCGGCGACGGGGAGCGGACCACGCTGCCAAGGCGCGACACGTGTGCAGCGAAGTTGGAATGTGACGACTAGCGCCCACCCCGTCCGGAGAACTCGCGGGGTCAAGGACGGGAGCTGGATCC
>ERZ1370068.3602-contig-271_pt1 | contig 18150 bp, 21 predicted proteins | sample MGYA00561227_ERZ1370068 | MGnify/ENA primary metagenome ERZ1370068 (study PRJEB38410, sample SAMEA6850437) | metagenome | study: Metagenomic assessment of the ecological functions of the soil: analysis of the soil microbiota associated with the...
GATCGTCAGGCAGCGCCGACAGGGCACGACCGAGATTGTCGGCGACCGACAGGATGTCCTGGCGAAGCGCTCGATGCCGAACTTGCGCTCCCGCTCGACGTCCTGCTGGGCGCGGCGGCGCACGTTCTGCGCCTCGGCAAGCGCGCGCAGAAGCTTTGTCCCGCAGGTCGGCCTTCTCGGCCTGCATCTGCTGCAGTTCCGCCGAACGCCTTCCGGCTTGGGCGGAATATCGAGGTTGTCGTCGGGCGTCTCGGCCGGCATCTCCGCCGGGGCGCCGCCCGCGGTTGGATCGCTGGCCATACGTTGTCCCTAGTGTCAGTGGTTTCTTTCGGCGGCCTTCACTTAGGGACGACCGTGCCCTGGTCAACCACCGTCCGGTACGGCTCCGCGTCAGACCGCCTCCAGCGGCGCGTGCAGCTTGGTGCCGCGCACGATGATGCCGCCGCGGTCGCCCACCGTGACCGCGCCGTAGCGCTGGGCGAAGACCTCGGGCAGCGGCCGCGCGTCCGACGCCGCCAGCCACAGGCGCAGCAGATGACGCCGCCGCTCGGGCTCGGGCCAGTCCACGAAGCCGGTGCGGTCGTGCAGGATGGTGTGGTTGTGCACGAGCTGCACGTCGCCCGGCTGAACTCCATGAACATGTGCAGCTTGGGATCGTTGGCCAGCGCGATCGAACAGGTCGAGCGCCTCGACATGCGCGGCCGATGAGCCGCGGCGCGTCGGCGAAGCGCTGCGCGGAGTCGATGTACTGGCGCTGGTAGATCGCCGTCAGAAAGCCCCTGTGCCAGTTGAACGCCGGAATCTCGAAGTAGGGCTTCTGGCCCTCCGGCACCTCGCCGCGCCGGTCGGTGGCGACCGGCTCGAACAGCAGCTTCAGCAGGTCGGGCCGGCGCCGGCGCATCTCGTTGAAGATCGTGGTCGAACTCACCAGCGCCGACAGGCCGCCGGACTGTGCCGTCTTCAGGCACAGCAGGCCGACGATGTCGCAGGAATCGGTGTGGAAGGTCTGGCGCTCGTTGGTCTGGTAGATGCGCGACATTGGGATCGCTCGACGTCGAGGCCGAGATCCTGCACGTGGCCCAGCACATGGCCCTTGCCGTTCTGCGAGCGCGCGCTGCCGAGATGGGCGCCCAGCCCGAAGAACGCCGTCGCCGCCTCGCGCATCGACCAGCGCTCGACCGGCAGGCCGCGCATCAGCAGGAAGCCGCGGCCAGTTCAGCACCTCGTCCGCACGCGCGCCTTGAGCTTGGGCCCGAGCGTCGGGCAGCGGGAAATCGCGCGCCGCGATGGCGGCGATGTCGGCCGTCGCGCGCGACCAGCGGCCTTGGTCGCCGTCTCGACCTCGGCGATCTCGGCTGGCGTGAGCGGCATCAGCCAGTCGTCGCGCCTGCGACATTTCCGGCCCATACCAGGCCGCCGCATCGGTCTGCTCCGGCGGAAGCTCGAACGACATCAGTGTTGCCTTCTACGGTTTCCCAGGGAATCGCGGGGCGAAGAGGTCGACGTCGCTGCTCGACAGCCTGAAGCTCTCGGTGGCGTTGACCAGCGCCGCGCGGATGCCCGGGTTCCAGCGCGCTGTGGCCGGCATCCGGGCACCACGACGTAGCGCGCCTCGGGCCAGGCGCGCGCCAGCGCGTCGGCGGTCACCGGCGGGCAGACGATGTCGTAGCGGCCCTGCACGATGGTGCAGGCCAGGTTGCGGATGCGGTCGAGGTCGGCCCACGGCCAGCCCTCGGGCACGAACGTGCCGTGGGCGAAGTAGTGGGCCTCGATGCGCGACAGGCCGAGCGCGAAACCGCCGTGGTCCGATTCTGAAGGGCGCGCGCGCCGTCGGATAGAGCGTCGAGCAGGCCGCCTCGTAGCGGCTCCAGGCGCGCGCCGCCGGGCGGTGGATTGTCGGGATTGCGGTCGATCAGGCGGCGATAGTAGTTGCCCAGAAGATCGCCGCGCTCGTTCTCCGGCAGGTGTTCGGCGAAGTCGCGCCACGCCTCGGGGAAGATGGCGCGCATGCCATGGAGGAACCAGTCGATCTCCGAGTCGCGCGCCGAGGAAGATGCCGCGCAGGATGAAGCCCGTCGACGCGCTCCGGGATAGCTGCAGCCCGTAGGCCAGCGCCAGCGTGCTGCCCCACGAACCGCCGAACAGCAGCCACTGCGGCGATGCCGAGATGGGCTCCGCAGTTTCTCCATGTCGGCCACGAGATGCGCCGGTGGTGTTGTCGTGCACCTCGCCGAGCGGCATCGAGCGGCCGCAGCCGCGCTGGTCGAACACCACGATGCGGTAGAATTGCGGATCGAAGAAGCGGCGATGCACCGGCGCCGAACCGGCGCCCGGGCCGCCATGCAGGAACAGCACCGGCACGCCGTCGGGATTGCCGCTCTGCTCCCAATAGATCGTGTGCCGCCCGTCGACGGCCAGCATGCCGCTGGCATAGGGCGAGATCTCCGGGAACAGGTCGGAGCGAAGAGGGGTCTCTGAACGCGGCATGCGACTATCCGACGGCATCACTGCCATAGCGGCGCGCTTTGTTCCAGCCTTGCGGCGATTGCGGTGGCCGTGGCCGAGCGTCTAAGCTCGCCGGGCGCGTCGGGAGGATTAGTGGTTTTTCGCCGTATTTTGCGCGCTTGTCGCGCTGCTCGTCGGTGCCGGCGCCTGCACGCCGCAGAGCAATCCGCCGCAGACCATCGCCGCCGCCGCCAGCCAGGGCGGCCAGGCCGGCGTCGCCTGCGCTGCCGCGCGAGATCGAGAAGGATGTCGGTCCGCCCTATCCGCGACGCCGGCGCTGCAGGCCCATGGTCGACCGGGTCGGCCAGAAGCTGGTCAGCCAGTCGAGCGTCGCCGGCACCTACCGCTTCGTAGTGCTCGATCAGCCGGTCGCCAACGCCCATGCCGTGACCGAGCTACGTCTTCGTCACGCGCGGGCTGCTCGCCCTGCTCGACGACGAGGCCGAGCTGGCCGCCGCCCTCAGCCACGAGCTCGGCCACCTCGTGCGAGCGCCACGCCGCCCAGCGCGCGCGCGCCCGGCAGGGTGCGTGCTCGATGCCGCGGTCGAGGCCGCGACGTCGACCGGCTCGATCACGGTCGGCCGCTCGGTGGCGCGCGACGGCCTGCTGGCGCTCGCGGCGTTATTCGCGCGAGCAGGAACTCGAAGCCGACCGGATCGGCCTCACGCTTCTCGTGCGCGCCGGCTATCGCGGCGATGCCATGGCCAGCCTGATCGAGAAGCTGCGCCGCCAGTCGCAGTTCGAGCTGCAGCTCATGGGCCGAAGCCCCGATGCGGTCGACCGGCGCAGCGCCACTCTCGACGCACCCCGCGCCCGATCGAGCCGGCGGACCGCTGCGCGCGGCATTGCCGAGGCCGCGGCGGCCGGGCGAGACGGACCGGACCGCCTATCTCGCGTGCGATCGACGGCATGTCGGTCGACGATGCGCCGAGGAAGGCTTCGTGCGCGGCAACAAGTTCCTGCATCCGTTGCTGCAAGCTCGGCTTCGAGGCGCCGCGCGACTTCCGCCTGTTCAACGACCAGGACGGGTGCTGGGCGTCGGCGCGCGACCGCTCGCTGCTGTTCTTCTCCTGCACCAGCGAGGCTGTGCCGGGCCGTCTCGCCGAGTGGATGCGCAACAAGCTGAAGCCGACGCCGACCGACATCCAGGCGACCGAGATCGGCGGCGCCGAAGCGGCGATCGGCGCAAGGCCGCGCGGCTCCGATACCGGCCTCGGCCAGATCCGCTACGTGATGGTGCGGCACGGCGATCGGCGTCTGCTACTTCAACCTCCTGAGCGAGGGACCCGACCGCGACCGGCGGATCGACGTCCTGGTCAATGCGCACGCGCAGCTTCCACGCTGTCGAATGCCGAAGCGGCGGCGCTCCGGCCCTATCGCCTGCGCGTCATTCCGCCGGGCGGCGCCTCCGCCGCGTCAGCTCGCCCAGCGTCATGCCCTATGGCGACTTCAAGATGGAACGGCTGCTCGTCCTGAACGGTGTCGACAACGCCGCCGACTCGATCCGCCGCCCGCGCGATCAAGATCGTCGAACCCTAGGCTCGTCCGACCGCCGAGCGCAGGCGGAGTCAATGGTGGCGGCACCTGTCATGATGCAAGCCGTGGAGAACATGAAAAAGGCGGCACGACGTTTGCAGTCGGCCGCCTTTCAGCGAATTCTCGCGCCAAGACGCCGGTCAGGCGACCTTTTGCAGCACGCTGTTCAGCTTCTGCGTCGCCAGTTCCTTGTCGATGCGCTCGACCGCGGCCAGCTCGCGCGCCAGCCGGTCCAGCGCCGCCTCGTAGATCTGGCGCTCGCTGTAGGACTGGTCGGGCTGGCCGGCATTGCGGTGCAGGTCGCGCACGACTTCGGCGATCGACACCGGGTCGCCGGAGTTGATCTTGGCTTCGTATTCCTGGGCGCGGCGGTTCCACATGGCGCGGCTCACGCGGCTGCGGCCCTTCAGGGTCACCAGCGCGTTCTCCATGATCTTGCGCGAGGAGAGCTTGCGCAGGCCGGAAATCTTGGCCTTCGCCACCGGCACGCGCAGCATCATGCGCTCCTGCTCGAACGAGATGACGAACAGGTCGAGCTTGTGCCCGGCGATCTCCTTCGCCTCGATGTCGATCACGCGACCGACGCCGTGGGTCGGATAGACCACGAAATCGCCCTTCTCGAAGGCAAATTCCTTCGCCTTGGCCGCTGTCTTCTTCGGCTTGGCCATATCAAGTCCCTTCACATCTAGCCCCGCGTTTCGGCGATACCGCGACCCACCGCGCACGCTCCCCTGCGTGCTCGGCCCGACGCCCGGTATCGGTAAGTTGCTTTCGGATACCGACTAGGACACCGAGCCAGCGGCGGACCGGACCCCGGACCGCTTCCAGCCCGACCCTTATACCAGAAATTCGGCCGGAGTCGCGGCCGTATGTTGCATTTCGGCAACGGTCTGGCCCATGCGAGAGGCTGCATGGCTGTCGCAAAAGATGCGTGAAAGGACTGAAAACCGGCCGATTCTATCGGCGCGCCGGGCTTGTCGCTGAAATACTTTTTAAACTTGTCTTTTTCGTCCTTGAATTCGTCGGCGTCGGCCGGCGCTTCACCCTTGCGGGTGATGTTCGGCCAGTCGCCGGCCAGGCTGCGGTTGAGCTCCAGCCACTGCTCCATGCCCTTTTCCGTGTCGGGCAGGATGGCGTTGGGCGGGCATTCGGGCTCGCAGACGCCGCAATCGATGCACTCGTCCGGATTGATGACCAGCATGTTCTCGCCCTCGTAGAAGCAATCCACGGGGCAGACTTCGACGCAGTCCATGTACTTGCACTTGATGCAAGCTTCGGTCACGACATAGGTCATCAACGGCTCCTGACACGAGCGGCGGGTGCTTAACGCGCTGAGACGAGCCCGCGCAAGACTGCTGAATCACGCAGTCGTCGATTTCATCATACAACGCGCGCGCTTCCGTCGCCGGGCCGCGACGCTCGCCCAGCGCCACGATGCGCACCACCCGCACGCGCGGCCCCAGCGCGAAGGTCAGCACCATGCCGGGTGCCACCGCTGGCGTGCGGCTTGTCGACGACGCGGCCATCGATGCGGCAGCGCGACTTCTCGACATAACGCGCGGCCAAGGTGCGGGATTTGAAGAAGCGGGCGTGCCAAAGCCACTTGTCGAGCCGCATCGCGCCCTAGTGCTCACGCGCGCCGCACCGGGCGGCTACTTCTTTCCGCCGAGCTTCGAGCTCGAGCAGCTTGGCGAACGGCGAGATCGGCGGCGGGCGCGTCGCTCTTCTTCTCGGTGGTGGCGTAGAGCCGCAGCGCCGGGCCGCCGCTGTCGCGCGCGCGGCGGGCGCGGCCCGCGCCGGTCGTCGCGCGGCCGATTCGCCCTGCGGGCGGTCCTTGCGCGCGCCCTGTTCGGCGGCCCCTTGCTCGGCCCGTCGCCGCGGGGCCCGTCACGCCGCCGCTCGATCGCTGGCCGCGATCGGGGCGCGGCGAGTCGGCGAAGAACTGCCGCTCGTTCGGCCGCTCGGGCCGCTTCGCGGCGGCGCTGGTCGCGCTGCTCGCGCTCTGCTGCTGGCGCTGCGCGCTCGCGCTGCTCCTCGCGCTCGCGCACGAAGCGCGGCTTGATCGAGAAGGCGTGCAGCGGGCCGTTCTCGTCCGACGGCGGATGAACGCGATAGCCCAGCGCCGCGCAGCACGTTGGCCATCTCGGGCTCCGAGCAGCCGACCAGCGACATCATCTGCGGCGCGGCGCGGAACCAGCCGGGCGGCAGCGGCCGCGGGCCTGCCTTCTTCGGCCTCGTCGGCCTTCGGCTCTTCGGCCTGAGCTTCCTCGGCCTTCGGCGCTTCGCCCGTCGTCCGCCGGCTTCGCTCGGCCTCGGCCGGCGGTGGCGTCTCCTCGGCCGGCGGCTCGGCCGGCCGTTTCCTCCGAGCTTGGCCCTCGGCGACGTGCGCCGTTCGATGGGCGCTCTGCAGCGGGCGCCTGCGACTGGGCTCTCGCGACGGGCGTTCCGGCGGTCGCTTCAGCGACGGTTCGGGCGCGGGCGCCGGCTCGTTCTCGCCGAAGGCTGCGGCGACGATCGCCCATTCGCTGATCTCGTCGGTCGATGGCGCTGCGCGTGTCGCCGCCGGCGGCGCTGCCGGCGGCGCCGGCTCGGGCTTCTGCTCCTGCTTGCCTGCTGGGCGCGGCGCGCGCTTCGCGGCTTTCGCGCGACGGCCTGGCGCGCCATCGCCGCCAGGCGCTCGACCATGTCGGCGCGGATGGCGTGGTCGCCCAGCGGCAGGTAGCCGATGGTGGCGTAGAACTCGCGCTCGGCGTCGCGCGGCAGGTCCATCGAGGTGCGGCCCTCGGCCGGCAGCGGCGGGATGGTCTCGCGGTTGCGCGCGATCATCCAGAGGCCGGCGCGCAGGCGGATCGGCACCGGCTTCAGCATGCTCGGGAAATAGAGCGAATAGACGCCGACCCGACGCCGAGCCGCGCCAGCGCCTTGCGGTCCTCCTCGCCGAGTTCGGCGAGCTGCTGCTCGATCGGCCGGCGCGGCAGCACGCCCAGGCCCTCGCAGAGCTGGAAGACGATGCCGCGCGCGCGCCGGCCGGCAGCTCCGGCCGTGGCGCGCGCGTCCATCAGCTCGCTGAGGCCGAGCCGGATGCGCGTCTCGACCCAGGCGGCGGCGCGCTTGCGCACCTCCTCGCGCGCCGGCCCGTCGAGCAGGTCGGACGGCAGCGCCTCGACCTTGGGCGCCAGGATGTCGCCGCTCGGCAGCAGGCGCGCGATCGGCCCGCCGCCCCAGCAGACGCGCAGCTGCGGAGTCGAACACGAGCTCGCCGTCGGCCGAGCTGGCGAACGCCTGCAGGCGCGCGGGCAGGTCCTGGCGCAGCGCGCGCAGCGCCGCGCTCAGCACGGCTTTCTGATCGGTCGTGGCCCTCGGTCGCGTCGGGAACGAAGCGGAAGCCCTCGATGCGTCCGAGATGCTCGCCCTCGACCGATGACCTCGCCCGCCGCGGCGACCGACGTCGTCATTTCACCCTCATCGCGCAATCTTCGTACAAGCAGGGCCGCCCGTCTATCGACAAACCTCTGCGTCAGACGCTGGTGCAAGCACGTCGGAAAGCTTGTCCTCGATCGCGCGTGCGCGCTCCTGCCAGTGCGTGGCGCGCTGGATCCAGTCGGGACGATGCGAAATGTAAGTCCACGTCCGCACATGGGCGATGCGCGCCATCAGCGTGTCGATGTCGCCGTCGTAGCGTTCCAGCCGCTTGACGTGGCTTTCGATCCAGTCCTCGGGCAGGCGCTCGCCGCCCTGGGTCAGATGCTCGAACAGCTGGCCGAGCAGGCGCGTGTGCTCCTCGGTCATGGTCTTGCGGAAGTCCGGGCACCTGGCAGACTTCCCAGAGCAGCTTGACCCGCTGCGGCGTGTGCAGGCGCGGCAGGAACTCCGAATGCGCCGACAGGGTCTGCAGGGCGAGCTGGTCGTCCTGCTCGCGCACGCGCTGCAGCGGCGGCGTGCGGCGGCGGCCGGTTGAGCGAGGCGATCAGGGCCGGCACCGAGCGGAAATCGAGCTCGCTGTTGCGCCACTGCACGTCGCGCAGCGGATCGAAGCGGTGGTTCTCGATCGCCTCGACGGTCTCCGGCTCGAGCCCGCCGACATCGGTCGGTGGTGCCGAACGTGCCGTCGTTCATGTGGCGGCCGGCGCGGCCGGCGATCTGCGCCAGCTCGACATTGCGCAGCGGCCGCAGGCTGCGGCCGTCATATTTGCGCAACGATGCGAACCAGACGTGGTTCACGTCCATGTTGAGGCCCATGCCGATGGCGTCGGTCGCCACCAGGTAGTCGACCTCGCCCGACTGGAACATGTCGACCTGGGCGTTGCGCGTGCGCGGGCTCATGCGCGCCCATGACGATCGCCGTGCCGCCGCGCTGGCGGCGGATCAGCTCGGCGATGGCGTAGACCTCGTTGGCCGAGAAGCCGACCACGGCCGAGCGGCGCGGCAGGCGCGTCGCCTTCTTCGGACCGACATAGGTGAGCTTGAGAAGCGCGGCCGCGCCACGACGTCGATGTCGGGCAGCAGGCGGTTCAGCACCGGGCGGATCGTGTCGGCGCCCAGCAGCATGGTCTCGTGCGTGCCGCGCGCGTGCAGCAGCCGGTCGGTGAAGAAGTGGCCGCGCTCGGGATCGGCCGCCATCTGCACCTCGTCGACGGCGAGGAACGACACCGTGCGGTCGAGCGGCATGGATCTCGACGGTGCAGACGAAATAGCGCGCGCCGGGCGGGGCGATCTTCTCCTCGCCGGTGATCAGCGCCACCTGCGAGGCGCCCTTGACCTGCACGATGCGATCGTAGTTCTCGCGCGCCAGCAGGCGCAGCGGGAAGCCGATCATGCCGGACTCGTGGCCGAGCATGCGCTCGATGGCGAGGTAGGTCTTGCCGGTGTTGGTGGGACCGAGGACGGCGGTCAGGCGGCCGGCGGCGCTGGAAAGCGACATCGATCCCACCTTCGCGCGGCCCGGCTGCTGGCCGCAAGCAAGGCCGCTAGACTTCGGGTCCGTATTCGACCTCGTAATAGAGGGTCTTCCTGCGTCACCTTGATGATGGACGGTTTGCCGCTGGCCGGAGGGTTTGGCGACGAAGGTTTCGTCGGTGCGAACCACGCCGTGCGTTGCCTTGCTCGGCCAATGCCGTTCAGAAGCGGCGGCCAGGGCAGGGTGCCCCATTTCACCTTCCTCGCCATCTCGGCATCCGTCGGTACGAGCGCCAGCTCGAGGGAGGTCATCAGTTCGAGGCCGAGCTTTCTTGAGCGTGGCGTTGTGGCTGGCGTGATGGCCGACCTTGTACAGGACGGTGCGCTCCGAGAAGGTCCGGTCCGCTGATCGTTGCGGCCGCCGTAGTCCCACTTCACGTCCTGCCAGGACAGCCAGTTGCCGACTTGCGCATCCGCGGCGAACAGCAGAACAGGTCCCGTCCCTGTCCTTCGGTCCCAGTTCGAAGCGCCAGCACCAGGCTGGTGTTGTTGGTGTCTTCGTTCGAGTTTGCAGCGCCGATGTGCGTCGCCGAACCCAGCCAATCGTTGTCGATGCCTCCGCCAGTCCTGCGTGTTGTCGGATGCGCTCCGCGAGATTCTCGTCGTTGGTGTCGGCTCCAGTAGCGTTGCTTGAAGAACGGCAAGGCCTTCGGTGCCTTCCAGGGACAAGGCAAAGCGATCGTCGAAGGGCGCCATCGGTTCTCTGTCGAAGGCCGGTGCGATCTCATCCGAGCAGTTCGCCATAGGCGCCGAATTTGAGGGCTGTGTCGCCGTAGACCTGATCGCCGGACTTGCTCGGTGCGGACTGGCCGATCAGCCGGGCATCGCGCGGCGGCCCCAGCAGCACGAAGCACACGTGCTTGCCCGTCGAGCAACTCAATCGGCGGCCTCGCCCGGCTCGCGGTACTTGATCGTCGACGAAAGCTGCTTCGGGGCGTCGCCGAACTTCCTGAGCCTGGGGCCCGGGCCGTCGCCGAAGAAGCCGAGGACCGAGCCGCAAGCCTTTCCTCCTCGCCGGTCGCGCCGGCAAGCTTCATGCGCATACGGGCACCGCTCAGCGTCGTCAGGGCCTTGTCTTTGGTGCCGCGCAGGTCTTTCGCCAACGGTGTCGCTCTCGTTCTCCGTCCACGCCACCCAGATCTCGCCTGCCGGCTTGTCCGTGAACTTCTCGGCAAGCGCGGGGAAGCCCGACAGGTGGTCCTGGTGCTCGTGCGTGCCGACAACGATATCGATCTTGCCCTTGGTGACGAGGTGAAGATCGTCGACCACCTGTTTGAGGCGCTCGCTGCCCTTTTCCTGCGCCTGGTGGACGCCACAATCGATCGAGGATGCGAAAGTCCTCCTGCCCGTCGCGTGGAAAAGCGAGCAGGAAGCAATCGCCGACGCCCAGCCGATACATTCGAATGCGGACCCGGGCTACTGCCGCCGCCGCCGTCGCTGCCGCGACGGCAACCTGCCGTCGCGGCGAACCCTTTGCGTCGGGCAGGTACGGCACGTTTGGCAAGGCGCCTTGCGCTTGGCGGGGCGTGCGCTGCTGACTTGGCTTTTCTTGCCATGTGAGGCCCCTCTCAGATATTCCGGTGCAGCATGGCGAATGGCTCGTGTCCGTGACCATCCATGAAGAACGCCGCACTACCCGGCCTCGCCTGCCAATGCGCCGCGGAACTGCGCCTCAGCTATTGTGCGTCCCAAGTGGCCGACGCGCTTGCGGATGGCATAGCGGACCGTTCCGGTCTTGAGATCCGCAGACGAGTGTGCATCCTCCTCTGAACCGCTCACCCGGAAATTTCTCCGGCTTCCAGGTCTGGGTCATCTCGATGATGATGTCGAATGGATGTCGCCGTTCTCGCCGACACGCTGCGCCGGCCGGACGGAATGGACTTCGATGGGAAACGGTGCCGTCTCGCCGCCGATGGAGACCTGGGTATCCGCTCGGGTAGCCTTGATCAAGCCCAGAGCCGCATAGACACTCTCCGGCGGTCGCCTTTGCCGAGAATGCGTCTGTAGACGTCGCGGGCGGCAATGTTCGACTGCTGGAAAGCCGTCCGACGATCCGAGGTGCTGTCCCAATTGACGAGTTTGACGCGTCGACCATTCCGTGCAGGGCCTCCTCTATGTCGGGCGGTCTGCCATGTCAGCGTGTCGACCGAGAGGGTTGAAGCGCGCCCGCCGGATGAGATGCCACGCTGTACGGAAGGCCGAGATGACACGCGACGCGATAGCCGCTGCGATCGTCGGGGATGAGGATCGCGGTCGGCGGTGATCAAAGCCCGCAGATATCTCGCCGAAGGTGAGGTCGACGGGTGGGCAATAGTCGAGCGCCCGAATGCAGACCGCAAGGATTTCGCCGGCAACGTCGGCCGCTTCGGCGGCCAGGCGGTTCGCCAGATCGCGGGGATTTCGCCGGTCGGCAGAACGCCGGTTCCGCCGCGTAGCAGACCCGGAGCATCAGATCCTTCGTCTTGCGATCGTGGACCTGGCGAAATGCTGCGAAGACCGCCGCGACGAGGAGCTCACCGCGCGCGTGAGGTTCGGTTGTCGCCTGATACGCTGCGCGGCGTTGCTCCCTGATCGTCCCTTGTTGCGATCGATGCCGCTTGGAGGGCCTCCCTCGCGACCCGGTGGCCTGGCCGAACTGGAAAGCGAGGCCGGCCAATTCATCGGACAGCCCCGCATGGCCGCGGGCTTTGCGGATCGCGTCGCCGAGCACAGCCGGGATGCGAAGTGCTGGAACAAAGCCACGATGTCGGCGAGGCTTCGGTGGAACGACCAGCGTCGAGGCTGGTCGGTTCCGCTGGTAGCGTGGATGCAATCCGTCGAGCAGGGCGTGAGTAGTCTCGTGGGCGATGATGTCGTGGGAGGCAATTGAAGACCAGACCTCCCGGCAGGTTGTCTCCAGCCTCCGTGGCCGCCCGGAAGTAACTCGGAACAACAGGGCCCGCTTGTCCGGACTGTAGTAGGCATTGGCCTCGCGTAGCAGCGCATGCGGATATATCCGCAGGCGGCGTACAAGCGGGAGGTCCGTTGGCCGTTGATCCTCGCGTAGCAGGCGCCCAGAGAGCGCGGTGCGGCTCCAGCGCATTTTCGAGAGTGTTTGATCGTCTTCACGCCACCGCAGGAAGACCATCTGTTGGTGAATTGCGGATTGCCTTCCGGTCGCTTGCCGAAACCACCTTGAGCCAGCAGTCGCGGATCGGTTGAGATGAACGGCAGCGTAGGCAAGACCGCTCGGCGGGTCCGACATCGATAGACTTCGAGGTATTCGCCGACCGGACCAGGCTTCAGATCAGCCTCCCACTGCACATTGAGCGCACACTCATTCAGATCGGAGGATTTCGATGCTGGTGCTCAACAGCGGATCGCGGGCGTAGACCCAAAGCGCCGCGACGGCGGCGGGGGTATCTTCGGGGTGACCCATGCGGCGTCTGGGGTGCGGGGGTCGGCGCCTCACGAACGTTTGGCGGGCTTCGCAGCGCCCGGTCCTGGCAATCTTGCCGCCTTGTGGCTTGGAAGCGCTGCCGCCGGTGCTACCGAGTGCCTGCTTGAGGAGCCGCGGACGCCGTCGATGGGAGAGAAGAGCGTCGACGATCCGGCGCCCTTGTGGCGAGGACGAGGCATCTGCGGGTTGAGATGTCAAATCCATCCAGCATCTCTTCGATGTCGCGCGATTGCTGGCTGATTTGGCAGCGCCTGGAGCTCCGGAGCATGCGCTGGCTTTGCGGTCGGTTGGGCCGCCGCGCCGAGGCTGGTCGTGGACGCGCGCCGCAGGGCTGAAGGATGCGGAATCGGGGTTGGTCTTGGTGAGATTGCTCTGGGGCGCGATGCCAAGCGCGTCTTGGGGCACTGGAGCAATCCATGGCGACCGACACGCCCGGCTTAGCGATCATCGAGCCTTCCTGGCCGACTTGAGAGAGGGCGTTGCGGATCGGCTTCCACGCGCATCCAGTCTTCCGGATAGCGCCTCGATTCTTGCCTTGTTCCTTTGCAGCCACAACGCTGCTGCCGCCAGGCGATCTGGCGGCGCGGCAGCCGAGCGCCGCCGCCGTCGAGATCGATCATGTCCCTGTTCTTGTCGTCTTCGCTGGTTGCGGCAGCCGAACTTCGCCCACGGCACGTTCGGCGTAAGCCGCGAGCGTCGTCGGGTCTTTTTGCTCGGGCCCATAGCACCCGGCCATCTTGCGGGTCGCAGGCGGGTCGGTATAGGGCCGTCCGTCTGCCAATGACACTCGCAGGCGGCGACGACGCGTGCTGACAGCGCGCGGATAGACAGACAAAACGCGTCGGAAGATTGGCGAAGTCGTTGCCGGCACGCCGCGACGACAAAGACACCGCGTTCGTAGAGTGCAAGTTCACCGCATCGAGCCCACGCCGCCGATGGCGATGCCTCCGCATGCTGCAGGTGAGCACGTGCACGCGTGTCGCTTCCTGCCGTACTAGAGAATGAACGTAGTCGAAGGCCTGAGCGACTGGCGCTGCTGCGGAACCAGGCACGGTCCAGTTGGCGACCTGGACGGCGGCACGATCTCGAGATTCGGCAGCTCGGCCCAGACCGGCTTGCCGTTCAGTGGGATGCGTTGGGAAGACCCTTGACGACATTGCCGGCGGAGGATGCTGGAGCGTTCCCGTGCCATGGCCGGACGTCGGATTGATGAGCCCGTCGTCCGCGTCCGACGCGTCGAGCGGCTAGCTTGGCGTCGACGTAGGTGCGCGCAAGGGCCGTGTTCAGGAACTGCGGCAGGGTGGAGTGGGCCGATCGTAGCCGGTATCGAGGTGGGCGATGCGCACCCGGTTGTTCCGCGGCACGCCGACGTTGGCTGCGCGCCAGGTCGAGCTGGCGAATGATCCGCGTCGGCGAAACCATCGCGGGACGCTGCCAACGGCATAGATCGTCGTTGTCCGGGTCCGGAGCTCGCGAAGCTGCAGTTGCTGGTGATGCCCGAACGCCTCGCCGGTTGGGCAGCGTCCACAACCAGTTCTGCTCGAGGTCGTGGCTCGGCCAGGGCGACCGGCATCCGCCGGCGACGCCGAAGCCGTTGGCGACAAGCTGGTGACAGTGCATCCCAGGGATTGACAGCGGCGCTGGGCGCCGTGGCGACACGCCGAGGTCGCCGCCGCCGCGAGGCCCCGGCGCGACGGGCGATCTGATGCTGGGCATCAGCGGTTCGAGGGTGAACGCCACTCGGCGCCGCGCCGAACGACACCTTTCGGTGCCCTGACGGCGCGATTGGTCCTGACGAGAAGCCTCAATCCCCCGCTGGCCATGGCTGTCTCCCGCCTTATCCGTGACCGCCGTTTCAGCGGTGGTAGGTCAGTATGGACTTCTCTATCAGGGGTAAGCAGACCGTGCAACGTAGCGTCCGCCTGCGTTCGCGAGGACGACAGCGGTGCGGTCGATCGTCCGACGAGAAGGCGCGTTGAGTGCCAGGCCGGAGACCGTCGGCTCCAGCCATGTTGCAGCCGATCACCGGGCCGTGGTCGGCGCCCTGCACCGATCACCGCCGCGCCCTGGCCGGGCTGGAGGCGGCCGGCCTCGATGGTCCAGCTCGCGGCCGAGCCGTCCCCAGCGAGCCAACACCTCGAAGCTGGCGCACGGTGTTGAAATTCTCGGAGCATGCGGCCCTGGTTCTCGCCGCGCTCGCCACCGGCGTCGAATGTGCGCCGGTCGTAGATCGCCAGCGGTGACGTCCGCCGGCCGCGCCGTCGCAGCGGCGAAAGCGGCAAGCTTGATCGTGAGCGGGCCGCCGACGGCGCGTGAAAGTTCAGGCGTGGCGCGCTTGGGCGAGCGGCGCTGGCGCCTTCGACAGCAGCGCCTCGATCGCGCCGCGGCTCGCGGCCCGGTGTCGTGGCCGATGCCGTCGACCACCATCTCGGGCGTGTAGACGTAGCGCTGCTTCAGCACGCGGGCGTAGGCGCGCTGGCGCTCGGTGGTCTCGCGCGATGGCGAAGCGATCCTTCCAGCCGATGTAGTCCCAGTAGTCGACGTGGAACGAGAGCGCGACGATGTCGGGGCGCCGGGCCGAGGCTTGCCGAGATAGGCAGTCGGCCGGCGGGCAGGAATTGCAGCCCTGCGAGGTGAAGAGCTCGATCGCCCAGGGCCCCTTCGGCCGTGCTGCGCGCGGTCGGCCAACGGCCCGCGAGCCGGCCACGCCGGCCGCGCGCCGGCGATCAGCAGCGGATCGTCTTCCGGAAGCGATCTCGATCATGGCGCGCAACATGCGCGATCGCGGCCCGTACCTCGCTCCAATCAACAAGTTAGCGGCTTCACGCCAGCCTCGGGACTCGTAAGGTAATATTGATAACAATATTGCCGCATGCACGGACCTCGTCTCTCCCGGCACGGCACGCTGCTCGCCGATGAGCGCCCCGGCCCGCATCGCGGCGGCGCTCGGCGTTTCGGCACGTGCTGTGGCTCTGCGCCTGGTGGGCTGCTGTGAAGCGGCGCCGCCCTGAAGCCTCGTCGATCTGACGGTGAGCTACGACCGCCATCCGGCGGTGCATCACGTCTCGGCCGAGATCCCGGCCGCCGAGATGACCGCCATCGTCGGCCCCAACGGCGCCGGCAAGAGCACGCTCCTGCAAGGCGCTGCTCGGCCTGGCGCCGCACATCGAAGGCCGCATCGAGTGCGCGGCCAAGCGCATCGCCTACCTGCCGCAGCAGGCCGAGATCGACCGCTCCTTCCCGATCTCGGTGCTCGACACCGTGCTGCTCGGCCGCTGGTCGCGCTTCGGCGCCTTCGGCAAGGCGGCGCGACAGGTCGACATCGCACGACGCGCAGCACGCCATCGAGGCGGTCGGGCTCGCCGGCTTCGAGCGCCGGCCGATCGACACGCTCTCGGTCGGCCAGTTCCAGCGCGTGCTGTTCGCGCGCCTGCTGCTGCAGGACGCCGACCTGCGTGCTGCTCGACGAGCCGTTTGCCGCCATCGATCCCGAAGACCGTGGCCGACCTGCATGGAGCGTGATCCAGCGCTGGCGCGCCGAGAAGCGCACGGTGGTCGCCGTGCTGCACGACCTCGACCAGGTGCGGCGCGACTTCCCGAACAGCGCTGCTGCTGGCGCGCGAGCTGGTCGACTGCGGCCCGACGGCCGCGCGTGCTGTCGGCCGAGAACCTGCTGCGCGCCCGCGCCATGGCCGAGGCGTGGGACGAGCATGCCGACGCCTGCGAAGTGCCGATGCGGCTGAGCGCCTGATCGCGCGCCGACGCCATGCTCTACCGACATGCCTGATCGAGCCGTTCGCCGATTTCGGCTTCATGCGCCGCGCCCTGGTGGCGAGCCTGGCGCTGTCGGTCGGCGGCTCGTCGATCGGCGTGTTCCCTGATCCTGCGCCGCATGAGCCTGATGGGCGATGCGCTGGCGCATGCGCTGCTGCCCGGCGCGGCGCTGGGCTTCCTGCTGGGCGGCCTGTCGCTGCCGGCGATGAGCCTCGGCGGCTTCTGGCCGGCATCGCCACGGCGCTGGTGTCAGGCGTCGATCGCGCGCTTCACCACGCATGCGCGAGGACGCGAGCTTCGCCGCCGCCTATCTCACCGCGCATGGCGCTCGGGCGTGCTGATCGTGTCGTTGCGCGGCTCGGCGGTCGACCTGATGAACATCCTGTTCGGCGCCATCCTGGCGGTCGACGACACGGCGCTGTTGCTGGTGCGTCTCGACCGCGACGCTCACCCTGGTCGGGCTCGCCGCCGATCTACCGGCCGCTGGTCGTCGAATGCTTCAACCCGGGCTTCCTGCGCCGCCATGGGCGTGCAGCGGCTCGCGTCTATCACTATCTCTTCCTGGCGCTCGCCGTGCTGAACATGGTGGCGGGCTTCCAGGCGCTGGGCACCCTGATGGCGCTCGGCCTCGATGCTGCTGCCCGCCGTCGCGGCCTCGTTCTGGGCGCGCGAAGTCTGGTCGATGACCTTGATCGCCGCGCCGCATGGCTTTCGCTCTCGGCGCGCTGATCGGACTGCTGGTGTCCTTCCATGCCGGCCTGCCGTCGGGGCCGGTGATCGTGCTGTTCGCCAGCCTGCTTCTTCCTGGGCTTCGCTGCTGCTCGGGCTCGCGCGCCTCGGTGCGCACGCGGCTGTCGCGTCCGGTTCACCTGCGCGGCTAGATCGAGCCGATGGTCGGACTAGTGAGCCGCTTCGCCCGGTGCCGGGCGTCACGCCTCAAGACGACCAAGGCCAACAACATCCATATGCGCTACGCCGAGATCGGCAGCGGCCCGCTGGTGCTGTTCGCGCACGGCTGGCCGGAGTGCTGGTACTCGTGGCGCCATCAGCTCACGGCGGTCGAGCGCGGCGGGCTTCCGCTGCGTCGGCGCCCGACATGCGCGGCTACGGCGGCACCGAGGCGCCCGAGCCGATCGACCAGTACACGCTCTTCCACATGGTCGGCGACATGGCCGAGCTGGTGAAGGCGCTCGGCGAGAGCAAGGCCGTCGATCGTCGGCCACGACTGGGGCGCGCCGGTCGCCTGGCACGCCGCGCTGTGGCGGCCCGATCTGCTTCCCGCCGTCTGCGCCATGAGCGTGCCCTACGCGCCGCCGGGCTATGTCGACATCCTGAGCCGCGCTCGAGAAGCTCGGCATCAACGACTTCTACCTGCAATACTTCCAGAAGCCTGGCGTGCGCCGAGGCCGAGCTGCAGCAGGACATCCGCGGCGCGCTGCGCCGCCTCTGCTTCACACGGCTGGCGGCGAGCTCGCCGAGAAAGGGCAAGGGCTTCGCCCGCCTGATCGGCGGCAACGCTGCTCGGCCAACACCGTCGATCCGCCGGTCGCTGCCGGCGTGGCTGAGCGACGCCGACCTCGACTACTACTACGCAGGTAATTTTCGCGCACCGGCTTTCGCGGCGGGCTGAACTGGTACCGCAATCTGCGGCGCAACTGGGAGCTGGGCGGACCGTGGCGCGGCCAGCCGATCCGCCAGCCGTCGCTGTTCATCGCCGGCAGCCGCGACGGCGTGCTGCGCTTCCCGGCCGCCCAGTCGCAGCTCGATGCCTACCCGAAGACCCTGCCCGGCCGCGTGCGGCAGCCCACATCCTCGAGGGCGCCGGCCACTGGGTGCAGCAGGAGCGGCCGGCCGGAGGTCAACACGACTGTTGATCGACTTCCTGAAAGGCCTGTGATCCCACTTCGCCGAGCCTGAGGCGCCGATGATCCCGACTTCTC
>ERZ1370068.3333-contig-2447_pt1 | contig 18139 bp, 29 predicted proteins | sample MGYA00561227_ERZ1370068 | MGnify/ENA primary metagenome ERZ1370068 (study PRJEB38410, sample SAMEA6850437) | metagenome | study: Metagenomic assessment of the ecological functions of the soil: analysis of the soil microbiota associated with the...
TTATTACGTATTAATGCCGCGACCTTCGCCCCAGTCCGCCCAGTGCAGGACGGTTCCGCCGTCGAAGTGTCCACCCAGCCGAACGAGCGTGAGGCCCGCCCGATCGGCTTCGTGTCTCCCTCCCAGAACTGCACCGCGGGGTCCGCGCCGCATCACCCACTCACGATCAGCCGCGTGCAGGTGGATCGGCACTCCCCGAGTGGCGCGGCTCCACTCCACCATCGTGGTGTAGTAGTGGGGGTGGGAGATCGCGATCGCCGTGACGCCGCCCAGGCCTCTTCAGCAATCGACCGTGGCGTCGTCGATCGGGCGAGCAATCCCACAGCACGTTGCCGGCCGGCGTGCGCGCTAGGATGGCGCGCTGCCCGATGCCGAACGCTGGGGTGGTCTCGATGGTCGTAAGCTCCGTCGCGAGGCGGCGGAACTTGTTGCTGTGCGCGTTCCGTAGCCCCTCCAGCGTGGTCCAGACTGGCCCGAAGCTGGGACGAACTGCCGCTCGTCGGTGCAGATCAGACAAGCACCGGAGCGCGCTCGCCAATCGCCTCCTTCTCGGCTTTCAGCTCTTTGAGCTTGGTATTGACGGGTTTGGCGTCGGCGCCCTCGAGTATCGCGTCGACCTAGGCGCTTAATCTGGCGCTCGATGGCGCTCCGAATACCTAGACGCAGTGGACCGCTGCCTATTGACCTCCATCATGAATTCGCGAGCAAACCTCCTCAAACAGGGGTGGGTCCATCGGGCGCGTCTTGAGGCCGCGCAGGATGGCTTTCTCGACATCGTCGCCCCGGATGGTGTGATGGTTAGTGCACGTTGCCCGATCACGGGCAGCCGCGCAGGCGAACCGGATTTACCCCATACTTTGTAGTAGCTCGAGGCCAGGCCGTGGTCTCGATCCCGGAGGGGCTGTCTCAAGAGTTTGGAGACTTCCTCGCGCAAATGCCAGAGTGCAACCTCCGTCACTGCCGCAGAGTAGCGCTACGACTGGCGATGCCTAGGCATGCCGACCGCGGACTTGATTGGTCTGGGAGGATCGACGCTTGAGTTCGCAAGGGCACACCAGAGCGGGATCGCGGCACGGCGGCAATCGAGCGCCCGCGCGCCGACGTGGATCCACCGCAACACGCCCGAGTTTGGCAGCGACGCCATGGCCGAGAGCGCTGCACGCGCTCGAAGTCCCCTACATAGCCATCAATCCGGGCGCGAGCTTTCGCGGACTACACGATCAAGCTCGTCAATTATCTCGGCAACGAGAATCCGCAACTTTTGCTGTGCCTGCATCGAGGAGGCGGCCGTCGCCATCGCGCATGGCTACGCCAAGGTGACGGGTCGCGCGATGGCCGCCGCCGTCCATTCCAACGTTGGCCTCTTCCACGCCACGATGGCCATATTCAACGCCTGGTGCGACCGCATGCCGGTGCTGCGTGATCGGCGCCACCGGTCCGGTTGATGCCGCCAAGCGCCGGCCATGGATCGATTGGATCCACACCGCGCGCGACCAAGCCGCAATCGTGCGCGGTTACACCAAATGGGATGACCAGCCGGGGAGTGCCGAGGCGCGCGCGCGAAGCGGTGGCCCGCGCCTTCTGGATCGCAAACACCGCCCCTCAAGGGCCGACATATGTTGTGCTGGATGCCGCGCTGCAGGAAGAGCACATGTCGGTGCCGCTCCCACTCCTCGATGTGCGCCGGTCGACCTCACCCGCTTCTGCCGGAGCCACGCTGGAAACGATTGATCGGATCCGTGCCATGCTTGGCAGCGGGCGCCGGGTCGTGATCTGGCGGGGCGGGCCTCGCGCACCGTGGACGCCTGGTCGGCTCGCATCGAGCTCGCCGAGCGGCTCGATGCGCGGTCGTGACCGATCTCAAGATCGGCGCCACTCCCGACGGATCACCCGCTGCACGTCGGGTGCCGGCGATCGCTCGCTCCGGCCGCCGAAGCGCAGATCGCCATTTCGAGGCCGAAGTAACTCTGAGCCTGGACTGGGTGGATCTGGCAGGCACGTTGCGCAAGCTGCCAAGCCCGCCGAAGGCGGCGCTGATCCACGTGTCGCTCGATCACGCCGTGCACAATGGCTGGAGCATGGACTACCAGGGCCTTGCGCCCGTCGATCTCTATGTCGCCGCCGATCCCGATGCGGTGGCGATCGCTCTCGGCAAAGCGGTCGAGGACTTGGCTGCGTCAAGCGGTTGCTGCGGCGAGCCAACGGGGTGCGACCTGACCCGAGCAGCCCGCTGAGCGTCGAACATTTGGCCTTTGCACTCCACGCGAGGCCGCTGTGCAACCCGCAACGTCTCGCTGCTTCACCTTCCGCTGTCCTGGAACGGCGCGTGGTGGCCATTTCGGCACCCGCTGGATTTCATTGGCAGCGACGGCGGCGGGGGCATCGGCGGCGGTCCGGGCATCTCGGTGGGCGCCGCACTCGCGCTCAGGGGCAGCGACCGCCTGCCGATTTCGATTTGTGGCGATGGCGATTTCTGATGGGCGTCACGGCCTTGTGGACGGCGGTCCACTACCAGATTCCCCTGCTGTTGGTGATCGCCAACAACCGTTGCTTCCATAACGATGAGGTGCACCAGGAGCGCGTAGCGCGGATGCCGTCACCGTCCGATCGAGAACAAGTGGATCGGCCAGCGTATTAGCGATCCAGAGATCGATCTGGCAGCGCTGGCTCGCGCGCAAGGCGCCCTCGGTCTGGGCCCGATCACCACTCATGAAGGCCTCGCAACGGCCTACGCGCAAGCGCTGGCATTTCTGTTGTCGAGCAGGGTGGTGTCGCGATCGTGGATGCGCACGTCAGGCCAGGCTACACCGGTTATGATCAGCACCATGCTGGAGACGCGATTAGTGGGCACGAACATGGCGCAGCAGGATATAGTGACTCGCGTGAGTCGCCCTTCCGTGGCGTCGGCTGAGCGCGTGCTCCCGTGGTCAGCCTCGTGAAGCAGTTCCCTCACCAACTTGGTCGGCATGGACTTCCAAGAGAAGTCGACGTTTCCGGGCGGTACACGTGCTCGACACTGCTTCCCGCTCGAGATCGCCGGTATGGCGAAGACCGACGGCGGGCCAAGGCGCTGCCGGTTCATTGCGCTCGTCGGTCTCACCGAATTCGAGAAGCGTCACCCGGCCAAGCCGTCCGCCGGCTTGCGCCAGCATCCTCGTGATGCATGAGCCGTTCGCATCGCTCGACGACCAGACTCGATTGCTGCTCAGCGACAAGATGCTGCAGATTCAGCACGAGCTCAAGCCAGACGACCCTGCTCATCACGCACAACATCACCGAGGCCGTGCAGCGTCCGACCGCATCCTGGTGATGGCACGACGTCGAAATCAATCTGCGCGCCCCGGCACGTCGAAGATCAGCATCTTCACCGCATTTCGGCCGCTATGTGGCCGAGATCTGGAGGCGATCTCGGGAAGAGGCTGCACGCAGCACGCAGGAGAGCGAGATGGGCGCTCGAGACGGAAAAGGGTTGATCACGGCCATGGGGCAGTGCACATGGATCGTGGCGAGCCGTGAGCGTCGGCTTCGTGTGGAGCGACGAGGTCGGCCAACGCTGTCTTGGCGCGCCGTTCGGCGGCGCCACGCAGTCGAGCACCAGGCGCGAGGTGTTCTGAAAGATGCTGCTCTTCACGGCCGAGAAGAATATCCACATCAAACTTAGAGCACAGCGGCAGTAACCCGATCAGAGGGAGCAGGCACGATGACGAAACTCACTTCTCGGTCGCCGTCGGCGAAGTATGACCGCACGCGCGCGCTGACCGATGGCTCCGTGTCGATCGATGGCGTCGCGCCCGTGGTCATGAACTTGAGCCCGGAGGAGATTTTCTTCGCGCCTTTCGCAACGCCGAGTTCGATATCTGCGAGCTTTCACTGTCGAGCTCTCCGTGAAGACGGCTGCCGGCAGCTGCCCATCGTGGGTGCCGGCGTTCCTGTCGCGCGCGTTCCGGCACACCGCGATTTACGTGCGCACCGACCGCATCAAAGGTGCCCTCAGATTTGAAGGGCAAGCGGGTCGGCGTTGCCGAGTACCAGCTTACGGCGAACGTGTGGGTGCGCGCCCCTTCTCGATGATGATTTCGGTGTAAAGCCATCCGACATCCGCTGGATCCGCGGTGGGCTCGAGGAGGCCGGGCGGGTTGAGGAAGATTCCCGTCAAACTCCCGCCCGGTGTGTGGCTCGAGGACGCACCTGCGGGCGCCACGCTTTCAGCAATGCTAGCCGAAGGAGAGATTGATGCCTTCATCGGGGCGCGCGTCCCGTCCCGCTTCGAGCGCGGTCACCCCCAATGTCGGTTGGCTGTTCCCCGACCCGACCGCCGCCGCGTCGGACTACTACGCGCGCACCGGCATTTTTCCCATCATGCACATCGTTGGCATTCGCCGCGCCCTGGTCGACGCGCACACCTGGCTTCCGGCAGCGGTGCTCAAGGCGTTCGAGCAAGCCCAGGCCATGGCCATGGCGCGACTCGGCGATACATCGGCGACCAAAGTAACGATGCCGTTCGTCGAGGAGCAGTTGAAACGCATTCGCGACCTGATGGGGCATGACTACTGGTCCTACGGCGTCGCCGGCAACCGCAAGGTGCTCGACACCTTCCTGCACCATCACCACGCGCAAGGGCTTTCGTCACGTCGCCTATCGGTCGATCGACGGTTGTTCCATCCGACCACCTTCGGAGGTCATTCAAGCTTTAGCCGGCGTCCCGGCACGGCACGGCACTGTTTCCACGCGCGATCGAGCGCCAGGGTGCGTCGCGCGACCGTGCTTGGCGCACGGCAATGGGACAATGGGCGCGTCACACGAGCCCCGGCGTGCGGAGAAATTGACACTGCGGCCAGAAGCATGACCGATATCCTCTGTCGAACCGCATGAGATATATTTCGAAGAAGCACCCAATGAGGATGACCGCATGACCGAGACGATCAAGAGCTGGCGCGCCGACCCGCTCGCGTGGGGCCGAGGCCCGCGTCAATTCGAGATGTTCCTCGAGCCGACCTGCCCGTATTCAGTAAAGGCATTCGCCAAGCTCGATGAGACGCTGGCAGCTGCCGGCCCGGACCACATAACCATCAAGATTCGGCTACAGTCGCAGCCATGGCACATGTATTCTGGCGTGATCGTCCGCTGCGTTCTGGCCGCTTCCACATTGCCAACGGGCAAGGAGGCCGCAAGAGCGGTGCTCGCGGCCGTTTCAGCGCATCGTGAGGAGTTCGAATTCACCAAGCATTGCAGCGGTTCGAATATGGACGCCACGCCAAACCATATTATAGCGCGTCTTGAGAACTACTGCGGATTGAAATTGGCTGACGCGTTTGCCATCCCGAATCTAGATCGCGAAATCAAATGGCATGCCAAATATGCTCGGCAGAATGGCATCCATGTGTCGCCGACCTTTATGATAGATGGCCTGGTGCAGCCCGACATGAGCAGCGCGGACAGGGTATCCGACTGGATAGCTCGCTTATTAGCAAATTAGCGGACCCAGTCGCTACTCACCAAGCGCCGTTGCATACCGACGATTTTGCAACGCGATGCGCCTGTCCTTGACGAAGTTTCGACAGCGGACCATCATCGCTTGAGATCGTCACCAAGGGAATGAGCCATGCGCCACCCACTATCTCGACGAGACTTTCTGATCGCCGCGCGCACGGGAGCTATCGGCATCGGTTTCGCGGAGCTGGGCTTCTCAGCTCCCGCCAAGGCCGAGGAGAATTTCACGATTTCCATCGTCGGCGGCACCTGGGGCCAGGGACAGATCAAGACCTACATTACGGAAACGGAATTCGAGAAGAAGAACAACGTCACCATCTCCTACGATTACGCTCAGGACAACATCCGGGCCGCCAAGGCGATCGCCAGCTGCGGCAATCCGGTATTCACAACGGTAGAGGCGCTCAATTCCCAGGCCGTGCTGCTTGCCGAGGGCGGCTGCGTTGCCGACTACGATCTCGACATCGTCACCAACTACAAGGACGTGCTGGGTTTGTCGAAAGAGGCGCCGCGCAAGGGGCTCAACAACTACTTCGCCGGCAGCTACCTGATGGCCATCGGTCTTACCTACAATACCAAGGAAGCCAGGCGAGCCTACCTCCTTCGAGGATTTGCTTAGTCCCAGAGTTCAAAGGTCGTATCGCCCTGCCCTCGTTCGACTGGTTCGGACCGCAATTCCTCTATGCGGTCAACAGTGCGCTTGGCGGTAGCAACGACAACGTCGATCGCGGCATGCAATTCATCGCTCAGCTCGTCAAGAAGAATAACGCCATCCTGCTGAGCTCGTCCGGATGCCGGCATGCAGGCGTTCACGCGCGGTGAGATCATCGCCATGCCCTATTGGAACGGCCGCACCAATCTGTTGGTGCGCAACGGCGTACCTGTGAAGATGGTATATGCGAAAGGTTGGATCGCGACCGGAAATGGTCACGTGATCCTGAAGAACACGAGGTTCTATAAAGAGGCAAACCGTCTCATCAATAACCTGCTTGATCCGGCGCTGCAGGTGAAGCTCGGTACGACATTTGGCTATCCGCCATCAAACGGGACGGCGAAATTGCCTCCTGAGTTCGAGGATATGCGGGTTCCCGAGTCCGCCTTCGAGCAAGCTGCGCGCCTCGACTACGGCATCATGACCGCCAATGCGGCGAAGAACCTCGACCGCTGGAACAAAGAAGTTCTGGGCTGAGACGACTCGCGTTTGTCATGCTCTGACGACCCGCGGCGCACAGTTGCGCCGCACTAGACCAACGTGCGCGGGCGGAACAGGTATTGCACCAGCCAGATCAGCAGCCCGACGATCAGGATCTGCAGGGTCGAGGCCGCCGCCACCGACGGATCGCCCTTCGAACAGTAGCAGATTGAAAATGTAGACGGGCAACGTTGTGCTGTTGGGTCCGGCAATGAACAGCGCCAGATTGATGTCCGAGAATGAGATGATGAACGGCGAAGATGAAGCCCGAGATGATGCTCGACTGAATGAGCGGCAGAGCGACCTTGACGAAGGCCTGCACGCGGCTCGCGCCAAGACTCATTGCTGCCTCCTCGAGACGCGGGTCCAGCCCAACAAGGCCGGCCGTCACGTTGCGGATCACGAATGGCGCGCAAACGACGACGTGCCCGAATAACAGGCTCGTCGATGGAGGGCTTGATGCCGAGCCGGGCGTAGGTCAGGTACAACGCCGCCCCGAACAGGATCTCCGGGATGAACAGCGGCGCCAGAAAGAAGGCTTCCAGAGTCTCGCGTCCTTTGAACCGAAATCGCACGAGACCGATCGCGGCGGCAGTGCCGAGTAGCGTGGCGAAGATTGCGGCCAGCAAGCCCAGCACGAGGCTGACGCTAAAGAAGGCGCGAACGAACTCGGGATTGCTGAAGAACGCCTCGATACCACTTGAGGCTCAGTTGGGTCGGCGGGAACTGGTAGTTCGGGCTCGTTCCGAACGAGACCGCCACGACGATAACCAGCGGCGCCAACAGGAGCACGTAGGTCAACAGCACAAACGGCTTCAAAAGAACCGGGCATCTGGCGGTTCATGTGCCCTGCTCCTGACGGGCGCTGCGTCGCGTGAGCGCCAGCACGGCGAAGGCAAAGCACGTCGTCGCGATCACCAACAAAGTGGCAATCGCCGAGGCATTGGGCCATTGATAGGAGATGAGAAGCTGATCGTAGATCTGACGGCCGATGACGCGCACGCGGGCGCCGCCCATCAGCATCGGCACGACAAAGGCGCTGATCGCGGCGCTATAGACAAGCAGGCAGCCGGAGATGAGACCAGGTCGACTGAGGGGCAGGATCACGCGACGGAATGTCTGGAACCAACTTGCCCCGAGATTGCGGGCGGCCTCCTCAAGCGCGGGATTGATGCGCTCGATGGATGCCATCAGCGGCAGCACCATGAACGGCACGAACACGTTAGCGAGACCGATGACAACTGCGCTCTCATTGTAGAGCAGAGGCAGGCCGGTCGAGCCCAAAGGCCGTGATGGCACCGTTGACCAAGCCGTTTCGCCCGAGAATGACAAGCCAACCGAAGGTGCGGATCACGGCGCTCACCATCAGCGGCATGACGAGGAAGAACAAGCCGATGAGCGCCATGCGGCGGCTTGGCGCGCGCGAGAAAGTAAGCTAGCGGATAGCCGAACAGCACGCAGATCACGGTGCAGACGAGGCCCCAGCCGCAGCGTGCGCAGCAGCACCGTCATGAACGACGCATCCAGCAGATCAACGTAGTTGGCGATCGTGAGCTCGGTAGTCCAGATGCGTGTCGGCGAATACGTGTAGAAGCTCAGGAAGATGATGTTGATAAACGGTATGACCAAGAAGACGACAAGATAGAGTGCCAGCGGGGCAATCAGGGCGGTCCAATACGGCCGTTGGCTCCACGGAGATGAGGTTCATCTGGACAACACGAGAACATCGGCTGCATCGAGAGCCACGACGACATTGTCGCCTGCCGCAAGTCCGCGCGCTGCGCCGTCCCGCGTCACGACCGTCAGATCCTGCTCAGGCAGCACATCGATGCTGAGGTGGAAATCCTGCCCGAGGTACGTGACCTCCTTGATCCGCGCGTTCAGCCTATTGACGACCGCGGCCTCACCTGTCGGCGATCAACCGGACGCGCTCCGGCCGGACCATGGCTACCACGCGATCACCAACTGAGCACGCGTATTGGGCGACGCGCGCAATGTCAGGCCGCCATCGGTTGCGAATAATCGTTGCGCCAGCGTCGACTCGTATGACGATTGCGTCGATCAGATTCGAACCGCCGATGAAGTCTGCGACGAATGCGTTGGCGGGCCGTTCGTAGATCTCCCACGGTGATCCTATCTGCTCAATGCGTCCGTTGGACATGACGACGATGCGGTCCGAAAGAGCAAGCGCCTCGCCCTGATCGTGAGTGACGTAGACTGCTGTCTTGCCCAATCGCCGCTGCAGCTCTCGCAGTTCCTTGCGCATCGCCAGACGCAGCTTGAGATCAAGGTTGGACAGCGGCTCGTCGAACAGAAGTGATTCGTGGCTCGAGCACGACGGAGCGTGCGATGGCGATGCGCTGCTGCTGGCCGCCGGAAAGCTGGCGCGGATAGCGCTCCGCGAGATCGGGCAATCCCACAAGCTCGAGCGCTTGACCCACCCGCTGCTTCAGCTCAGCATCGCCGACACGTCGCAGGCGCAGGCCGAAAGCTACGTTCTCGAAGACGGTGAGATGTGGGAACAGCGCATAGTTCTGAAATACCAAACCGACGTTGCGGCGGTTGGGCGGCTGCTGTTCGATAGAGGCGCCACTGAGCAGGATGCTGCCCTCGCTTGGTGTCTCGAGATCCTGCGATGCAACGCAGCGTCGTGGTCTTGCCACAGCCGCTCGGTCCGAGCAGCGAGACAGAACTCTCCAGCAGCAACGCTGAGCGAGATCGGGCCGACCACAGATTGAGCGGTATAGCGCTTTACGAGATTGCGTATCTCGAGCTCGGGAGTCGAACCCTGTTCCTTGTCGGTGGTCATCAACGCCACGTTCGCGCGGCCCCGACCCGTGGTTGCATTGCGCAACGAAGCGGCTGCGGCTTCATATGGTCTTGGCGACGATGCCGCCGACGCCGAGCGCACCAGCTATTGCATGCCTTGTCAGGACGCGCCGATGCAACATGCTCGCCCGCGCCGCTGCCCACGGAGGGAGACATGAAAGCTCATCGGCCAACCATCATGGGCACGCGCCACATGATTGCGGCGTGCCAGTACCTGGCGGCCGAAGCCGGCTTCCAAATCCTCGATGCGGGTGGCAACGCCATTGACGCAGGCGTGGCGGCCGGCATTGCACTTGGTGTCGTCCAGCCTGAATACGTGAACTTCGCGGGCGTAGCTCCCATCATGGTCTACTCCGCCGCCGAGGGCCGCATCGTCACCGTCCCAGGACTCGGCACATGGCCCAAGGCGATCGAAGCGGACTACTTCCAGAAGAACCATGCGGGCACGATCCCGAGCGGCGTGCTGCGCACCGTTGTACCGGCGGCACCCGACGCTTGGATTACGGCGCTTGCGCGCTGGGGAACGATGAGCTTTGGCGAGGTTGCCGCATCGGCAATCGCCTTTGCCCGAGACGGTTTCCCTGTCTATCCGCTGATGTCGGAGATCATTACCGAGCACGAGGCGGAATACAGAAGATTTCCGTCAAGTGTTCCGATCTATCTGCCCCAGGGGCGGCCGCCGCGGGTTGGCGAGATCTTCGTGCAGAAGGATCTCGCCGCCACCATGCAATACATGGTGGACCAGGAAGCCGCTCTAGCATCCAAGCGTGGGCGCGAAGCCGGACTGGAGGCTGCGCGCGCAGCTTTCTACACGCGGGGACATAGCCCAGAAGATCGTCAAGTTCCAGAAGGAGAACGGCGGATTTCTCGCGGCCGAAGACCTCGCGGGCTACCGCTCCGGGTTTGCGAGCCCCGTCGAAACGTCGTTCGGCAACATCCGCATTTACGGCTGCGGTCCGTGGTGCCAGGGTCCGTCGCTGCTGCAGGCGCTCAACCTTCTCGACGCCGCGGAGATGCGTAGTCTCGGTCACAATGCTCCAGGCTATCTGCATCGCATTGCCGAGGCGGTGAAGCTAGCATTCGCCGACCGCGAGGCCTTTTTCGGCGACCCGCGCATGGTTGACGTCCCAATCGATGCCCTACTGTCGCGCGATTATGCGCGTCAGCGACGCCAGATGATCCGGCCCGATCGCGCCTGGGCCGGAGATGCCCCGGCAGGAGATCCGCACAGTCATGGGCTTCGGCGCGAAGACGGCAAGCGGGTGGCGGAGGCAGCTTGGCGGGCGCCCGAGCTCGATACCTCTTATGTTTGTGTCGTGGACAAGCTGGGCAACATTTTCTCCGCGACGCCGAGCGATGGCTCCTACAATGCTCCCGTCGTGCCCGGGCTCGGCATCATCCCGTCGCCGCGCGGGAGTCAGAACTGGGCGGACCCAGTCCATCCCTCGGGCGTTGCTCCCGGCAAGCGCCCGCGCTTACGCCAAACCCTGCGATCGCCATTGAGCCCGGCAAGATGGCAATGCCGTTCGGAACTCCTGGCGGCGACGTGCAAACCCAGGCGATGTTGCAGGTGTTTCTCAATGTCCACTTGTTCGGCATGGAGGCGCAAGAGGCGGTGGAAGCACCACGCACGGCATCCTACAGCTTTCCCTCATCCTTCGAGCCGCATGCCTATCACCCCGGGCGGCTCAATCTGGAAGGTCGCATAGACCGTCTCACCGGAGAGACACTCGCCGGCCTCGGCCACAAGGTTGAATGGTGGCCGGAGTGGACATGGCTTGCCGGAGCGGTATGCACGATTATCGCCGACCAGGAGAGCGGTGTGCTCAAGGGTGGGGCTGACCCGCGCCGGCCATCCTATGCCTCTCGGCATGTAGCCGCGGCGGGCCCTGGGATTGTATTTGAAATCGGTGGGAGAGCCATGTCCGAGCAGCAGATTCTGTCGGAACTTTCGGTCGACAACATCCGCAACCATGTGCGCCATATCGTCGAGACGATGCCGTCCCGACTTGCAGGCTCGCCCAACGCTGCTCGCATGGCCGAATACAGCGCCGCTCAGCTCCAGAGAGCAGGCGTAGCCGCGCGCATAGAGACTATCCCTGGGCTCGTTAGCTTCCCTCGGGAAGCCGAGCTCACAATCCTCGCGCCCGAGCACAAGGTCCTGCCGGCAAATACCTTCGGCCACAGCGTCGAGACATTGCCGGACGGCGTGTCCGGCGAACTCGTCCATGTCGGTTCGGGACATTTTGCGGACTACGAGGGCAAGGACGTTAGCCGGCAAGATCACGCTCTCCGAGCTATCCTATTCTCCGGCCGTCACGAGAAGCAGCGCATTGCCGCCCTTATGGGCTCGACGGCCCAGATCATGCGCAATTGGGGGCATCCTGAGAATGAGGCCTTGCCGTTGGGCTCTGTGAAGCCAGCCTGGGGCAATCCTACCCCCGAGACCATCAAAACCGAGATGCCGGCGATCCCCTGCATCGGCATTTCCCGAACCGCCGGGGCATATCTTCCTCGATCAGCTTGCCAAGGGATCGGTTCGCGTGCGGTTGCGCACCAACGTCGAGAACGGGTGGCGCGACTTGCAGATGACGATCGGCGAGCTGACTGCCAGCAGCGGGGATGACTTTGTCCTTGTGGGCGGCCACCAGGACGGCTGGTACGGCGAAGGTGCACCTGATAACGCGACCGGCAATGCCTGCATGCTCGAGCTTGCGCGCGTATTCGCACGACATCGCGACAAGCTCAGGCGTGGCCTCGTGTTCGGCTTCTGGACCGCACACGAGACCGGGACCATGGTGGGCTCCAGCTGGTTTGCCGATCGGAATTGGGACCGCGTACGCAAGCATGCGGTCGCTTACATGATGATCGATCAGCCAGGGATGCTCGGAACGACGCGCTGGTCCGCGCACTCGACGCTGGAGTTGCGGAAGTTTCACGAGAACGTCGAACGGCGCATGCTCGGCGGTAACCGCATCCCAGAGTGGCATCGGGCGCCGAAAACCGGCGACTCCTCGTTCTTCGGCCTGGGCGTGCCGACCTTCTGGGCCGAGGGAGGGTTTACGCCGGAGGAGCTGCAGGCGACTGCCAACGCCACTTGCGGCTGGTGGCATCACTCACTCGAATCGACCTTCGACAAGATCGATTGGGATTGGATGGCCGATCACATTCGCGTTTACGCAGGCTACTTATGGGAGCTTTGCACTACCCCGATCCTGCCTTTCGAGTTCGTCAGCGTGGCCAATCAGTTCAAGGCGCGCATTGCCGAGTTGGCGGCGGCTGGAAGCTCGGTCGGAGTGGGCAGTCTCCTCGAGCATGCAGCAGCCCTCGAAATTGTCGCGCGGGAACTCGATGAAGTCGCCAAGCGTCTGGAACGGTAGATATCGCGCCGACCCCGCGTTCGATAATGGATCCGCGGACCTCCTCAACACCTGCATCAAACGGTTGAGTCGCGTCCTTCTGCCGATCGCCAGCACGGTCAAAGGCGACCTACGGCCACGACACGTTCTCGTTTACGCCTCAGTCGACCGTGATCCCCTGCCTGTTTGATGTTCCCAAGCTTGCACGGATGTCGGCAAGCGGCCCTGAGCGCTGGCTGCTCGAAACCCAGCTCGTGCGCGACCGTAACCGCGTCAGCGATGCCCTCGTCGACGCCCGCCTTTTGATAGAGGGCACTTTGGCGCGGCTTGGCTGAATCCCAGCGCCCCGATGCATTTTGCGCGTGACGAATGCAGGGTTCGCCAAGCGCCTGGCGGTCCCATGTCTCTCCGCTCTCGCCGTCACGCGGTGGAGCCCAATCGTCCGACAATTTGGTCGCTGAGCACTTCCGGTAGCTCTGGGCAGTCTTCCTGGCTTGGCAACGCAAACGGACCAAAACCTTACGACGCGATTGACCCGATTCTAAAATGGCTGCACCTGCAAGCCCGAGGTAGAGCGCTCTGTGGGCTGCCCACTTGAAGGCCAGGGATTGGGATACCATCGAGCGGGAGAGCTAGCGCCAGAATTGGAACAGTAATAGGCCCTTAATTGCGAAGTCCGCACCAAGGCCGATCATCTTACAGAGGTTGTAGACGAGGCGCCAAAACATCTGGTTCATGGCGGGAACGAGCAAGAAGGACAAAAATAGCAGGGCCGGTGCAATTCCCCCGACGCGTGTGCCGAATTCCCGCCATGCCCTAGGGAGGCATGGTTCGACGATACCCCATCCGTCAAGGCCCGGAATCGGCAGCAAAGTGAGGACCAAGGCGGTGAGCTGCAAGAACGCCAGAAATGCCAGCGCTGCATAAAGAGCGGGGGATGCAGCAAGCGCGCCCCTGCGGCGCGAATTGTGGCAAGCAATAGGACGAGGACCGCAAGTGTTGCGAGCGGGCCGGCAGCTGAGACCATGGCCCGGTGCACTGGGCGTAGCGCCCACGTGTTCACCATACACGGCGCCTCCGGGCAGTCCGATACCCCCAAAGCGCCAGGAACACCAATGGCCAAATGATACTGAACTGCAGATGCGTGTAGCGCAGTGGGTTGAGCGTCAAGTATCCCTTGTTCGGCACACTAAGGTCACCGCAGCCATAGGCCGCGATTGCGTGACCGAACTCATGCAGACACAGGAGGCTAACCACCCCGCCAGCACGAAAGGAAAAACCATCAACCGCGCATACTCCGGCAGCACCGCCATGACTGCTGCGAGGCCCAGGAATGCTGCAATCAACCCTAGAAATAAATTACTGATTGTCCAATTGGTGCCGGTGATCTCACGCTGACCCAGACCAGGCGCCGGCAGCGGTCGAGGTTTCGTTGGAATATCCGTGGCGTCCGCAACGAACCTCACCACACCTCGTGGCTGGCTCATCGGTGCAAATTATCGACAGATGATCTGCGTAGTAATTGGACGCATCATGGTCCAGTCCAATCGCTGCCAGCCGAATGGCCTGCGTATTGTCGATCGAAGCGATAACGTTCTTGAGATGCCGACTGAGAATCCGCGTCCGTCGTTACGCGCGAGTAGGTCGTCGACCGGCGCGCCGTCCGAGACAACGACAAGGATCTTGCGAGCTTCGTGGCGATTGCGCAGACGACCTGCGGCCCAAGCAACGGCTTCACCGTCCACGTTCTCCTTGAGCAATTTGTCGTTTGCCAGATTGCGAACAGACCAGTGGCGCACCAGCATACCGATCATCCGCAGAGCGATACACAATGTGCAGAGATCGCACAAACGACCAGGGTGGGCGGGCCGGCCCGACCTTACCCACTTCTCCACGTGATCGACCGCCTCTCAGGATACGGTCGTGAATCCTAGGATTTCGTACCTGATGCCTATGCGGCTCCAGTAGTCGGCAATAGTTTCCGCAATCGCCGTTGCAACCATAGCGCGTTGACCCCGCAGCGAGCCGGAATGGTCCAACAACAAGCGAGGCGACAGTGTCGGTTGTGTCATCGGCGCTACGCTTTGACCCTATAAACGTTTGCGGTCCTCGATCGTCGCTGGTTCGACGACAGCCCGCCAGCGCGACAAGGTATGATCGAGATCCGAAGCAGAATTCTGCGAGCGCGGCCTCTCCTTCAGGGCCAAGCAGCCTAACGAGGCTGGTCGCCATCGACCACAAGATCAAATTCTCTGTGGTGTAGACGTGATAATCCGCGGTTGAATCGAAGCTTGATATCCGCTCCGCTTTAGCCACTTCGTAATTTCGACCCACATTATCGATCTCCGTGGAGTCGTGCCCGTGAGCGAGTTTGTGTACTATCGATGGAGTGTCGTCTAGCGCTCGGCGACATCGTTGAGGTTCAGGCGATCAGAAAATGTCTCCTGGCACGAAGCCGGCACGTTCGCCGACGCAGCGGAATTCAGTCAGCTGCCGGAGGTCCAACGGACACGTTGAGCAGTGCCGACGATGTAAAAATTGACCCGTTGCGGAAGCGGCACACGCAAGGCATAGTTCGCAGACTTATGCTGCCGGACCTCATCGAAATTGTCCCGCCGAGCCGTCGCACCGATGCAAACCGTCGTCCTGCCGGGCTCGAAGAGCCTCACCAATCGCGCCCTGATTCTGGCAGCTCTAGCGAGCAATCCCATAGTCCTGCACGGTGCCCTCTGGAGCGAGGACACGCAGGCGATGGTGGACTGTCTCGAAGCGATTGGGATTCGGCATTGAAGTGGCGGATGATCCGGCCGAACAGAGCAACCGAACGCTCACGGTTCACGGATGCGGCGGAAGAATTTCCCAATGCCGGCACGCCCGCGCAAACGCTTGAGCTCTTCGTCGAGAATGCCGGCACAGCTGCACGCTTCTTGCCGCCGTTCCTTTGTCTCGGCCAAGGCACCTATCGCGTGAGCGGTGTGCCGCGTATGCATGAGCGACCACAGGCCTCACTGATTCAGGCCTTGCGCGAGCTCGGTTCATCGCATCGACAGCGCAAACAGACCGCCTCCCTGCCATCATTACACGGCACTGGCCCGCGTCACGCCGCAACATGCAGCGTCAGTGTCGAAGAAAGCTCACAGTTTGCATCTGGACTGCTTCTCAGCGAACGCATCGGCGGCTGGAAGGTGAGGGTCACCGGCGGCAACGACGAGGAATTGCCCTACGTCGACAACGGACACGACGCTTGGTGAACGATTTTCCTTGGGGTGGAGGTGTGTCATAACGTGGAGCCGGATGCGTCCGGCGCCAGCTATTTCTGGGGGCTCATTGGCTTCTGCGTGACAGCGGGAGCCGCATTACTGTGATGCCTGCCCCTGCTAGCGGCATGCAAGTCGACCAGAAGTTCCGCGATCTCATCCTTGAGCAAGCATGGCGGCCCGCGTATTCGCGCAGCACGGACTTGGCCGACAGCATAATGACCGCGATCGTGCTTGCGCCCTTTGCTCAGGCTGCCACACGGTTCATCGACCTTGGCCGGTTGCGAGTCCAGGAATGCGAACGCGTCAAAGCCTTGCGTACGGAGTTGAGCAAATGCGGTGCCCACGTGGAGGAGATCCTGGACTCGCTCTAGGATCGATCCTGCGCTTCTGCACGGGGCGGAGATCGAGACCTACGGCGATCACCGCATCGCAATGCGCTTTGGCATGCTCGGGCTGCGTGCCTGGAATCCGCCTGCGAAATCCGGCGTGCGTGCGGAAGACTTTTTCCCTAACTTCTTTGCTCAAGCTCGCTAAACTCGGCGTTGTGATTCAGCATGCTCTCGGTCGGCACGCACACCTCTCCGGCGAAGACCTTTTTAGCTTAATGGCGCAGGGCCCGTGGAGGTCTCCTATTGGCACTTTTGAACCTGGCCCGGCCGACCACTACAACTCACTCCAAAACCGGACCAACGGCCGACGACGCTTTTGACCCCGGACATGGTAAGGCACCTCAATGCCGCGGAAATTGCAAGAGTGACCGCCGCGGCGGCGTCGCGTGTCGGCCTATGGGAAGCTTGACGCGGGGCGTTCCAAACGGAAGCCTCCCGGGCTTCTCAACTGGCAGCCTCCATGAAATCGTCGCGCGACGCTGCCCGCTTGAGTATCTCATCGAGCGCTGGGCAGAGCGCCTCACCCCATTCCGTCAGACCGTACTCGACCTTTGGCGGAACCTGATGATGCGCGATGGGGATCTGGGCAAGGGTTAGGTCCCTCGTGACGTATTCACTGCGCATGGTCGAGGATCTTGGCGCGCGCTTCGAGCTAGGCTGCGAACCGCATGGCGGATAAGACCGCAGCTCTTCCACTTGCGGTAGCCAAGCGCTTTGAGCTCGGCCGCGAACTTGGGCATGAGAGAGCGGCTTGTGGTTGCTGCGTCGCACCAGGCCCCGTATGCCGCGTGCAGTTCGCCGGCGCGCCAGGGGAAGAGCCGTTAGACGTTTGAAGGCGCTCCCGTACGAAGTCGGCGACATGGGAGCCAATTTCGATTTCAGGGATCCTCCTTGCGCCGTCAGGAGGCTCCCTCAGGGAGAGCCGTTGAGGGATAACCCGGCCGCATCGGCAGGACGTTGGAGGAGACTTGGATGCCTCCCCTGCTCGCGGGCTCCCTAAAGCTCCCCGCCCGGAAGCGACAGGCCTTAGGGAGGGTTTAGGGAGGGTCCGCAGGAGGGTGATTGGCGCGTTGCTGGAGGTGTCCCTCCCTCGGCTTCCAGGGAGGAGGGAGCACCGCTGGGAGCGAGCCCTTTTCCGGTGTCCCTGGCTCCTTTCATCCCTCCCCTATAGAGGGCTGACGAGGCCGGCGAGCCCGAAACAGCTCATCAGCTCAACGACCATCGTGAGGAGCAGCGCTACGCCTTCGGCGCCGCCGATCGGCAGTAAACGGCCAAGCGTGGCGCTGAAGCGCTGCCGGCAGCGGATCGGAGGTCGGCCACGATCGGAGCCTCGGCGAGCCGGCCGACGCAGCTCGGTTGCGCGCGCCGACAACCGCTCGTACTTCCTGCGCCGCCGCCAGTTCACGGCGCAGCTGCACGACCTGGGTGCGGATTGAAACGATTGCGGACAGCGATTCAAATTGATTGCGGACAGCGTTGAGACGATTACGGACGGCAGCTTCCCGTCGACGGGGTTCATGGGTTCATGGGACGGCGTGTGTCAAGTTTTCACACCTGGCGAGGATTTTTGGCGACTTGCCGCCAGTGTTGATAGCAATACGCAACTGAACGAAGCAATAC
>ERZ1370068.6729-contig-5695_pt1 | contig 18137 bp, 37 predicted proteins | sample MGYA00561227_ERZ1370068 | MGnify/ENA primary metagenome ERZ1370068 (study PRJEB38410, sample SAMEA6850437) | metagenome | study: Metagenomic assessment of the ecological functions of the soil: analysis of the soil microbiota associated with the...
AGTAGCCTTTGTTCCGGTTGCGTATTGCTGACTGAAAGCTACCGGCCGGGCCGGGACAGCCGCAGGGGATCGAGTTCCTCCGACCGGCTCGGTTCCCGATGACAGCTCAGAGCAAGGCGCCATTATCAGCCACTCGGTAGCCGGATCGGGCAGCAGTTACGCCGAGCGGTCTCCTATCCGGCCGCAGACGCGTACGCCGACCCTCAACGAAAGATCCCTATGGCGAACCACGCGGCCAGCTCGTACGGCAGCCCCAACTGATAACCACGATGCAGCACGCTGCCCGGCCCCGGCCTCGACTCGATTAACCCGCAGTATAGCGACCCGGCCACGCAGTGCGGCGCAGTCCGCGCTGCCACTTCGTCCCGTACGAGCCCAACCCGTATCAGCCTGGCTTCAGTGTGAGCCCGTACGGTCGATGTCTCCCCAGTGCCACCGCCACCTGAGCAACGCAGCGCTCTTACTCCGGCATCACTCGGCTTTGATCCTGGACCCCAAGGCTGCATCATTGGTGGAGCTCCGTGGGTATCGGCCCGGGATCGTCAGCGTCAGCCGCGGTCGACGCAGGAATCGGCGCGAACCGGGACGCTACACCGGTCGGTCCCAAGCGGTTGCCGGCATCCACCGGCGCTAACTGGCGCGTCAGTCAGCGTTCTATGCTGACGAAGATTATTCATCGTCTCGCAATCGTCTCGCCGGCATCGCGCGCTCGACCAGCCAGCGGTATCTCAACAGGCCGCCACTGGTGCAATGCTGGAGGCCCCGTCACGGGTTCGCGCCACCGCCAGGCTTTTACACCTCGCGTTCTCTCCTCGGTCGACATACAGGCCGTGTCCGTCGCGCGCGTATGTCGGCGCCGCGTCGCCGCCGCGACATGCCTGCACCTGAACGACGCCAGCGCAAAGGAACTTGGCTCCGACGCTTTGAAGCTTTCAGCTGGTCGCGTTCCGGCGAAAGAGGGCATGGTTTCCAGCGCGTAATCGGCTGGTGTTTCGTCCGGCATCCAGATGGCGCTCGTTCTTATGGATCCGGGTTGATACTTAAAGTTACCGGTGCCACGCTGGAGAGAATTAGCCGCTGGTTATGGCGGCTGAATTGGATCACGGGTGTTGTCACTCGCTGCTGGCTGATCGTGCGCGACGCGGATCGCATGAGAAATAATGTCAGCCCATGACCAGCCCGTACGAAGACGCTGCCGGCTCATTACCAGGCCCCAGACTCCCTATCCGCCGTCGGGGCAGCGGTACCCCTGCTGGGCAGCTACTCTGGCAGCGGTCGTGATCACCGTCACCGTGCCTGTGTAGCCATTGCGGGCACCTCACCGCCGGGCATCCGCAGGAACGCTGATCTTGGTTTCGGGATCCCTCGGCATCTTCGCATCTCGCCATCGCCTACTTTAATCGCCTGGCAGTACATGGGAAACGCAAGGGGCCGAGCAGGAAGATGCAGGCGTCTCGCGTCGCGCCGAGTACAACATGAGCACGGACGAACGTCAGCGTTGGTCGGATCGTTTGGGCCGAGGCCTTCACCCATCATCGCGTTGGGCGTTTCCATTGCTCTCACGATCGTCATCGCGATCATCATCGCGCTTCGTCGTCGCGGCGAGCCAGTCCGGCGGGTAAATCGGCCGAGCGGCAACAGCTGCGAGCAGCCTCAAACAATTAGGACTCAGCGGCCTTCACGCAGGAACGACGATCGCCAACGCGGATGATCGCGTGATTGCGCCGACCATCAGAACGGTGACATCAGCAGTGCCTTCAGTGCGCACCCGTAGCAATCCCGCGTCCCGGCTTCTGGCAAAGATCGCGCGCATTCAGCTCCCGCCGCCGCTGGTGCGCCAATGAGGCAGCAGCCGAGGCGCCAGGTGGATTCGCCCAGGAAGCTGACCACCAGGCCTGCGACCTACCGATCACCACGATCAGCCAACGGCCATTGGCGCAGTGATCGATGCTGCTGCGCTTCCTTCAGACCGCCGCGGCACGAGCCACCAGGTGTTCGGCGCGGTTCGGACCACGTTGACTCAGCCAGCAGCATGGCCCGAGTCATCGGCCCGATGCCTCCCGGCATGGGCGCCACCCAGCTCGCACACGTCTCGCACATTCTGGATCACGATCGCCAACTAGCCCCGGCGTCGGTGCGGGTAATGCCGACATCAGAGCATGACCGCGCCTGGTTTGATCATCTCAGTGATGACCAGCCGCGGCCGTCCAGCCGCCGCGACCACAATATCCGCCTGCTCTGACATGCCGCGGAAGATCAATTGTGCCGGTGTGACGCAGGGTGACTGTCGCGTTTTCGCTCTTGCGAGTCAGCAGCAGTCCGAGAGGCCGCCCCGCCGTGGTACCGCGGCCGATCACGCAAACGTCGCGCGCCGTTGAGGCCGACGCCGTTACGGCGCAGCAGCTCGACGATCCCCAGTGCGCGTGCACGGCAACGGACCAGGATGCCCCAGAACCAGCCTGCCGAGGTTCATCGGGTGCAGACCGTCGGCGTCCTTGTCGGGATCGACCAGGGCGAGTGCGGAGTTGTCGTCAAGGTCTCCGCGGCAGCGGCAGCTGGACGATGTATCCGGTGCAGGCAGGGTCTGCGTTCAGTTCGGAGCGATTACCGATGCCAGCTCATCCTGGCTGGCTCGAATCGGGCAACTCCACCTGGATCGAGGGGCGATGCCGACCTCCGCGCAGTCTCGATGCTTGCCCCGCGACGTAGGAACGGCTGCCGGGATCGTCGCCGACCGAGAACAGTGCCAAGGCCCGGCATGCAGTGCCACGCTCGGCGAGCACTGCAGACACGCTCCCTCAGCTCTGTCTTGATGGTTGCAGCCAAGGCCTTGCCGTCCAGGATCTGCGCCCGCCATATGCAAAACCTCGCCTCGATCAGAGTTCAGTGGTAGAAGTGTCGCGCGCCGGTGAAATACATCGTCGCTCCGGCACTCTGCAGCGGCCGCGATGACGTCGTCGTCACGGACCGAGCCGCCCGGCTGAACGATGGCTCGACACCCCGGCATCCGAGCAGGATCTCGGGTCCGTCCGCGAAAGGAAAGAAGGCGTCCGAGGCCGCGACCGAACCGGCAGCACGCTCGCCCGCCCGCTGCACAGCCAGCCGGCAGGAGTCGACCCGGTTGACCTGCCCCATACCCGATCCCGACCGACGCCCCGTCCCGGGCAAGCAAGATCGCGTTCGACTTCACGGCGCGGGCGGCCCTCCAGGCGAACTCGAGATCAGCCAGGGCATCAGCCGAGGCCGGCTGACCTGCGACCAGCTTCCAGTTCACGGCGTCAGTCGCGATCAGCATCAACGCGGTCGGAGAGCTGGACGAGCAGCCCGCCATCGATGCGGCGGCGTCTCGACGCCGCCGCGGGCAGGCGGCTCGACCAGCAGGATTCGTAAGATTCTTCTTTGCGGCAGCACCTCCAGCGCACCGTCGGCGTACGCCGGGCGCGATGATCACCTCGGTGAAGATCTCGGCGACCTGGTCGGCCATCTCCACGCTGACCGAGCCGGTTGGCCGCGATCACGCCGCCGTACGCCGAGATCGGGTCGCAGGCGTGCGGCCTTCGCGGTGCGCCTCAGCGACGTCCGACGCCGATGGCGATCCCGCACGGGTTGGCATGTTTGATGATCGCCACCGCGGGTTCATCGAAGTCACCCGCGGATCGCGCGCGCAGCGTCGGCGTCCGACATAGTTGTTGTAGGACATCTCCTTGCCGTGCAGCTGCTGAGCGTTCGCCAAGCCACTGCGTCATGGCGGTTGCGCGATAGAGGGCGGCCGGCTGGTGCGGATTCTCGCCGTATCGCAGGCCGGTCACCTTCTCCCACGTACCGCCCATCCATGTCCGGGAAGCCGGTGCCCTCACTCAGATCAGTGACGACGTTTCCCATCCAGCTCGCCACCGCAACGTCGTAGGTGGCCGTGTGGACGAACGCCGCGGCGGCAAGCCGCTGCCGCTCTGCCAGTGTGAAACCGCCCGGCCGCAATGGCTTGCAGCAGCTGCGGATACTGTTCGGGCGATGTGATCACTGCCACCGAGGCGTGATTCTTGGCCGCGGCTCGCACCATGGCCGGGCCGCCGATGTCGATCTGCTCGACACACTCGTCCGGACTGGCGCCCGAGGCCACTGTCGCCGTGAACGGGTAGAGGTTGCTGATCAACAGGTCAAACGGCTCGATGCCAAGTTCGGCGAGCTGCGCGCGATGCGATTCCGAGCCGCAGATCAGCGAGCAAGCCGGCGTGCACCTTAGGGTGCAGCGTTTTCACGCGGCCGTCGAGGCATTCCGGGAAGCCCGTGACCTGCTCGATTCCGGTGACAGGGAGACCGGCGCCCGCGATGGTCGCGGCCGTAGACCCGGTCGAAACGATCTCCACTCCCGCCTCGACCAGCGCACGCGCCACGTCGACAAGGTTCGTCTTCGTCGATAGACCGAGACCAGCGGCGCCCGATGGGCCGACGGCTCTCGTCGAGCGTGTTCGGCGAGTCGGTCATGTCCACAGCACCTTCCTGTCGGCGACGCGCCACGTGCGGGTGGCGAGTTGATGGGTGATGGCGACCAGCAGCTCGCGTTCGACCACCTTGATCCTCTCGTGCAAGGTCTCCACCGTGTCATCCTCGGCGACCGGCACCGCTCGCTGGTCCACGATCACGCCGCTGTCCACACCGGCGTCCACCAGAAACACCGTCGCACCGGTGATCTTGACGCCGTACGCCAGCGCGTCTCTCGGACCATGCATTCCCGGGAACGACGGCAGCAACGCAGGGTGCGTATTGATGATGCGGCCCTCGAAGCGGCCTAGGAACTCAGCTCCAAGGAGCTTCATGAAACCCGCGCTGATGACCAGATCCGGCTGGTACGCCGCGACCTGCGTGGTCAAGCCTCGATCCCAGTCAGTTCTGGTCGGCATAGTCCGAGACTGCCTCAACGAAGGTCGGGATGCCTGTCCGCGCGGCCCGCTCCAGTCCGTGAATGCCCAGCCGATCGGAGCCGACGGCCACGATCCTGGGCCCCGTACGCCGGGTCGGCGCAGGCATCGATTAGTGCTTGCAGCAGGGTGCCGCTGCCCGAAATGAGTACTACCGGCGCGGGCCGCTCGCCCCAGGCGCGTTGCAGCGAGGGGCTCGGGCACGACGGACAGCCTAGCGACACGTGGCGGTGGCCTCAGCTGTTTCGGCGACGCATCGGGAGAAGGCCGAGGGTGAGACCGGTGATCATGCCGGACAGGCCCATTGTCGTGCCGGCCATGACGAGCAACGGAAACAGCCGCGGGCCAAGGTCAGTGAGTCGCAGCGTTCCAAGATCACCGCTGGCCGCCCAGGCCAGCACCGGCGAAAGCCACACCAGCCAGCACGCCACATGCGCCGCCTTTCAGACTCGCCTCGTCGAAGCGGACAGCCGGCCGCGCTGCAAGCAGCATCCAGCACGCGATCGCCCCAGCCGCCGCTCCCGCAGCAAGCCACCAGAGCTCGACAGCGTCGCCCGGTCCAGGCGATGGCAGTGCGCCGAGCAGTGGGATGCCAGGCAGGATGCCAAGCTCTGTAGCCGCGGGAGCCACCACCGAGCCGGCGCCCAGCGAGAATCCCGAGCCCAACGCGTACGAGGCGGACCAGATTAGGGCGTTTGGCGCGAAAGCCAGCTGGAGAAGCAGTAACGCGATGCCTCCAGCAACCCCGGGCTGTAGCGCCTCAGTACAGCCCCTCCACGCGTTTCAGATGCACCTGACGAGACCCGTGATCAGCACAGCCGATCCGGCGACCAACATCGCGAGTTGGGCCGCTACCACGCCCCGCGAGATCATCCACGCCCGTCGATCAGACGGCGCGCGCACCCGAACTGCGGCTACTGCCCCAGAACGCCGCCAGCACCCAGCACCGCGATGACCGCTGCCCAGCGTCCTGAACCTGCCACGGCTCACCCAGCCACGCCGCTACCGCGAGGGCGGGCACCAGGTAAGCCGCGACCGTGACAACGCTGATCAGCGACGGAACCAGTCGTCTGGTCACTACGAACGTGCCGGGCGCTCACCGCTGCGACCCGCGAGATCATGAACGCGATGACAGCCGTAACACCCCACGGCACCAGGGTGACCGGAATCGCGCCGATACGTACGCGCCGACGCCGTTGCCAAGCAGCCAGAGCCGAGTACCGAGCCCGATCGCATCGATAAAGCTCCTCGAGTCGGCTGCGAGCCAGCCGAGAATCGTTACGCCGGCACAAAGAATCCAGCTCGCGAGGGCAGTCACGGCACCGCCCACGAGAGGCGATGACAGTCCAACTGCTTGGCCGAGCGGCTGCCCGAGTCCGAGCTGCTGCTGAGCACCGTTTGCCGCGAGCCGGAGTTGCCCGCAATGTCAGCGGTGCGGCAGCCCTTCGGGACGAAACGAGGGAAGGCATGACGCCTCCATGCTCACCCAATCGGCGGACGCGAATGCGCGAGACACGCCAAGCGCAGGTAAAGTCTCCCTGATCGTCGGTCCTCGCTTGCTCCGAGGGGCCGGCCCAGGATGCCTGCGATGGCACTCCGAGACTCGGGGGAGCAGTTCAGCATGGTCGACCAGGAGTCCGCGACCTATCGGCCCCGGCGAGCCTACATCGAACCCGATGCTGAGCCCGCCCAGCCAGAACGACCGGTCCAGCCGGAAAGACCGGCCCAGCCGGAACGCAACGTTATGAGGCCGGTCCAGCCAGAACGCAACGGTATGAGGCCGGCCCAGCCAGAACGCAACGGTACGAGGCCAGCATGGCCTCTGTCGCAGCCGAGGACCATCCAAAGCCGCTCTATCGAGATGACACAGGCTCGAACGGATGGTCGCGGCCGACCTCACGAATGACTCCGCATGGAGTCAGATCCACCCACCGATGAGACCATGCGGCCAATCGCCTTTGCGCCGCGTCGGCCAGCGCCGACGGACGACGAGACCACGACGATTCTTCCCCGCAGCCGGCCCACCAAACACCGCACCCAAGCCCTCGACGCGATCGACGATTAGCGACGACGACGAGCGGACGCCTCTGGGCCGACGGGCCAAGATCGCGCTGCTCATCGGTGCGGTCGCCGCCGTCGTCGTGATCGGCCTTGTCGTCGGGTATGCCGTCCTTGTCGGCAAACAGCCTCAGACACAGCCAGACGTCTCACCGTCTGGGCGGCACTGGGAGTCAGGCGCCTGGTCAGAGCGCAACGGCGGATTGCTGACCGATGATTTGATGCTCAGCCCCAGCCAGGCGAAAGTTCTCGACCGGAGTCGCGCGTGGAAGGTCGACGAAACCGAGCTACGGCGCAAGCAGGATGTTTCAACCCCAGCCTGCTTTGGTGGCGAGCCGGCGGAGGGCCAGCCCCCGCCACAACAAGAGATCGTCAGGGTGCTGAGCAGCACGGGCAAGAACGCACCGCACGCCGTGCACGCGGCTACGGCGTACAGCTCAAATGCGGAAGCCAGCGCGGCGTACGCAGTTGCAGCCAAGACGCTCGGGAGCTGCGGAGTTGCCGGTTCCTGGATCGAATCGGGACATCTCGGTCAGCCGTGTCGGCGACCGAGCCGCTGGCGTCGTCGTGAGGGTGGGGCGAGGCAGAAGGACCGAGGCGCACAGCATCGTCCTCAACCGCACCTGGCGCGCATCATGAATGTGATCGACGCTGTTCATCCGATCGGATGCGATAGCCATAGCCGCGGTCGCCAAAGCTCTCGCACAGGTCAACCGCAAGCAGTGTGCTGCAGCCGGCGGAGAGTGCAGCAGCGATCCCTTGGTAAAGGACGGCCCGCCGCCAATCGGTGGCGACGAACCGAGCTTCTTTACCAGCGGTGATCTGCCGCCGGCCGGACCCAAGATCTACCCTGGCTGGCCACGGCCGTCGAGCTGCCGAAGGACGACTTTCTCGGATCGCAGTGCGAAGGGGTGAACTGGGCAACCATCGCAGCCGAAGTCGAAGAGTTCAAGGGTCTACCTGATCCAGGAGAGCGGAAAGAATTTCTTCGGTTTGAACGAGGTCGTGCTGACGATGAAGGACGCCAAAGCAGCCCGGCAAGCAGGTCAGGGAGATCAAGTCCAGTCTTTCGGGCTGCAAGACCCGAAAGCTCACAGCATCGGTCACGAAGCCCAAGAAGGTGACTAGCATGGGCGCCCAAAACACAAGGTTTCGGGCTGGACCGCGGTTGTTTCTCAAAAGTCGACACAAGGCACCGCCAAAGTACCGCGTCGGAATCGTTTCCGCGGGACCGAAGGTGATCTACACCTTCTTGAATCCGGAGGGGTGGCTACGACTTCACGCAATCATCAGTGGGACACCGTCGCCGTACGCGGCGGTCAGCGCGCCGCCCAGGTGGACTGACGAGGCTGAGTCGCTGCGGATCCGCCACTAGGATGATCGGTTACGCGACGTGCGTGGAAACGACCGGCATCAGTCGCCGATGCATGGTGCTCGTTCGCGTACTTGTGAGGAGCAGAGACGTACGCGGTGGGCGCTCGGTTGTCGACAGTGCTCAGAGATTCGTCATGATCTCGCCGCATGAGCTCGCGCAGTCTCACTCGGTGTCTTGCCGACCTTGACGCCTGCGGCCTCGAGCGCCTCCTTCTTGGCCGCGGCGGTGCCCGATGAGCCCGACACGATCGCGCCGGCATGGCCCATCGTCTTGCCCTCAGGCGCGGTGAAGCCGGCGACGTAGCCGACCACCGGCTTGGTCACGTGAGCCGCGATGTAATCCGCGGCACGCTCCTCCGCGTCGCCACCGATCTCTCCGATCATGACGACGGCGTCGGTCTCCGGGTCGTCCTCGAACGCCTGGAGCGCATCGATGTGCGTGGTGCCGATGATCGGGTCACCACCGATGCCGACCGCGGAGGAGAAGCCGAAGTCGCGCAGCTCGTACATCATCTGGTAGGTCAACGTGCCCGACTTGGACACCAGCCCGATGCGCCCGGCCTTGGTGATGTCGGCCGGGATGATGCCGGCATTGGATTGCCCCGGCGAGATCAGTCCTGGGCAGTTCGGGCCGATGAGCCGGGTCGAGCTGTCCTGGCGACAGCTGCGAAGAACTCGGCGGTGTCCTTGCACCGGGACACCTTCGGTGATCACCACCGCAAGCGGGATGCGCGCCTCGATCGCCTCAACGACCGCGGACCAAGGTGAACCTCGGCGGCACGAAGATCACCGTGACGTTGGCTCCGGTTGCGGCCATCGCCTCGCCGACCGAGTTGAAGACCGGTACGCCGGCCCGTTCGAACTCGACGACCTGCCCGCCCTTGCCCGGTGTCACGCCGCCGACGATCAGCGGTGCCGGAGCTCAGCATCCGGTGGGTGTGCTTGCGGCCCTCCGAGCCGGTCATGCCCTGGACGATGACCTTGCGAGTCGGAGTTCAGAAAGATTGCCATGCTCCCGCCCTTCAGCTCGCCGCCAGCTCGGCGGCCCTGGCGGGCCGCACCGTCCATCGTTTCGACCTGCTCCAGCTTCGGCAGGTCCGCGTCGTAGCAAGGATCTTGCCGACCCAGTTCCGCGTTGTTGCCGTCCAGCCGTACGACCAGCGGGACGTCGACTCGCTCGTCGCGGCTGCCGAGCAGCTCGAAGCCTGCACGATGCCGTTCGGCAACCGCATCGCAGGCGGTGATGCCGCCGAAGACGTTCACGAAGACGCTCTTCACCTGTTCGTCGCTGATGATGATCTCCAGGCCGTTGGCCATGACCTCGGCGCTCGCGCCGCCACCGATGTCGAGGAAGTTCGCCGGCTTCGGTGATCCCGGAAACTCCTCGCCGGCGTACGCGACCACGTCGAGGGTGCTCATCACCAGTCCAGCACCATTGCCGATGATCCCGACGGAGCCGTCGAGCTTGACGTAGTTGAGGCCCTTGGCCTTCGCTGCCGCCTCAAGCGGATCCTCAGCCGACATGTCTGCCAGGGCTGCGTGATCTGGATGGCGGAAGCGCGGCGTTCTCGTCGAGTGAGACCTTGGCGTCCAGCGCGACGATCCTGCCATCGCCGGTCTTGACCAGAGGGTTGACCTCGACAAGCGTCGCGTCCTCCTTCTGGTACACCTGCCGAGCAGTTGAAGTGACCCGCGCGATCTCCGCAGCATCGGGTCCCGTGAAGCCGGCCGCCGCCGACGATCTCAGCGGCCTTGGCCTCGTCGATTCCCACTCTGGGATCGACCGGGATCTCGGCCAAGTGCCTCCGGGCCGCTCCGCCGCGAGCGTCTCGATGTCCATCCCGCCCTCCTTGGAGCACATGGCGAGGTAGCGGCGTTCGGCCCGATCGAGCAAGAGCGAGAAGTAGTACTCCTCGGCAATGTCGGCACCTTCGGCGATCATGACCGTCTTGACAATGTGTCCCTTGATGTCGAGGCCGAGGATCTCCGTTCGCGCGCGCTTCGGCCTCTCAGGGCTCTTGGCGATCTTGACGCCGCCCGCCTTGCCGCGACCGCCTGTCTTGACCTGTGCCTGACGACTACTACTGGGGTACCGAGAGCTGCCGCAGCCGCTCTGGCCTCGGCAGGAGTGGTGGCCGTGATGCCGCGCAGTACCGGAACACCATGCGCTTCGAAGACGTCTCGTGCTTGGTACTCGTACAGATCCACACTTGCCTCCATGCACGTGTGCGGTGGGACAGGAACAGCTCCATGGCCACAGACCCGCTTCGGCCATGCCGCCAGACAGACGAACCGAAGCCTATCTGTGACACGTCGGGTGAAGTGCAAGGGTGATGAGGCCCCGGCTACTGCGGCGCGTCGCGCTTGACCAGAGAAGCGGCCTACGCAACCCTCCGTCACCGCCCGACACCACTTTTATCAGTCTGGCCTGACATTTGATCAAGTTGGAGACCGCGGCTCGGCGGCATATTCCGCTGAACACTGACGCGGCGCCGGCGCCGGCTAGCTTCGCGCCGTATGCACGCTTCTGCCGCATCCGCATGACTCTCGAATGACGATCTCTGTGGCGAAGGACTGGTGTCCAGCAGGAGGACTCGCGTTGAGGACGGCGGAGACCGCGGCTTCGGCCATAGCCCAGATCGGCTGCCGAGCAACGGTGAGCGGCGGCGAGCGGTACTCAGACTCCATCGTGCCGTCGTAGGAGACGATGGCAATGTCGTCAGGACAGTGCAAACCAGCTTCCCGGAATTGCTTTGAGCGCGCCGGTAGAGAGCTCATCTGAGGCGGCGAAGATCGCATCTGGCCGAGTCGGCCAGCTCAGGGAGTTGCACCGCCGCTTCGTAGCCGCCGTGCCGGCCGAAGGTGAGTCCGGACGATCGGGCCGGGCGGCAGATCGTGACTCCGGAAAGCGTCGCTCCAGCCTTGCTCGCGAGGCTCGAGGATCGGGCCGCTCGGCAATCCCATGATCAACGCGATCGATTGGTGGCCATGAACGGTGATCAGGTGGTCGACAAGCCGACGAGCTCCATCCGGGAGTCGGGACCGACAGCGGTATAACCGGCGAAGGGCGTAGCACGAGTCGATCAAGCACTGTCGGGCGCTCCGGCAGCATGATGGCGCGAAAGCCGGAGGGGTGGCAGGATCTGTGCAGATGAGCAGACCGTCGACGCCTGCCGATTAGGCTAGATCGCTGACAATCCGGGTTTCTTGAGCCTCGTTGGCATCTGAGGTTGCCACGACCATGACGTAGCCGTGCTGCTGCTGCGCAGCCTCAGAGCCCGCACACTATTCGGCGAAGAACGGATTGGTGATGGTTGGGAAGTACCAGTCCGAAGCATCTCCGTCGGGCACCTCTCATGAGCGCCCGGGCATTGACGATTCAGGTCGATAGTTCAAGATTTCGATCGCGGCTCGTACGCGAGCAACGCAGTCTCCAGCGCAACCCGGCGGGGGCCGTCGTTGACGACATAGCTGACCAGCAGCGCGTACTGACGCCGGCGTAACTGCGCGACATCGGCCCTCGTCGGGGACAGGAGCCGCCTATCGGGTGGGTCAGCGGACACGGCGCGAGATTCCGTTCAGTTGCGCGGCGTGAACCACGCATCGCGGACCATCTCCACGGTGCCTCGCGTCGTTGTCGATCCGGTGCCGCAGAATCTACAGGTGTCAGATCAGGAGCTGACAAGCATAATTGCGTCACGAGCGTGCTGGCAGGTGCGCAGGCGGCGGGTTCTTCAACGGTCAATCGCGAACCCTGCAGGCAACTTGCTGCCGCCGCATTCTCCCTGCTACCCCGAGGCGTGCGTGCGAGGCGTTCGCCCTTCTCCCAGATCCTCAGCAATCCCATAGCCGGACGCATCACCCTGATTTGGCCCTAGTTCGAAACAACTTCAGTACAGCATGGATCAGCCGGGCGGAGCATTTGGCCGATTCTCAGTGATCGCTCAGGCGACGCCAAAGGATCCTGGTCCACATCGTTCTGTCCAGTTCGACCAGGACCGACGCGCCCGAACGGATGCACAAATTCTTGGACACAACTCACCGGAAACCCTTGCTACCCGCTGCATCTACAGGTGTAGCTTCCGGCCCATCGCAACTGTTTGCGATGTCCTGCGTCCACGAACTGGGCTGTCGCATTGGCCAGCGCACTTGAGCCGGAGAGGAACCGAACGATGACGTCTCACACGATTGCGCGTGCCTCAACTCATCAGAGTCCGAGTGGTGAAGGCGCGCGCACTGACCACCGACACGGTCGAGCCGCTCGTTGCAGCTGACTACTAAGGCCGGAATACGGGGCACCGACAGACCGCCCGGCAAGGGTGATTTGGGCATGGCGCTGATCTTCATCCTGCCGGCAGCGATCGGCTTCCTGGTGTTCTACCTCTACCCGTTCATCCGCGGCTTCTACTTCAGTCTGACCAGGTACAACCTGCTCGGAACACCGCATTTCATCGGCTTCGACAACTTCACCAAACTCTTCCAGGACAAGCTGTTCTGGAACGCGCTGCTGGTGACCGTCGAGTACGTCTTGGATCAACATCGTGTTCCAGACCGTCCTTGCTGTAGCGATCGCGGTGCTGATGCATCGGCTCACCCAGTCGACGGTCATCCGCGGTCTGATCTTGCTGCCATTCCTGATCTCCAATGTCATCGCGGCGCTGGTGTGGTTCTGGCTGTTGGACTACCAGATTGGCCTCGTCAACGGCTTCATCGCGGCTATCGGGTTCGACAAGATCCCATTCTTCGGAGATGCCGCGCTGGGCGATTCCGACCATTGCCATGGTCAATGTCTGGCGGCATATGGGCTACACACGCTCTGCTGGTCTTCGCCGGGCTGCAGACGATACCCGACTACTGTCTACGAGGCGGCGTCGGTCGATGGCAGCACCGAATGGCAGTCGTTCTGGCGCATCACGTTGCCGCTGCTGGCCGATCCTGGCGCTGGTGCTTGGTGATCACGGTGACCGGCTCGTTCCAGGTCTTCGACACGGTGGCCGTGACAACCGCAGGGCGGGCCGGGCAACGCCAGCCGCGTGATGCAGTACCGCATCTACCAAAGAGGGTTTCGCAGAAGGCCAGTTCGGCTACGCGAGCGCCCTGTCGGTGATCTTGTTCATCATCCTTGCCACTGTCGCGCTCATCCAGCTGAGACTGCTGAGACGCCGGCGAGTCGGATCTGGCCTGAGAGGAAGCAGTTATGACAACCACGACTCGCTCCCTCTCGCGCCGCCGTCAGTCTGCGGAGCCTCGAAGCCAGGGGCAAGCGGATCAACGTCAGGGCGGGTAGCGGCCTGGACCGCAATGATCATCCTCATTCTGATCACCCTGTTTCCGTTCTACTGGATGATTCGCACGGCGTTCTCGACCTCGAAGTCGCTGTTCTCCGACCCGAACTCGCTGCTGCCGGTCGATTTCACGCGCGCGCGCGTTCAAGCGAGTATTTGGCCTCGCGACGCCGGCCGAGGCGCAAGGCCGAGGGCGGCTCCGGTGCAGCCGTCGACTTCTGGCTCTTCCTGCGCAACTCGATCGTCTACGCCACGCTGTCTACAGCTGGCCAGGTGTTCTTCAGCGCACTGGCGGCGTACGCATTTGCCCGGCTCCGCTGGCCCGGGCGGGACAAGGTCTTCTTCCTGTTCCTGACCGCGCTGATGATCCCGCCGATCTTCGTCATGCTGCCGAACTTCATCTTGATCAAGAACCTCGGACTGCTCAACACGTTCCCCGGCTTGATCCTGCCCTACTTCTGCTGACGCCGTTCGCGATCTTCTTCCTGCGGCAGTTCTTCCTCGGCATCAACCAGGAGATCGAGGAGGCGGCCAAGCTCGACGGCGCCGGACACTGGCGGATCTTCTTCAGGATCATCCTGCCGATGAGCTGGGCGCCCATCATCACCTTGTTCATCCTCACCTTCATCGCGCAGTGGAACGACTACTTCTGGCCACTGCTGGTTGGCGCCAACGACCAAGGTCGCGCGTGCTCACGGTCGCGCTCGGCGTGTTCAAATCGCAGACCCCGCAGGGCGGCCCGGACTGGGCGGGCCTGATGGCCGCGGTCTTGGTCGCCGCGCTGCCCGATCCTCATCTTGTTCTTCGCGTTCGCGAAGAAGATCGTCAACTCGATCGGCTTCTCCGGCGTGAAGTGACTCATCTGGACCCATCAACAACCCCGGTGACCTTGCCGAGGTAACAACGCGAAAGGAATCTGCCAACGATGGCAAGAATGCGCAAGAAACTGGGAGCCGTGCTGGTGGGCGCGCCGCCCTCAGCCTCACCCTCACCGCATGCGGCGGCGGTGGGTGGCTCGAAGGTGCGGCGGCGGTGACTCCGGAGGCGGCGCGATCGACACCAGCCAAGCCTCCGGCGACGTCGAGCTACTGGCTGTGGGACGCCAATCAGCAGCCGGCCTACCAGGCATGCGCTGACAAGTTCCACGCGGCGAACCCCAACATCAATGTCAAGATCACCCAGTACGGCTGGGACGACTACTGGAGCAAGCTCACCAACGGCTTCGTCGCCGGCGACGCGCCCGATGTCTTCACCGACCACCTGTCCGAAGTACCCGGAGTTCGTCACCCAGGAGCAGCTGGTGCCGCTGGACGACACGCTCACCAAGGACGGCTTCAACGTCAACCAGTACCAGGAAGGTCTGGCGGACCTGTGGAAGGGCCCGGACGGCAAACGCTACGGCCTGCCGAAGGACTTCGACACCGTCGCGATCTTCTACAACAAGAAGCTGATCGCCGATGCGGGAGTCAAGGAAGCCGACTTGCAGAATCTGCAGTGGAATCCCCAGGATGGCGGAACGTACGAGAAGATGATCGCCCATCTGACGGTCGATCAGAGCGGCAAGCGCGGGGACGAGCCGGGCTTCGACAAGTCCAAGGTCAAGGTGTACGGCCTGGGACTCGACGGCGGTTCGGGCAGCGGGGTCGGACAGACCCAGTGGAGCATGTACACCGGTTCCAACAACTGGCAATTCACCGACAAGAATCCCGTGGGGAACCCACTACAACTACGACCAGCCCGCATTCCAGGACACCATCAAGTGGTTCGGCTCGCTGATCGAGAAGGGCTACATGCCGTCTGTCGCCGCAGTCAGCGGCCAGGGCGACGTCGGACATCTTCGCCGCCGGCAAGTACGCGATGATCACCAACGGCTCGTGGAAGATCGGCAGCAATGTTCGGCGCCAAGGGCATTGAGACCGGCGTCGCGCCGCTTCCAGCCGGCCGAGCGGCAAGCGCGCCAGCATGTACAACGGCCTGGCTGATTCCATCTGGGTCGGCTCGAAGAACAAGCCGGCGGCGGCAAAGTGGGTCGAGTTCCTCGGGTCGCCGGACTGCCAGAACATCGTGGGCGAGAAGGGCGTCGTCTTCCCTGGCCATCCCAGCGGCGACTGACAAGGCTGAGGCCGCGTTCAAGGCCAAGGGAGTCGACGTGTCGTCCTTCCTCGTCAACGTGAAGGACAAGACCACGTTCCTGTTCCCGATCACTGACCACGCCTCACAGATCGACGGCATCATGCATCCGGCCATGGACGACGTCTTGTCTGGCAAGGCCCCCGTCACATCGCTGACCGACGCCAACAACCAGGTCAATCAGCTGTTCCAGTAAGGGCTGTCGAGGGGCGCCAGCCTGGACATCGCTCCGACTGGCGCCCCTCGCCATGCTCGGCCTCGCCCTTCCCCGAAAGTGGTCGCAGACGACACGAATCTTGGCGGTTTGGCTGTGGTCTATGACCACTTTCGGGCAGAAACCGTCACTCCCGGATAGTTCTTCAAGCCGGCTGATCAGATCATCGACGATCTGTCGCCGGACCGGATCGGCGCTGCGGTCGTCGCCGTAGGTCCACGTCAGGGTGTTGGCGTAGCGGCGGACGTAGAAGTCGTACCGATTCCCATGACCGACGAGCGCGTACCGCAGTCGATCACCAGCGGGAAACGCCGCCCACAGCCGGCCCGTGACACTGAAATCTTCTGCGGGCTTGTCGAACGGCGGGAAGGTGAGGCGCACTGTGCCGCATCGCAGCAATGCGATGCGCTTGTCCAGAAGCTCTTGTCTGGCACCCGCCGCATCGGGATAACGCACCGTGAGCGTCGTTACGGGCTGCGCTGGTGAGCCGTTGACCCCAGTCCACGACTCGCCTCCGATTGCCCCCTTCACTGCCAATAACGAGAGTGGCTTACACCAGGCCGGATCACTGCGAACCAACCGGTCTGGAGCAAGCTCAGCGACGTCGACGGAACTGGACAAGCCGGCACGCTCAGACGGGCGGAAAGTCTCCTAACGCGACCGTGAGGCGCTGAGCAGGCACCAGCTGACGTCGATCAATCCACCCCGAATTGTCAGCCCGGTGGCGATCTCCGCACTCAGCCATAGCAGGCCGGCCGCCAGAACTGCCGCAACAATGCGCAGGGTGGTTCCGCGGGCCCGCGCGACCATCTCCTCAGAGATAGCTAGGCCAATACCTGCCCTGAGCCTGTCGAAGGGCGGGAGCACGTTGCCTGGGTCCGGCAGGCTTCAGACAAGCTCAGCCCGCATCAACCGCGCGCCCGGTCCCCACGTTCGCGCGTACCCAGGAAACGATGTCAGTCATCGTTGCGCCAGGGTGAAGACCTCTGCAACGCCCATCTCCGCCAAAGCTTGGCGGTCCGCCTCTGGAATGATGCCTCCGCCGAAGAGCACGATGTCGTCAGCGTTGGCCGCATGCAGCAGCTCCCTCACTTTGGCGAACAACGTCATATGCGCCCCGGAAAGAACCGGACAGCCCGATGGCGTCAGCATCCTCGGCTATCGCCGTCGCGACAATCTGCTCCGGGGTTTGGTGCAGGCCCGTGTAGATCACTTCCATGCCCGCGTCACGAAGCGCCCGGGCGACGACCTTGGCTCCGCGATCGTGGCCGTCAAGGCCAGGTTTGGCCACGACAATTCGCAGCGGAGATGGCCGCAGTGAAGGTGGGGACGACGGCACATCCGATTCCACGACGCCAAACCTACTACTGGGTAATATTTGGTCGTGGGGACCAGTGCCGATGGAGGCATTTCGCCGGCGGGATTCCCACGCACTCCTGACACTGGACTGGCCGCGGATGGCATCTGGCCTGGCGATCGAGGCCGCCTGGGCCACAGCTCACATGATGATGTATCCGCTTGACCGTTCTCATCGCCAACTCGGGTCGCCGGCGGGCGCCGTCACGATCTCCGAGGCTCTCAACCCAGAACAACGCGGGCTTTTCCACCACGACGTCGACGCAGCCGAGACGCCGATCCTGCTGGTACACGGGATCATCGACAACCACGCCATCTTCACCGTGATGGAACGCGCACTGCGCCGCCGCGGCTTCCAAACGCTGTCCACCTACGACTACGGCCTGCTGACCCACAACATTGCGCACGCTGCGGCACGTTTGGGGAGGCCATCGCGCAGCTGTCCACGACAACCGGCTACGAACGAATCCACGTCATCGGCCACAGCCTGGGTGGCCTCATCGCCCGCTACTACGTGCAACGGCTGGGAGGCGACCATCACGTACACACACTGGTGACGCTCGGCACACCTCATCAAGGCACCCAGCTGGCATGGGCTGCACCGCTGCTGCCGCTGGTCCGACAACTCACGCCGAACTCCTCAGTGATCCAGGAGCTGGCCGAGCCGGCGCCGGAGTGCCAGACCCGCTTCATCGCGTTCTACAGCGATATCGACCACCTCGTGATACCCGGTCACAACGCCCGGCTTGATCATCCTGATCTGCATGTGCAGAACATCCAGGTACGCGGCGTGGGCCACCT
>ERZ1370068.1640-contig-1155_pt1 | contig 18131 bp, 24 predicted proteins | sample MGYA00561227_ERZ1370068 | MGnify/ENA primary metagenome ERZ1370068 (study PRJEB38410, sample SAMEA6850437) | metagenome | study: Metagenomic assessment of the ecological functions of the soil: analysis of the soil microbiota associated with the...
CGATATGCGTCAAGCGGGCGCTGCCGAAGTTGAAGGTCGCCGCCGATTGGCGCGTCCCCGTCGAGCGAAACCGCTGGGAAGTGGAGTGGATGCGAGTCGCCGGCGAGCATCGTGCCCGCGCGCCGTCCCGAGAGTCCTCGGCGAAGATCGCGCCAGCGGATGCTTCGCGATGGCGTATCTTGTCGCCGGACACGCATCCCGTCTGGAAGGATCTGCTGCGAACCGGCATCGTCGAATCTGCAGACCGCGGCGGCAATCGGCGACACGCTCGGCCGCATTCACGCCGCCACCGCGGATCGGCGCCGACGTCGCCGCGCGCTTCGAAACGGACGAGCTCTTTCACGCGCTTCGTCTCGAGCCCTATCTCGAAGCGACCGGACGCGCGCATCCCGATCTCGCGCATCGGCTCGATCGCTGGTCGAGACCACGCGCGCGACGAAGCGCGTGCTGGTCCACGGCGACTTCAGCCCGAAGAACCTGTTCGATCGGGCCGGCGGGCCCGGTGATCCTCGACGCCGAATGCGCGTGGTACGGCGACCCGGCGTTCGATCTCGCGTTCGTGCTGAATCACCTGCTGCTCAAAGGCGCGTGGCAACCGCAATGGCGCGCGCGGTACGTCGACGCGTTCGATGCGCTGACGGCCGCGTATCTGCGCACGTCGTCTGGGAGCCGCCGGCGAGCTGCGAGCGCGCGCGCGGCAGCGCTGTTGCCCGGGCTGCATGCTCGCGCGCATCGACGGCAAGTCGCCGGTCGAATATCTGACCGACGATTCACGGAGGGACGCGGTGCGCGCTTTCGCGCGATCGCTCCTCGCCGATCCGGTTGCGAAGGTCGGTGTCGTCGCGCAGCGCTGGCTCGACGGATCGGACGAGCGCGATGAGCGATCGCCGATCGCGAGCGTTCATGGCCGCCGCGTCTGGGATTCGCGCGGCCGGCCGACGCGTCGAGGCCGAGGTCGTCCTCGGCGAGCGGCGCGATCGGACGCGCGATCGCGCCGGCGGGCGCGTCGCGCGGCTCGCGCGAGGCGATCGACCTGCGCGACGGCGGCTCGCGCTTCGGCGGTATGGACGTGACGCGCGCCATCGCGAACGTCGACGGCGATGATCGCGCGCGCGCTCGTCGGGCGCGACGCGCTCGATCAGGCCGAGCGTCGACGCGGCGCTGATCGCGCTCGACGGCACGCCGAACAAGGCAAGCCTCGGCGGCAACGCGACCGGTCGCGGTGTCGCTCGCGGTCGCGCATGCGGCAGCGGCGTCGCGCGGCGTCCCTCTGTGGCGCTCGCTTGCCGGTGACGGCGCGGTCACGCTGCCGCTGCCGGAGATCCAGATCTTCGGCGGCGGCGCGCACGCGGGCCGGCGCATCGACATCCAGGACCTGATGGTGATGCCGGTCGGCGCGACGTCGTTCGCGCAGGCGCTCGAGATGACCGCCGAGGTCTATCGCGCCGCCGGCGAGCTGATGCGCGACGCGCGGCAAGCTCGCCGGCGTGGCCGACGAAGGCGGCTGGTGGCCGGCGTTCGACACCAACGAAGAGGCGCTCGCGATGCTCGTGCGCGCGATCGAGCGCGCCGGGCTTCGTGCCCGGCGACGACGTCGCGATCTCGCTCGACATCGCCGCCTCCGAGCTCGGCCGCGACGGCCGCTACCGGCTCGGTCTCGAGCGCCGCGAGCTCGACCGCGACGGCATGATCGAGATGCTGCTGCGCGTGGATCGAGCGCTATCCGATCGCGTCGATCGAGGACCCGCTGGCGGAGGACGACCGCGACGGCTGGATCGCCTTCACGCGCGCCGCCGGCTCGCGCGTGCAGATCATCGGCGACGACTACCTCACCACGAACGCCGCGCGCGTGCGCAAAGCGGCGAGCGACGGCGCGTGCAATGCCGTGCTCATCAAGCCCAACCAGGCGGGCACGGTGACGGAAACGCTCGCCGCGCTGTCCGCCGGTCGCGCCGCGGGCTTCGCCACGATCGTCTCGGCGCGCTCCGGCGAAACCGAGGACGTCTCGATCGTGCATCTCGCGGTCGGCTGGAACGCCGGGCAGCTCAAGGTCGGCTCGTTCGCGCGCTCCGAGCGCATGGCGAAATGGAACGAAGGCCTGCGCATCGAGGAAGCGCTGGGCGCGAGCGCACGCTACGCGGGACGGGCGCGCTGCGCGCGCGCGCGGTGAACGCGCCAGCGCAGATCTCGCGTCTCCGACGTGCGCTACGCCAGCAGAAAGCTCGCGAGCTCCGCGAAACCCGCGCCCGCTTCGGCGCGCGTCACATAGGCCGGCAGCGTGGCGATGCGATCGGCGAAATCGCGCACGTTGGCAACCCCGACCGCGTTGGGAAAGAACGCGAACATCGGCGCATCGTTCGGCGAATCGCCGGCGAACACGAATCGCGCGCGCTCTCGCATCGATGTCGATCGCCGAAGGCCTCGGTCAGCAGCGTGCTTCGTCATCGTCAGCTTGTCGTAGCTGCCGAACCAGCCGTTGACGTGGATCGAGCTCACCTTGGCGGTCATGCCCTCGGCTTGCATCATCGCGACGATCCGGTCGATCGCCGCGCGGCGAAGCGGCGGCACGTCCTCGCAAAAGTCGATCGCGACGTCGGTCTCGCGATAGCGCTGGTCCGACGCGAGCGCGCTGCCCGGGACGCGCGGCGACGATCCTCGTCGCGCGATCGCCGCGAGCCGCTCGCGATGGCGCAGCCGCGTCGGCTCGTCGGCGACGAATCGCCGCACGAGCTTGCGCGCCGCGGCGTCGTAGCGCATGTAGAGCGCGCCGTTCTCGCCGACGACCGCGTCGACCGGCCACATCCGCGCGATGTGATCGCACCATCCCGCGGGCCGGCCGGTGATCGGGATGACGAGCTTGCCGGCGGCGCGCAGACGCTCCATCGCGGCGTACGCCTCCGGCGGTCAGCCGGCCGTGCGTCGACAGCGTGTCGTCGATGTCCGGTGAGCACGCCGCGGATCGCGCGGCGCGCGCTCGTCGGGCATGCGTGGCGAGCGGCCGCAGTCGGCGCTACGCTCACGCCATCCGACTGGCGACGTAGCGCCGCGACGCGATCGCGATCGGCCTGCGGCATGCCGAGCCCGCACTTGGTCCGCCGCCAGAGCATCGTCGTCGCCGCTGCGCGCCCATTCCTCGTCGACGAGATAGTCGATCTCCGCGGCGGTGAGACCCTGGCCGAAGTCCTCGCCCAGATCGGCCGGCGTCCTGCGCGTCGCCCAGGATCGCCGCGGCGCGCGTGCCATGCCGGTGCGCGAGGCCGCGCAGCAGCTCGGGCGGGCAGCGCCGGATAGCGCCCGGTGAGCTCCGCGACGAAGCTCCGCGAGTCCGCCCGGAGGCAAGTCGCCGCCGGGAAGGACGGCGTGCGCGGTCCAGCGCGGCTTCATCGGCGGCAGGAAAGGCGCGAGCTCCTGCAGCGCGTGCTCGGCGAGCTTCCGATACGTCGTGATCTTGCCGCCGTAGATCGACAGCACCGCGGCGCCGCGGCCGTCGCTCGGTGTCGAGCTTGAACACGTAGTCGCGGGTGACCGCCGACGGATCGGACGGAGCCGTCGTCGTAGAGCGGACGCACGCCGCTGTAGGTCCACAACGACGTCGCTGCGCGCGAGCGGCTGCGCGAGGTACGTGTTGGCGAGATCCAGCAGATAGTCGATCTCTTCGTCGGAGATCGCCGGATGCTCGTAGGCATCCACCGCGCATGTCCGTCGTGCCGATCAGCGAGTAGCGGTCCTGATACGGAATGACGAAGACGATCCGCTTGTCCGGCGTTCTGCAGGATGTACGCGTGCGCGCCTTCGTGCACGCGCGGCACGACGATGTGGCTGCCCTTGATGTGGCGGATGCCCTCCTTCGACGGCGTGCCGTTGATGGAGTCGCGCACGCCGCTTGACCCACGGCCCGGCGGCATTGACGAGCACCTGCGCCGTCACCTCGGACGTCGCACCCGCGTCCGTCGCGCAGCGTTGCCCGCCACCACGGGCCGCCGCGCATCGCGCTCGCGCCGCGCGGACACGGAGCGCCGTGCGGACGCGGATGTCGGCTTCGTGGAGCGCTGCGTCCATGACGTTGCACACGACCAGACGCGCGTCGTCGACGCGGGCGTCGGAATAGACGAAGCCCTTCCCGAACTTGGGCTTGAGCCCGGCGCCCCACGGCGTGCGCGACAGGTCGACACCGAACGAGCCGGGCAGCGTCTCGCGCCGTCCCAGGTGGTCGTACAGAAGAGCCCGGCGCGCAGCATCCACGCCGGACGCAGGTGCGGCTCGTGCGGCAGCACGAACGACAGCGGCTCGACGAGATGCGGCGCCTGGCGCAGCACGACCTCGCGTTCGACGAGCGATTCGTGCACCAGCCGGAACTCGTATTGCTCGAGGTAGCGCAAGCCGCCGTGGATGAGCTTCGTGCTCCATTGCGACGTGGCCGAAGCGATGTCGCCCTGCTCGACGAGCAGCACCTTGAGGCCGCGCCCGGCGGCGTCGCGGGCGATGCCCGGCGCCGTTGATGCCGGCGCCGACGACGAGCAGATCGAACTCCGGCGTGACGAGATGGCATCGGCGGGGATGACGGGCGAAACTTCGCCGCAATTCTAACGCAGCGCTCGGCGAGCTTCGGGTTTCCGACGGTCGCGACGCGGTTGCGCTAAGATTCCGCTTCCTCGATCCGGCCTGTCACTGGAGTCCTCATGACCGTCGTTCCCGAAGTCGCCGCGCTCCTTCCCGACATCAAGACCTGGCGGCACCACATCCACGCGCACCCGGAGACGGCGTTCGAGGAAACCGCGACGAGCGCCTATCGTCGCGGACAAGCTTCGCTCGTTCGGGCTCGACGTGCACACGGGACTCGCGAAAACCGGCGTCGTCGGCGTGCTGCAAGAGCGGGTCCGGCACGCGAGGCGATCGGCTTGCGCGCCGATCTCGACGCCCTGCACATCCACGAGAAATCCGGCGTCGCGCATGCGTCGCAAGGTCGAGGGCAAGATGCACGCGTGCGGCCACGACGGCCACACGGCGATGCTGCTGGGCGCGGCCGCCGCGCTCGCGCGAAAGCGCGACTTCGACGGCACGGTCTACTTCATCTTCCAGCCGGCCGAGGAGAACGAGGGCGGCGGCCGGGTGATGGTCGAGGAAGGCCTCTTCGAGCGCTTCCCGATGCGCGCCGTCTACGGCATGCACAACTGGCCGCTGCATGCCGCTCGGCACGATCGCGACGCGCGTCGGGCCGCTGATGGGCGCGTTCGACATCTTCGAGATCGTCGCCACCGGCAAGGGCGCGCACGCGGCGATGCCCAACACCGGCAAGCGATCCGATGCTGTTCGCGGCGCACGCGATCAGCGCGCTGCAGACGATCGTCGCGCGCAACCTGCATCCGCTCGAAGCCGGCGTCGTCAGCGTCACGCAGGTCCACGGCGGCGACACCTGGAACGTGATTCCGCAGGAAGTCGTGCTGCGCGGCACCGTGCGCACCTTCGACGCCGCGAGGTCCAGGACCTGATCGAGCAGCAGGATGCGCACCATCGTCGCCGGCATCGCCGCGATGTTCGAAATGACGGCCACCGTCCGCTACGAGCGCCGCTATCCGGCGACGGTCAACGCGCGAGACGGAGACGCGGCACGCGATCGCCGCGGCGAGCGCCGTCGTCGGCGCGGCCAACGTCGACGCCGATCCGACGCCGAACATGGGCAGCGAGGATTTCGCGTTCATGCTGCAGGCGAAGCCCGGGTGCTACGTGTGGCTCGGCGCGGGACGCGGACCCGACACGCCCAACGTGCACAACCCGCACTACGACTTCAACGACGACGCGCTGCCGATCGGCGCGAGCTACTGGGTGACGCTCGTGTCGCAGCAGCTCGCCGCGTGAAGGAGGCGGTCGCGCGCACAACCGCGCACCGCTGCAATGGCGCGGAACGCCGCTGAGCATGCCGCGTGCATCGCCGCGGACGGCGATCGCGTGATCGCGAGCCGGGACGATCTCGAAGCGGCGCTCGATTCGATGGCGCGCGCCATCGGATGGTCTTCTTCGCCGGATTGCCTGGCGTCGGGCAAGAGCCTCTACATCCGCGAGCTCGCGCGCGTGGCGCATGCGATGGGCCGCACCGTGCACTCGCTGCAATGGGATGTCGCGCGGCCCGCGTTCGTGTCTCCCGCGATCGCCGCGCGATATCCGGACCGCGACGGCATCGCGCATCCGATCGTGCGCAAGGGCGTCGGACAATGGGTGCGGCAGGCCGTGCTGCGTTGGCACCGGCGCAACGCCGGCGATGCGCAGCCTGCTGATCGGCGAGGTGCCGTTGATCGGCCACCGGCTCGTGGAGCTGGTGCAGGTGCATGCGGATGATGCGGAGCCGCTGCTCGCGGACGCGACGAACGCTGTTCGCGACGCCGGTGCCCTCGGTCGCGGTGCGCGCGGCGATCGAGCGCGCGCGGCAGCGGACGTTCGCGAATCCGTCGAACCCGCGCGAAAGCGAGGATGCCCGGCGTCGACATCGTGCAGGCAGTCGTGGGCGGAGATCCATGCGCTCGCCGTCGAGCTGGGCGCCGCAGCGCCGACGCGGCAGGACGCCGCCGTTCGATCCGCGATGGCTACGCGGCCGTCTATCGCCACTTGCTGCGCAGGCGCAACGCGCTGACGCTGCGCGTGGAGGTCGGAGCTCGCGCAGAACGGCGTCGGTCTACGATCACGACGTGCGAGGTCACCGACATCGTCCCGACGCACGCCGAGGCCGATGCGATCGTCGCGCGGCTCGAGCGCGAGCATCACGCCGGCCGAGATCGAAGCGGAGGTCGCCCGCTGGGCGCAGGTCGATCTGACGCCGGTCGGCTTTACGCGCGATGCCGCAGCTTGCGGATCGCCTGCGAGCTGCGCCATGGCCGCTCGCGAGCTCGGCCTCGGCGGTCGCGATCTCCTCCTTCGACGTCTTGTTCTGCATCGCCTCGAGCGCGGCCTTGCGCGCATCCTCGGCCGCGACCTCGTCCAGGTCCTTCGCGCGGATCGCGGTGTCGGCGAGCACCGTCACGCGCGTCGGCTGCACTTCGAGGAAGCCGCCCTGGACGAACACGAGCTCCTCGGCCGCCTGGCCGGGGATCTTGATCCTGACCGCGCCGGGCTTGATCGCGGTGAGGAGCGGCGTGTGGCGCGGATAGATGCCGAGCTCGCCGTCGACGCCCGGGAGCACGACGAACTCCGCCTCGCCGGAGAAGATCTGCTCCTCGGCGCTGACGACGTCGACGTGGATCGTGTTGGCCATGGCTTCCCTCAGTTCGCTACCGCGCCTCGCGGGCTGCGTCATTGCAGCGTCTTCGCCTTCTCGAACGCCTGCTCGATCGTGCCGACCATGTAGAACGCCTGCTCGGGCAGCGCGTCGCACTCGCCGTCGACGATCATCTTGAAGCCCTTGATCGTGTCCTTCGAGCGACACGTACTGGCCCGGCGAGCCGGTGAACACTTCGGCGACGGTGAACGGCTGCGACAGGAAGCGCTGGATCTTGCGCGCGCGCGCGACGGCCAGCTTGTCCTCGGGCGAGAGCTCGTCCATGCCGAGGATCGCGATGATGTCGCGGAGCTCCTTGTAGCTGCTGCAGCACCGACTGCACGCCGCGCGTCGTGTTGTAGTGCTCGTCGCCGATCACGTGCGGGTCGACCTGGCGCGACGTCGAGTCGAGCGGGTCGACCGACGGGTAGATGCCGAGCGAGGCGATGTCGCGCGACAGCACGACGGTCGCGTCGAGGTGGCCGAAGCGTGGTGGCCGGCGACGGGTCGGTCAGGTCGTCCGCCGGCACGTACACGGCCTGGATCGACGTGATCGAGCCGGTCTTCGTCGACGTGATCCGCTCCTGCAGCCGGCCCATCTCCTCGGCCAGCGTCGGCTGGTAGCCCACCGCGGACGGCATCCGGCCGAGCAGCGCCGAGCACTCGGTGCCGGCGAGCGTGAAGCGGTAGATGTTGTCGATGAACAGCAGCACGTCGCGGCCCTCGTCGCGGAAGCTCTCGGCGATCGTGAGGCCGGTCAGCGCGACGCGCAGGCGGTTGCCCGGCGGCTCGTTCATCTGGCCGTAGACCATCGCGACCTTCGACTTGCCGAGGTCGTCCTTGTTCGACGACGCCCGATTCCGATCATCTCGTGGTAGAAGTCGTTGCCCTCGCGCGTGCGCTCGCCCACGCCGGCGAACACCGACAGGCCCGAGTGCGCCGTCGCGATGTTGTTGATGAGCTCCATCATCGTGACGGTCTTGCCGACGCCGGCGCCGCCGAAGAGGCCGATCTTGCCGCCCTTGGCGAACGGGCAGATGAGGTCGATGACCTTGATGCCGGTTTCGAGCAGCTCCGGTCGACGGCGACAGCTCCTCGAACGTCGGCGCGTTGCGGTGGATCGACATCGTCTTCTCGGCGTCGACCGGACCGCGCTCGTCGATCGGGCGGCCCAGCACGTCCATGATGCGGCCGAGCGTCTTGCCGCCGACCGGCACCGTGATCGGGTTGCCGGTGTTGACGACCTTCATGCCGCGGCGCAGGCCGTCGGAGCTGCCGAGCGCGATCGTGCGCACGACGCCGTCGCCCAGCTGCTGCTGCACCTCGAGCGTCAGCCCGATCTCGTCCATCTTGAGGGCGTCGTAGATCTTCGGCATCTCGGTGCGCGCGAACTCCACGTCGACGACGGCGCCGATGCACTGGACGATGGTTCCTTGGTTCATGTTCGCTATCCTTCAGGTTGCGATGTCCTTGGCGCCGCTCGGCTGCACCACACCGCCGCCGCGCCGCCGACGATCTCGGCCAGCTCCTTGGTGATCGCCGCCTGCCGGGTCTTGTTGTAGATGAGCTGCAGCTCGTCGATGATCGTCGCCGGCGTTGTCGGACGCCGCGCGCATCGCGACCATCCGCGCCGACTGCTCGGAGGCCATGTTCTCGTTCACCATCTGGAACACGAGCGCCTCGGCGTAGCGCCGCAGCACGCCGTCGAGCAGCGCCTTCGCGTCGGGCTCGTAGAGGTAGTCCCACGACCCGTCGCGGCGTCCGCCGTGCGCACCTCGCCGTGCCCGGCGCCCGGTACTCCTCGGGGATCGGCAGCATGTCGCCGTGCCGCGCCTCCTGCTTCATCGTGTTGATGAACGTCGTGAAGAAGATGTGCACCTCGTCGATGGTCGCCGTCGATGTACTTGTCGAGCAGCACCTTGACCGGCCCGACCAGCTTGTCGAGGCGCGGGCGGTCGCCGAGCTGCACGACCTGCGAGACGACGTTCGCGCCGAGGCGCGTCGAGAAAGCCCAGGCCCTTGTTGCCGATCGCGCAGTAGTCGACTTCGATGCCCTTGGCCCGCCACTCCTTGTGCTGCGTTGAGGACGAGGCGCAGCAGGTTCGTGTTGAGGCCGCCGCAGAGTCCCTTGTCGGTCGTGACGACGATCGCGCCGACGCGCCGCACGTTCTCGCGCCTGGCGAGGAACGGATGCTTGTACTCGGTGTTCGCCTTGGCGACGTGCATCGCGATCTGCAGCGCGTGCATCGACGTACGGCCGCGACGCGCGCATCCGGTCCTGGGCCTTCTTCATCTTCGAGACCGAGACCATCTCCATCGCCTTCGTGATCTTGCGCGTGCTCTGCACGCTCTTGATCTTGTTCCTGTATTTCCTTCGAACCCGGCCATCGAGGCTGTCCTTAACCGCTTCGGTAATGGCGGCGGCGCCTCAGTACGCGCCGTTCTTCTTGAAGTCTTCGATCGCGGCGGCGAGCGCCTTCTCGTCGTCGGCCGACAGGTCCTTCGTCTTCTCGATGTTCGCCATCAGCGCCGCGTACTTGCTCTTGAGGTAGGCGCGCAGCGCCGACTTCGAACGCGAGCGCCTTCTCGACCGGCACGTCGTCGTAGTAGCCCTTGTTCACGCTGAAGAGCGTCACCGCCATCTCGTTGACCTGCAGCGGCTGCGTACTGCGGCTGCTTCATGAGCTCGGTGACGAGGCGGCCGCGGTCGAGCTGCTTGCGCGTCGCTTCGTCGAGGTCGGAGGCGAACTGCGCGAACGCCGCGAGCTCGCGGTATTGCGCGAGCGACGAGGCGCACGCCGCCGCCCAGCTTCTTGATGACCTTGGTCTGCGCGTTGCCGCCGACCCGCGACACCGAGATGCCGGCGTTGATCGCGGGCCGGACGCCGGCGTTGAAGAGGTCGGTTTCGAGGAAGATCTGGCCGTCGGTGATCGAGATCACGTTGGTCGGCACGAACGCCGGTGACGTCGCCCGCCTGCGTCTCGATGATCGGCAGCGCGGTGAGCGAGCCGGTCTTGCCCTTGACCGCGCCCTTGGTGAACTTCTCGACGTACTCCTCGTTGACGCGCGCGCGCGCGCTCGAGCAGCCGCGAGTGCAGGTAGAACACGTCGCCCGGATACGCTTCGCGGCCCGGCGGGCGGCGCAGGAGCAGCGACACCTGCCGGTACGCCCACGCCTGCTTCGTCAGGTCGTCGTAGATGATGAGCGCGTCCTGGCCGCGGTCGCGGAAGTACTCGCCCATCGTGCAGCCGGAATACGGCGCGATGTACTGCATCGCCGCCGACTCGGACGCCGTCGCCGCGACGACGATCGTGTACGCCATCGCGCCGTGCTCTTCGAGCTTGCGGATCACGTTCTTGATCGACGACGCCTTCTGGCCGATCGCGACGTAGATGCAGATGAGGTCCTTGCCCTTCTGGTTGATGATCGTGTCGATCGCGCACCGCGGTCTTGCCGGTCTGGCGGTCGCCGATGATGAGCTCGCGCTGGCCGCGGCCGATCGGCACCATCGCGTCGATCGACTTCAGGCCCGTCTGCACCGGCTGCGACACCGACTTGCGCCAGATCACGCCCGGCGCGACCTTCTCGATGACGTCCGACTCCTTGGCGTTGATCGGGCCCTTGCCGTCGATCGGCTGGCCCGAGCGAGTTCACCACGCGGCCGATCAGCTCGGGGCCGACCGGCACCGACAGGATGCGGCCCGTGCACTTGACCGTGTCGCCTTCCGAGATGTGCTCGTAGGCGCCGAGAATCACCGCGCCGACGGAGTCGCGCTCGAGGTTGAGCGCGAGGCCGAACGTGTTGCTGCGGGAACTCGAGCATTTCGCCGGCCATCGCGTCGGACAGCCCGTGGACGCGCGCGATGCCGTCGGAGATCGACACGACCGTCCCCTGCGTGCGCACGGTGGCGCCGGTGTCGAGGTTCTGGATCTTGCTCTTGATGAGTTCGCTGATTTCGGAAGGATTCAACTGCATGGTGTCCTCGCGTCGCGCCGGCCTGCGCCTGCCGGCGCGCGATGGTTTCAGGTTTAGCTCGTGTTCAGGCTCGCAACTGAGTTGGCCATCGCCGCCAGCTGGGCTTCGATGGTGCCGTCGATCACGGTGTCGCCGACGGTGATCCGCGCGCCGCCGCCCAGCGCCGGGTCGACGTTGACCGGTCGCCTCGATCTTCCTGCCGAAACGCTTCTCGAGCGCGGCCTTGAGATCCGCCGCCTGCGCGTCGGTCAGCGGGAACGCAGTGTCGATCCTCGCTTTCGACACGCCGTCGGTGTCGTTCTTCAGCGCCTCGAACAGCGTCGCGGATCTGCGGCAGCACGCCGATGCGATCGGCTTCGACCAGCACCGCGGACGAAGTTGCGGCCGTTCGCGTCGAGGTCGCTCGCCGCGCGATCGACAGCGACGAGCGCTGCCTTGTCCGCCGCGGTGAGCTTCGGATTGTCGAGCGCCGCCGCCGACCGCGGCTCGGCGCGCGACGTCGCTAGGAAGCGCAGCATCGCCGACCACGCCGGCAGCGCGTTCGTCGTCGCGCGCGATCCGGAACGCGGCTTCGGCGTAGGGCCGGGCGATCGTCGTCAGTTCGGCCATCGCGGCTCTCGGTCTAGAGTTCCCGCTGGATCGCCGCGAGGAGATCGGCGTGCGCCTTGGCGTCGACTTCGCGCTTCAGGATCTTCGACGCGCCGGCGACGGCGAGATCGGCGACCTGGTTGCGCAGCGCTTCCTTCGCGCGCTGGATCTCCTGCTCGATCTCGGCCTTTGCGCGCGGCCAGGATCCGGTCGGCTTCCGCCTTCGCCTGCCGCCTTGGCCGCCTCGATCGTCTCGGTCTTGAGCTTGTCGCCCTGCGCGATGATCTCCGAGCTGCGCTGTCTTCGCCTCGACCATCATTTCCGCGATCTTCTTTCCGGTGTTGGCGAGGCTCTGCCGCCCCTGCTCGCCGGCGGCCAGGCCGTCGGCGATCTGCTTCTGGCGGGTGTCGATCGCGCGCATCAGCGGCGGGCCAGACGAACTTCGCCGTGAAGCCAGATGAACGCGCGCGAACGCCGACGGCCTGCATCGACCAGCGTGAGGTTGATGTTCATGGCTGCCCTCGCGCAGCGAGACGGGTGGTCGCTGCGGCGTCACTTGAGCCCAGGCGGGATCAGCGGATTGCCGAACGCGAACAGCATCGCGATGCCCGACGCCGATGATGAACGACGCGTCGATCAGGCCGAGCAGCAGGAACACCTTGGCCTGCAGCTGCGGCATCAGTTCCGGCTGGCGCGCGGCGCCTTCGAGGAAGCGCGCGAGCACATGATGCCGACGCCGACGCAGGCGCCGAGCGCACCCAAGGCCGATGATGAGACCGATGCCGATGCCCGTGTAGGCCTGGATCTGCGCTACCAGTGCGAGCTTGTCCATTTACTTTCCTTTCTGTACTGAGGGTTTGACGTTGTTCTACGGTGAAACGAAGAGGAGGTAGCGGATCAGTGGTGTTCGTGCGCCATCGAGATGTAGACGATGGTGAGCATCATGAAGATGTACGCCTGCAGGACGACGATCAGGATGTGGAAGATCGACCAGCCGAGGTGCAGGACGCCGCTCGAGCACCGCGCCGACGACGCCGGTCGCAGCCCAGAGGCCGAGCAGCATGAAGATGATCTCGCCGGCGTACATGTTTCCGTACAGCCGCAGCGAGTGCGACAGCGGCTTCGACAGGTACTCGACGGCGTTGAACAGCAGGTTGAAGCGGCCACAGCAGCGGGTTGCTGCCGAACGGGCGAGCAGAAGAGCTCGTGCATCCAGCCGCCGAGGCCCCTTGACCTTGATGCTGTAGAAGATCATCAGCGCGAACACCGACAGCGCAAGCGCGAACGTCGTGTTGACGTCCGCAGTGGGCACGCCGCGCCAGTAATGCTGATGGAAGACGTGCTCGTAGATCCACGACATGATGTCGACGGGCAGGAAGTCCATCGCGTTGAGGAAGAGCACCAGCACGAACGTCGTGAGCGCGATCGGCGCCACCGATCTTGCTTTCGCCGTGGTAGATGCCCTTGACCTGGCTCGTTGACGAAGTCGACGGTCGAGCTCGACGAACGCCTGCCTCTTCGACGGAACGCCCGTCGGTGCGCCTTGCGCGTCACGAGCCAGAGGAAACCGAAGGTCAGGACGCCGATGATCACGCGTGGTGATCGAGCGTGTCCCAGTTGATCGACCAGAAGCCGCCGGCTCCCGCCGACCGGCTTGCGTGAGGAACGTGAGGTGGTGCTGGATGTAGGACGTCGGCGTTGAGTTCGTGTTCTGCCGCCATCGCCGCTCCCGCGCTGATCGCGAATCCCGAAATCAGAATCGCCGCCTGTGACACACGAGCACCGTGACCACGAACGCCGCGAAGAAGCGGCACCATGCACAACCTCTCAGTAGGTCGTCAGATGAGCCAGAGTTGCAGAACGATGACCGCAATCTTCGCCGCCTCGGCCTGAGTGCATCGTTCGAATGGTCTTGACCGCGGTCTCAGGACGGCCGAGTCGCACCAGCGTCGCGTACACGACGCCGGCGGAGACATTGACGACTCTAAAAAGTCCCGGATAGGGGCCCCATGCCAGCCGGCCCACCAAGCTCCCCGGCGGCTATTCCCGCGTCGCGGAGCACCGCCACACGGCGATACACGACCGACCGGTAGCGAGGCGGTGAGCGGGTCGACGTTGGGCGGACACCGGAGCTCGAGCAAACGATTGAGCGCACAGAGTGGGTTCTTGTCGCACTGCGTCAACGAATGCTGCATCGCGAAAGCTTAAAAGCCCTCTGCGCGTCCGCACGGCATCACCTCCCGACAGCGCACACGATCATCACCCTCGTCCGCGTCCGCCAGCGGCTCCGCCAGGCTTCGCGCCGGAGCCGCCAGCTGACGGCTAAGAATTCAGATGTGCGGACGAATCTGTCCTGCTCTCGTCGACGACGCGAAAGCGCAGGGATAGTGGCGGTCGAGGTCCCTGCGTCAGGTCACCGAGTGTCTTCCCAAGGGCCTCGACTTCGCTGTCGCGTTCAGTGGTAAAGTGCGGCTTCGCCAGAGGGTTGCTGGGAATGAGGACGCGCATTGCCTTGAGTCGCGCGCGACCCCGCATGCCGTGACTTCCAACGGTGTGCCAGCGTGGGGGCAGATGCGCGGTGTGGCTTGCATTTCCAGGTCCGGCCTCATCGCGGCTCGCCCCAGACTTCGCCGCTCAGGCTTGCCGAAGTAAACGCCTCACGGATCACAGGCGTCGGCCGCCGTCGCCTGCCGCTTGACGGTTAGCCAAGCCTGCCTGCGGCAACCTCGGTCGCGCGTGGCGTTGCCAGGATTTGCCGCCATTACCCAGTGCCGATAGACGGCCGGCTTGCCTCCGCAGGAGATACCCCGCGGCCAAACGCTGGATCCGTCCATCGGGAAGACCCAGCGTATCCGGATCGCGTAAAAAACGCAGAACCATCGGGAACCCGATCGCGCCGACGCTTTGCAAGATGTAGGTCGCACCGATGTCCCGCCAGCGTTCGGTGACGATCGAGACGATAGATGCCGCAAAAGTGATTCTTCAGCTCGGATGGTGTGCGGCTGCCTGGGCAGCGCGGGGTGCATTCGCACGCAGTGCGGGTCGTGACCGTATTCGGGTCGGGATTGGGCAAAAAGTCCGTGCGCACACCGCGATTGAGCGGCTGCCAATCGGCGCCGCCAATAAGCTGGATTCGAACACGCCTCCACTGACATGCCGGATGTACATGTGCTTGGATCGCGCGGGATCGATCAGCACCGAGTGCAGCTTGGGGCCGTCGGGCGTTGCGTCCTGGCCGCCGCGCCGCACCAGGCCTTGCGCTGTGGGTGATCGTTGAACCCGTCGACGCCGCGCCAGACGTGGCGCCGCCGTCTTCGGAGCGCGAAGAGTCCCCGCGGCGAGGTTCCGCATACCAGACGCCGGGTGTGGACGCATGTCCCGTCAACCAGAACGTATGGTCCACGACACGCTCATACCTGGCGAAACGCGGGGTGGCTGCTTCGCCTCATGCCAGGTACGACCTCGGTCGGAGGATCGAAGATGGTCGGGCCGAGATTCGGTGCCAGAGCGCCGCAGCGAGCATGGTCTCGTAGTCGCGGGTGTCGGCGCGACGCGTAGTGTGGTGACGATGTGGCCGAGAAACCGCGGCCCCGCGAGCCGCCGCTGTGGTTCGACGCGTCGTGCCTCGCTGTGCAACTGCCACAAAACCCTTTCGTGTCGCAATAGCCAACGTCGCGCCGCGACCTGCGGCGTCTTTGTCTTCGCCAGTTTGTTTCTCATTGCAACTTCCGCCTGGCGGCGGACTGCTGAAGTTACGCCTCGCGCAGACGCCGACAAGACCGGCGAGCATGGAGATCCTTGCTCTCCTCGCAGCCAGGCTGCCTGCCGCATATTTTCCGCTACAAATCGCCATTCGATTGTGCTGCGGATCGTGCATTGATTGCTGCGCGCCCGTGACCAGAGAGCCCCATGACGATCAAGGTTGGCGACCTGGCTTCCGCCGGGAAATGGAGTGAATTCATCGAGTCGAGACTGCCGGCTGCACGCTCGGCCCCAACGATTTCAAGGTCGACGATCTCACCCGCGGTAAGAAGGTCGTGCTGTTCGGCCTCCCCCGGAGCGTTCACCCGGATCTGCTCGGCTAAGCACGTGCCAAGTTACGTTGCCAATTACGATAAGCTCAAGGCAAAAGGCGTCGACGACATTCTGCACATATCGGTCAACGACGCATCTGTCATGGGCGCATGGTCGAAAGATCAGAAAGCTTCAGGCAAAATCCGCATGATGGGGACGGCAGCGCGTCCCACACCAAGGCGCGCTGGGCCTGGAGCTCGATCTCACCGCACGCAACATGGGCGCTCTCGCCAAACAGCGCTCGGCGCTGATCAGAAGACGGCGTCGTCAAGACGCTCAACGTCGAAGCACCGGGCAAGTACGAAGTCTCCGGCGCCGAAACGATGCTCTCCCAGCTCGGTTAGCGGCGGAGCCCGCAGCGAGGGGCCCCGCGCACGGCGTGCGCGGGATCGCGCGAGGCGAATCGATTGCCAGAGGCCGACGCGCATAGTTTGCGCTAGATGTAATCGGCAAAAGGAGGCCGAGGCGCGAGCATGAGCAGGTGTCGAGCGGAGCGTGGAGCGGCGCCAGGCGAGGCCGCTACCGCAGTTTCCTCAATATGCCGTCGAGCTGATCGAGGCTCGAATACCGGATCACGAGCCGGCCGGCGCCCTTTGCGGGTCGGCTCGATTCGCACGCTCGCACCCAGCGCTTCGGCGAGCTTCTCGGTTTCCAGTCGCGCAAGGTCGCCGTTGGCGCCCTGATTGCCCCGCGCTTCGCTTTGCGTTTTTCCGATGCAAATGAAGCGCGTGCGCATGCGCCCGCGTCGCGCACCGATACGCCCTTCGGCGGCGACCTTCGCCGCGGCAATCGCCTGCTGCGCCGGCGGCGGCAACGCGAGCAGCGCCCGCGCATGCCCCATGTCGAGCTTGTCGGCCAGCACCAGCGCCTGAACCGGCTGCGCCAGCTGCGTGGAGCCTGAGTAGGTTCGTAACCGCGTTGCGCGAACGACCGATGGCCTGCGCCGTAGCGCTCAGCGAGTCAGCCCGAACTCTTCGATCAGGCGCTTGATGCCCTGCGCTTCCTCGAGCGGGTTCAAATCCTTCGCGCTGGATGTTCGATCAGCGCGAGCGCCAGAGCTGCCTGATCGGGCACGGTCCGGATGAGCGCCGGAATTTCCTTGAGTCCTGCCGCGCTGCGCTGCGCGCCACCGCCGCTCACCGGCGACGATTTCGTACCGCCTGCCGTCGACGGGACGCACCAGGATCGGCTGCACGCGCGACGCGCCCTGCGCTTCGATCGATCAGCCGCTCAGCGAGGCCTGTCCGCTGGCGTGCGCGGCTGGTAGCGGCCGAGCGAATCCGATCGATCGAGAGCGATTTCAGCGCATCGCTTGCCGTTGTTTCGTCGGACCCCCAACAACAGCGCGTCCCAGCCCGCGACCGAGTCCCTTGAGCTTAGCCATCGGCGACACTCGTATTGCGTTTTCGGATGCGCTCGTGCCTGCGCCGCTTCTTCGCGGCGGAGCATCTCGCCGGCCAGCGCAAGGTAGGCTTGCGCGCCTTTCGAAGACTTGTCGAGGTGCAGCGCGGTAACCCAGCTCGCGCTCCTCGGCGAGCGTGACATTGCGCGGGATCACTGGTGACAATGGTAGAGTTTGTCACCGAAGTGTTTGCAAATCGGCCGACATGTTGAGCGCGAGTGTGTTATGTGGATCGCATTGTCCGCAGCAATCCTCGATTTCGAGCTTGATTCAGATGCAGCGTACGACGTTTAGTCTGTACTTTTCAGGTCGGACAGGCCCTCGAGCGCGTAATACTCGCACTGCATCGGAATCAACACGCTATCCGCGGCGCACAAGCCGTTGAGCGTGAGCAGCGACAACGAAGGCGGACAGTCGAGGAGGATGTGAAGTCGTATTCGCCGGGCGACTGCGTCGATCGCCGATCTCGAATCTGCCGACAGCGCTTCGGCGAGCGCGTCTGTCAGGCGCGTCTCGCGCTACGGGCAGATCGACCAGCTCGACCTCGGCGCCGGCGAGCCTCGCGATTCGGCAGGCACGAGGTCGAAGCCGCCCGACGGCGACGAGCGTGATACGCACGTCGACGGCGCTGCTCGCCAAGCAGGACTTGCTGGTGCCGTGTACAGTGAGCGCGCGCTTGTCGACGCCGGCGCCCGTCGTCGCGCGCGTTGCCCTGCGGGTCCGGGTCGACCGGTAGGAGCACGGGGCGGCGCTTCATCGCGACCAGGCTGGCCGCGAGATTGACGCGTGGTCGTCGCCCTGCCGACGCCGCCCTTCTGGTTGGCGACCGCGATGATCTTGGTC
>ERZ1370068.6270-contig-5264_pt1 | contig 18129 bp, 37 predicted proteins | sample MGYA00561227_ERZ1370068 | MGnify/ENA primary metagenome ERZ1370068 (study PRJEB38410, sample SAMEA6850437) | metagenome | study: Metagenomic assessment of the ecological functions of the soil: analysis of the soil microbiota associated with the...
ACCGAGGGGGTGGCTATGGCTAAGAAAGCGTCACCGATTCGAGTAACTCGCACGGCCAAGCGACAACCAGAGCCCCCGGCTGTCCGTCGTTCACGGACCACACAGTCATCAAAACGGCAACGACTCTCTTCCTTGCGCACAGAACCAACGGGGAAACAGGGACGTCGCACTGGCCGCTCTCAAGCTATCGACCAAACGGAACTGGCTTTGCAGAACAGCGAGCAGTGGTTTCGCGCCTTGGTGGAAACGACAAGCGATTGGGTCTGGGAAATCGATGAGCACGCTGTTTTCACCTACAGCAGTCAGAAAATTTGCAATATTCTCGGTATGAACCGGAGGAAGTGCTCGGCAAAAACGCCCTTCGATTTGATGTCGCCGGAAGAGGCCCGTCGCATTGGAGACCCGTTTGGTTCCATCGCGGCGGCTCGGGCAATCGTTTAGCTCCATTGAGTCCGTCTACCTACATAAAGATGGCCGCCGCATCGTCCTTGAATGCGGAGGAGTGCCCATGTTCGATGGCGTCGGCAGGTTCAGAGGATACCGCTGCATTGTTCGAGACATTACGGAACGCAAACGAGCCGTGGAAGAATCGGGACATAATCAAGCGCTCCTGGCCTCCATCATCGAAAATATTCCTCACATGATTTTCGTCAAGGATGCCAAGACCCTCAAGTTTGTGCGTTTCAACCAGGCGGGTGAGCAATTGCTCGGTTATCCCAGAGCGGAACTCATCGGCAAAAGTGATTATGACTTTTCCCCGAGCAGGAAGCCGACTGTTTCACGGCCATGGACCGCAAAGTATTGCAACGCGGGCAACTCTTCTTCGATATTCCTGAAGAGCCGATCGAAACTCGGCGGAAGGGAAGGAGACTGCTCCATACCAAAAGTCCTGATCAACGGCGACGATGGCACGCCCCGATATTTGCTCGGCATCTCGGAAGATATTACCGAACGCAAGCACACCGAGTGCGTCGAACGAGAGCGGGTGCGCGCGTTGGAACAGCAACAGATTGCGCTGTGTGAGCTGGCGAAGCACGATGCTATCTATAAGGGGAATTTGAAGAGGCGTTGCGGATGATCACCGAAACGGGAAGCCGGGTGCTCGGAGTGGAACGGGCCAGCATTTGGACATTCAACGAACAAGGGACTGTGATGGAACTGCGCAAAACCTCTTTGAGCGGACCCCGAACCGACACATAACCGGCTTCACTCTGGCCGCACAGGACTACCCGTCCTACTTTCAAGCCATCGCACATGAAGAGCACGCGATTGCTGCCGATGACGCTCATACGGACGTCCGACCAGGGAGTTTTCTCAATCCTATCTGACTCCACTCGGAATCGGAGCTATGTTGGATGCGCCGGTTCGACGCAGGGGGCGTGTCGTCGGTGTGCTGTGTCACGAACATGTCGGTGGGCCGCGATCCTGACGACGGAAGAAGTATATTTTTCCAGTTCGCTGGCCACCTTTATAACCCTCGCACTGGAAGCCCACCAGCGCCGGGAGGCCGATCAAGCTCCCTCATTCTCGCCAAGGAAGCGGCAGAAGTCGCCAGCCGGGCCAAGAGCGGAGTTTCTGGCCAGCGTCAGCCATGAGATTCGAACGCCCATGAATGCGATTATCGGGATGGCGGATCTGCTATGGGAAACTGATCTCGACCCCCGATCAACGGAAATATCTGCGCATTTTCCGCCGCGCCGGCGGAAATCTATTGAGTCTGATCAACGACATTCTCGACCTGTCGAAAGTCGAGGTCGGTCATCTGGAGCTGGAATCAACCGACTTTGATTTGAGCGACTTGGTTGAAAAAGCTATCGAGATTCTCGCCATGCGGGCCAATGAAAAAGGCCTCGAACTCGCCTGCCACCTTCGCCTGACGTCCCCCGCGCCGTGATCGGAGACCCCAACCGCCTACACCAGATCCTCATCAACCTCATCAGCAACGCGATAAAATTCACCGACAGCGGGTCCGTCACGGTGCGGGTCATGCAGGATCCGAACTCGTCACGCCCGGAGCCGTTCGATTTTCTATTAGCGATACAGGGATCGGCATTCCGCCCGACAAGCTTGCTGCCATTTTTGAAAGCTTCACGCAAGCCCACGCCTCAATGACGCGCAAGTATGGAGGAACCGGTTTAGGCCTGACCATTTCAAGGCAATTAGCCGAGCTCATGAACGCGACGAATCTGCGTGAGAGTACCCTCGGAGAGGGCAGCAGGTTTCATTGCTGCGTGCAGCTAGGTGTCCAATCCAGCCCGACATCCATCCACGACAACGTCCAGGTCAATCTTCAAGGGGTCAGAACCCTCGTAGTTGATGACCATGCCACCAACCGCCTGATCCTTCGTGAGACCTGGCCGCCTTGGGAGCACAGGTGACGGATACTGCGTCCGGTCGTGAGGCCATCGATGAATGGCGGCGAGCCTCTACTTCGGCACGACCCTACGAGCTCTTGCTTCTCGACTGTCGCATGCCGGAGATGGATGGATTCCAGGTCGTCGAAGAGATTAGACGGGCCAGCCCTCCCCAGGGCCTGACGATTGTGATGCTGGCCTCTGACCATTGGGCCGACGATATCGCCCGCACATACGACATGGGGCTGGGTGGTTATTTGATCAAACCCATCAGGAGATCGGATCTGCTCCAGACCATCAGCATCGCCCTCGACCGCTCCAAGGGTATCCAACGCACGACTGGTTCCGCACCAGTGGCTCCCACACCCCTACCGAAGTCAGGGCACTTCGCATCCTATTGGTAGAAGATTCCCCAGACAATCAGGTGCTGGTCCGTTCCTATTTGAAGCAGACTCTATCGCCTGGATATCGCGGATCACGGAGCCATCGCGTTGGAGCTATTCAAGAACGGCCACTACGACCTAATCTTGATGGATATGCAGATGCCGGTGATGGATGGCTATGAGGCCACAAAAGCGATCCGGGCCTGGGAGCGGGAGCATGACCTTCTCCCCACACAGGTGATTGCCTTGACCGCTCTGGCACTGAAAGAGGACGGGGTCAAGATTCTCGAGGCCGGCTGCAATGCCCATATGACCAAACCCATCAAGAAGCACACCCTCCTGGAAGTCCTCCAGGCTTGTAAAGGACGGCGTATCTCATGACCGCGGGATCGAACGCGGACGAAGCGAACGCCCTTACCGTGCACATCGACCCAGGCCTTGAAGATATCGTTCCAGGATTTCTAGCGAATCGGCGACGTGACGTGCAGAACCTCGAAACCGCGTTGCAACAAAATAATCTGGCACAGATTCGTACCATCGGTCATCGCATGAAGGGGGACGGAGGAGGATACGGGTTCGACGCTATCAGTATGATGGGAGCCGCCTTGGAGCAAGCAGCTGCACGAGAAGACCGGGACGCGATCCGACGACATACCGCCGAACTCATCGACTTTCTTGCCCGGGTTACCGTGGTGTACCGGAGATGAACACTGGAGGAGTTTATCCGTCGCTATTATTTCATACACCAATAATGAGGCGTCGGCACGAGCAAGGAAGACGTATATGAAGAGAAATCACTTGGGGGTCTATCCGGGCGGCACCAATGGGGAGAGGCTTCGCCTGGTGAGCCGCCGGGTCACACGAAACGCGGGTTTGGTGGAGGGCAGGGGTTCCAACCGTCGTTAACCGACGCGCTTCGCTTTGACATTCAAGGGGTTGCGTTGGTGGCGTGACCGCGCTAGGTTTGCAAACCGAAACCGGGCATCCGCTTAGGCCGACCATTCGCGTCCCGCTGAAAGCGATGCAGGCTGACTCCAAGCGCGCCAACCGCTAAGAAATAAGCCTGCTCACAAAGGAACTATTTCCGCTTCCTCCATCCCCGGCGACACGAGCTGCGGGTCAGCCCACAACCCTTTCCTGTCCTCTCGCGCGTCCTTCTCTAGCCCTTCGAGCACCGATATCCCCAGACGCATACTTACATATCACCAAGCATGCGCCAGCCTTGACGAGGTCTTCACGTTCCTCACACGCCGATATACACAATCCAGCACCAGACCATGCCCTTGGGGTTTCTGGTCTTCTCGTGCGGTGATAAAGTGTGCTGCTGCTTCGTGTTCAAGATGAAGGCGAAAGGTGGTCGCGCCTGGCGTGAAGTGATGCCCGATAGGTATAGGAAGAAGCAGCGCGGAGCGATTCGGGATTTCGCGAACCTGTGGCGACTAACCAGGAACAGGAAGCTCAAACAGGAAATGAGTGCCCGCCAGGTACATCTTGACTCGGGCACTTACCGGAATGGCGCGGGTCCAACACACTTCCACCAGTTTGGTGCTCTGCTTTTTTCTCGCTTCTGATGGCACCTGAATCTCAAGCCACCTGTCGGTTGTTCACTGTTCTCAGGAAGCAAGAGCAGCATGCCCCTGACGCTCCATATTGATCGCATGCCCGCACCCCTCTGACAACGTCACAGCGTCGGCGCCTGCAGGCTTCATCAGCTCGAAGGGGCAAACGAGCTTTGCAGGGTATACGCTCGCTATCTCTTCGCTCCTGTTGAGATGGCCTATCTATTTCCAGGGTTGTTATAGACGCTCACCCCGACGCGTTAAACGGGCTGCTCCACGATCGGGGATATTATCAAACCCTCTCAGCTTTCAGAGAGGGGAACAGCACGAACGGGCTACTACGCCGACGCCACCAGGTCGATGGGCATACCACTCAGAGTAGGCACCATCACAGGTGGTGAGGGAGGTGCGAGTGCCTGGCGTAATCCCGAGTGGATAATCGTCATGGCGATTCCGGTGCGCGTGGTGGCGCTCGTTTTTTCAGCAATGTGTTTGAAATACTCCTTGATGGTCTGTTCTGCCAGTCTCATTTCGTTGGCGATTTCCTTATTGGTCCAGCCTTTCAAGAGATGTTGCACGACCGTTGCTTCGCGTGCGGTCAGGTGAAACGTCTCCTTCGCCTGGACGAGGACATTCTCCTGCCACGCGCCGATCCCGACCTCGCTGAGCACGATGAGGATTCGTTGTTGCGCGTGGGTCTGATCAATCAAGGCCGTGCCGCACAGGAGCATGGAGCTGTGGAGCGTGTTCACGACGCGTCTGAGTTGAATCTGCTCCCAGTCCTTCGGATCGGTTCGGACTGTGAGGGTCTTCCGGATTTGATCGACGAGACTCGCGACGGCGGGCGGGAGCACCCCGTGTGCCGTTTTCCCGTCCTGGCAGCGAATGATTTGCTGGCACAGTTCCCCTGCCCGCCGATCCTTATAGAGTAATCGCATGGACGCCGTGAGCGAGCATGATGCCGGGCCCCGCGTGCGGGACCGCCTTGCTTTCCGTATGATCGATCGAGACAGTCATCTATGTTCTCTTCCACGAGGTCCTCCTTTCTCTTTCCTAGGCCGCGCCCTTGAATGAACTCGACCGGGTTATTTCGGCCATCTCCACCCTGTACCCTCGATACATGCGGCGCACCTGAAGGATGGATTCCTCGGAGATCAGGACCGTCATCGACGACCCGCATGCCTCTTCTCAACATGGAAGTTCCCTCCCCGATCATTCGAATGTTACGAGCGCGACAAGGATTTTGCTCTTCGAGACACGAGGACCAACCGAGCTATGGGAAATCGGACCCGTTTCAGTGACGGCAGCACGCGCTGGTTCATGTAATGACGTCGTCGTGGATCGCGTCACAGTTCAAACACCGCGACCCATGAAAGCCGGACAGGGATCCCTCCCAAGGATTGAGCAGGTATTCACGGACCAAGGGGCCATCACAGCGTGGGCAGGTCATCGTCGAGACTCGCCCACATGCACAGGCGAAGGGGCTGTTGAGAGTGGTTGTCCACCCGGGCCGGGGTCGTGAGCGTGGCCGGGCCCAACCCCTCCGCAGGTGTCATACCACCGGGAGTTGAAGCGGGGAGACGGAGGAGAGCTCGCCCCTCATCGAGACCGCTTTGATAGCGTATGAACTGAGACCGGTGTTCCTCTCGCATGAAAGCGATCCGATCTCTGCAGCCCAAGGCATCCACAAGGCCGGCTTCCTCTGCCCGCCAGCCTGCACGTTCATCCTTCGTGATGGAGTAGAGTTGTTGCTGGCGCCGGCACCATTCGATGCGTGAGATAATGTGGGTGGAGTCGTACGTCATGATTTTCTCCCTTTGCTCGGTTCAGCCGCCGTCGGCTAGTCGTCATCGGTAACGTGTCATACTGAGTAGTAGTAGTTCTTTTTAATATCGATCTGAACTTTTCATCTCCAAGATTCCCGTTACCTCCCATCTAGCAACACGTATGACCGGCAGGCCGGCCAATATACCTGCATAGAGCGGCCAGCGGTCTGTTCAAAATTGCTCACTTTTGAGATATTCACACCACGTATCTCATGGTAGGGGATTTCACCCTCTCGCCTGATCGAGCGCACCGACGCATCAAGACGGGCAATCTCTCATGCACGAGAATCATCATGCAGTGCGTTCACCCAACGTGCTTAGGCAGAGGGTTCGTGGGGGCTAGGCTTGATGTAGAACATGAATATGGCCAGGGAAGCGACGGGAAGGATGAAGCGTGAAGGGCATGGGAGCCTCACGGGGAGGCGTATTCTAATAGTGGGGTGAAGGAGGCGCAAGGGTCTAGTCTGGCCACTGCCAGAATCCTGAATCTGCTTGCAGGATCTGGCGTCTAATGGCACACCTAAAAATGAGCGTGATGTGCAATAGGACCTGGAGCATCTTAGGAGGTCGGTGAAGTCATACAACAAAAACAGTCGATACCGCCGGCAACGGCCTTTTCACGACAGTCGAGGCCGTTACCCGATGCTTGAATTGCAGAACTTGTTGGACCACCGTTTCCGTCTCACGTAACACGAGCGATACAAAGAGGTGATGTGGAACCTACTGTTGAACAACGCAAGCACCGACGTCACCCTATCAATTTCCAAGGAATCTATTCCTCTGGTTCTGTGCAGGTCAAGGAAGCTGTTGTGCTAGACCTCTCCATGGGTGGGTGTCGGGTGTCGAGTCCGATTCCCATGCCTCCCGATACAGCGATTGAACTTCAGATTCGGTCTCATGAAGCCGCCCCCATTTATGTCCCCCGCGCGATCGTGCGTTGGACAAGGGGCTACGCGTGCGGTGTGCAGTTCCAAGAATTGCCTAAACACGAATCGAAAGCACTGACTCGCTTACTGTTTACGAGACGCGTAAACCGGCTTCTAACGACTCTGACCCAACAACGGCGGCTCAACCGGTCCGGCCCACTCGCCGGCTAAGTCATTCAGTGCCAAATTTTCTGACGTTGCGAGGTAGGGCCCATCTCCGTCGTCATCGATGTAATGCATAACTTTCACGGTGTGCCCATCACACTCACTGCGATACCAATACCACCCCGGCTTCGTCGGCTTCTTGGTCGTCCAGTTCAGGTTACTCATCGCGGTCGCTCTAGAGGGCCGGCCCATCGATGGCCGTTGAGATCGAACAAGGCGAAGTTTTCGCCGCTCGCCGTCAGCGGTCTGTTCCCATCGAGCCCATGATGATACACATTCACGATGCGCTCGTCGCTCCCGTCGGAGTTCACTGCACCAGTACCATCCCTCCTTCGTTGGTGTCTCTGTCGTCCAGATCATGCTTCGCCCTCCCCGGCCCGGATCGAACTGCTGCGTGGGCACCGCCGTTTTCAGCCCCCGCTTTCAATTCGTTAGAGACCACGCAGACCGACCGCTAGCCGCCGTGGTGATTAGGCCTACGGCTTCTGAAGCCCTCGTCATTGCCGATGACAGTTCCATTCGCTGCAATGGATATCGTTTGCCAGAGGACCTGTTGTTCTATTTCTGTCCTGCCGGATTCTCGTAGATATTGCCTGGCTCTTCGTTTCATCTCTGCAATCGCCGCATCTGCGCTCGGGTAGTCGTTTCCTGATTGCAGTGAACCTCGCCACGCTCAAGGCGTTGGAGAACGCAGTGGCGGACTAAGAGTGCGTGTACCAAGTAGCCAAGATACCCATCGCTACGAGTCCAGCGAATACCAGACTTGCCGCAACGAGTGAGCGCAGATCCTTCATCATAGTCACCTCTGTTTTATACGAGGCGGTCACGTAGGTGACTAATGCGCTGGAGTGGCGCGTCCGGATGTACGGCCCAGCTTCATGCCCGTGCGACATCCGTTCATGGGGCCTGGCGAATCGCCAGCGCGTGGCGCTGAGCGTTCACCTTCGCTTCAATATGATCGCCTGGGCGAATGGTTCCGGTCATCCGGGTGGTTGCATCGGTATGCACACTCACTTGATCACCCGTCATATTGCTTGACGAAATAGGAACTGGGTTCAACGCGCACCACTTCGCCCTTGATGGTGTGGCTGCCATTCAGATACAGAGCCAGGCCCAGCACGCACCCACACGACATGACCCCGACCACTTTGGGTATCGAGACCATGAACGCCTCCTCGGTTAGATGTACACGGATAGATGTAACGATACGCTCTCCGGAGTCTTGTGACTGATCAATTGTGACCAGACCGCGAACATTTTCGGCGGTATGATCACTATGGCTTTAGCCACCGCGATGGAATCACGGGGACGCACAGCGGCCACTGTGCATGCCGTGCAACCAGGGCGGCAGTGAAGTAGAAGGCTCGACTCCGAAAGGTGCCGGGCCTTTGTTTTGTCTTGACCATGCCCACGCTCATGCCCCACGCACCCACGATCCCGCCGCCGTCCAGACCAAGGAGTGGTCGCTCTCACGCGGGGAGGAGCGGGACGAGTGGCCGGGATAAGAGAGGGGCGAAAAGGGTTGTCGGGCTGATCCGGTCCCGATCTCACCGTGAGAGTATCGGACCTCTCCTTGCGTAATGATTCAGCGGGGACTGCCCGCTTATTCTGTAGATACTCCCCATGCTTTCGCTTCCACCGAAGATAGACCATCTGTAAGACTTGGAAGTGGTTCTCAATGAAGAGGAATTCCACCTCATTTAATGCCCTGTCCTGGTACAGCACGTTTCGCAAGGCCACGGCGCGATTTCCAAATTCTCTGAGGGTGTTGTCCGTTTCGTTGTGATCCTTCGCGTCAACCACCTCACGAGCTGTCTGAGCGAACAGTGTTTTAACAGCCATACGCTACCTCCGTCTTTCATTGTCTGCTCCGCTACTTATTCCCATGATGTTCGACGTGGGACTTCGCCGCTTCAGTCCCATGATGGATCGCCTGGTGGCTATAGTCATGCGCGAGGTGGGCATGGTGCGCCGCCTTTTTCATGTTGGTTCGCCTCATAGCCCTTCGAGGCTTCCTTATGATGGTGCGCGGCCTGGTCGTGCTGCTCCGCGGCTTTCTTGTGATGGTCGGTTGCTTGTTTTGCCATGGTCTCCTCCTTTGAACTGCTCCTGCAGTATGCCAAGAAGACAGCGTGCTCTCTGAGCACAATTGCTCAGTGTGGCAAGAATAAAGCTTGTCCTCGCCCCGACGGAAGTTTAGCGACTCTGGTTTTCCCGCCTCTTGTTCCCACCAAGCGTTCCGACGGAGACAGCGGCAGGGTTCTTCTTTTCCAGGGCTTCTTTACCGACGCAGCTAGGCGGGGCTCAGCGGCCTCTTTTAGGATTTCCGCGACGAGGTGTGCGTCGTCTGAGTGCGTGCGTGGGTGTGTCGGCATGTCTCCCCTGAGCATTATGGCTAGAAGACCGGCAGGGGTCTGGTCAAAATTGCTCAGATGGCTGGAATTGATGCTGCAGAGGATTGCCTTCGCTCCACCCAGCCAAGATCAGCCGCAATACGAGACGCTAATCGTGGAGGACGACATTGACGAGGGAGCTGTGCACGTGGACGCCACCGTTGTAGTCCAGGAAGCCCAGCTTCCTGAACTTATTCATGAAGAAACTCACCCGTGACCGCGTGGTGCCAATCATCTCGGCCAGCGTTTCCTGACTGATCTTCGCGAATGATCGCCTCCGACTTGCCTTCTTTCCCGAAATGGGCCATTAACAGCAGCACCCGCGCCAGCCGCTTCTCGCTAGAGTTAAAGAGTTGATCCACCAAGTCCTCTTGGATGCGAATGTTGTGCGCCAGCAGATGGGCCATGAAGAGCTGCGGCGAAGGCCGGCTCGTCGTGAAGCACGCGGATCATCGCACCTTTGTCAAGACGCACGAGCGTGGCATCGCCGAAGGCGGTCGCCGTGTCCAGGTGCAACAGGTGCCCGGCAAGGCAGGATTCCCCAAAGAAGCTGCCGCGCTCCAGAATGGCCACGACAGCTTCTTTGCCTTGTTGGGACACGACGGTGAGCTTGACCTGGCCGGCCTGAATGTAGAACACGGCATCCGCTGCATCCCCTTGCGAAAAGATCAGTTGACGCTTGCGGGCCTGCAGCAGCGTTTTGCCGTGGCCAACTTTGCGAGAAAGGTTTGGGGATTAAACGACGTGGCTCGTTTGGGTGCCACAGGCTTCCTCCAAATCAACGCACTCCGTGCGAAAACGACACTCCGTGCACCAAAAGTACGCCTACACCAGTACTCGCGCAAATTCTTGTTTGATGATCCGATAGCAATCGCAGGAAGACGCTTCAAGTCCCTTCCAGTCGAGTACGGTGATCTGGTTGCGACTGTTCTTGATCCGGCCGGCTTTCTCGAGCGCTCCCGTGACAATGTTCACTCTGGCACGGCTCACGCCTAACATGCTCGATAGGAACTCCTGCGTGAAGGCAAACACATCCACATTCATTCGGCTATGCATCATGAGCAGCCATCGGGCATATCGCTCTTGTACTGAATGTAAGCTGTTGCACCCCCTGAAAGAGCGATTTGCATGAGAAGAGCGTGTGTGTAGCGACGCAGGATTGTGTCGAAGAGTTCATCACTCTTCGCCGCTTCTTTAAAATCTTTGACGCTCATCCGCCGGGCTTCACCGGAGACCTGCGTGATCCCAAGGCCTACCGCCACATCTATTCCCAAAAAGGCCGGAATCCCATGCACACCTTCATTCCCCACGGTGGCAATTTCGATGAGTCGCTCCATTCTTCATCTCCGTCATCATGGAAATGACACAGGTCAGCGGGAAATACACCGAGGTGATGGGGTCCCCTGGGTGATGCAGAATGTCTTTCACTGAAAGCGAGACTCGTTGCGTTTTGGCGATGAGCCGTTCCCTGCTTGCCCCTGGTAACGCAGCGAGCAGCCCATTGACGGATTCGTCGTCCACCCCACCTATACGCAAAACCACCTCCATTGTGGACGCGCCTATAAGGCATTTTGCAACTATTCGCAATCAGATGCGCGGAACTCGGGGAGGTATCCACTCCCACATGAGCCGGTTCCATGCGCGACGCGATCCTACAAGCACAGGCGCTCGTCTGTCTGTCATCAACGTTACACTCCAGGAGGCAACCACGCTGACATCTCTTGAGAACGAGAGTATGTGGTGTCCCTCTTCGGAACATCTTGCTAGGATCACGAAAATGGAACGCATTAGGAAACCGTTTGTACTGCTCCGCTTAAATTGTGGCCAGGTGGCTTAGTTAGATGGATGCAGGAAACCCACTGAATCTATTCAAAACCCATCGGAGAGGAAGACTGCCGAGGCCCTCTCAACAGAATACCGAGCGGATGTACCCGGATGTCTCTTGGGAAATGGAGACGTGAAGAGGGCTGGATTTTCTGCAGAAAGGATGGTGTCCAGTGTTCGACAAACTGTTCAGAAATTAAGTGGGGCAGTACACGGCTTGTCACCATGCGTGATACTGCCCCTAACATACAGGGAAGCATTCCGTGACTTGTTACGGAAGCGCCATGGACGCGGGCGTCGTCAGACCTGCCGACTCTGAGAGGCTACTTGCCCACCTTCTCCATCGTCACGTCCTTGTCACCCTCCATCATCTTCCCGTCCAGCATCATTGTTTGCCCCTCTGCATCTGCATTTCCTTTCCCGCCCTTCATCGTCATCTTGCCGTTCATCATGACCTTCGTGCCGTTGGACATGGTCGTCTCGCGATCCATCCGGCCAATCTCCTTCCCGTCCTGCAGCCCTCCACATCTTGCCATCCCTCATCATGACGCCATCCTTCTCAGCGGCCACACCGGAGTGAGACAAGGAATGACACGGACAAGAAGAGCCCAACAACTGCGAGTGTGACGGTTCTGTACTTCATCATGGCGGAACCCTCCAATTTCTATTAGGAATGAGTGGTGCGAATGAACTGTCCCGGACGACTACGTGGCTCAACTGGCTGAAGTGGGGCAGTACACGGCTTGTCACCATGCGTGAGACTGCCCTCTCACGTACAGGAAGCATTCCGTGACCTGTTACGGAAAGCAAACTTTAGCGAGCGGTTCCCCATTCAATCCTTTGGAAGATATTCGTGAGAATGTCTTTTACTGTTACTGATTGACCACTTGAACCTTTCGGCAATTGTGTCACTTCAGTATGTATGGACCTCCGCGATTGGTCCGGGCATAATTGGCTGTTGCTGTTCCAGCGCACGACACATTCCAACGATCGCAGTAGAAAAGGCTGTGACGATGTCGAGATAAGACATGTTTGTCTTGGTCAGTAAAGGACATGATTCTCTCCTTAGGTTGTTGTGAATGGATGAAGTGCTCTCGCCGCTTGTTCCTCTCCGGCACGCCGGCGGCGATGGCCCTTTGACTCGTGGGATTCAGAATGGCACCTCGTCCTTGGAGTCGGCAGGATGGTCCAATATAGAATCGTCTGCCGATTCCCATTGAGACAGATTACCTGCTACCACCCTATTGAGCCCTCTTGCCTGATTCGGGAGTGGAGTCAGTCGTACGACCGGCTTCATTCCCGTGACCGGCATCAGTGTTTCTTCATTTCGCCGAGCGAATCAAAAACGCGTGATTCTGATCGTTCACATTCGCCTCAATCCGATCGCCCTGCCGGAGGTTTCCCATTATTAGGGTGGTTTTGTCGGTATGCATGCGCACTTCCTTACCTTCCTGCCCCTTGACGAAATAGTTATCGCCTTCGACGCGCAACACTTCGCCCGTGATCGTCTTCCCGTCTTTTGAGGGACCGCCCTTCATCTCATCGCTCATTTGTTGTTCACCAGCTTCCTGACCGCCTTGCCTCCGATCAGTTTGGTCAGCTTTCATTTGAGATTGGTCAGGTTTCATTTCGTCTGCAGCCGACGCCGCATTGCCTGCCTGCGCGGCATGGGACAAACCCAGGCACAGCAAGAACCCACACGACAGGACACCGACGACTTTGGGAATAGATACCATGGGAGCCTCCTCGGTTAGATGTAAAACACGCATACAGGTAACGATACGCTCTCCGGAGTCTTGCAATCTGAGCAATTGTGACCAGACCGCGGAAATTTCCTAGTTTTTTGGCGACGAGTCCCTAGGCCAGGAACGAGACGAGCGGGTGAGTTGGAATTTAGTGTGTACTGCCCCACTTCATTTCCGGACAGTTTATTGCCCATTGCCAACCCATCCATTCTGCAGAGAATTCAGCCCGCTTCGAGTATCCACTTCTTCTCAAAGGCCATCCAGACACACTCGCGCGTGACTCTGTGGAAAGGCCCTCGGCTATCTTCCGCCACGATGGGTTTTGAATAATGTCAGTGGGTTTCCTGCACCCGTCTAACTTCGGGTCCTGTCCGAATATAACGTGGAGCACGACAATCGGAATCTCCTCGAACACCCCACGGGTTGATATGTTACATCGAGGGGATCGACTCTGGGTCAGGTGAACCTGCTGGTCAGGAGGCCCGGGCGGAGCGATTCGTGAACAGATGGATCACCAGCAACACGATCCCGATCACGAACAGGATCCAGGAAATCTGGACCGCCACCGCGGCCACCCCGGCCATATTCAGGGCTCCGGCAATGACTCCAACCACCAAGAACATCAGTGCGTAGTACAGCATATCGTGCTCCTTTCAATAAGACGATTCGCGAGGATCACGGAATCGTCGATCGACCCACAGTTCACACACCTCATTGTCCGGAGAAGCCTCTCACGGAAATTCTCGATGAGACCTCCCCAGCCCTCGTTCACCAGGAACCCACCGCATCGTGCACACGCCATAAGTCCTCCTGTTCCGCCCTCGTCGAGGGCCGTGGACGCTGTTCACAGTGTCAGGCGACGATCGGACGCCTCCTCTAGGCCACACAATCATGCTGGACCTTTGGCTGGATGGAAACTGATCCAAATTGCTCAGGTTAGAAAGAATTAATGAGGCAGGCACTATGACGCGTCCCCTGCGCGAAGATCAGCAGGAATAGGGGAAATTAGTCGTGTAGGACGACTCGATGTGATTTCAGGGGTGCCGGTATCATCATTTAGGTCTTCTTTGCGCGCAATGGGAATGCAACCAGAAGCATTTGTTTTTGATCCTTCAGTGACGATGAGAGAAAAGCCCTTACAAAACCAAACTCACACCCTTGCACAAAAACAGTAGGGCTTTTGATCTCAGGGATGACTTAGCTTCGCGAAGCGGAAAACCGGAGAACGTTATAGCTCAAGCTCTTGAGTGATCGCCTCATTATTGGTAAACAGACTGGGCGGGGGCAGCCTGATACCGAACTGTGCTTGCAGAATAACGACTCGCAAACCCTCTATGAGGTTAGTTTGTCGTAACAGGTGTTCAAATGGCCCGCTCCACAAACGAACAGGATTGTTTCAGTCTTTACGTTACCATTCAAACGAGGACAACCAGTATTCTTCTCGCAGATTTTGGTCTTTGTGAATGCCTAGGTCTCGTCTCTGAATTGATGTTGGATCACAGAAAAAGGTGCCTGAGACCAAGACATTTAGCTACTTGCCGAACTGTTGATTTGGTGGCATGATTCCTTTTCATAGCCTCTTCATTAAATTCTTCAGCCATCAGCGAGATGCGCAATTCTATCGCCTTCGCTTCAAGAAAATGAGAAGTCCGAAATAGCCTCTCTCGCGTTCAGGGATCATGGTAGGACCATCGTGTTGAAACTCTGATGATCTACCCCCACGAGATAAATCATAGGAACTTGAATAGGACGCTGATGGATGGTTTCAATCCACGGCCCGCCACGCGCCGTGAAATGATTCCGGGCACCGTTCTCTTCTCGGCCCGGATCTTCCCACCCTTCTCATCCACTCAGTAGACTATGGGCGGACGCTTGTCATTAATGAGCAGCATCAAGCGGCGGTGTTTCAGTGGCCGATCAGGATCCCGAGTATAGTGGGACGGATCTTCCGAGACTTCAGTGCGTCGCAGTGGAATCGAGATGTGTTGTTTGATGTGCGGTACACGAGTTTCGAGTGAGAGGTCCACTAATTCGTCGCTGCAAGCGGTCACCTCCGCATTCAAGCCCTGCTCGTCGAGGAAGTTCACCGTGACCCGTTCTTCCGGGTCAATCCACGGACGGATTGCCTTCAGCTTTTCTTCATTGGTCATACTCGCCTCCGTTCCAGTTCCCAACGATTCCGACCGAGGACCATGCTCCTATGAGACGCCTGTTTAATGAGTTCGTCAATCGGGGGACCGCCCGGCGAGGAAAGTTTCCAGCTGATGGTCGGCTTGGTCGATTGTTGTGTGAGGGGAGGGATGGGTGAGCAAGGGGCAGGCTCGTGAAATGGTTGCTCCTTTTCCTCTGTGTCCACAGTCACCGGCTTGCGCCGCTCTTGCCCTACCGCTAGATGCCCACTAAACTCTCGAGCTCACCCTCTCGTCTCGTTCCTCCTGGCCTGGGGACCTCGTCGCCAAAAAACTAGGAAATTTCCGCGGTGTGGTCTCAATTGCTCAGATATGCAAGACTCCGGAGAGCGTACCGTTACATCATATACGTGCATATCTTACCGAGGAGGCTCCCATGGTATTCATTCCTAAAATCGTCGGGGTCATGGCTGTGTGGGTTCTTGCTGTGCCTGGGTCTGTCCAACGCAGCGCAGGCAGATGATGCGGCTTCGGCTGCGGACGAAATTGAAGGCCGACCAGTCTGATCAGGGGCAAAGCGGTCAAGTAGGCTGGTGAAACACAAATGAACGATACGAAGAAGAGGCCAGTTAAAAGGCGCCAAGACGATTAAGGGCGAAGTGTTGCGCGTCGAATACGGCGGGAACTATTTCGTCAAGGGGCAGGATGGCAAGGAAGTGCCGTATTGCAGACAGATCAAACTACCCAGATGATGGGAGAACATCCAAGACTGGTGATCGTATCGAGGCGAAGGTGAACGAGCAGAATCACGCGCTGGCGATCCGCGAAGCCAATAAAACCTCAGCGCAGTAGCGACGAAGTCGGTGCGTGTCTATGGCTAAACAAACTGCTTGGTATTTTCCTCTTTCTCATTCTCAGTGCCTGCAGCGCACCATCCAAGGCACCAACCACTGATGAGCGGACAGTGCGCCAGGGGTAGGTGGAGAAGTTGAGAAACTCTACACAGAGAACCCGCCCCCAGGATACACCAACGAAATGGAAGCCCAGGAAAGGCCGAGCTACCCCGCACAGGGACAACCGAGGCGCAAACAGCCGCAACTCCACCAGACCCTAGATGCACAAAGCAGCTTGAACAGGGGTACGCACTGAGAGAACGCATTGACAATGAGTACTGGCAGAGCAGAAGGGCTGGAACCTTTCTAGATCGGAGAGATGAATTCACGGCGAGATGGGGTGAAGAAGCGGGGAGTGGGCCGCAGAGACAAGAGCCGTTCTTCTTCAAATTGGTGGGCCGACAGCGAAGGGCCGCTTCCAAAATGCAACAAACACCTATCGGCATGGTGAGTGGAGATGTGAAGTGGAACAATATCAGAAATTTTCTTCGGACGAGATTGGCAGCCCTAGCGTCGATCTGCAAGACGCCCTAGCGTCACTTACGCCGATCCTCCCGCCGAGTGCTGGCGCGGGCCACTTTGACGCCTCCTTATGGACAGTGCGAGTCTCTCCGCCGCTCGATACGCCCCGCCACTTCCGCCTCTGCCGCGCTATTAAACGCTACTCTGTTCTGTGGCGCAACCTGGCTGTAGTTTGGACAGTCAGGTCTGTGGTATCGGTGGTAGTATGTGACTGCGACGGTTGCCGATGATGGGGGAGGGGGAGGATGTAGAGTCAGGAGAACCGCACCAAACTGTGGTGGTGAGAAGTATGAGACGGTTTTAGCCTGCTGGCATACCCACGGTGATGACGACCCACGGTAGGATGTCGGTAAATTGCCTTCGGGTGATAATTCGGGGGTAAGGGATCTTCATAGTGGGCTCTGTGCCGGGCTCCACGAGCTTCCACCGCCACCCAGCCGTCCATTGGCCCCCATACGTCCGGCGAGACCTCGACAACGCCAGCGAAGGCCATGGGATCGCAAATCGCTCCCACGCTCTTCGGGCCATAGCCAAAATAGGTCCCAAGGTGTTCACTTCCTCGGAACGTGCCGTTCAACGGCTGGCGTCGGTCCGAGGTGAAGGCCTTACTCCCGTGGCTTTTCATGCGCAGGGTGCCGTCGAGATGGTAACTCGTGTGAACGTCCCACTCTCGATCACCTCGCGGGAGCATGATGAAAAACTCGCCCTTCCGCGAACGCTTTACCCAGAGTGTGAGTCGGAGGTCGGCGAGGTCCCTGACTACCACTGCGTACCGATACTCACCGGGGACCGGCTGAAGCTTCATCAATCCCACTTTGGGATTCACGGCGCTGCGCTGCCTCGCTTCCTCGAAGATGCGCCGCCACGTCGCTAATTCCTCTGGCGTGATCGCCGGTCGCGTCAATAGCCTGATACCGCAACCATCCGTCGAATGACTTGAGATCGTCCTCGCTGATGAACTCGTCCACTCACTTCTCCGGATGGGATGGTCCTTGTGATCGCTGGCGATTACTAGGATACAGTGGGGGCATGAGAGTGTCTACGCTCGCCTTGCTTTGCGATAGACCCACGGTGGTCTGGGAGCCGGATCAACCCACAAGCCCTTTCTTCGCGTCTCGTGCTTCCTTCTCTAGCGTCTCCAGTTCTGTATCTAGCGCGCGTATTTCCGACACTACCAACACCAGCCGTCTTTGACCAGCGAGTGTGATTGACGTTCCGGCAGGAGCACATCAGCAAGGGTGCGCTTGTACTTGTCGAGACCGTGGAGTCTGAAGCGTGACATCTTTCCCAAACACCATCGCGGACGTAGCCTGCTTGGCTCGCGTGCCGTAAGCGCTGACCCTTTCTCTGGGCAATCAATGCCACTCAAGCGGATACGTCTTAGCAATACGTAACTGAACGAAGTAATAC
>ERZ1370068.4113-contig-3203_pt1 | contig 18125 bp, 15 predicted proteins | sample MGYA00561227_ERZ1370068 | MGnify/ENA primary metagenome ERZ1370068 (study PRJEB38410, sample SAMEA6850437) | metagenome | study: Metagenomic assessment of the ecological functions of the soil: analysis of the soil microbiota associated with the...
CCGAGCGCGCGGAGGATCTCGGACCATCGCGCTTCCATCGACGCCCAATCGGCGATCCCGTCATTCTTGAGCGACGACGGAAGCCTGAGTTCTGGCCACGCATGTGCATCTGCAGCGAGGCCGCGGACGATGACCTTGCCGGGTTTCAATTGGGCGTACGCAACCGCGCGTACCTCCTGCTCCGGCGAGGACGCACGCTGGGCCAGCGTATAGAGCCCAAGCTGCGGCGCGCGGGGCCGCGTTTCGAACCAGGAATTCGCGACGTCGGTGCGACCCGTTTTGTAGTCGATGATCGCAACACCGCCGCCATCGAGCATATCGACGCGATCGAGCCGCAGTCGCATAAGATGCCCGGCCAGCGCGAGAGTCCGCTCCGCCTCCACTTCCTCCGCTATGAACGGGGTCGCGGACGCTCGAAGTCGTCCAGCCATCTGGTGATCAATGATTCGATGCGCGCGGCCTCCCCTGCTGCACCAGCGGTGAGACGGTGCGCCAGCACGACTCGTCGGAAGGCAACTCGTTGCCTCGTTCGTCGCCTGCGTGATCGCGGAAACGACAGCGCCTGCGGCGACAGCGCGACGAGTGCGTCGCGCGTCTTCCACCGCTCGCCAAAACCATGCCAGCGCCGTATGGACGAGCACGCCTCGCTCCAGTGCGGAGAGTCCATCCACCGGCGTCGGCCACGTTTCCGCGCCCAGCCGGAATATCGCCATGCCCTTGAACGGACAATCGCTCTGCGCTTCGATGAGCCTCGCGCCGCCCCGCAGGTCGGCCCCTGCTTCCAATGGTGGCGCCGCATGGTCCGCTATGCATTCGCGCGGCGCTCGACACGCGAATTGCGTTTGCGCCGTTAAAACGGGAGTGGCGACTTCGTGAGCGAGGACGTCCTCGCCTGTGGGCAGCAACCTCGACGCCGTAGATCCGTGATCGTCTTCGCTTTGCGCGTACGAGAACACCACGTCGGGCGCCGCGCGAGCAAACTGTGCTGTCAATGCGGTTGCGTACGCGAGCTCGCGCGCGCGGCGCTCGCGCGCGGAACATTTCGCTCGCGCTGCCACGCGACGGGCAACATCGGATTCGGTCGTGGCGCCGGCGGCCAAGGCGTTCGGCAGTGAGCCCCGCGAGCCATAGCGCGTCGAACGGCTGTCCGGCTGCCTCCAGCATGCCCGTGATCTGAATCGGCGCTGGCGCCGACTCCGGTTGGAAGACGACGCTCGCAACATGTGAGCGCAGCGTCGCGAGCGCATCCGAGCGTGTCATGCGCCGCTCGACGGCGCTGAGGCTGGCAAACTCGGCAAGCGCCTTGTCCCATGCGCGGAGCGCCTGGTATTCGTGGCTGTCGAGCGGCCTGGTGCCGGGCCAACCGATGGCCGCGAGTGCGGAGCGCCAGGCATCGGCATGCTCGCGCGGTGATCCGCTTGCGGGCCATCGCACGCCGTCGATGGCGGCAGCCCAGCGCTGGGCAAGCGGCGGGTCGATGTGCAAGAGCGCGGCGATCGCCGTGCGCATCGTGATCGTCGCGCGGCCGCCTTCGATCCACGCACGCTCGAGGCGAGCGCGGCTCATCCATGCGTCGCCGCCTACGGCGATAAAAGGCGAGCGTAAAAGTGCAGCGGCACGTCCGAGCGGCAAAAGCGTGTTCGGACCAGCCGAGAAGGTCGAGCGCGACGGCGACGAGCGGAACGTCCGGAGCGCCGTGCCGAGCGAGAGATTATAGGGACGCGGGGAGGCTTTCGCCGCCGGGCCACTGCAACGCCGGACACAGGATGTCGTCGGCGAGCGCGCGAATTTCGTCGCGCCGGACGGCAAGATCCTCGACCACAATCGCGATCGCGGCGTCGGGATTCGCGATTGCCTGCGCACGTGCCCACGCCAGAGCGCGCACATCTCGTCCCGCGGCGTCGCACCATCCGCACGGCGGATGAGTCCGCGAGCGCTCGGCAGCGTGTCCTCGCGAGTAATGTTCGCCCCCTGCTCCTCGTAAGCGCTTCGAGCAGGCGTTCCTGCTGCGGCGCGAATTCGACGAAGCCGACGAATGCGACGGCCGCGCCGGCGTAACGATGGGATCTTGTGCGCCCGCGCGCAAAGCCAGTCGGGAAACTCCGCGGGATCGACGGCGTTGGCATCCTGGAGCTCACGGCGGTAGCGATTTGCCCAGCGGGCGAATGTTGCGCAATCGTCGTCTGCGCCATCGTTACCGCCCCATGCGCGCCAGCTGTCGCCCCTCCGGCGCCCCACGCGTGCTACGAGCGTCCAGGCGTCGACCGCAAGAGCCGCCGCGCCGCGCGGATCGATGAGGGGCACTACCTCCGCGGCGACGATTCTGACCCCACGCATGCGCGCCGCCTGCAAACGTGCGCGGAGCCGCGTATCGTCGGTGAACGACGCTGGCGGCGAGCGCCTCTCCCATAACGTGGCGAGCCAGGCTTCCCAGGGAAGCGCCCTGGCTGCGGGCCGCTGTTCGCCCCGCGGCTCGCTCGTCCCGGATCGTGGAGCGCGACCAGACGCGCGCGCGCGAGCCGGCGGTTCGGCGTCACGACGGTGGTGCCCGCCGCAAACGCTTGCTTCAGTGAATCGGTAAGGAAAGCGCATCGCGAGCGGCGAAGGATCGGGGGCGCGCCTTGCAAGCCCGATTCTGCGACGGCTCCGGCGCACGCGAGCTACGCCGTGCGGATGCGGATTGCATTCGGCGTCGGCAACCTACAAACTCTAACAGTTTTCGGAATCGCGCGGAGCCGCCGCATTAAGCGCGGCAGAAGAATCTTCAAACGAGGGGGAATCATGTCTGCCTACATCGTGGGTCGACGGCGAGGTCACGGGATCCCGTGCGCTACGAGGCGTACAAGAGCTCGCGCAGGCCGCGATCGCGAAGCATGGCGGCCGCTATCTCGTGCGCGGCGGCGAGACGAGCGCGTGCTCGAAGGCGAGTGCGGCGCAGCCGCACCGCGTCGTGGTGCTCGAGTTTCCGAGCGCGAAGCGCGATCAAGCGGTTCTATCGTCGCCTCTTCGAATATCACGGCGGCGCGTGCGGCGCGCGAGGGCGCGGCGCGGATGAACATGATCGCCGTCGCAGCGGGGTCTGAACCATGTCGCCCGCGGAGGCCGCGCCGAGAACGTCGCTCCTCCTCCAGGGCGACCGGCCGTGACGTGATCGTCAGTCGCTGGCCGAACGTCCCATTACGGCCGGCGTCACGATCGTTGCAGCCGATGCGGCGCTCGCGCCGAGCGCCGCCGAAGCCGTGGTCAGAGGGCGCGAGGCGGGGCGCCGCTCATCGATTGCGGGCCGCTCATCAACGGCGCATTGAGCGCTTCCAGCGACGCGTGAATCGACGCGACGCGCAAGAATCTTCCATTCGCCGCACCAGTCGTCGTCGCGAACTGTCGGCCATCACGCCTTCGATCATGTACGACTTCGCGTTCACGGGATTCAGAAGCGGCGCGCGCTGCGTCGGCGACTGACCCCAGCTTGGCGCTCGCCGGCGCGAACTCCTTCGCGAGCTTTGCGGTCGTAATAACTGGCACGTCATGCACTTTTCCATCGATCCTCCGCGAGGCGCGCTCGGCATGTCGCGTTGCGCGCGGTCCGTTTGTCTCACCGGATATAGAGCAAGATCTTTGCCAGCGATTCGTGCGTGAACGAAGCACGACTTGTCGTGTTCAACGTAACAGGCGACGCACGCGCAAAGCGCGACTGCGATGATCGAGCACGGAAATGAGAGATACGGACATCGCACGGACCGTCGCTTCATCGACGAGTCGATACGTTGCGTCAACGATGCCGCGCGTGGATGCGCGTCGCGATCCGCAGCGGGATAGCGCGCGTGCGGTCAGTGCGTGCGCAGCGGCACGAAGCCGCGCGGGACCAGCACGTTCTTGCCGCGTGCGCACGCGACGCGGCGCGCCAGCGTTGCGTTGCAGCTGCGGTACGGCGGGCGGCACACGCGATTGCGCGAGCCCGGATCACAGATGCTGTCGCGCCGCGTGCCTCGCCGTTCGCGCGCCGCGAGTGTCGCGTCCGCATGGCGCGGCGCCGGCAGCGCGCCGCATCGCCTGGCGTCTCAGAGAAAAAACGGCCGCCGACCGCATCGCTGTTTGCAGTATGAAATTCCGGCGACCGTGAAAGGCAGCCGGTGTTGGAATCAGCCGCGAGCGCGCGGAGCGCGCTCTGCGAGAGGAGCGGGAACGTCCTGACGTGACGCGGCAGCCAGCTTCGGCTGCTGGTCGAGCGCCGCCTTGAGCTCGGCGTCGGCCATCGCCGCTTCCTGATCCAGCGTCGCGTCGTATTCGGCGCCGCGACTCCGGATTCGACAAGCACTTCGTACGCGGCGTGAACCATGCGCACGAGACCGCTCGAGATCCTGTCCGGCGTCGGTCGTGCCATATCCGAAGCGCTCGAGAAGCTGCGCATACGCGGTCTCGATGCGCGCGGAGCTCGCGCCCGGCGCGAGATCCAGATAGTCGTAGTGCGTGTAGTCCACGGCTGCCTCCCCAGATGATGTTTCCGCGGTTTCCCGCGGGGTCCTCACCGGCTATCGTAGCAGCCAACCGGTAGCAATGCGCTTTCGAGCGACCTGGACGTGACGCGATCATCGCGCTGTTTTGATGCGTGTTTTTCATTTGCGATACAGACGTGCACATACGTCGTGTACGACAGCGCAAGACGCCGCCGCACACCGCCGTCGCGGACTTGGCGTGCGTCACACGACCGCCAGCGGCGTGGACCTGCGAGGCGGCGGAAACGCAGCGTCGAGCGCGGCGCAGCGTCGGCGCTTCGAGCACGATGTCGGCGGCCGCGCGATTGCTCGCGCACGTGCTCGACGTTCGGCCGACTGCGGGAATCGCGATCACGTCAGGCGCGCGCAGGAGCCACGCGAGCGCTGACTCTGCGCCGGCGTCGCGTCGATGTCCGTCGCGATCGCCGCGAGCCGGCGATTTCGCAGCAATGCGCCCTCGCCCGAGCGGGCAATACGCCATCAGCGGCATGCGCCGCTCGCGCATCCAGGGCAGTAGATCCCATTCACGATGCCGCGCTCCCCAAGATGATAGAGAACCTGGTTCGTCGCGCAGTGTCGGCCTTCGCGTGTAGCGCAGTCGAGCTCGCGCATGCGCGTCGATGTCGAAATTCGAGACGCCCCAGCGCGCGATCTTGCCGTCGGCGCGCAGCCGCTCGAACGCATCGACCGTCTCCGCGAACGGGAATGCGACCCGGCCAATGCAGCAGATAGAGATCGATGCGGTCGGTGTTGCAGGCGCCGCAGGCTGCGCTCGCAGGCAGCGATCGCCGATTTTCGGCCCTGCGTTGTGCGGGATACACCTTGCTCACCACAAATGACCCCGTCGCGCCGGCCTGCGATTGCTCGCCGACGATTTCTCTCGCGCGCCGCCGTCGCCGTACATCTCGGCGGTGTCGATCGAGCGTCATCCCGAGGTCGAGGCCGAGCGTCGATCGCCGCGATCTCGCGCGCGAGCGGTCGAGCTTGCGCTCGCCCATCCGCCACGTGCCCATGCCCGAGCGTCGGGGACGGCGATTTGCCATCCAGGCAGAACGCTGTGCGTCGCGAGCCGTTGCAGCGACGCCGGCTGTTCGCGGAGGGCGCATGTAGCGGACCATCGCGCGGCCTATAATCGACGTTTTCGACGATTCGCGCCATGCCGCCTGATTCGGACCCGCCCGCGCCGCCAGCCCGCACCGTTGTCCGTGGCGCGTGCCCGCACGATTGCCCCGACACGTGCGCGCTGCTGGTGACCGTCGAGAACGGCCGCGCGATCGAGACTGCGCGGCGCGCCGATCACCCGCCGACCGCCGGCGTGCTCTGTGCACCAAGGTCGCGCACTATCTCGAGCGGACGTATTCGACCAGCGTGTGCTGCATCCCGATGAAGCGCGTCGGCCGCAAAGGCGAAGGCCGCTTCGAGCGGATCTCGTGGGACGAAGCGCTCGACACGATCGCCGCGAAGTTTACGGCGATCGCCGCCTCGGCCGGACGGACCGCAGGCCATCGTCCCGTATTCGTACGCCGGCACGATGGGACTCCTGCAGTACGGCTCGATGGACCGCCGCTTCTTCCATCGGCTGGGCGCGTCGCTGCTCGACCGGACGATCTGCGCGACCGCCGGCAAGGCCGGCTGGGCCGCCATCGATCGGCGCGTCGATCGGCACCGATCGTCGAGCAGTTCGAGCACAGTCGTCTGATCCTGATCTGGGGCAGCAACCCGATCGTCTCGAACCTGCACTTCTGGTCGCGCGCGCAGGAGGCGAAGCGCCGCGGCGCGAAGCTGATCGCGATCGATCCCTACCGCAGCGCGACGGCCGAAAAGTGCCACGAGCACCTCGCGCTGTTGCCGGGCACCGACGCGGCGCTGGCGCTCGGGATGATGCACGTGCTGATCGCCGAGGACCTGCTCGACCACGATTACGTCGCGCGCTACACACTCGGTTTCGACGCGCTCAAGGCGCGCGCGGCCGAGTATCCGCCGGAGCGCGTCGCGGCGATCTGCGGATTGACGCGCCGACGCAGGTCGTCGCCCTCGCGCCGCGATTACGGCACCACCAAGCCGGCGGCGATCCGCGTCGAACTACGGCCTGCAGCGGCACGCGGGCGGCGGCAACGCGGTGCGTGCGATCGCATGCCTGCCGGCGCTGATCGGATCGTGGCGCGACCCCGCCGGCGGCGGGCTGCTGTCGTCGTCGGGCACGTATCCGGTCGACAGCGGCAGCGCTCGAGCGGCCCGACCTGATCCGCGGCAACGCCGCGGACGATCAACATGAGCGCGATCGGCGATGCGCTGCTCGATGCCGACGATCCGCCGATCCGCGCGGTCTACGTCTACAACTCGAACCCGGTCGCCGTCGCGCCGGAGTCGGCGAAGGTCGCCGCCGGCTTCGCGCGCGAGGATCTCTTCTGCGTGGTCCACGAGATCTTCCAGACCGACACCGCCGGACCATGCCGACATCCTGCTGCCGGCGACCACGCAGCTCGAGCACGACGGACATCCACAATTCGTACGGCCACCTGTACGCGCAGGCCAACAACGCCGCGATCGCGCCGCTCGGCGAAGCGAAGCCCAACACCGAGGTCTTCCGCCTGCTCGCCGCGCGCATGGGTTTCGACGAGCCCTGCTTCCGCGACAGCGACGACGACCTCGGCGCGGCAGGCGTTACGACGCGAGCCATCCGCGCGCCGCGGGCATCGACTGGGACAGCGCTGCAAGCAGAAGGGCTTCGCAGCGCCTCGCGGTGCCGGCGTCCTACGCGCCGTTCGCGCACGGCAACTTTCCCACGCCGTCCGGCAAGTGCGAATTCTTCTCCGCGACGCTCGCCGCCGCAGGGCCACGATCCGCTGCCGACGTTCGTGCCGCCGCGCGAATCGGTCGCCACGCAATCCCGCGCTTGCGCAGCGCTATCCGCTCGCGTTCCTGTCGCCGCCGGCGCGCAATTTCCTGAATTCGTCGTTCGCGAACATGCCGCGCTTCGTCGACGAGGCGAAAGACGCCGAAGCTCGACATCCATCCCGACGACGCCGCTGCGCGCAGCATCGCGAGCGGCGACCGCGGTGCGGATCTGCAACGACCGCGGCAGCGTTCACTGCGACAGGCGCGCGTCACCGATCGCGCGCGCCCGGGCGTCGTCGTCGCGCCGTCGATCTGGTGGAAGAAACTCTCGCCGGACGGAGCCAACGCGAATGCGGTGACGAGCCAGGCGCTGACCGACCTGGGTCGCGCCGCGACGTTCTACGACTGCCTGGTCGAGGTCGCGCAGGGCCGACGTGCGGCCTAGGCGCGATCAGTGCGTCGATCTCGGCGCGCTTGATGCGCGCATCGGCGCGGCCCAACGCCATCAGCGCCTTGCAAAAGCCGGGCGCGAACAGCAGGTAGGACAGGAAGGCCCGCACCGCCCGGGTGCGTGCCGCCGACGCCGTGCAGCAGCAGTGCGGATCGTGCGCGGGAGCTCGTCCACGTAATCGAGCGCGATGTCCTCGAGCGGCGACGCTCGGTGTGACCGTGCACAGCGCGACGTCGCGCAGCGGGACCGGGCTCTTGCCGCGAGCCGTCCGAGCGGAATCTGGCTGCACGGCGGTGTTGACGAGCCGCACCTTCTCGAGATCGGTGCCGAGCGAGTCGGTGAAGATGCTGGCGAGCACCTGCCCGCCGATCTGCGCCATCGAGGGCGGTGCGTGCTCGACGGTGCGTCGAGGCGCACGCGTGCTGCGCGCCGACGCCGACGACGAGGATGCGGTCGGCGCCCAGGTGAAGCGCCGGGCTCGTCGGCGCGACCTGCCGGACCGCTGCCATCGCCGAAGTACTCGCCGTCGATGGCGGCGGGCGGAAACACGAACGGAATCGCGCTCGATGCGAGCAGATGCGGCACGCCGAGCGTCGCGCGCACGCCAACCCGCTGCGAGCGCTGACCACAGCTCGACGTCGGTGCGCGCCTCGCAGAACGTCACCGACATCCCGCTGCGATAGCTCATGGCGGTGATCGCGAGCGCGTCCAGCGCGCCGCTGTCGAGCGCCGATCCTGCACCGCCGCCAAACGGTACCACGCGCTTGCAGAAACCGCCGCGAGCGGCGCGTTGTCGAGCAGGCTCGCCGGTCGGCGGTGGCGCCACGCGGGGATGAAGGAGACGAGCCAGCGGCCGCCCGACCCCGCGATGCTCATCGCGTCCGTCCGGTAGATGTCGCGCGCGTACACATTGCTCCACAGGTCGCGGAGGCGCTCGGTCGCGCCGCCCGAAATCTGGCGCGCCGGCGGCGATGGCCGCTGCGTTGATCGCGCCGGCCGGACGTGCCGGTCGACGACGCCGAACAGGAGACGCGGTTCGCGTCCGGCAGCCACTCGGCGATCGCGCTGCAGCACGCCGGCCTGGTAGGCGGCGCGGGCGCCGCCGCCGGACAGCACGATGGCGACCTTGCAGCCGCGTGGCCATCCGTCGATGTTACGGCATCTGCCGGCCAGCCGCGCGAGCACGGTCGCCGCGGCGTGCTAGAGCTTGCGCACGAGGCCGACCATCACGCCGAAGATCTCGAGATCGCCCTCGGGCCGGATGATCGGGTATGCCTTGTTCTCGGGCTTGAGGATGAACTGTGCCGCGCTCGAGGTCGAGCGTCTTCAGCGTGAACTGGCCGTCGACGATCGCGACGACGATGTCGCCGCGCTTCGCCGCAGCGGTTTTTTCGACGACGACGAGATCGCCGTCGAGGATGCCGGCGTCCATCATCGAATCGCCCTTGACGCGAATCAGCACCGTCTGCGACGGGCGCTCGATCAGGTAGTCGTCGATCGTCAGCGCGTCGGCGGGCGCGTCCTCGACCGGGTTGGGCATGCCGGCGTGGACCGGCGATTCGGCGAGCGGGCGCTCGAAGAAGCGCCGCGTGGGCGCGAGCCGCTTGTCCGGCGTCGAGTCGATGTACCCGGCGAGCTTGCAGCCGTGCCACCATCGCCGCGACCGACGACTTGGACTTGAGCCCCAGCAGCTGGCCGATCGACGCATAGGACGGCAGCGCCCGGTGCTGCGCGTAATAGTCCTGCAGCAGCGTCAGGTAGGAACGATCGTTCGACATGGTGGTACGATAGCGAACGAACGTTCGGAGGTCAAGCCCATCTTCGTCGGCCTGTCCGCGCGCCCATGAACCTCTTTGCGCCCTGCCCTCGCCTTCGTCGACCTCGAGACCACGGGCACCGCGCCTGCGGCCGACGCGCGATCACCGAGATCGGCATCGTTCGCGTCGCCGCCAGATCCGGCGGGCGACGCGCCGGAGGTCGCCGAATGGTCGACGCTCGTGAATCCTGGGCGTGCCGATTCCGCCGGCGATCCAGGCGCTGACCGGCATCACCGACGCGATGGTGCGCGATGCGCCCGCCGTTCGACGCGCGATCGCCGACGAGGTCGCCGCGCGCACTGCGGGCGCGCTCTTCGTCGCGCACAACGCGCGCTTCGACTACGGCTTTCTCAAGCACGCGTTCGCGCGCCTCGACCGCTGCGTTCACCGCGCGCGTGCTGTGCACGGTCAAGCTGTCGCGGCGGCTGTTTCCCGACGCCGCCGCGGCACAACCTCGATAGCGTGATCGAGCGCCACGCGCTGTCCGGTGGACGGCATCGCCATCGCGCGCTTGGCGACGCGCGCGTCCTGTGGGCGTTCGTGCAGGCGCTCTACCGCGATTTCGCGCCCGACACGATCGCCGAGGCCGCAAAGCGCGTGCTCGAAGCCGCGAGCCTGCCGTCGCAGCTCGCCGCCGACGCGCTCGATGCGCTGCCGGAGGCGCCCGGCGTCTATCTGTTCTACGGACTGAACGCGCTGCCGCTCTACATCGGCAAGAGTCGCAACCTGCGCGAGCGCGTCGGCGCGCATTTCTCGTCCGACTATCGGCTCAGCGACCGATCTGCGCGCTTGTCCGCGGAGATCCGCCGAATCGAGTTCGAGGAGACCGCCGGCGAGATCGGCGCGCTGCTGCGCGAGTCGGCGCTGGTGAAGTCGATGCTGCCGGCGCACAACCACGCACTCGCGGCGCAAGGCCGAATCCGGCGTGCTCGAGCTCGACCGACGAGCCCGGGCCGCCGCGCTTCATTCCGGCCGCGGCCGTCGGAGCCGTCGAGCTGCCGCGGGCCGCTATGGGCCCTTCACATCGAAGCGCGCGGCGCGCGAAGCCTTGCGCGATACCTGGCGCGCGAGCATCGTGCTCTGCTGGAACGCGCTCGGCTTCGAGCGCCGCGCCGGGTCCGTGTTTCGCGCGGCAGGTGCGTCGCTGCGCCGGCGCGTGCGTCGGCGAGGAGACGCTGGAGGCGCATCACGCCCGGTTGCGCGCAGCGCATTGGCGCCCTATGCCGTGCCGCCGTGGCCGTATCCGGGGCTCGCGGCGATCCGCGAGCGCGCGCTCCTGGCCGACGCGCACCGACATCCACGTGCTGCGCGACTGGTGCTGGCTCGGCACGCGCGCGCGATGACGGCGAGCTGCGCGCGGCATGCTCGACACGCCACCGCGGCCGGTGTTCGACGCCGACATCGCGAAGCTTCTGATGCGCGTACGCTCGCGCGCGGAACGGCACGAAGTGCTGCGGCTTGCGAGTGAGATGACCTCCGGTCATTACCGCGACTCAAGGCAGCTCACGCGCGTGGCGTGCGCGACGATCACATCCGCGACGCAGGCAGTGAGCTTTTTCGCGTACGGCACGTGCAGGAATTCGTTCGGACCGTGGGCGTTCGAATGCGGGCCGAGCACGCCGGTGATCAGGAACTGCGCCGCCGGAAAGTGCTTGCCCAGCATCGCCATGAACGGGATCGTGCCGCCCTCGCCCATCGCCGCCGCAGGCTTGTCCGTAGTGCGTGCGTGACGCGCGTCTCGAGCGCTGCCGTGAGCCACGGCGCGGTCGGCGGCGCGTTCCACCCGGTGGCCGCCCTGATCCGGTCTCGAAGCGCACGTCGGCGCCGTGCGGCGGATCGGCTTCGAGCAGACGCTTCATGTCGCTGCGGTCGCGCGCTCGCCGTCGAGCGTCGGCGGAATCCGCAGCGAGAGCTTGAGCGACGTCCGCGGCCGCAGCACGTTGCCCGCGTTCGCGATCGGCGGCAGGCCATCGGCGCCGATGACCGACAGCGCGGGCCGCCAGGTGCGGTTGAGCAGCGCCTCGGCGCGGTCCGCCGACCATCGGCTTGCGTGCCGCCCGCGAACGGGATATTTGCCGATGACGAGCTCGCCCATGATGTCGGCGGCTGCGCGCGCCTGCTCGGCGCGCTCCTCGGGAATCGGCATGTGGAACTCGGCGGCAGCATGCGGCCCGTCAGCGAATCCTCAACCGGTCGAGCAGGTTCGCGCGCGATCCGGAACGACGATGGCACGATGCCGCTCGCGTCGCCCGAGTGCACGCCCTCGGTCAGCACTTCGACGGTCAGCGTGCCGGCGGCGATCCCGCGCAGCGACGTCGTCGCCCACAGGCGCTCGTAGTCGCCGCAGCCGGAATCGAGGCCGACGACGAAATCGACGCTGCCCAAGCGCGGCGCCAGATGCTCGAGATAGGCCGGCAGGTCGTAGCTGCCCGATTCCTCGCAGGTTTCGATCATCCCCGCGCAGCGCGCGTGCGGAAGATCCCTGCGCCTGCAGCGCGCCGATCGCGGCGAGCGAGGCGAACACGGCGTAGCCGTCGTCGGCGCTGCCGCGCCCGTAGAGCTTGCCGTCCTCGAAGCGCGGAATCCACGGACCGTACCGTCGAGTGCCAGCCGGTCATCTCCGGCTGCTTGTCGAGATGGCCGTACAGCACGCACGGTCGCGATCGCCGCGCCCTTCCTGCGACGCCGGCACGTCGAAATAGCAGCAGTGGCGTGCGGCCTTTGAGCCGCGACGATCTCGACCTCGAGCCCGCGCACCGGTCTGCTTGCGCACCCACGCTTCCGCCAGCGCGATGACGCGATCGATGTGGCCCGTTCTTCTTCCAGTCGGGATCGAAGTGCGGCGACTTCGCGGGGATGCGAACGTAGTCGGTCAGCTGCGGGACGATCTCGTCGTCCCAGTGGCTGGCGATGGCGGTGGCGAGCGTGGCGGCGGTCATGGACACCCCTTTTCCGTCAAGGCAGCGCAAGAAGGAAATGTACAGCCCGTTGCGACGGCCGCACGCGTCCTACACGAACAACCGCTCCCGGCGCATACCCGGCAACCTGCAATCTGACGCTGTCGCCATGAAGCAGCCCGGGCCTCTCCACAAGTGCCAGCCAGGACGGTATTCGTGCCCTCCCCGGTCCTCGAACCGATCCAAAAACGAGGTTGGGCGATTCGCACAAGCGTGCTAGATTGCCAGGGAATACCAGGCACCCTTACGCAGGCTGCGCCAACCTTCAGGGATCGAATCGTGTCCGTACCCTGTTCGGCCGCACGGCTCGTGGCATCGCTGCCATCGCGCTGTCGCTATTCACGTTGAGCGCTACGGCCGTCAAAGCGCCGCCCGCGCCGGATAAAGACGCATCAGGCAACGATGCAGGACGCCCGCGTCAATCTCAAGAGCTCCAAAGCGCCCAGGCGTCCCGACCGGCCGCGGCGCTCGCTGCGGGCACGCGGCCCCGGCGCGACATCGGCCATCGTCAGGTCGATCGCCACGATGCGGCAGACGATGCCTGCGTACCGAAATCAAATTTGCCGGAGTGACAGGCGCTCCGGCAGCGGTCGCCAACAACGGCGGAGTTTGACGGGTCCGGCGCTCGGCGCGCGCAGTGAGATATCGTGCGCGGATTTCGTGCGCGCACGGCGACCTCTTACGGACTCTCCGCCGCCGACGTCAACGACCTCGTCGTGCTCGGCGACAGCGCCGGCGGCTATGGCCTGGATGCTGCGCATCGAGCAACAGATCGGCAACCGCGCGATATTCCAGAGCGAGACGCTTCCTGGATCGATCCGACGGCCGAATCGTGAAGAGCGTCGGCCTTATGGTGCTGACGCACGCGCGGTCGCCCCGGCGATCGATCCCGCAAGGCTCATCACGCACGGTGACGCAATCGTCCACCTGCTGGCCTCCGCCGGGCAGGCGGCAAACGCCGGCGAATTCCAGCGTGACGGCGAAGGACGGCGACCGCTGGCTGATCGCCGCGACGAACGATTTCGTCGCCAGGTGATTACCGCGCGCGAGGTCCTGTTCCCGCTTGCCCCCGGGATGCTCGTTCCGGCAGGTCGCCGTCGCTCACTTCCGGTGCGCACGACTATTACGCCATCGTCGATGCTGTGACTGGCGCCGTGCTTGGCGCAAGAACATTCGCGCCTCGCTTCCTGCAGGATGCGCGTTTCCGTGTCTATGTGCAGGCGGACGGCGTTACGCCGGCGGACAGCTTGGCGCCGTGGTCGCCGACGACGGCGGTGCCCGGCTGCGGGTCCGTGCGGCCGGGAATCGTCGACGATCGTGAGCATGCTACGGCAAGACGTGGTGGCCAGTCCCAATGGCTGATCGACGATCTGCCCCGGCGGCGCCTGCACGGCCAACGAGACGCGTGATCGCTCGGCAACAACGCGCTGGATCGTGCCGCGACCGAATCGGTCGGCGCCGTTCCGACGACCAACGTCTGCGACACCGATCGCCGACGGCGCGTCCCGACGGCAACGGGCGGCTACCGACGGGCAATCCGGACGTCGAGCGGCGCGCAATCGCGAGTTTCCTGGGCACGGCGCCGCGCGACTTCCAGGCGAGGCTTCTGCCGCCGCCGCAGGGCGGCGACGATCCCGGAGGCGGGCCAGACGGCCACCGGCGTCCGGCAACAACGGCCCGGCGCCGGATCGACTCATTCCGGCGCGGCGCGGTCGGCCACCTGTTCTACCTCACCGAACTGGTACCACGACCGGCTCTTCACGCGTTGGGGTTCGACGAGGCGTCCGGCAAACTTCCAGCAGGTCGATCCTCGGCCGCATGGGCCCGGGCAACGACCGCGTCCTCGGCGACGTCCGGACTCGGACGGCGACCAGCACCGGCACCGCGAACTTCTCGACACCGCCCGACGGCGCGTCGTCGGGCCGGATGGAGATGTACCATATCTCACGGGCCCGACCGATCCGACCGCGACGGTGGTCTCGATGCCGGACGTCGTCCTGCACGAACTGACGCACGGCACGAGCAGCCGCCTGGTCGGGCAACGGCGCGGGTCTCGAACTGGGACCCGGCCGGCGGGATGGGCGAGGGCTGGAGCGAACTTCTGTGCGCCGCCTTCTGCTCAACGGCTACCAACGCCGACGACCCCGATGGCCGGCTACGCCGCTGGCGCCTACGCGAGCTACAAGCTCGAGAGCGCGGGGTGCGTCGACAACTACGTCTACGGCGTTCGGCGCTTCCTCGTACAGCAACCGACCACGGCGTCAACCCGCTGACGTGGGCCGACGTGGACGACGTCACCAACAGCCTGGTCGGCGTGGATCGCGCCCAGCCCGCTCAGCTCGAACGTCAGCGGCGGCGGATGGAGGCGCACAACGCCGGGCGAGGTCTGGGCGCCTGACGCTGTGGGGCGTGCGCGGGCGCGTGTGATCGCCGACCTCGGCGGGCGCGAACGGCGACGTTCCCGACCGGGCAACAAGACGATGCTGCAGCTCGTGACCGACGGCATGAAGATGACGCCGATCGATCCGTCGTCCACCGACGGCGCGCGGACGCGCTCGTGCGAGGCGGATCGCGCGACCCGCGCGTGCGCCAACGAGAGCACGCATCTGGGCCGGCTTCGCCGACCGCGGGCTCGGCTACGGGCGCCAAGAGCGTCTACGACGATCACCCGCGGCTTGCGTCGCCGTCACCGCCGGGCGATACCGGTGACGAGGCATCGTAGCCGTGACGCCGCATCTGGACGTGGAATAACGGTGCCGCCGCCGACGTGACGGATCTGACGGCCAGCGCCGGGCGAACAGCCATGGCGCGATCGATCCGGGCGAGCCGATCCGGCTCGACGGTCAAGCTTCCTCACGAACCCGTGGCGGGCGGCGAGCAAAGAGCGGTCGCGTCCGGCGACCGCGGCGCTCGCGACGTCGTACGCCGGGCGTCACCAGGCAGCGGACCGGCGGCGGCGTCCTATGGCGATCGCAGCCGCAGGGCAGCGCGACCAACGGCGCGACCGTCTCCTGATCTCCGTCGCGCCAAGTCGGTGCCGTGCGGCAGCGCGATCGACTTCGCGTCTCTGACGACCGACATCGAGTCTTGGCACGACCGACCGCGACGTTCCAGCTGCGCGTGGGCGATGCAGCCGGGCACTTCCCCGGTCGCCGGTGACCTATACCGACGGCCACCGCGCTGGGGCTCGTGATACCCGACTAACGCCCGCGCAAGGGCGTCTTCGCAGCTCGATGAGCGTCACCGACGACTTCGGCGATCGCCGACCTCGACTTTCCGGCTCGACAGCGTGACGCATCAGTCCGGACCGGGCGACCTCTACCGCGATGCTTGCGCTCTGCCGGCCGGCACCGGCACCGACCTCGTGTCGCTGGATCGGCGCGATTGAGCGATCCCGGGCGGCGCCAACATCGCCCACATGGTGGCCGACGACGATCATGCCGGCCAACGCCGTGGCGAACGACATGGTGCAGGCCGACCGCCGCGCAGGCGCCGTTCGACGGCCCGGTCGTGGACCGCCCGTGTTCAACGCCCCGTGGACTGCCGACCCTCGCCTTCGGGCCGTGTCCGCCAGACCCGGTCGGCCAGCCTGTCGCGCTTCGACGGGGCAGCACCAAGGGGACGTGGATCGATGCTGGTGTCCGACCAGACGGTCCCGCCCGACACCGGCGTCCTGAACGGCTGGTCGATGATCGTCACGCCACGACATTTCGCCTGTACACCGTTTGTGCCGGCAGTCAATGTCACCGCGACGAAATCCGCATCGGGATCGTTTGGCACCGGGGGCTCGATCGTCACGTACACCATTGTGCTGACCAACAGCGAAACGGCCGGCCAGCTCGACAATCCGGGCAACGAATCTCAACGACGTGCTGCCGGCCGGAGTTACGCTTCTTTGTCAGCGCGGTCGCGTCGAGCGGAACCGCCGTTGCGACGATCGCCACGAACACCGTCACGCGGAACGGCTCGATCGCGCCACTTCGGCGGCACGGTCACCATCACGATCAACGCGACGGTCAATGCGTCGGTCGGCACCATGATCAACAATCAGGCGGCGATCGCCTACGACGCCGATGCCAACGGCACGAACGAGACTGAGCACGTCGAACACGTCGACATTCTCGGTCGCCGCCAGCGGCTTCCGCGCGCATTCGTCTCGTCGCTCGGCAGCGATGCCAACCCGTGCACGCGGACAGCCCATGCCGCACGCTCGATGCCGCGCTGGCGCGCTGACGGCCGCCGGTGGCGAGATCGTCGTTCTCGACTCCGCGGGCTACGGCGCGGTCGTCCTCGACAAGCCTGTGAGCGTCGTCGCGCCGCAAGGCGTCTACGCGGGACCACGGTAACGAGCGGCCATGGCATCGATGTCAACCTGGTGCGGGCAAGGTTACGCCCGCGGCCTCGTGCTCACTGGCTTGGGCGGCGACTTCGGCATCAACCTGATGTCCGCGACGCGCTCGGCATCATAAACCGCGCGTCATCAGCGGCTTCAGCAACACCGGCATCTACGCGGTTCCCGGCACGGCGGCTAACGTGTTCGTTCGCGACTCGACACCATGACAACGCGATCGGTGCCATGTTCGGCACGACGTCCGGCGCGTCCGGCGCTGCACGCGCAGATCGAGCGCAAAGCCATTTCCCAAAGAAACGCGTCGATCGGCATCGGCTTCACGGGTAACACCGCCGACGGGACGCTCGATGACAGCACGATCACCGGCTCGGCGCTGGCGCTCAACGTGAATCCGACCAACGCTGGCGCTTTAATGGCGAAAGGTCAACGTGCGCAAGACAACGTTCGCCGAGGCCGCCACCAGCGGCGTGCGCGTCGGCGCGGCAGGCACGACGGCAGTCGTCAGCCTCGTCAAGTCGCAAGTGTCGGAATCCGGCATCGGCGTCGAGACGTTGACCGGCGGTACGGCCTATCTTTCCGACACGACTATCGTGCGCAACACATCGGCATCACACCGTCTCGGCGCCGCCGTCTCCCCTCGGCGACAAACTGGCTCACCAGCATCGGGCACTAACGGCGGTTTACGTCGACCGTGCTGAAACAGTGATTTCTGATACGATCCTGCGCAGGAGAACACCTATGTCCAAGCGAATCGCCCCCACCAACTAGCGCTGGCGGGCCGTGGCTGCTGGCGGAGTAGCCACTGATGCAGCGGCCGTCCTTTGCCCAGCGTACATTTGTCGCATCGGACGGCAGTGAGTTAACGCCTGCAGCCTCACGCTTCCCTGCCGCTCATTCGGCGCCGCGATCGCGCAGACGCTTCGTGAACGGCGAGGTCATCGTCCTCGATTCAGCAGGCTACGGCTCGGCAACGATTTCGCAGGCGGTGTCCATCGTCGCGCCGCCCGGCGTTCATGCTGGCGTGTCGGTCGGCGCGGGGCCACGTCGCCCGGCATTACGATCACCGCACCGGGAGCCAAGGCCTGCGCTGCGCGGCCTCACGATCAACAGCATCGGCGGCACGACCGGAATCGCCTTCGTCGCGGGCGCCGCGTTCTTATTCCGACAACGTCGTCGTCACGAACTTCCCCACGAGCAATACGTAACCGAACGAAGCAT
>ERZ1370068.3201-contig-2318_pt1 | contig 18122 bp, 32 predicted proteins | sample MGYA00561227_ERZ1370068 | MGnify/ENA primary metagenome ERZ1370068 (study PRJEB38410, sample SAMEA6850437) | metagenome | study: Metagenomic assessment of the ecological functions of the soil: analysis of the soil microbiota associated with the...
CCTGTCGATGAAGAGCGAGTTCGATCGCCTCGAGCGAGAGTTCGCCGAAGAGCGGGCGCGCTTACACGCGCAACTCAGCGAGGACTCGCAGTCGAGCTACCGCCGGGGAATTCGGGAAGGGCGCCGCAGGCTCGCGAACGACGTGCGGGCGCTCTTGAATGGACAGTTTTTGGACGACATCGAGGAGATCGGGAACCGTGAATGAGCGACGTTCTTAAGCCCGGCGCTCGCGTCAGAGGACTCACTGGAGCAATGCTTGAAGCGCTCCGTCGTTTGCACCGCGGGATTGATCTGGACGCCGATCTTCCTGTTCCTATGGTAACGCTGGAAGCTCTCTATGCGCGCCGTTTAGTGTATGCGCCGCCCCCGGGATATCGCCACGACTTCATGCTCACGCCTGCTGGAGTCTCGATGGTACTGGAGACAGATCACGTCCGACTGCAATCCATGTACCTGGACGGGATCCGATACTTTCTCGACGTTCGGCAAACACATCCGAGTCACAGATCTAATCGCGTGGCGAATTTTCCGCAGCTCTTGGCGAAAGTCAGCGCCCTGGCGCTTCAAGAAAGGATGAGCAAGTGATCATATGGAAGAATATTTGCGACCAGTGCGGCAAAGTCGCCGAAGTGGAGTCCGGTGCAACCCCTGACGGTTGGTTCTTCATTCACACTCGGATCGACAGCGAGACTAGGGAGAGCATGCGCGTGCACGAGTTTTGCCCCGACTGCTTGGAAGTAGGCATAGTAGCAGCCGCCAAATACGCCGCACAAAGGCGACAAACTACACCGTAATCGAGTTGAAAAAATGATCCAAATCTACTGCGCGCATCCGCTCACCGCCCCCACCCGCGAAGGCATAGACGAAAACCGTCGTCGCGCCGCCAAGTGGGCCGCCTGGCTCTGGAAGCAAGGCTTCGCCGTCGAATGTTCGTGGATTGTCGCTGACCGGGGAACTCGAAGAGACGCCCGAGAACCGCGAGCTCGGGCTCAAGTCGGATTGCGAGCAGGTTCGCCGATGCGACGTCATGGTGCTCTGCGGGCCGCGTATCTCGGGCGGGATGCTCCAGAGAGGCGGGGGCGGCGAAGGTCATCGTCGACTTCACGCACCTCGAGCTCGACGTGCCCGACGTAACATTCAGGTGGCGCCACGGTCGGCCGATCACTCTCGCCGAGATTGAGGCGCGCGTCGCTTACTTCCCAAAAACAGACCCGACACCGCCGATACTGGCAGCCGAATGAAAGCGCTCGTCGTCATCGTCGTGCTCGGTGCGTTATACTTCTACGTGATACGCAACGTGCGCGACCACTTCGGGCCTTGGGGCCATTGGATGAAACAACCCGACGACGTGGACTACGACTTGGACCGGCGCTGGACACCCAACGTTTTCGACAAGAACACGAACACTCCCATCCGTTGAGTTTCCAGAAAACTGTTACGTCTCCGGGTTTGAATTCGCATTCGACGTGGAAACCACGCCGCACCAGTACTGCCACATCACGTACAAGTACCCGTCCGGAGCTCTCTGCGGCACAAAGCTTCTGTGGTTTCACGGCGGCCCTTTGACGGAAGAAAGGTTTCACATGGTCGACTGTCCGACGTGCCTGCACATTTGGGAGAAGCGCGGGCTATCTATATGAAGAAAAAGACCAACTCCGCCTCGGCACCGACCTCGACGGCAGCGTCGCCGGTGTTCGTCGTCGCGACGGCAACATCGTCGGCTACGGCGTCCTCATGCCTTTGCGAGAAGGACAACCGCTCGCCCCGGGCAGCGAAATCGTGCGCGTCGAAGAGTACGAGGAAGACGGGTGGCACGACATCGAGACCGTGTACCGAGTCTCGGATGGGCCGGCGCAGGTTGCGACACCCGCGTATCGGGCGGGCTATGACCGGATTTTGGAAAGAAGGAAGTGGGGCTCGCGTGAGATGACACGCGCGTCTTCCTCCGATCGCCGTCGCGCGTTTCGCTTGCAATACGAAGCAATCAAAACGCTCTGGAGCGACGGACAGACGGAAGATCTAGAAAAGAAATACTAACGGCTCTAGAGGCCGAGTTCGGGCCAATCTCCGAAAACGCCCCAAAGGAACCGGTACAGCACGTGGTTGGTTGGTTGGACGACAACGACACGCAAGGCCTTGTCGAACGAGAAGCGGAGCCTCCACCTGGTTGGTTTTGGGGCGCCCGCGTCTGCAATTGCTGAGCTGCGGGCAGCGCATCGTCTGGAAACCGACCGCGTTCAACGTCTGCGCATGCAGTCGTCAGTGCGCCAAACGCATCGCGGCCAGTAGTGCCGCAGCGGCCGAATCTCGTACACGAGCGATACGCGAAGCACATCTCGCCAAAGAGGCGGAAAAACGCAAACAGGAACGTGAACAAGAAGAACGGGCGAGACGTGCCGCAGAAGAGCGACTTCGCGAACGAAAAAATACGAGAAGCGGAAATACTCGAACAGTGCAAGCGCGCGTACGCTCGTCTGGTCACGAGACATTCACAACGACAGAGGACTCAAAAGAATAGTCGACAGTCTTCAACTTCAACTGGAAGCGCGCCCCAAAACGCGAGCGATTTTCACCGACGTGCGCCTCGTTAGAAACAAATGGACCGTGCTTGAGTTCAGTGTTTCTACTCCAGGCTGGGGACATGACTGCCACGTGCACATTATTGCTGAACGGTAGCGGTCCCGGCCGTGCTGCATGGACACGAGGGGCCGCGTCTGCCGAGCAGGCCGTTGCCGCAGTCATCGGACACAACTACTCATCCAACGTCGGAATGCCCCACCCATGATCGAAGCATCAAACCAAGACCGCGTCGAAGTCTGGGCCTGCCAAGTCCTAGGCTTGAAATCCGCGTCCGACATCCCCGAGCGCCGTTCTCCGCGCCGTCGAAGAAGGTCGTCGAGCTAGCGCAAGCCGTCGACATCGATCACGAGCAGCTTCACCGGTTGATTGACTACGTCTACTCACGCCCGACCGGACTGCCCGCACAGGGAGATTGCGGGCTCCATGGTGACGATTTACGCCGCAGCGGGGGCTTTGGGCATCGACGCGCAGACGGCGTTCGAGAGCGAGATGAAGAGAATTCAACAGCCGGAAGTGATCGAGAGGGTTCGAAAAAGGCAAGCGGAGAAGCGGGCGGCGATCAAGTAGCAGGTACGAGCCGCCCCCAGGTGATCTCTCGCTTCCGCACAGCGAGGTCGACGCGCCTTCTACGAAGCGCCCCGAGCGGCAACGCCTCGAGCCCCTCAACATGAGCGCGGCTTCCAATCTTGACCGTCCAGACGAGCGGGGCACCGCCGTACATCGGGTAGCAACGCAAGACGAAACGATCGAGCGCTCGGAATTCGTCGAACGCTTCCAGGTGTTGAACGAAGCCGGCACGAACGTGAGTACGAACGAGACCTGCACCGTGCTCTCGCTGAGCAGCGGCAGGGGCTTTAGGATCAAGCACGTCGAGCAAGTCGAGCGTCGCCCGTTTCGAACAGTGCGCGTGCGAGCAATGGAAAAGCCCCCACCGCGATTCGGTCGTCGGTGGCAGAATCACCGTCGACGTGTCGCCGTCACTGCCGCTCGTGTGCGCATGCCACCAAGGACAAACGACGGGAAGCGCGCCGTTCTCAAGCGGCTCGAACGCCGTGCCGGCGAGCGAACACCTTGCCGAAGAAGCTCTCGGCGGCATCACACACACAATCCCGTTCATTTCCTGAGGGCATGTCCAGCATTCGCGTGGATATTCGAGGTGGGCCCCCGCCAGAAATGGGGCGGTTGTGTGTGCCGACGTCCTTCAACGCCGCGTCAACGTCGAGCGGTCGTCCGTCGAACTCTCGCCACTCGTAGGCAGCCCCGGCGGGTGGCTCGGCAGGTACCAGAATCGACTCGCGTCTCGAGCCGACTCGTCGAGCACGTGTCCTCGTCGAGCTACTTTGCGTGAGACCCAATACCAGAGATGTTCGTACTCGACGGCGTCGACGGGTCTCGAGAGTGGAAAGACGACGCGCAGCTTCGGGTGCTCTGTCGAGTGGCTGTATGTTGTGTAGACGACGCCTTGAACACCGGGGAGCAAACGCTCGGCCTGGTCGAGCGTTGTGTCTCCTTGGTCGAAGTCGAGCGCGAGCCCGTAGACTGCTTCGACGCGAGAGAGCGCTCGGCGATTGCCATCGAACGCGGCGAGAGAGAAGCCTGCAACACGACGTTTGTCGCGGACGACTTCGGGATGTTGAACGAACGTATCGACGAACTCACGCCAGGAGTATTTCCCGCGTCGGCCGCGGGAAAATGAACGCCAGAGCGTAAGGATGAAGGTCTCGCTCATGCGCTAGACCTTCGGCCTCGCAGACTTCGACTGTTTGTTTTTCATTTTCGACTGAACGACGGTTATCGCCGATCTCGAATCGTTCGGCAAGGGATCTTGACGGGGCCGCGCGTACGGCGGTATCGTCGCAGGCTCAGTCGAGAAAACCAGTCGAAATCAGGAGGTGCCGTTTTGCCGACAGCGCCGTGGGATACGTATCTTCTCAAGAACAAGCAGGGGCGCGTACTTGCCGTGCTTGGCGAACGCGGTTCGAATCCTCACGCATCGAAAAGAGTGGCGAGATGTCATCGCTCTCGATGCGTTCGCTGGCGTTGTCGTCAAGAAGAAGCCGCCACCGTGGACCGCCGATATCAAACCCGACACTGAAGACAACTGCGATTGGACGCAGAGCGACTCTGCCCGCGCAGCGCTTTGGCTTTCGGACGAGTATCTCTGCTCGTTTTACACGTCAGTGATCGATGAGGCCGTGCAGCTAATCGCCGAGACGAAGAAGTTTCATCCGGTGCAAGAGTACTTGCGTGACGTGCACGGTGCTCACAATCAGTGGGATAGAAAAGATCGCATCGAAGATCTTCTCATCCGCGTCGCGGGAGCACCAGACAACGTCTATACGCGCGCCGTCACCAAGAACTTTTTCCTCGGCGCTGTCGCTCGCATCATGCGTCCGGGCGCGCAGGTCGATACGGTGCTCATTCTCGAAGGCGCTCAAGGTGCAGGCAAGTCGACGTTCTTTCGCACGCTCGCGAGTGACGAGTGGTTCTTCGATACGGTCTTCAACATCGGCGGTAAGGACGGCTACCAAGCTCTTCGGCGGAAATGGATCGTCGAGTTCTCCGAGCTCGATGCGCTCGGCAGTGCCGACCTGGCGCGCGTGAAGGCGTTCATCTCGAGCGTGAAGGATTCGTACCGGCCGAGCTACGGCAAGACGACGATCGACTTTCCGAGGCAGTGCGTGTTCGCTGGCACAGTGAACCCGAACGGCGCCGGGTATCTGAACGACACGACGGGCGCTCGTCGGTTTTGGCCTGTGACCGTCGGCAAGGTGGATCTGAAAACGGTTCAAGAAGAACGCGATGATCTTTGGGCTGAGGCGTTTTGGAGATACGGGAAGAATCAGAAGTGGCACTTGCGCGACGAGAAGCTACTCGCAGCGGCGGCGCTCGAGGTCGAGGCGCGGCGCGAGTCCGATCCGTGGGAGACGCATTTCCGCGAGTTTTTGCACATGAACCGCGGGCTCTACCGGAAGCACGGGGTCACGATCCCGACCCTTCTCACCGAGGCGGTCGACGTGACGAAGGACAAGCAGAACCGTGCGACTCAGATCCAAGCAGGCAAAGCGCTCAAGGCAATAGGCTGGACGAGAATTGAACGAGGCAGCGACGACGTTCGACGCTATTTTCCTGCCGAATCGTCAGCTTCGAGGGCTCTAAAAGTAGTCCCTTCTTCCTCCATTCCTCCAATAGGAAAAGGGGGTCTTAGGGGGGTAGTGATCGGAAGGGTACGAAGGGATCAGTGGGGGGTAGCTGACCTCGAATTTTGATTGGCGGAATGGAGGTTGCCCAGATGGGTTTTCAGCCTAGTGCGTCGAAAACGGAGATGTTCCTGCTCTGCCAACGGCCGTTCGATCCTGGGATCGAGACCGAGCCGGACGAGCCCGGAGAACCGGCGCTCTACGGGAGCGCCTTTCACAAAATAATCGCTGCGTGCCTGCGTTCACCGAAGAAGAAGCTTCTCGAGAAGAACGCTGCCGGGTACGCGCGGGAGGTCGACCGCGCCGTCAAAGCGTTTGACATGAAACACGCGGCGCAGGAGCTAGCCGGACACGTGAAGGGCAGCGTGCAGGTGCTTCGAAACTGGCTCACGCGAGAGAAGCTCGAGATTTCGCAGATCGAGCTTGCCTACTCGGTCGAACCTGATTCCAGCGGCATTTGGGGCGCCCGTCAAATCAAGCCTCACAACGAGAATCACATCTACGACGTCAAAGAGGGCGAGATGCCCGGCACCGTCGACATGATCGCAGAGAGTGCAAATCGGAAGCGCACGGTCGTTCTAGATCACAAGACTGGTCTCTTCGAGGACTGGTTCGCAAACGACGAGACCGTTCGCTTCGCGCGCCCGACGACGATCGCTCAGATGCGCACGTTGGGGCTAATCGGTTCGCAGCTTCACGGAGAGGTCGCGATCTTTCACGCCGATCGAAGAGGGCTCCCGATCGTGTACTCAGAACCGCACGAGGTGTCCGAGCAGTCGAGCCACGCAAGAGCGCTTCACGCTGCGTTCCAAAACGTCGGCCGTGGTTTTCTTCGCCCCGGCGAGTACTGCAAGCGTTGCCCGGCGCGCGTCGGCTGTCCGGCGTCGGCGGCGCACTTGCTCGTCGAGAGCTCGGAAGTGCTCGTCGAAGCAGCGAACAAGATCGCTCTCGAGCCCATCGATCCGAACGCGCTCTGCGCTCTTCCGACCGAACCGCCGCCGGCAGGTATGATCGAGATGCGTGCAGGGGCGCTCTACGATCTGATGAAGCGCTTCCGAGAGCTTGAAAAAGTAGCATCGACGGAACTCAAACGGCTCGTGCGCGGCGGCGCGGTCATCGAGACACGCGAGGGGAAAGTGCTCGCGCTTCAAACGCAGACCTACGAGACGCTCTCGAAGAAGAGCGTCCTCGAAGCGCTCAGGCAGGTTGCCGGCGAGAAGGAACTAGACCGGCTACGGAAGAAGGGCGCGATTCGAGAGGCGACGCGCGAGATGCTCATCGGCGAGAAGTAAAAAGAGGGGCTTGCCGGGGGCGAAAAAGACGTACAGACATCGAATAGACGTCGAACACCGCTCGTCCTACTCGGTATGCAAGCACACTCTTCCAATCACGCTGCAATGGACGACTCAGACGCCCCCGGCCCCAGCGCAGAGCTCGTCGACCCCACCCGAACCGTGGCCTTCCTGCTCGCTGGGAACGCCGTGGCGACGTTCCAGAGCCGCAAGACGGGCAAGCGCTTCACCTACCGCGTCCGGCTCGCTCCGGTTCATGATGGCGATACGCGTGAGCCGCTCTTTTCGTGTCCGTCCTCGACGGCCCGAACAACGATAGCGACTACGCCTACCTCGGGTGCGTCTACACCCCAAGCCAGGTCTACAGGCATGGCCGGAAGAGCCGCATCGCTTTTGATGCGCCGAGTGCCGTCGCTTTCGATTGGGTTTGGGCGCAGCTCCGAGAGGTGCGATGCACCCCGAGCTCGCTGTCTATCACGAAGGGCGCTGCGGCCGATGCGGTCGACGTCTCAGCACACCAGAGAGCATTTCAATCGGCTTAGGCCCAACGTGCGCGAACAGAAAGTAAAACCAGTGAACATCACCGTCAAAGACCTCTCGAACGATCAACGCGCTGCCTATGACTCGATCCTGCGCTGGCTCGCCGACGCACGCGGGCGTCGACAACTCGCCGCTGCTCACACTGGCCGGTTTTGCCGGAACCGGAAGAGCACGGTCGTCTCGCTCATCGCGAACGAGATCGACCTGCTAGCATTCTGCGCGTACACAGGGAAGGCTACGAGCGTGCTGCGCCGGAAGCTCGCTGCCGCCGGCACAGCGACTGTAGGCGCCCAGCGGCGCAGTCCGAGCGGTGAGCAATCGACCGACGAGCGGCCGTACTGCGGAACGATTCACAGCCTCATCTACCGACCGTGTGACTGCCGCGATCCGCAGGTCGTCGAAGTCCAAAAGCCATGCCCCGAGAAGGGCTGCACCGCCGAGACGTTGTGGCTCGAGGGACCACAGCTTGTGCATGAAGAGGCACGAGGGGCTAGTGAAGACCGTCAAGGCGTTCGAGGCTCTGAAGCCTCGGAATCTCTTCGTCTACGCCGAGAAGGATCCCGAGACGGGCGAGTGCAAGCACTGCCACGGCAAGGAATGGCTTCGCCGCGAAGCGCTTGACCGCACCTACGGTCTCATCATCGTCGACGAGGCGTCCATGGTCGACGACATGATGCTCTCGCGACCTTCGTGAGTACGGCGTGCCCATTCTCGCCGTCGGCGACCACGGGCAGCTTCCGCCCGTCGGGGGCAGCGGAAGCCTAATGAAGAATCCGGCCCTGAAGCTCGAAAAAGATTCATCGTCAGGCCGAAGGGGAATCCCATCATCGCTCTCTCGAAGTACATCCGCGAGAACGGACGCTTCCCGAGAGCGTGCCCGCTGGTGACGCGGTCCGGTTCGGGCAGCTTCGCTTCGTCGACCGGCTCGTCGAGGAACGCTACGAGAACGCTTCGACCGCGCGGCTGCTCGAAATGGGCCTCGCCTGCTACACGAACCGGCGGCGCGTAGGGCTGAAACGTTCCGGTGCGTCGGGCACGTGGAACGGCCAGGAACGGACGAGAGCTGCCGAAGGCTGGCGAGCACGTCATCTGTCTTCGCAACATGAAGCGGCCGCAAGCGGGCCGCCCCCGGTGGCGAATGGGATGCGCGGCGTGCTCAAGAGCGACGCGATACCGACCCCGCTCTTCAACAATCGAGGCGAGCGCATAGGCGAGAGCGAAACGCAACTAACGGGCGCTATCGCCTTTCCAGAAGATGAGATCGAGCCGCACGAGTGCAACATGCTTCGCGCGCAGTTCGGCCGCGAGAAGACGTTCTCGAGTCCAGAAGAGCTCGAACGCGCGACACGGGCCTTCACTCGTTCCAGATGGCAGGGGCGCTCTTCGACTATGGGTTTGCGATGACCGTGCACAAGTTACAAGCGCAGCCAGATCGACGATCTGGTCGTGCTCGCTGAACGCCCTGGCCCCGTTTCGAACGATGACTACAACCAAATGGGCATATACGGCCGCGACTCGGGCTGTGTCCAAATTAACGGTGCTGCGGTGAGCGCGCCGAAGTTGGCAGCGTTCCTCGCAGCAATAAAGCCGGACGGTACTGTCACCGTGCATGTCGATTCGTCCGGCAAGGTCACGCCGGTGCGTTTCGTACCCGCAACAGCCAGAGTCGGCACAGCGTTCAGCACGCGCGCACGTAACACTGTGCGATTTCTACTTTACGGGATGTTCGTCAGGCCGCGTGAGGCGGATTTGAAATATCCATTTTGTCGGAACTTGGTCGAAGTGGACGCTCTAACGCCACGGCAGTTACGTTCGCGTCTTTAGAGCGCTTCACTCAAAAGCACGGGCTGCTGTCCGTTAGGCAGCGTCTCGTGCGCACGGACAACTGCGTGGCATGCGCACCTCACGTGAAATATTGGCGTGGATAGGCGAACTATGAGCGGCTTTCGCGTGTGGCAGCTCGAAGATTCGCCGCTCTGGGCGATTACCGCCGGCTACTTCAGCTCCGAAGTTGAATCAGGTCGTGCGTAGCGTCCCCTGGTGTCGCATACGACCCGAAGGTTCGTGCGCACGTCGGCTAGCATCGACGGCATCGAGCTCGTCGTCTCGAAGCTCAAAGAGCTCAAGCTTCGAAACGGATGACGCTCCTGAAAACAAGCGCGAGTGGAAACACATGCTTCCGGTGTCCTACGACGGCGCGCGTGATTACCAGAAAGTCGGAATCGACTTTCTCATCAACCAGGCGGGCTCTGGGCGCGCTGCTCGCGGACGACATGGGCGTCGGTAAGAGCTTCCAGACCATCAGCGCGGCGCGGGCTCTTCGACGAAAAGACCGTCATCGTCTGCCAAGCTTCACGTTCGAGGCGTCTGGGAACGCTTGCCGAGCCTCGACGACAAGGGCGGCGAGATTGCCAAGTGGTGGCCGAAAGCGAAGGTGTTCGCCCCCTACGGCGTCAGCGCCCGAACCGATCCCGCCTCGACGCGGACGTGTTCGTCACGCACTACGACATCGTACACGCATGGGTCGACGCGGTACTCGAGTGGTCCATCGACAAGGAAGCGGAATACGAAGACCGCAACTCTGACCGTCGCCTTCGACGAGGCGCAAGTGCTGCTCAATCCAGGCACCCGCCGCTCGAAGGCATGTCGTGCCATCACGCCGAGGTCGCCCGCGGGCGCATGGCTCACGGGCACGCCACCGGTCGAGAAAGTCAAAGATCTCTGCAACGTCGTCGACACGATCAGCCCCGGGCGATTCGGAGAATTCTTCGGATTCGCAAGACGCTACTGGCGATGCCGTCCAGAAGGAGATCGAAGGCCCCGAGAAGACGCGAAAGCTCGTCTGGGATTTCTCAGGCCTGCTCGAACACGAAAGAGCTTCAGGCAACGGCTCGGATTGGTTCACTCTCAGACGTGACGAAGAGGGAAGTTCTCAAAGAACTTCCCGCCTTGCAGCGGCAGATTGTAGACGTGTGAAATCCCGTCGAAACATCGCGTTGCGGTAAACGCGCGCCTCGTCGGCGATCGGAAGCAGATGCGTATGGCGCTCGACGCAGCGGCGGACGGCAAATTCAAGAGCGTCCTCGAGCTGATCCGCGACGAGCTCGAGGCGGGCCAGCGTGTCGTCGTCGGAACCTACCGTCGAGCTGGTCGCGAACGGATAGCCGAGGCGATGAGCGAGGTCGCGCCGAGCGCGTTCATCCACGGTGGCGTGTCGCTCACACGCAGGCCGAAGATTATCGACAAGCTTCGGAAGACCGAGGGCCCCGTATGCCTCGTCGCGAACATCGACTGCATTGCGACCGGCGTCGACCTCACGTTCCGCGTCCACGGTCGTCGCGGCCGAGCTCGTGATGGAACGCGCGCGACCTCGTACAATTCGGGAGAGTCGCGTGCACCGCTTCGGCGCCTCGACGAGCGAGAGCCCGTCGTAGTTCGCTACGTCATCGCTCGCGGAACGGGCGATGAGCTCATCCCGCAAGCGGTCATCAACAAGCCTCGACAACTTCCTCGACTTGGTGCAGAGACCGACAAGGGCGACGGCCTCAGGCAAGCGCTCGCGGGTGAAGACGACGGACTCTCGGGCTCGCCGCCGCCCTGAAGAAGATGGGAAAGAAGCGCACAGCATGGCACACAGATCGTTCAACAAGTTCGTGGTGCGGCTCGAGTCGATTGGCGTGCGCGCCAAGGTCGAGAAGTACGCGCTCTCGTACCGCATCACGTTGCGCGAGCTCTACGAAGGTCCGAACCGCGCGCCGTCGATCACCGCTGCTCGTCGCGACGTCTACCCGTGGCTCTATGGCCGGCGGGAAAGCGCAACAACGAGATCGCTCGGCTCTTTGACCGAACACCAAGCAGCGTGTCGAGCCTGACGCGCGAAAAGCGCCTGTAAACAGACCGCCTGTGGGGCAATGCGCCCCGAGTCACACGTGCACACTCATGCGCTGTTTTTGACATTCGCACGAGGTATCGCTATGTTGCAGCTCCGAGTCGGGCCCTCGAACTCCACCCCGCCCGCTGCTCCTTTTCGACTGGGGGCAGCGGGTTTTTCTTTTCAGGCGTCGGACGCTTTTGTGTCGGTACTACAGAACGGGCGTCGTGAGAACTGATTTTCTCACTCCCAAAAGTCGAAGAGTCGCCCACACGAAGGGTGACGGCGGGTAGCGAGAAAGAAAGTCGAACAATTAATGCCTCAAGAGGCGTCCGCGCTAGAGCGCCGAGGCGTTTGATCGAGTCCTGGTGCTCGGTCAACCGCACTACGGAAAAAGTACTTCAGTGATCGGCTCAGCCGCAGAAGCTTTCGGCATGGGGTACGTGCTCAACTGCGGGAAGAAGACAGGCCTCGCTCGACGCTGCGCGTGGAAGCAGCCGCTTCAAATGGGATCTCATTCGAGACGAAGTGCAGATGGAGGACGCGCTCAAAGAAGCGCGCAAGGGCTGCAAGTGACGGCACCTGCAAGTGGGTCGCGATTGACGACTACAACCTCTACGCCTCGTGGCTCGAGGTCGCTCTAGAGGACCAGACACGAAACGCGAAGGGCGAGGCCGACGGCCGGCGCTTTGGCGCGATACCGGAAGCGGCTCATCAACATTCTGATCCGGTGCTTCGACTTCAAAGCGCATCGTCTACGTCATCTCCCACTACATCGAGACCGGTAGCGGGCTCATCGACGGGCAGGTTGAGAAAACGGGCATCGACGTCGCACCGCTCTTCGCTGGGGCGGCTCGAAAAGAGATCCCTGGATGTTCGCCGACATCATCTTCATGGCCCCCTCGTCGAAAGATCAGACGAGACGAAGCTTCTACATCAACCCCATCGGCGTCTACGGGCCTTCGTGTCCTCAGCGCGCCCGGCACTCGAGAGATCGACGCCGACGTCGGCCTCCTGCACGAAGAGTTCGAGAAGAGCAGCGCAAAGGCGAAGGCTCGTCGCTGATTTCCTGGTCGAGCAGTTCTGACCTGTTTGCAAACAACTGGAAAGTAAGAGGCACATAGGCCAACACACAGCAGACCAATCAGAAGAAACTGGAATACAAGAAGGTCAAGTTCAACGTGGACGAGATCGCGCCCGACGCACCGGCGGGCGAGTGGGAAGCGTCAATCCCGCGGGGTAAGTGCAAGGTCCAACCGACGAAGGAAGACCACTACCCGATGCTCATCGTACCGATCCGCCTCGACAAGACTGACGAGACGGACGAAGCGTACGAGAAGGCGCTCGGGGCTGAGTTGAGCTCTATGATCGTGTTCTTCGGTGACGAAAAAGCTCAGTGCGGCCTCGTATGTCGAGAGCTTCGTCTTCGGCAGCTCTGCGAAGCAGCCGATGTCGACCTAGACGTCATCCCGAAGGTGATCGAAGACCCCGAGAACGATCTCGAGCCGCTCATCCGTGCTCTCGAGGGGAAGAAGCTCACCGTGTGGACGGTTCTCACCACGCGCAAGGATACGGGCGAGGTCGTGACGGACGTCCGGTTTCAAACCCGAACAAGGCGCTCGCCTCGACGACCGACGACGACGACGATGACGACGATGACGAGGACGATAAGCCCGCGCGTGGGAAGGCACGGTCTTCGAACGGCAAGGGCAAGAGCCGCCGATGAGCTCGCCCCGTAGACGGTCGCTGCTCGAGGATGACGAGCTCGTCGAGATCGACGAACGGGATCAAGCTTCAGGGCAGCGACGTCTGCGTGAACGATGCGCGTGCACGAGAAGCCAAGCACACCGGAAGAGGACGGGTAGTGCTTGCGGCAAGTGCGAGGAATTCGTCGAATAGGAAGGCCGCTTCGATGAGCCCGCCGATCGATTGGTCGAACTTCTAAGGTGCCGGCAGGGGCGCACCGAACGGATGAGCCGGAGGCTGAGGCGCCCTAAAATACCCGCACCAGCGCTGTCGTTAACGGAAAAGATCAAGGCTATGAGAGCGGCGCGGCCCGTACCGCCCTCGGCGCCTCTCGACGCGAGCACCTTTAAAGCGCGGTTGCGAGCTAGACGGGTTTCTTGACGAGGCTCTTGCCCGCAAACCGATCGATTGGTCCGTGATTGGTGCAGCGCCAGCTTTCGGACAACCGCCACCTTCGGGGCCAAGAGCGAGTCGCCGATCGAAGAAACCATGCGGCAGGCTCTTGTCAAAGTGCTACCGAGCACCGCGAGCATCGAGCAACAAAAACAGTTGTGCGGTGGGGCGTACCGCGCAGACTTCGCTGTCACGACCCCTGAAGGCGCCAAGGTCGTTGTTGAGTGTGATGGGCACGAGTTCCACGAAAAGACGAGAGAGCAGGCGGCGAGAGACAAGAAACGAGATCGAGAGCTTCAGATAGCGGGGTGGATGGTACTGCGGTTTACCGGATCAGAAATTTATCGTGGAGCGGAGTACTGCGCGCGAGACGTCGCGAGAGCGCTCAAAATCTTATGACCGCGCAGGCGCTTCCCGTAGTCCGCGAGTACGACCCTGTCGCCGCTGGAGCTCGTTGTGATCTCTGTCCATTAAAGGGAACACCGTCGTTCCGCCGAAAGCATCCGCTACTACGACGAAGCTCGTTTTCGTCGGCGAGGCGCCCGGCCGCAAAGAAGAAATCTTTCAACAGCCATTCGTCGGCCAAACCGGTGCTTTCCTTCGCGGACTCTGTCGCGAGGTCGACATCGACTTCCCAGCCGCCGCTTTGCAGAACGCAGCGCTTTGCAGATCCAATCTCGACAAGGAAAACGAACAAGCCGCGGTGTGCTGCGCGCCGCGACTGCTCAAGGAGCTCGCCGCCCTCGATCCTAATATCCCGATTGTTACCCTCGGTAAGACGAGCACGCTTTCAGTGCTCGGCGTTCGAAGCATCATGCATTCCCGTGGGTTCGTCTGGACCGCTCGAGAGCTCGACTCTGGCCCCGCATGGAAAGCGGCGAAGAAGGCAAAGCTTCGAGCATCGCCCAAGCGAGAACAGCTCTGGCTCAAAGCTCAGATCACCGAAGGTCGAAGCAAACTCGCCGGACGTACTGTGCTTCCGACCGTGCATCCCGCCTTCGTGCTGCGCTCGGACACGTGGCTTCCAATCTTGAAGCTCGACCTAGACCGCATCGGCCGATGGATCCGCGGCGAGTTGAACTACAAAAACTGGTCGACAACGGATCCTACGTCGTCGTCAGCCGCCGCGATGACGTCCGGCGAGAGCTTCGAAAGCTCAAGGACGTGATCAGCGAAGACGTCGAGACCGGCGCGAGCACATCAGGTGGGAACGACGGGGCGGATCCGCTTCGGAACCGTCTCTTGTGCGTCGGCGTTTCAGACGGCAAACACACCGTCGTAATTTGGCCGTGGCGCAAGACACACGCGCCGCTTCTGAACGCGCTTCACCGGCGCGTTCGCACGATCAGCATGCACAACGGCTACAACTTCGACCAGATCGTGCTCGCGCGTAACGGCGTGCCGTTCGAGGACATCGAAGAGAAGCTCGAGGATACGCTCATCGGACACCACACGTTCGCGAGCCATATGCCGCAGCGTCTCTCTCACGTCTCGAGTGTGTTCATCGACGCCTCGCCGTGGAAGATCACGTTCAAGCAAGGGACAGGCGGCGCGAGCGAGAAGGGCTCCCGCCCGAGAAGCTCAGCGGCGAAGACCTCTGCAAGTACAACGCCGCCGACGCGCGCATTCAAGCGCAAGACTGGCTCGCAATGCAGGCCGATCTCGCAGACGAGCTCGATGTCTATGCAGTCGACAAAGAGAACGCGCGCCTGTGCCGAAGCATGATCATCAAAGGCATCGGCGTCGACCTCGAGAGACGTGCCTGGCTACACGACGAGATCTTGAAGAAGCAAGCCGACTTGCTCCGAGAAGATGCGGAAGCTTCTCAGGCGAGCGCACTTCTACCCGACGCAGCTCGCCGACGTTCGGAAAGCGCTCTTCACGACGCTCGGGGCGAACATCATCATCGCCGACCCGACCGACAGCGGCCTCCCGGAGTACATCCCAGACGACTCTCGAGCGGCTCAAGGGCAGTCCGACACGTGCGGGGCGTTTCGCCGACCTGCTCTTGCAATGGCGAGGCGCAGCGAAGATCGACAGCACCTACGTGAAGGTGAAAACGCAGTCCATCGACAAGCCTTCGCGGAAAACGCCAGGCTTCGCTCGAACGCACTTGAACTGGCGGTCGTATGGGGCGGCCTCGGGACGCTACTCGTGTCGTTTGCAATCCTGCCCCGAGCGGAATATCTCAAGGACAAGAGCGTCGTCCTCGAAACGCGCACTCGCGAGATGTACGTCGCGCCGCCCGGCTACAAGCTCGTCTACTTCGATCTCTCTCAAGCAGAACTGCGCTTTGCAGCCTACCTCTCTGGTGATCACAGCTTCATCCGCGCCTGCGAATCCGGCGACGTGCACACCGCGACGGCACAGTTGCTGTTCCCCGCCGAGGCTGAACTCATTGGGCGAGACCCGAAGGGCGCGGGAAGCCTTTCCGCGACGTCGAGAAGAACAGCATCTTCGGGTTCTGCTACTACGCCGAACCGGGCACTATATTCGGTTTCGTGCGCTCGAAGGGGCTTCCGGTCGAGATGCGAGACGTGATCCGAATGCATGACATGGTTCGGCAAGAGTTCGCCGACTACTTTCGATACGTCGAGCGGAACAAGAGGCAGGTCGACAAGGATGGGTTCATGCGGTGTGCGCTCTCGGGGCGGATCTCGTGGCTCGGGTGGCATGCCGGAATCAGTGACGTCGCAAACCGTCCAATTCAAGGGGGATTGCGTCCCTGATGAATGTACGCCTCCCGAAGATTCAACAAGCGCTGCCGTCGAGCGCGTCTGTTGTTGCGCAGATCCACGACGCGGCGATTCTCGAGGTTCCTGAGCGGCACGTCGAGCACGTTCGAGCTTTGGTGAAAGAAGCTTGGGCGGAGCCGGTTATCATCCCAACGAACGGTTGGGGTTCGAGCACGCGCGTCGAAGACGGCGCGAGAAGTTTCGTCATGCCGATTGATCTCAAGATCGGCGATCGTTGGAGCGACTTCGGTTGAAGGAGAAAAATGGAAATCGATATCCGAAAACACCCCCAAGTCCGACAAGACGTCCGCACCGGCCTCATCGCGCTCAAGGTCGGCAGATCTGGGGCGAGAACAAGCTTTCATTAGACGTGATCTTAGTACGACTAGTGGTTAGTGTAGGCGACATCGCTCGACTCACTCGCGACGTTTGGTGCGGTGAGATTAACGGTGAAGATCACGAGCGATGGCGGCGAGAAATCAAAAAAGAGCTCGGCAACATCATCTTCTCAACCATCCGTTGGGTAGACGACCTCGGCCTCGACGTGCTCGAGTGTTTGGATCTCGCTATTGAGGCGCAGGAGAAGTTCGCGAACAGCGGGAGGCCAAGGTGAGCGACGAAGACATCGATAGTGAGCACGACATCGCGTTGACGGCGGCCAATTTGCGCACTCACGCAAAGTGGTTAGTGCACGAAGTGGAAAAAACGTTGGATGGGTTGAAGTCGACGGACGGGGAGACAACTAAATGATCATCGGCATCTCCGGCGTCGCCGGTAGCGGCAGGACACGTGCGCGGACTTTCTCGTCGGCAGGTACGGCTTTAAGAAGACGAGCTTCGCCGATCCGATGAAGCGCATCGCTCGAGACGTCTTCGGCTTCTCGGACGAGCAACTCTACGGTCCGAGCGAGATGCGCAACGCACCGGACGAGAGGTATCCTCGCGAGCACGAATGGAAACCAGATTTAGAAACTAACCGATGGAGTTTGTTCGTGTTGCGGCTTTTGTGTCGCTCACCCCGCTTTTGAAGAAAACCCGTGCTACCTCACGCCCAGGTTCGCGCTTCAACAGCTTGGCACCGCATGGGGACGCACGTGCTACCCGAACGTTTGGGTAGAGCTCGCGATTCGAAACGCCGGGCACGGCGACGTCGTCATCCCGGACGTGCGTTTCAAGAACGAGATCGACGGGCTTCGCGCCGTCGGGGCGCATGTCGTTCGAATCGTGCGGCCGAACGCCGGGTTAGTCGGCGCCGCCGGTCAGCACGTGAGCGAGACCGAACAAGCCGAGATCCCGAACGACGCTTTCGACAGCGTGATCCGAAACGACCGCGGGCTACGGGAGCTCGAAGAAGCCGTCACTGATCTGGTGCGGCATTGGGGCGATAGGTAGAAAAGGAAAAAACATGGCTTACGCATCGCGCTTTGCGAAGACGGATCGATCTGGCGACTCGTCAAGTACGGTTACAGCTACAAAGGGCCTGAGTATGTTTGGCGCCCGGTGCCACTCGAGAAAGAGTAAGTATGCCCGCCCCGCTCGTTCTTCGTTGGTCGGTTCACTCTAGAGACGCTGTGCGCGCTCTCGAGCGGTTCATCGCGTGGCTCGATCCGCACGGACCGATTCACCGGCGGCTTCGGTCGATTTGAAGAGAGATCCGTTTGCCGACGATCTCAAAGCGTTCGGTCCTATTTACAAATGTACCGATTGCGGACGCCTGTCCGGTAAGCCGACATCTTACGGCTGCCCTGGTGACTGCGACTTCGTAC
>ERZ1370068.11205-contig-984_pt1 | contig 18121 bp, 27 predicted proteins | sample MGYA00561227_ERZ1370068 | MGnify/ENA primary metagenome ERZ1370068 (study PRJEB38410, sample SAMEA6850437) | metagenome | study: Metagenomic assessment of the ecological functions of the soil: analysis of the soil microbiota associated with the...
CCGACGACCTGCCCCAATACGACGAGCATGTGATGGCGGCCGGACCTGCCGGCGGACAGGCATTGCGACTGCTTTTTCTGTCCTATCGCACGATCATTCTTCCGCCGCCGACGCTTCGCGCACAGGTCCCGCGCGCCATCCGGGCGCGGTCGCCTCGTCGGAAGCGGAGGCTTGCGACGCTTGATAGCGCTCGTAAGTCTTGCCGAATTCCAAGGCGTCGGTGACTTGGACGTAGCGCCCCCAAAGATGACCGCTCAGCACCAGGATGAGAGCACCGGTGCACGCAAGCACCGTCAACGTAAGCAGATTGCGGCTGACCATGTTCCTCTCCCCGACCCATGGACCCAACAATCAAAATCTGCGCCGACGTCGAAGTTCCGGCTCACAAGAATTCTCCCGCAACTGTGGCTGTTAGGTGACAACTGGTCGGGCAGGGGAGGCTTTTCCCTATGATTTCTGCGCGAAATCGCCGCGGAGGCATTGCCGGCCGTGGTGCCGGGGTAGCGCCGCGACCAAGCGCGCGCTGCGACGTCCTGCGATGTGACCACGGTCAGCTTGCATGACGGGTGCCCGGCGTCACCGTGCTGATGGCCGCCGCGTCCGGCAAGCGGCTGGCATGACTCAGGTCCCGTATGCGCCAAGCCGCGGACGAGGTAGGCTCGGGCTGCGTATCTTCGATGACTTGACCAACAGGACTCCGCCGCGCTGGTTCTGTCCGGATCTTGTAAACGACGCGATGCAGGTCTGCCGAGGCTTGGACTGTAAATGCAGGCACCCGACGCTCCAGCGGAAACTGTGCCCCTGCACCCGGAGAAAGCACCGGCCGCCCGCCCGCCTGCTCCCACTCGGATTCCCTCTATCATCGTCGGACTGATCGTCGCCGTCATCGCCGGTCTGTCGATCTGGTACCTCGTGCGGCGCCAGCCCCTGCTGGTGCAGGGCGAGGTGGACGCCACGCGCCTCGACATCGCCGCGCGGGTCGACGGGCGCGTCGCCGACATCCCGGTGGCGCGCGGCCAGAACGTCGCCGCCGGCGCCGTGCTGGTGCGGATCGACAATCCGGAGACGCTCGCCAAGCACGAGCAGGCGCTGGCCGCCAAGGTCGTCGCCGATGCGCAGCTCGCCAACATCAACGCCGGCACGCGCGCGGAGGTGATCGCGGCGCGCAAGGCGGCACTGGAGCGGGCGCAGGCCAGCGTGGTCCTGGCGCAGAAGACCTATGACCGCGTCAGCCAGCTGGCCGAGCATGGCAACGCGCCGCAGGCGCGGCTCGACCAGGCGACCGATGCCCTGCACGAAAGCCAGCGCGCCACCGACCAGGCCAAATCGGCCTACGAGCAGGCGGTCAACGGCTACACCGCGCGAAGAGCGCGAGATCGCGGCGGCGAACGTGCAGAAGGCGGTCGCCGACATCGCGGCCGTGCAGTCGATCATCGATCAGATGGTGGTCTACGCGCCGGTGGCCTCGCAGGTCTACAAGCGCAACGTCGAGCCCGGCGAATACGTTTCGCCCGGCGTGCCGCTGGTCACGCTCGATCGATCTCGGCGACATGTGGATCCACTTCGATCTGCGCGAGGACCTGGTCAAGACGCTCAAGGTCGGCGACCGCTTCGGCGTGCGCATCCCGGCGCTCGGCGACCGCCGCATCACCGTCGAGGTCAAGCTGATCGCCACCAAGGGCGAATATGCGAGCTGGCGCGCCACCCGCGCCACCGGCGATTTCGACCTGCGGACGTTCTCGATCCGCGCCTACCCGGTCGACAAGGTGCCGGAGCTGCGGCCCGGCATGAGCGCCTATCTGGACTGGCGGACGCGCCGATGAGGCCGGCGCCGAAGCCCGGGTTCCTGCTGGTCGCCAGGCGCGAATGGCGATGGCTGCTGCACGATCGCGTGGCGCTCATCTTGATCTTCGGCGTGCCGCTGTTCGCCTTCGTCGGTGCTGACCGCGGTCTTCAGTCACCCGGTGATCCGCGAGCTCGGGGTGGTCGTCGTCGACGCGGACCGATCGGAGACCTCGCGCGCCTTCGTGGAGCAGGTGGCTGCGTCTCCCAGTCTCAGCATCGTCGAGCGCGCCGGCGATCTCGCGTCGGCGGCGCGCGCGATCCGCGCCGGCGACGCCATCGCCGCGGTCTACATCCCGGCCAATTTCGAGCGCGACCTCAAGGCCGAGCGCCGCCCGCAGGTCGTCGCCTTCTACAATCAGCAGTTCCTGACGGCCGCGGGCATCGCGTCGTCGGGCCTGAGCGACAGCCTCGCCGCCGCCACCAGCAGCGCCGCGCGCCAGCGCGGCACCGAAGGCGTCCCGCATCGGGTCGCTGGTCGCCGAGACGATCGTGCTGGTCAATCCGCAGAGGAACTACGCGCAGTTCCTGCTGCGCGCGCTGCTGCCGATGGTCATCCACGTGGTCATCGCGCTCGCCGCCGGCTACGCGGTCGGCTCCGAGTTCCGCCGGCGCAGCATGCGCACCTGGCTCGCCTGCGCGGGCGGCAACCCGATCGTTGCGCTCGCGGGCAAGCTTGCGCCGCTGTTCGCGATCTTCTTCGTCATCATGCTGTCGGTGGCGCTGATCTTGGAGGGACTGTTCGGGATCTCGTTCAAGGGCGACGTGCCGATGATCGTCGCCGCAGGCATCGCTGCTGATCATCGGCTACCTGGCGCTGGGCGCGCTGCTGCAGCTCCTGGTGCGCGACCTCGCGACCGGGCTCGGCCTCACCGGCCTCGTGGTCTCGCCCGCATTCGGCTACGCCGGGCGTGGGATTTCCGATCCTGGGCATGAACGCTTTCGCGCAGATCTGGAGCGCGATCCTGCCGCTTGCGCTGGTACATGGCGGTGCTGCTCGGGCAGGCCGCGCGCGGACTGCCGCTCGCCGACTCCGCGCGGCCCTTTCGCCGCGCTGGCGGCGCTTGCCGTGCTCTACACGCTGCTCGCGTTCCTTCGCCTGCGCGCGATCGCAGGAGCGCACGTCCCGCGCCGCGCCGCGACCGCAGCCGGCGCCGCCCCGCCGCGCCGCGCGGCATCGGCGGAGCCTTCGCCGCCGAGTGGCGGCGCGTGCTCGCGATCCGCGGCGCCTTCATCCTGCTGGTGCGTGGCGCCGCTGATCTACGGCATCTATTACCCGCAGCCCTACCTCGACCAGATCCTGCGCAAGATCCCGATCGCGGTCGTCGACAACGACCTGAGCGAGCTGAGCCGCAGCATCGTGCAGACGCTGGATGCGAGCGGCGCGGTCGAGCGTGGCGGTGCGCGCCGAGACGCTCGCCGAGGCGCGCGCCGCGATCGACCGCGGCGAGGCCTTCGCCGTGGTCGGCATCCCGCCCGGGACGCGAGCGCGACGTGCTCAAGGGCATCACCGCCCACCTTCCGATCTATGCCGATGCCACCTACCTGTTCATCTTCCGATCGACCGCCAGCCGGCATCGCGCTCGCGATCAATACGCTGTCGTCCGAGCTCGCCGCGGCGGCGCGCGCACCGACGGCAGCCTGGTCAAGGCGACGCTTGCCGCCACGAGCCCGGCCGACATCCTGCTGCAGCCGATCTTCAACCCGGTCGGCGGCTACGCGAGCTATGTCGTGCCCGCGGCCTTCGTGCTGATCCTGCAGCAGACGCTGCTGATCGGCTCCGCGATGCTGACCGGCGCTGGCCCTGGCGCAGGCCGCCGGCGGAGCGTTCGCGAGCGTGCTCGGCCGCGGCATCGCGCACCTGACCATCTATCTGCCCGCGCTCGCGCTCTATCTTCATCGTGCTGCCGCGCTTCTACGGCTTTTCCGCGCTCGGCGACCCGCTGCAATTGTTCGCGCTGGCGTCGGTGTTCATTCTTGCGACCAGCTTCATGGGCCAGGCGGTGGGCGCCTGGTTCAAGCGCCCGGAGACCCCGACGCTCATCTTCCTCGGCACCAGCCTGCCGCAGTTCTTCCTGGCCGGCTTTTCCTGGCCGCGCGAAGCCATCCCAGAGCCGGTGCTGGCCGCGGGCTCACATCTTCCCGTCCGATTTCGCGATCGACGGCATCGTCCGCATCGACCAGCTGGGCGCGAGCCTGTGGGAGGTGGCGCACGACTGGCGGGGTCTCTGGGGCCTGGCCATCGTCTATTTCGCGCTCGCGGTGATGTCCGCGTCTGTCGTCGAGCGGAGGCATGCCGGCATGGCTAGCCGCAGGTCCGCAGGCATCATCGCGCTCGGCCTCATGCTCGTCGCGGCGGGCGCCGGCGGATATCGTGCTGTGGCGCCCGGCGCAGGCCGCGCCGATTGTCGGCGTCGTGCGCGCGACCGAGATCCGCGTCGCGCCCGAGGTCGGCGGCCAGCTTGCCGCCATCAAGGTCCAGAAAGGCGCCCGCGTGCGTGCCGGCGACGTCGTCGCCGAGCTGTCCGCGCTCGAGCTGACCGCGTCGGTGGCGCAGGCGCGCGCCGCGCTCGCCGCCGCGACCGCCGACCGCGACCACGTCTATGCCGGCGTGCGCGCGGAGGAGGTCGCCGCGCTTGCCGCCGAGATCGCCAAGGCGAAGTCGCGGCTGGCATACGCGGAAGCGCAGCTCGACCGCACGGCCACGCTGGCGCGCAGCGACATCGCCTCGCAGCAGAGCGCTCGACCAGGCCACAGAACGACGTGGCGAGCGCGCGGGCCGACGTCGCCGAAGCCGAGGCCAACCATGCCGCCGCGCAAGCCGGGCCGACCGCGAGAGCAGCGCGCCATCGCCGACGCGCAGGTGCAGGCCGCGGCGTCCGCGCTCGCGGTGCTCGAGCGGCGGCTGGACAAGACCATCCTGCGTGCGCCGGCCGACGGCGTCGTCAGCGTGATCGTCGCCGAGGTCGGCGAGAACGTCCGCGCCGGCCAGCCGGTGCTCGCGATCGAGGAGACCGGCAAGCGCTGGCTGTCGTTCAACGCGCGCGAAGATCTGCTGCACGGCCTCACGGTCGGGGCGACGGTCGACGTCGCGCGACCGGGCGCGGCGAGCACCGACGCCTGCCGTCGTCACCGAGCTGCTGCCGCTCGGGCCGTTCGCGACCTGGCAGGCCGAGCGCGCGGTCGGCGATCACGATCGCAATACGCTGCGCCTGCGCCTCGATCCGCAAGCGCGATGCGGCCGCCTTCGAGCCCGGCATGACCGTATGGATCAGTCGCTGAGCGCGTAAGAGCTCGCGGGCGGCACGTTCCCGCTTGTTGCACCGATGACAGGCTATTCAACGGCCGCAGCCGGCGACGTGTGCCTGATCGTCCTTCGCAGCACCTCGAAAATGACGGCGGTCGACCAGCCGAACACGAGCACACCGTTCATTGCCGTTATCGGTCCGATCAGCCGCCACCGCTCCACGGGAATCACGTCGCCGTATCCGAGCGTCGTGTAGTTCACAAACGCGAAATACAGCGAGATCGGCTCCCGCAGGCCCGGCATCGATGATCGCGTAAGCGAGCGACCAAACGAGCACCTCGCAGGTATGCGCCGCCATCAAGACCGATACCGTCGCAACCATGACAACGATCATATGCGACGTTGGAAGCAGCCGGTGTCTCTCGGCTGCGATGTGTATGACCCGGACAACAGTCGTCATCACCAGGGCATGGATCACGATGTTGCCGAGACTGACCGTAGAACCCACAAGAAACTGGCGAAATATTGCTTTCTCCGGTGCGTCGATGCACATTTGAATTTTACGTCAAACTGCTGGTCTTTTGGCGGTCGTCGTGTAAGGTCAACATTGCAGAAGTTAGCTGGCGCACCTGTGGGGCAAGCCGATGATCTCTGCCAATCAATCTCCCGCCGCTGACATTCCGTCCGACGCCGCCGATCAGGTCGATGAAGCCGCGCTCGCGGAGGTCATGCGCGTCGTGCCGCTCGGGGCCGGCGTCCTGGCCGGGACCGCCGTCGCCTTGCTGGTGATCGGCTATCTGGCGATCTATCTGCTCGTCTTCCTTCCGCGCGGGCGCGGTGGGCTAGCCGTGACGGACCAACCTGCCGAAGCACACGAGCGGCGAATTCTCGGCACCGAATTGCTGTGGGCGTTCGGCGTCGGCGTGCTCATTGCCGCGATTCTCGAGCATGATCGTGTTCACGGCGCTGACCAGAGACATAAACCCGCCCAGCAACGTCGAGCGGATCGACCCCAAGACGTTGCACCTGTCGGGCGAGTTCGCCGAACAAAATCTCGGAACGACGGTCGGGGCGGACGGCGGCGTCACCGTGCGCGTCATCGCCACGCAATTCATGTTCGTTCCGCGTTGCATCGCGGTGCCGCACGGACGGCGTGTCACGCTGCGCTTCGCGACGCCGGACGTCATCCACGGTCTCCTGATCACCGGGACCAACGTGAACACCATGGTGGTGCCCGGCTTCGTCGCCCAGGTGCACACCGAGTTCACCCGCACCGGAGACCTGCTCATGCCCTGTCACGAGTATTGCGGTCTGGGCCACAGCGAGATGTGGGCGACCGTTCAGGTCGTGCCGGAAAGCGAGTTCAAGCCGGGCCAGGACGGGAGGGTTTCCTGTGCGCAACGTTGAGCGGCTTTGCCTTGCGCATTTCTGGGTGGCGTTCGCGGCATTCCTGGCCGCCGCCTTCCTCGGGACCTGGCAGATGTGGGTCCGCAGCCCGTTGGGGGCCAACATCGGCACGCCGGGACAATATTTCATGTCGGTGACGGCGCACGGCGTCTCGATGGCCTATGTGCTGACCACCTTCTTCATCATGGGCTTCGGCTATTTCGTCGCCGTGACGGCGCTCGACCGTCCGCTCCCAGGCAAGCTCTGGGCCTGGACCGGCTTCTGGATGGCGATCGTCGGCGTGGTGATGGCGCTGGTCGCCGATCCTCACGGGCCAGGCCTCGGTGCTCTACACGTTCTATCCGCCGCTCACGGCCAGCCCCTGGTTCTATATCGGGCTGGTGCTGGTCGTGGCCGGCTCGTGGATCTGGTGCGTTCTGATGCTCGTCGCGATGCGCGAGTGGAAGACGCGAAAATCCGGGCCGGCCGGTGCCGCTGGCCATGTTCGCGACGGTGGCGAATGCGGTGCTGTGGCTTTGGACCACCGTCGGCGTGGCGGCCGAGCTGCTGTTTCAGGTCATCCCGGCGTCGCTGGGCCTCGTGCAGACCATCGATGCGGGCCTGGCGCGCACGCTGTTCTCATGGACGCTGCATGCCATCGTCTATTTCTGGCTGATCCCGGCTTACATCGCGTTCTACACGATCGTGCCGCGCGCGGCCGGCGGTCGGCTCTACAGCGACACCATGGGCCGCCTCACCTTCATTCTGTTTCTGCTCTACAGCCTGCCGGTCGGAATGCATCATCTGATGATGGATCCCGAGCACGGCAACGGCTGGAAGTTCATCCAGGTGCTGCTCACCGCCTTCGTGTCGGTCCCCACGCTGCTGACGATCTTCACCATCACGGCTTCGCTGGAGATCGCCGGGACGCCTGCGCGGCGGCCGCGGTGTTTTCGGCTGGATCGCGGCGCTGCCATGGGACCGGCCGGCCGTCCTCGCGACCGGCCTTGCCTTCGTGATGCTCGGCTTCGGCGGCTTCGGCGGGCTCATCAACATGGGCTACGGCATGAACGCGATGGTGCACAACACCTCGTGGGTCACCGCGCACTTCCACCTGATCTTCGGCGGCTCCGTCGTCATCATGTATTTCGCGATCGCCTACGAGATCTGGCCGCGCCTGACCGGCCGCGAGCACGCCTCGCCCGCGCCGCTGCGGCTGCAGCTGTGGCTGTGGTTCATCGGCATGATGGTGATGACGCTGCCCTGGCATTGGCTGGGCCTGCAGGGCCAATGGCGGCGCGTCGCCAATTTCAACTATGCCGATCCGATCATCGCCGGCTGGGGACCGCTGGGTCATCGTCTCGCTCGCCGGCGGTCTCGTGCTGCTCGTGTCCGCGCTGCTGTTCGTGCGCAATCTCGCCGTCCTTCACCGCAGCCCGTTGCCGGCGCTGCAGCGGCCGCTGTACGCGCTGGCCGTCAATCCGCCGCAGCGCGTTCCCGCCGCGCTCAACGGCTTCGGGCTCTGGAATGTGCTGGTCCTTGTCGCTGATGCTGCTGGCTTACGGCTACCCGATCGCCCAGTTCATGATTGCGCCGTCGCCGGCGCGATGGTGCATCGGGTGCTATTAGGAGCGCGCGATGGCGCCCTCATCCGGCTCCGAACCTCATGCTCTCGATCGGCCATGGCGGATCTGGGCCAGCATCGCCGTTTCCGTCGTCGCGCTCAGCCGGCGTTCTTCTGGGCGTGCTGATCATTCCCGTGGTGCAGGGACGGAGCGACGGGATCGACGCCTACACCGCCATCTGCCGGGCGCTTGGCATCCTGCCCGGATCGCCGGCGCGCGCAGCAGGTGTCCGACCGCACGCCGCCGACGCCGGTGTCACAGGTCGTCTGGACGCCGGACGTGTTGCAGATTCTCGCCGACGCCAAGCCGGAACGCGGCCGTGCCAAGGCGCAGGAGGTCTGCGTCGCCTGCCACGGCGAGCAGGGCGTGTCGGCGACGCCCGAATATCCGCATCTTGCCGGTCAATCGGGCGCGGCGATTTACAAACAGCTGAACGACTATCGAACCGGCAGCCGAACACATCAGCTGATGACGGATATCGCGAAGGCTCTGGACGAGGCCACGCTCGCTGACGTTGCCGCCTATTACGCGGCGCAGCCGAAGCGCAATCCAAATCCGGCGACGCTCGCGGATTCGCCTCCTGAAATCGTGCGCCTGGTGGAGCTCGGCGATCCCAGCCGCAATATCCCGCCGTGCGCGGCCTGCCATAGGCCCGGCTCGGGCGGTCCGATCGAGACCCCGATCCTGTCCGAGCAGTGGAAGGAATACGTTGCCCTGCAGCTCAAGATGTATGCCACGGGCGATCGTCGCAACGACGTCTATGGACGCATGAGAGAAATCGCCTCAAAGCTTACGCCGGCCGAGATCAACGGGCTGGCGACGTATTATCGTGCTGGTTTCAGGTAGGTCCCAACTTACGCAGACCTCGACGGGAGTGAACAATGAACTGGGTGCTTTACGTCGTGTTGGCGAGCTCGACGGCGTCCGACAAAGCGATAAATGCGACGCCCGTGCCGATGGCCACGGAGCAGCTCTGTAACGAAGCGAAAAACAAGCTGTTCTGAGAGTTACAGGCGAAGCAATACTCCGAACTGGATAATGGTAATCGAGTGCCTGCGCGCCCGCTAGGCGATGCGGTACCTCACACCCCCTCGAACGCTCAACATGCTGTGGATTCAGTCCGGAGTGACGGCGGGCCCCACCTCGCGCGGGCGTGCCGCCGCGCCCAAGGAAAAACCTTGCAAAGCGTCGCGAATCTTCTAGAACAAACCAAGAACAAATCGCATAGGAAGAACACCAACGTCAAGCAGGGAATAGAGCATGACCGAGACGCAACTTCCGCCCACCGCCGCCGGCAGCCGTGGCTTCCGTCCGCCCGAGCGCCGCCCTGGCGTTTCTCGGCCCTGCCGCCGCTGATCGCGGGCGAGGATGCCGCCGCCTATGACGACCTGCTGGCGCGCATCTCGGCCGCGTTGGAGCCATCCGACATCCTGGAAGAGATCTGGGTGCGGGACGTGGTCGATATGGTCTGGGATGCGCTGCGGCTGCGCCGGCTCAAGGCGCAACTGCTGACGGTGTCGGCATACGAAGGCATGCACACGATCCTGCGGCGGTTTCTCGACTGGCAGTTCTCCGAGCAGGTCGCGCCGGCAATGGGCGCTGCGCGACCGAGGCGGCGGTGACGAAGGCCGAGGCCGTGCTCGCCTCGGCCGGCCTGACCGCGGAGGCGGTGACGGCGCAGACGCTGGCGCTCAAGATCGACATCGTCGAGCGCATCGATCGCATGATGGTGACCGCGGAGGCCCGCCGCAACGCGGTCCTGCGCGAAGATCGAGCGGCATCGCGCGAGCTTCGCGCGCACGCTGCGGCGCGCCGTGCGGGAGGTCGTGGACGCCGAGGAGGTCGATGGCGCCGCCATCAAGCTCATCGCCACCGACGAATCCGTACCCGACGCCGCGCGCGAGACACCGGCGTGAGTGCCGCGCGCCGGCGCGAAGCCAACCGCGCCAATGCGCGCGCCAGCACCGGCCCGAAAACGAGCGCGGGCAAGGCCCGCTCGGCCGGCAACGCGCGCCGTCACGGCTTGAGCCTGCCGGCGCTGCGCGATCCCGCGCTGTCCCGCGACATCGTCGCGCTGGCGCGATGCGATCGCCGGCGCCGAGGCGACCACGCAAGAGAATCCAGAGCGCGTCTCAGCACACGATCGAGTCAACGTAAACGGAACGCGCTCTAGCGCGCGCCGCTTCGAGCTCGCCTGCCGCATCGCCGCGGCGCAGATCGATCTCGTGCGCGTGCGGCGCGCGCGCTCGACCTGCTGCGCCAGGACCTGTTGCGCCAGGACCCGCTCGCGGGCGGCGTCTGCGATGCGGGTGTGGCCATGGAGCTCTGGGCAATCGACCGCTACGAACGCCGCGCGCTGTCGCGGCGCCGGTGGGCCATCGTCGATTTCGACGCCGCCGCGGAGACAAGGGCGGCGACGTCCCGGCCGGACGAAGCCGTCCACGGTGCGCATCTTGGCCGAACGAACCCACGTTGCGAATTGGCAACAGTCGCCGGCGCGGCGGCGCCGCACGTGCACGCAGGCGGCGAGGGCGCGACATCGTGCGCGGGGAGCGACTTTGCGCGAGCCCGCGGCCCGGCCTAGACTGCGCCGCACAAACAATGCTGCCGCGCCATGAAGTGCGGCCGCCGAGGGAGGACATGATGACGAAATCCAGCGCGATGGCGCGGCGGATCTCTCGCCGCAAGTTCATGGCCGGCACCGCCGGCGCGGGGCCGCGCTCGCGTCCAACCTGGCGGCGCCCGGCCTGCTGGCGCAGACCCGCGCGCCGATCCGGCTCGGCAACCTCAATTCCTTCACCGGCGCGATCGCCTATGCCGCCGAGAACAATCTCAACGGCATGAACCTGTTCTTCGACAGCGTCGGCTGGACCGTCGGCGGCCGCAAGATCGAGATCATCAAGGAGGACGACCAGTTCAATCCGCAGGTCGGGCTGCAGAAGGCCAAGAAGCTTGTCGAAAGCGACAAGGTCGACATGATCGTCGGCGTCCAGGCCAGCAACGTCGCGCTCGCGGTGCTCAACTACGCCAAGCAGCAGAAGGCGTTCTACGTCGTGTCCGGCGCCGGCACCGATGCCATCACCTGGGACCGCTATCCCTATCTGTTCCGCACCTCGATCTCGGCCTACCAGCTGAGCACGCCGATGGCGAACTGGGTCTACGACAATCTCGGCAAGGAGATCGTCACCACCGCCTCCGACTACGCCGGCGGCCGCGACGTCATCGCGCAGTTCAAGGGGCCTTACGTCGCGCGCGGCGGCAAGGTGCTCAAGGAGATCTGGCCGCCGCTCGGCACCACGGATTTCAGCCCTATCTGATCGACATCAAGTCGATCAATCCGCCGGTGACCTACGATTTCATGCCGGGCGCCGACGCCATCCGCTTCATCCAGCAATACACCGAGTTCGGATTGAAGGAGAAAATGCCGCTCACCGGCTTCACCATCATCGACTCGCTGACCATCAGCGCGCTCGGCAAGGCCGCGCTCGGCGTGATCTCCGCCACCACCTATACCGACACCGTCGACAATCCCGCAGAGCAGGCAGTTCGTCGCCGACTATCAGGGCAAAGTACAAGGCGCTGCCGGATATCTTCTCCGACTACGGCTACGTCGCGGCGCGCGCCGTCTACGAAGCGCTCGAAGGCGATCGACGGCGATGCCGTCGAACAAGGACAAGCTCGCCGAGGCGATGACCAAGGTCAAATTCGACGCGCCGCGCGGACCGTTCCGGATGGACCCGGTCACCCACAATCCGATCGAGGACATCCACATCTGCCAGGTGGTGGAGAAGGACGGCAAGGTCACCAGCAAGGTCATCACCACGTTCAAGGACGTGCAGGACCCGGGAAGAAGATCTATTGATCGTGCGGACGGTGAAGCGTTTGCGCCAGTTTTGGGTCGCCGGTTTTGCAGCGGATGCAGTGGGCTCCCTCTTCCCAAGCAGGGAGAGGGAGCCCACTGAGTTGCGGCGTCAGCCGCGAGCCGTTCTGGCGATTCATGCCGACGGTCAAACCGTTCTCGCATGATGGCGGGTTGAGGGGGCATGGAGTTCGTCGTCGCCCAGCTCCTGAACGGGCTGGTCTATGGCGTGCTGCTGTTCCTGATGGCGGCCGGCCTCTCGCTCATCTTCGGCCTGATGAACGTGGTGAGCCTCGCGCACGGCTCGTTCTTCATGCTGGGCGCGTTCTTCGGGCTGTCGATCTACCGCTTCACCGGCAGCTTCTGGCTCGCGCTCGTGCTCGCGCCGATTCCCGTCGCCGCGCTCGGGATCGTGATGGAGCTGCGTGTTCATGCGGCCGCTCTATCGCCGCGGCCACATGGACCAGGTGCTGCTGACCTTCGGCTTCACCTTCGTGTTCTTCGACCTCGTGCAGGCGGTGTGGGGCCGGGTGATCGTGCGGCTGCCGGCGCCGGAGATCCTGCAGGGCGACCACCCAGATCGGGCTCGGCGTGTTCTCGACGCTACCGCCTGTTCCTGATCGGGCTTGGGCTTTGCGATGGCGTTGCTGCTGTGGCTGTTCCTCGACCGCAGCCGCATCGGCGCCATGGTGCGCGCGGGCGTCGACGACGCCGCCATGGCGGCCGGGCTCGGCGCCAATATCCCGCTGCTGTTCACCGGCATCTTCGGCGCCGGCGTGGCGCTTGGCCGCGCTCGGCGGCGTCGCAGCGGGGCCCGTGCTCGGGCTCTATCCCGGCATGGACACCGAAATTCTCATCCCGGCCTTCATCGTCATCGTGATCGGCGGCATGGGAAGCCTGCGCGGCGCCTTCATCGGCAGCCTGCTGATCGGCGAGGTCGACACCTTCGGCAAGGCCTATTTCCCGAGCCTCGCGCTGTTCCTGATCTATCTGGTGATGGCGGTGGTGCTGCTGGTGCGGCCGCAGGGCCTGTTCGGCATCAAGTATACCGGCGTGTCCGCCGCGCCCGCGGTCACGACCGTGAGCGCGCCGGCAACGACGCAGACGCGCGCGGTCGGGCTGCTCGCGATCCTGGCGATGCTGGTCTACCCGTTCCTGGTGGCGGATTATCCGCGCGCGCTCCTCGCCGAGATCTACATCTTCGCGATCTTCGCCATGAGCCTCGACCTCCTGCTCGGCTTCACCGGGCTGATGTCGCTCGGCCACGCCGCCTTCTTCGGCCTGGGCGCCTACGCGGTGGCGATCCTCGGGACGCTGTTCGGCGTGAACGCCTGGCTCGGGCTTGCGGCCGGCGTCGCCATCGCCGCGGCGGGCGCCGCGCTGATCGGCTTCTTCTGCGTGCGCACCAGCGGCATTCCCTTCCTGATGCTGACGCTGGCCTTCTCCCAGCTCGTGTTCTCGGTCGCGCTGAAATGGCGCGACGTGACCGGCGGCAGCGACGGCATGGCGATCGCCGAGAAGCCCGCATTGTTCGGCTTCGAGCTGTCGGATTCGCTCGCCATGTATTTCATGGCGCTCGTTTTCTTCGCTGCTGTCGTATTGGGGGCTGCGGCGCGCTGCTCAACGCGCCGCTCGGGCACGTCTTCGTCGGCATTCGCGAGAACGAGCCGCGCATGCTGGCGATCGGCTATCCCACGCGGGCCTACAAGCTCCTGTCCTTCACCATCGCCGGCGCGTTCGCGGGCCTGGCCGGCGGGCTCTATGCCATCTTCAACAGCTTCATCTCGCCCGATGCGATCTACTGGACCTCGTCCGGCGACATCTTGATCATGACCATGCTGGGCGGCGCCGGCACGCTGATCGGGCCCGCGATCGGCGCCGGCGTGCTTCCTCCTGATGAAGAACGTGGTGAGCTCGTACAGCGAGCACTGGCTCGCCATCATCGGCATCATCTTCATCTGCTGCGTGATGTTCTTCCCCGGCGGCATCTGGGGCACGCTGCGGCAAATCCGGCTGCGAAGGCGCAAGCCATGACCATGCTGCGCACCGATCATCTCTATCGCTCGTTCGGGAGCCTCGTCGTCACCAACGACGTCAACCTCACGGTCGAGGCGGGCGAGCGCCACGTCATCATCGGCCCGAACGGCGCCGGCAAGACCAGCCTGATCAACCAGATCGGCGGCCAGCTCGAGCCCAGCGCCGGACGAATTCTCGTCAAGGAGACGGACATCACCGGCTGGTCGCCGAGCCGCATCAGCCGCATGGGCGTTGCCCGCACCTTCCAGCGCAACAACCTGTTCCAGAATCTCAGCGTGATCGAGAACCTGCGGCTCGCGGTGCAGGCGCGCCGCGGCAACGCGCTCAACTTCTTCACGCCGGTCGGGCGCCTCCGCGACCTGATCGCGCGCGCCGAGCAGCTGATGCAGCGCGTGCACCTCGGCGACGACGGCACGCGCCTCGCCCGCAACCTGTCTTATGGCGAGCAGCGCCAGCTCGAGATCGGGATTGCGCTTGCCGGCGAGCCCGACCTCCTGCTGCTGGACGAGCCGACGTCGGGCATGTCGCCGGGCGAGACCAGCCGCATGATCGACCTGATCGCGCAGCCTGCCGCGCACGTTCTCGATCCTGATGATCGAGCACGACATGAAGGTGGTGTTCTCGCTCGCCGACCGCATCACCGTGCTCTATTACGGCGAGGTGCTCGCCACCGGCACGCCGGCGGACATCCAGGCGAACGAGCGCGTGCGCGAAGTTTATCTCGGGATGGCGCACTGATGCTCGATCTCGAGAACGTCAACGCCTATTACGGCGACAGCCACATCCTGCACGGCGTCTCGCTCGCCGTGAAAGAAGGCGAGGTGGTCTGCCTGCTCGGCCGCAACGGCGCCGGCAAGACCACGACCATCCTCACCATCATGGGCTATCTCAAGCCGCGCCCCGGCCGCATCCTCTACCGCGGTCGCGATATCGCGGCGCTGCCGCCCTACGCGGTGGCGCGGCTCGGGTTCGGCTTCGTGCCGCAGGAGCGCGGCATTTTCCCGAGCCTCACCGTGCGCGAGAACCTCACCGTGTTTGCGCGCGGGAGCGTCGGCGGCCGCTGGACCCTCGAGCGGATCCTCGAGCTGTTTCCCGAGCTTGCGCGCGCGCGAGCGCAATCTCGGCTTCCAGCTTTCCGGCGGCGAGCAGCAGATGCTTTCGATCGCGCGCGCGCTCATGCTCAACCCTTCGCTGCTGCTGCTCGACGAGCCGTCGGAAGGGCTGGCGCCGATGATCGTGCAGGAGCATCGTCGAGGTGCTCGAGAATCTCAAGCGCGAGGGGCTCGCAATCCTGCTGGTCGAGCAGAACCTGCGCACCGCGCTTGGCGGTCGCGGACCGACACCACGTCATGAACAAGGGAGAGATCTGTTTCACCGGCAGCTCGGCGGAACTGGAGAGCAACGAATTCGTGCTTCGCAATTATCTCAGCGTATAGTGGGGTGACACTGAAAATGGGGACCCATGTTTGATCTCATCCTGCGCGGCGGTCACCTCGTCGATCCTTCGCAAGGGATCGACGCCAGACGCGACGTCGCTTTTTCCGACGGCAAAGTCGTCGCGATCCGCGAGCGCATCGATGAGGCGGCGCGCGACACCCGCGACGTCGGCGGTCTTTTCGTCGCGCCCGGGCTGATCGATCTTCACACCCACGTCTATTGGGGCGGCACCTCGATCGGCGTCGATGCTGCCGCCGTCGCCCGACGCAGCGGCACGACCACCCTGGTCGATGCCGGAAGCGCCGGTCCCGGCAACTTTCCCGGATTTCGCCGCCACGTCATCGAGCCGTCGGCGGTCCGCATCCTGGCCTATCTGAATATCTCCTTCCCCGGCATCTTTGCCTTCAGCAAGCCGGTGATGGTCGAGGAGTGCGTGGATATCAGGCTGCTCGATCCGGCCGAGTGCGTGCGCGTCATCAGCGAGCACCGCGATTTGATCGTAGGCGTGAAAGTGCGCGTCGGCAGGGTGGCCAGCGGAGCGAACGGCGTCGCACCGCTCGACATGGCGGTCGAGGTCGCCGAGGAAACTGGCCTGCCGGTCATGGCGCATCTCGATCACCCGCCGCCCACGCGCAAGGAGGTGCTGTCGCGCCTGCGGCCGGGTGACGTGCTGACCCACTGCTTCAAGCCGTTTCCCAATGCGCCCCTGCGCTCCGACGGCGAGGTCTGGGAAGAGGTCAATCTCGCCCGCGAGCGTGGCGTCGTTCTTCGACCTCGGCCATGGCGCCGCATCGTTCGGGTTCGGCGTGGCGAAGGGAATGCTGGCGAAAGGCTTCGTGCCGGACGTCATCTCGAGCGATGTCCACGCCCTCAACATCGACGGCCCGGTGTTCGATCTCATGGCCACGTTGTCGAAGTTCTATTGCCTTGGCCTCGACCTCGCGACGCTGGTGCGGACCGCAACCAGCGCGCCTGCGGCTGCGCTGCGCCGCCCCGATCTCGGCAGCCTCAAGCTCGGGTCGACCGGCGACGCCACCGATCTTCGCGATCGAGGAGGGTCAGTTCGATTTCACCGACGCGCTGGGCGAAGTCTTGCGCGGGCAGCATCGGCTGGCGTGCCGCGGGATCGTGCAAGGCGGAGCCTGGTGGCACGGCTGAATCAATGCACCTTTAACGAGGGGAAGAACGATGTCCGAGCCCGATCTCGTCGGCGGTTCGAAGCACGACCGCGCGCAGATTCTGAAACTGCATGCCGAGTACATCGATGCCAATGCCCGCTTCGACCGGGAGATGCTCGATCCGATCTGGAGCAAGGCGCCGGAGGCGCTGTTCTTCAATCTCAATGGGCACACGTACAAGGGACGTGACCACTGGTTCCGTCTTTGGGAGTACTACGGACGGAACGTGAATTCGAGCTACTGGACGCCCTTCGATATCGGCGGGGTCGTGTCCGACGACATGGCGGTGGTCTGGTGCCATCGTCGCACCAGGCGGAACTGGACCGGCAAGGAGCCGCCGCCAAAGGATATCCATTACGGCGGCGACGAATTCATCACCCGCTCCACCATGGTGTTCCGCAAGGAGGCCGGCGAGTGGCGCGTCGTTCATACCCATTTCTCCGAGGCGAGCGCCGGCGCGCGTCCCGGCGGCGTATAGGACGGGCGGTCATTCGGCGCGGGAACCGTTGTTCGAAGGGACGAATGTGAGCGATCTGCCGAAACTGAGCGTGCGTCTCCACGGCGGGATCGATCCAAGCCGTTGCGTCGCGCTCGCAAAGGCGGCCGAGGCCCGGGGCTTTGATTCCGTCTGGTTCGCGGAGAACGCGTTCAATCGCGGCGTGCTGCCGGCGGCGTCGGCCTGCGCCGCGGCCACGAGCAGGCTGGGCATCGGCATCGGGGTGTTCAATCCCCACAACCGCCACCCCACGCTGATGGCGATGGAGATCGGCGCGCTCGACGAACTGGCGCAGGGCCGGGCGCGGCTGGGGATCGGATCGGGCATCGCGGCCGCCACCGAGCGCATGGGATTGAGCGCCGATCGTCCGCTCGCGGCCGTGCGCGACGCGATCACGATCGTGCGCGCCATGCTCAAAGGCGAAGAGGTGGACTATAACGGGCGGGTGTTCTCCGCGCACAAGGTCAAACTGGAATACCAGCCGTTGCGACCGGATATGCCGCTGCTCATGGCAGCCCGAGGCGAGCAGGCGCTCGCGCTGTGCGGAGCGATCGCCGACGGGCTGATGATCTCGAACATGTGCCCGCCAGGCTTTACCAGACAAGCGGTCGACGTGGTCCGCAAGTCGGCACAGGCCGCGCAGCGGCCGCCGCCCGCCGAGGTCGTGCAATACGTTCCATGCGCGGTGCGGCCCGACCGCGCGAGGCTCATGCCCTGGCCAAGGCGACGATCGCCGAGATGCTGCCCGGATTTTGGTCGCTGGGCCAACGGGTGCCGGCGGCAAAGTCGGCGTTGCTGCGGGCAGGGGACTTGTCGGAGTCCGACTTCGCCGCCGCGGTCGATCGCCTGCGCGCGGGTGAAGCGCCGTCGGTTGCGCTCGACGCACGCTTCGTCGAAGCTTTCGCGATCGCCGGCACCGCGGAGGACGCGCTCGTCCAGGCGCGGCGCTACCGCGAAGCCGGAGCGAGCGAGCTCGTGCTCACCTTCGTCGGCGCGCAGCCAGACGCAGACATG